>Ga0070698_100003598_pt1 | contig 17030 bp, 16 predicted proteins | sample KBSK1502metaG_FD_65477 | JGI IMG/M metagenome (GOLD analysis project Ga0070698, IMG submission 65477) | Corn, switchgrass and miscanthus rhizosphere microbial communities from Kellogg Biological Station, Michigan, USA - KBS K1-50-2 metaG | ecosystem: Host-associated > Plants > Roots >...
TGACCGCGGTGCCCATGCCGTAGAGGTTGTTGACGCAGACGAAGACGATCGGCAGGTGCCAGAGCTTGGCGACGTTGAGCGATTCGTGGAAGGCGCCGATGTTGGTGGCGCCGTCGCCGAAGATGCTCATCACCACCTCGTCGGTGCCCTGGTAGTTGATGGCGTAGCCGCTCCCGCAGGCGATCGGGAGGGCCTCGCCGACGATCGCGTAGCCCCCATAGAACCGATGTTCCTGGCTGAAGAGGTGCATCGACCCGCCCCGCCCATGCGAGGTGCCGGTCTCCTTGCCGAACAGTTCGGCCATCACCGCCTTCGGGTCGATCCCCTTGGCGATCGCGTGACCGTGCTCGCGGTACGTGCTGTAGACGTAGTCCTTGGGCTGCAGCGCCGAGATGGTGCCGACGATGGTCGCCTCCTCGCCGATGTTGAGGTGGCAAAAGCCGCCGATCTTGGCCGCCTGGTACATCTCGGCGGTCTTCTCCTCGAAGCGCCGGATCAGGAGCATCTCACGGTAGAGCTTGAGCAGGGTCTCCTTATCGGAAAGCGCGGCCTTGGACCGGCTTTCGGCGGCGCGTTGCTCGACTTTCATAACGGCTCCCGGGAGCCATGCTGGCAGAGGGGGTCCAAAACCCCCCTATTGTAGTGGCGAGGGACGCAAATTCCGGCACGTCAAACCCGAGTTGCCGGCTCGATCCCGGGCCGAGCGGCCGGGAGGCCCTTATCCCTCGCCGCGGCTTGTGCCGTTCGGCGAGTATCCCTTCTGCGTGTGGCGCGCCGTCACCACCGTCTTGATGTTGCCGCGGACGTTGAAGTCGCCGACGACCTCCATGAAACGGGGATCGAGGAGTGTGACGAGGTCATCCAGGATCCGGTTGACCGCGGTCTCGTGGAACATCTCCTGGTCGCGGAACTTGTTGATGTACAGCTTGAGAGACTTGAGCTCGACCAGCTTGCGGTCCGGCACGTAACGGATACGGATGGTGGCGAAGTCGGGGAAGTTCGACTGGGGGCAGAGACAGGTGAACTCCGGGATCGTAAAGTCGATGTCGTAATCGCGCTGCGGATTGTCGTTCTCGACCGCTTCGAGCGTAGACTCGGCGATCATCTTGGCCCCGTATTTCATGGGGTAATGCTAGCGGGAGGCTGGCCGATAGCAAGGAAGCGCCCGACCGGCCTTTATACGCGCCAATGGCGGAACCGCGTGAGGTCATCGTTGGCCGCTTTCCAGAGAACGATCTGGAACGAGCGATCCAGGCGGCGATGGAAGACCCCGCTCGCGACCGGGCGGAAGGACGCAAGCCACTCTGGCAAGCGCTCTACGCATCGGAAGTCATCGTTCCGCAGTCCACCAGCGGGCCCGACAAAGAGATTCCCTTACCCGAAGGCAAGGGGGAGGTGGGCTTATTGACGCTGCAGCTGGGCGGCGAGGCTCACGCCGTGATTTTCTCGTCCGTGAACCAGATGCATCTCGCACTCCCGGAAGGCTGCACTTACGCGCGCGTAAAGATGTCTGGGTTGGCACGCCTCTGGCCCGAGGTGCCGGCGGCCCTCAACCCGCGGGGATTTGGCTGCACCCTGTCGGCGGAGGAAGTCCGTGGATTGCCAGTGGGACCCGGGACGGCGCGCCAGCCCTCAGCCGATCCGGCGGTTGCCACCGCTCAGGCCGAGCTGGACGGCGTGTTGAGCGTGATGTTCGCCCGGGCCGCCAACCAGGTGCTCCTGAGTGACCTCGGCATCCATCTCTTCAAGGATGCCAATCTGATTCTTGTGGGCAAGCTGCAAACCCCACTCGATGCCATGCTCGACCACCTTCGTGAATGCAGTGAGATGGGCGACCAGGGACGGGACGGCATGTTCGCCGTCGTCACTGGCGAGCATCCGATGGAGCTGGTTCGCGTCGACCTGCTGGCGCACGACGCCGATCCGCGGGCGGGCGCCCTGATCCGTAGATCGTCCGCGAAGACGTGGCCGCGGCCGATGCTGCCGATCGACTACCGGCTCGCGGCTTAGCTCCCCAGCCGGAAGGGATTGAAGTCGGTGGCGATGTCGAACGGGTCCTGGCGCTCGTAGCGCTTGAGGAAGTTGACCACCGCATAGGTCAGCGGCGTGGCGACGATCTCATAGGCCGTCTTGAATCCCCATTGATAGAGGATGGTGCGCAACAGGATGCCGGCGGGCAGCACACCGGCAAACGCCCCGGTGATGAAGATGGCCGAGTCCAGGCCCTGGCCGACCAGTGTCGAGCCGATGGTGCGGGTCCACAACCAACGTCCCTGGGTCGCGATCTTGAGCCGCGCCATCACGAACGAGTTCACGAATTCGCCGGCGACATAGGCGATGAACGATGCCACGAGCAGCCGCGGCGTGAAGCCGAGGATTCGCTCGAAGGCTGCTTGGGCGGCGGGATCCCAGGCGCCGGAGGCGCCCGGCAGCGCACCGGCCGCGAGGATGGAGAGGACGAATATCAGATTGCAGGCGAAGCCAAGCCAGATGACGCGGCGGGTGACGGCATAGCCGTAGACCTCGGTGAGCACGTCGCCGAAGAGGTAGGCAAGGGGGAAGACGATGACCGCGGCGGGAAGGGTCAGGGGCCCGAAGGCCACCAGCTTGACGGCGATCAGGTTGGAGGTGAGCAGGACGGTGACAAACAGCGCACTGAGGACGATCAGCAGCGGTGACGTCCGCACCGTCGATTGCACCGCGTCAGTCTACGGGCGGTGGATCGTCGCCGGGCCTCAGGGGGTCACGGTAAAGGCGGTGCGCGAACTGGTGACGCTGCCGTCGCCGTTGGTCAACTGGATGACGTAATCCTGGACGACGCGGCCCGCCGGCACCTTGACGGTCAGGGTGGACAGATTGACCAGCGTGGCTGCCAGGCCGTCGAACGCGCCGTTGGGGCTGGCGACCGGGACGAAGTGGACGCGCAGCGGGGCACCGGCGGTAAAGCCACTGCCCTGGACGGTGATGACGGTGTCCTGTGAGGCAGACGCGCGTGCGGGGCTGACCGACTGGATGGTGAGTCCACCGGTGGGCGAGCTGGTCGTGTCGCTGCCGCGCAATACCAACGTACCGGGGATCGGCGCCAGGGGCATCACGGCTCCGGCTTGACCGCGCCACTGTGCGATGTCGCTCGAGGAGAGGTTGACGGGGAGGGCTTTCCCGGTGAGGGTCAGGATGCCGATCACCTTGCCGCCCGGCCCGACCACCGGGCCGCCGATGTTGCCCGGTAGATCGTCGATGCGCAGCATCAGCTGGGTCGCGCTGCGCTGTATCAGCACCGCCGGCGTCGACGGCCGCAGGTTCGCAACTTTCGGACTGGCGAGCAGTACGACCGGGTCGCCCAGCTGCAGCGTTCCCGGATCGCCAAACGGCAATGGCGTGCCGTCGTTGGTCGCCCGGATCTGCGCGAGACCGAGGGCGGCATCGCTCCCGATCACGCGGACCGGATGGGTGCCGCCGGTGTTGTCGATGAGCCGCAGGCTCTGACTGCCATCGACCAGGCTGGCCGCCGTCAGGAAATCGCCTTGCGCGTCGATGAGGAAGGCGGTACCAAAGGTGTGGTCGTTGACGATCGTCATCACGCCGGCGAGATCCCGTTCGAGCTCCTCCGGCAGCAGTACGGAGGCCGGCGGCGCTGTGGGGGTCGGGGTCGGGGCCGGCGTCGCCATCGGTTGGGCCAGCCGCTGGGCGACGGTCGGGATCAAGACCGCCATTCCCGCCACCACGAGCGTGATGACGAGCGCCGTGAGGAGTTGGTCCTTCCGGAATCGGGGAATACGGCCCACAGTGTTTCAACGAAGCGGGCAGTGCTTTCTTGGAGGCGTCCAACCTTTCGTATACATTCATCACGATGCGGCTGCGGAACACCGAAACGAACGCCATCCAGCCGCTCGAGCGCCGTCCCGAACCGGTGGGGATGTATGTCTGCGGCATCACCCCCTACGACACCACCCACCTGGGCCATGCCTTCACTTATGTCGTGTTCGACGTGCTCGTCCGGGTGCTGCGTGCCGCCGGTCAACCGGTCCGCTACGTGCAGAACGTGACCGATGTCGACGATGACATCATCCGGCGGGCGCGCGAGCTCGGCACCACCTGGGATCGGCTCGCTGACAAGGAGACGGCCCTCTACGTGGACGACATGGCGGCCCTCAACGTGCTGGCCCCCGACGTCTTCCCCCGGGCCAGCCAGACGATCCCGAAAATCATCGCGATGATCGTCAGGCTCGAGGCGCAGGGCCATGCCTACCGGCGCGACGGCAACGTCTATTTCCGCGTGGGGAGCATCGCCGACTACGGTCGCTTGAGCCGGCTGAGTCGACAGGAGATGATCACGCTGTCCGCCCAGCGGGGCGCCGATCCGAATGATCCGCGAAAGCAGGACCCGCTCGATTTCGTGCTCTGGCAGGCCAGCGCGCCGGACGAACCGCGCTGGGAGAGCCCCTGGGGCGTGGGCCGCCCGGGCTGGCATATCGAGTGCTCGGCGATGGCGTTGGAATACCTGGGCCCGCAGGTCGACGTCCACGGTGGCGGCTCCGACTTGATCTATCCACATCACGAGAGTGAGATCGCGCAGTCGGAGTCTGCGACGGGGGTACGACCATTCGCTCGTATCTGGGTGCACGTCGGCATGCTCGGCTATCAGGGGGAGAAGATGAGCAAGTCTCTCCGGAACCTCGTCCTCGTTCGTGACCTGCTGCGGCGTTACGACGCCGATAGCATCCGGGTCCTGTTGCTCAACCACCACTACCGCGAGCCATGGGAATACACGCAGGACCAACTCGATGACGCGGCCGCCTGGACCAAACGATTACGCGCGGCGGCGGGCCGGTCGGGCAATGGCCGTGGCGATAGCGCGCTGGCGGTGCGCACCGCGCTGGAGGACGACCTGGATACTCCCCGCGCCCTGCGCGCGCTGGAAGATGCGCTGGGCCGCGGCGATGCCGGCTGGCGTGCCGCCGCCGATCTGCTCGGGCTGCGGCTCGGCGAGCCTCGAGCTGAGGGTCCAGAAATGAAAAAGGCGCTCGGGTGGCGAGCGCCTTTCTCTTAAATGGGGGAGGGAGCTAGTTAGTTAGTCGCTTCCTTCGCGGTCCGAACCACTGTTCTCAGAGCGATTACTCTCCGCGTCACGCGTCTCGGTTTCCGGCTTCTCGACGTCTTGCTTCTCGACTTCCGGCTGCTTGACCTGCGCGGACTCAGCCTTCAGTTCAGCAATCGCCGCGTCGTACTCCGCCTTCAGGTTCGCGATGGCCTTGCACGCATCAACAACGGTCTCTGTCAGCTGCGCGCTAAGAGCCGTCGCGTCCTTGACGCCGTCTTCGTCGGTGGTTTCGGCGACAGCCTCATCGATGTTGCTGTTCGCCTCCGCCGTAATCTCGGCGAGGCCGGCCGTAGTCTCGGCGTTCAGAGCCGTCGCCTCGGTCGCCGCTTCGCCTGTCAGGGTCGCGGGGTCGGTCAGCACGACGGTGCTCGCGCAAGTCGCAATCGCGGCCTTGGCTGCTGGCCCGGTTGTATAGTCGGCAAAGCCCGCCACAGTCGTGAACAGTGCGAGCCCGCCGGCGACGATCGCCGCGCCGAATACGTTTCGCTTCATGCCATCTAATACGCATTCGGCGGACAGGCTATTCGTAACGTTGTCGCGGCCGGGTCACGCCGGCTTTACGCAGGTTCGATGAGGCGATGAACGCGCGGTAACCGGGGTGGAAGGAAGAGGGGCAGGTCATCGGGGCCCCGCGCTTCCAGTTCCGCCCGTAGCGCGGCGGTCTCGCGGACCAGCCGCTCGACATCGATGGTCATGCAAGCCGGCCGGTACGGCTCCAGCTTGGCGAGCCCGTGGCCGAGCTTGGCAACGGCTCCTCGCCAATTGCCGCGCCGCCAGTGATAGAAGCCGACCCCGACCTGCAGGATGCCCTGATACAGGTAGCGCACCTCGTCTGGCTCATGGATCCAGATGCCCTCGAGCGTCTCGTGCTGCTCGAAGAACTGCTGCCGGTTGAACTCCTCGATGCCACGCAGCAGCGCATCGGGTGGCGCGTCATCGCAGCGCGCGGTGCGGCGGGGCGTGGTCTTCTTTACGTGCGCCTTCACGCCGAGCTCTGTCCGGCACCTGCGGAAGCCCGCATCGTGTCACCGTCTGGCGACGCCGCCGGCAGTTCGAGATAAAAGGTTGTGCCTTTGCCTTCCAGGCTGTTCGCCCAGGCTCGCCCCCCGTGCGCCTCGGCCACGCGCCGGAGCAGGTACAGCCCGAGGCCCTCGCCACGAGCCGGTTGCTCTTCGCCCAGGGGGCTGAAGAGCTCAGCCAGCCGGTCCGCCGACATTCCCGGGCCATCGTCCTTGACGATCAACTGGCAGCGATCGGAGGTCGCCTGCCGCAAGCGAAGCTGGACAACCGTAGCGCTGCGCGCGTGCTTGAACACGTTGTGGAGCATCTCGTCGAGCGCCGCCTCGAGCAGCGTCGCGTCGCCCCAGACGTCCGCCTGGGTGTCGAGCTGGAGCCGCAGCTCCATGCCCGCGCCCGCCATCCGCGGCCGGATACGCTGCGCCGCGGATTGGGCGACCGCATGCAGCGAGACGCGTACGGTGAAGGCCAGCTCCAGAGGCAGGCGTGACAGGAGCAGGACCTGGTCCGCGATCCGCATCAGGGTTTCGGACTGCTGGGCCAGGCGCTGGGCCACCGCGGACATCTGCTCGGCGGGAACCTCGTTGTTGGTCAGCATGTCGGCATAGCCCCGCAGGATCGCCAGTGGCTCCTTGACCTCCTGCGACGCCAGCCGCATCGCGGATACCGGCGTGCGGGACTGGCCGTTGAGCGGCTTTGGCCCAGGTTGGAGTCGTGGTGCGAGCAAGCCGGCCACCACGAGAAGCAGGTCCTGGTCTTCGGTGGTGAAAACACGTGCGCTCTTGCCCAGCACCGCCAGGGTGCCGGTCACCTCACCTTCCGGGTTGCGCAACGCGGTTCCGAGGTAGCTGGTGACGCCGAGCTGCTGCCGCATCGCCAACCGCTTGAAGGGCTGGCGTTTGGCGGCGTCGCGAACGTTGATCAGGCCACCGTCGCTCTCCTCCTCGGCGGCGCCGAACGTATCCTCGAGCGGCAGGCGCGTGCCCGGTTCGATCGCGGGCCCGCTCTCGACCTGGGCCGCGATGATCTCCAGCGCCTCACCATCGATCTTGCCCAGGAACGCCGCCCGAGCGTCGAGCGCCTCGACCAGGCAGCCCAGGGCACCATCGATGACGTCCAGAACGGGTTTGTCGAGATTGGCGACCACCAGGCGGCGGACGAGGCTGAGGCGTGGCTGGCGGTCAGGGCTCATGAAGGGGCGCCCACGGTTATAACACGCCCGCCTGGTGATCACGCTCCCCCGCTTGCGGGGGAGGGACGGGGTGGGCGAAATACCGCATAAAATGGGCGACCATTGGCACAGGTATCCAACGGCCGGGCGAACCTGCACCTGCACACGATCTTCAGCGACGGAGAACTCTCACCGGCGGAGGTCGTCGCCGCTCACGCCGCGGCGGGGTTCGAGGTCATCGCCCTGACCGACCATGACACGCTGGCGGGGATCGACGCCCTGGGCGGCCTGGAGGGGCACGGCCCGCGGATGATCTCGGGCGTCGAGTTATCGATCGAAGATGACCCGGGCCGCGGCCTGGTCGACGCCCATCTGCTTGGCTACGGCTTTGCCCTCAACAACCGGCGGCTGCGCAACCGCCTGCATCAAGCGAGCGAGGCTCGCGAGGCCCAGAAACGGGAAACGGTCGACCGGCTGGCCGCGGCCGGATATCGGGTGACATGGGAGGCGGTGCGCGCCGGTGCCCGCGGCAACGTAGGCAAGCCGCACATCGTCGCCGCCATCGAGGCCGCCCAGCCGGGCGTGGCGCGCGAAGACTTGTACGCCGCGATGGGGCCCGGTGGGGCGGCGCATGTTCCGCGGTCCACGGAGATGTCCCTGGATGAGGCGGTGGACGTCGTCACGGCGGCCGGCGGGGTCACGGTGCTGGCTCATCCGGGGGTCTACCATCATGTGCCCGACCTGCAGGTGTTGTTTCGGGCGTGTGCGGTGGCGGGCGTGCTGGGGCTGGAGGTCACGTATCCGCAGGCGCCCGATGACCCGTACGGGCCGGGGAGCGCCGCCTTGATGAATCGCTTCCAGGAGGTAGCGGCCTCCTATGGTTGGGTCGCGACCGGCGGCGATGATTTCCACGGGCCACGAGTCACACCGCTGATCCGGTTGGCTGCCTGGACGGCCACGCCCGCGTCGTGCGCGGACGCGCTGCTCGCCCGCCGCGCTTAAGCACAGAGACTTACACGCGCCGATGCGCCGTCCAGCGGTCCCATCGCGCACTCGGCCGAAATCACGACGGCCTCGTGTGCGCGTACAGGACCGCATTCGGCGCCGGCGCTTACTGCCGAAAGGCCGGCTCGCCCTGCGGGCTCGCTTACCGCTTACCGCGTTGTCAGGAAGCGCGTGATGGCCTCGGCGACCGCGTCGGGGCGATCGAGCGGTAAGAAGTGTCCACCGGGATCGATGATCTCGACCGTGCTCTGGCGAAGCTTGTGTTTGAGGGTCTCGGCCCAGCGGGGCTCGAGGAATTTATCGTTCGCGCCCCAGAGGATCAACGTCGGCGTCTCGATTTCGTCGATGTGCTTCGAGCGGCCGGTGAGGTCACGGTTGTTCAGCGCCCGCGCCGCGCGGAGGTAGGCACGGCGGCCGCCCAGATCCTGGAAGGGCCGCGTCCACTCGTCGACGAGCTCATCGGTCACGCGGCCCGGTGTGACCATCCCGGCTTCCAGGCCCTTGCGAAGTCCTTTGCGAAGGTCAATGTTGACCATGATCTGGTCCCACGCCGGCTCCTTCAGGCGGGCGATGTCAGCGACCGGCCAGTTGTTGTCCACGACGCTGTCGATCAAGATGAGGCGGGCCACCCGTTGCGGTTCATCGACGGCCATGAGTTGGGCGACACCGCCTCCGATGTCGTGGCCGGCGACCGCGGCCTGGTGCACGCCGATCGTCTCCATGAAGGCCACCACGTAGCGGGCCTGCGCCGCGATCGCAAGATCCACATCCATCCGCTTGTCCGAATCGCCGTAGCCGAGCAGGTCGGGCGCGAGCACCTCGAACGTTGCGGACAGAGGCCCAATGACATCACGCCAGAGATACGACGAGCTGGGAATCCCGTGCAGCAGGACAAGCGGTGGGCCCTGCCCCGTTCGTAAGTAGGCGATGTCGCCCGCAAAGGTCCGGATCTTCCGTTTGCCACGGGCGAGTGGCGCCATCCCGATGAGCTCGGTGGTCATCGACGGCGACACGCTCGGGGTTGGCGCCCGCTCCAGCGGTGACGGAGGGGCGGCAAAACGCGTCACGGGTTCAGCGGCCGGGAGCGCCGGCTCGCGCGGCGATGCCTGGAGCGACGGCGGCTCTGCGGGTGGCGAAGCTCGCCGTTGCAGGATGACGTTCGTCGAGCTGGCACGGCCGATCAGCTGATTCTGCTGGTCGAGGATCTCCGCATCAGCTACCGCGATCTGTTGCCCGCGGTGCACGACGCGGCCGATCGATCGAAGCGTGCCGGACTCTGCGGTGACGGCCTTGATGAAGTTGACATGCAGTTCGGCCGTCGTGAAGTTCTCCCCGGGGAGGAGTGTGCTGAACACCGCGAACCCCATCGCGCTGTCGGCGAGCGATGCGAGCGCGCCACCATGGACCACGTTGTTCGGGTTGTACAGGTCGGTCTTTGCCGGCATCTCGAACGTCGCGCTGCCATCGGACACGGCGATGAAGCGCATGCCGAGAAGATGGAAATATGGGGGAGGAGGCGCGGCCCCGCGCAGTGCGGCCTCGAGCAGTTCGCGACCGGAGATCTCTGCCGGCTCGGGCATCGCCCGCATTGTAGGACCGATTTGGACGGAGCGACCATTTCGGTGGTTACGGTCATTTGGTAACGGTCATGTGACGACCGTGTGATAGCTCGTGGCGCCGATGCAAGCCATGGTTGCTCGGGCAGTTTGTCCTGTGTAGGCCGCAGTGGAGCGGCCAGTAGGAAGGCGAAAGGGGGACTTCGTCTGAAATACGCTGCGCCGCGATTTGCAACACACTCAGCCGTACTGCTCATGGCCGCCGCCATGCCCTGGGTAGTTTTCCACGTGCCGGTCGGCGCCGCGCCCGCACTGGCTGGCGGCACGGTCCCGGGCACCGCCCTGGCGCAAGCGCCCTTCGGCCGGGCGGTCGATGGCATCGGATGGTCGATGAGTGGCTCGCTGGTCGTCCCGGCGCTGCCGGCGACGCCGCCGAGTGAGAAGCACCGCGACATCATTCATTACCAGGCCGCCGACGGCGATACACTCCGTGCGCTCGCGACGAAGTACGGATTGTCGGTCAACACGCTGCTCTGGACCAACCCCAAGCTCATCGATCACTTGACCGCGGGCCAGGAAGTGTTGGTTCCGCCCGTCGATGGCGTGCTCGTCAAGGTCAGCGCGACCGACACGGTCGCCTCCCTGGCGCAGAAATACCGTGCCGAGTCGGACGCGATCATTGAGTTCAACCTGCTGCGGCATCCTGAGACGTTGCCGGTCGGCGACTACCTGATGGTGCCGTACGGGGTCGGTCCCGAACCGGCGTCCGTTCCACAGCCCAACCCTCAAACCGTCACCGCCGGCAAGCACTCCTGGTACGTCACGCCGGTCTACTCCTCCGGCGGAGCCAGCTATCCCTTCGGGCAGTGCACCTGGTATGTCAACACTCGCCGGGCCGCACCGTGGGGCGGCAATGCCTGGCAATGGTTTGGGCGTGCGCGCGCCTATGGCCGGCCCGAAGGTCCGACCCCACGCATCGGCGCCATCATGGTCACGTGGGAGTCACCGTACTGGGGCCACGTCGCCTACGTGGAACAGGTCTACGCCGACGGGAGCTGGCTGGTCTCAGAGATGAACTACGCCAGCCCGACCGGCGGTGGTTGGGGCCGGGTCAGCTACCGGCACGTCATTCCCGGCACGATTCCGCTTATCGGCTTCATCTACTAGCAGCCAGCTCTTCAATGAGCCCGCCAACCGCCAGCACCCGGGCTTCGTCATTCCATTGCCCGACGACCTGCACGCCGACAGGAAGGCCGGCCGCCACGCCAAAGGGAACCGAGAGCGCCGGCAGCCCGGTCAGGTTGAAGGGCGCCGTCAGGCGAACCAGCGCGCCATCGACAGGCTCCTCGCCGGACCGCCAGCGTACCGTCCGCTCGCCCACGACGGGCGCCGTGATCGGCGTCGTGGGCAGCAGTAAGACATCGACGTCGCGGAAAGCGCGGCTCATCGCCGCCCGGATCCGCGTGCGCATCCGCTGCGCCAGCACGTAGTCGGCGCCGCCCACGAGCGCGCCCAGCTGGAGCCGGATTCGGACGTCTGCCCCATAGGAGCGAGGCCGGGAGCGGATCCAGCGGGCGTGGAGGGCGCTCGCCTCGGCGCGGAGCGTGACCAATTGGGTCGCGACGGTCCATTCCATCTCCGGAATCTGAACGTCGCGGACCCGGAGCCCCCGCCGGCGCAAGGCCGTCGCCGCCGCGTCGACCTGGCGGGACACCCCCGGTTGCACGTTCTGGACAATCGGTCCCTGTAGGACCCCGACCCGCAGCCCCCGGGTGGACGCTCGCCGGGCCCTGCGCCCTGCGTCTCCACCCGACAGGACATCCAGCAGCAGGCCCGCGTCGTCGACCGTCCGGGTCAGCGGGCCGGCATGGTCCAGCGACCACCCCAGCGGGAAGGTCCCGCCCAGCGGAATGGCACCGAATGTGGGCTTGAGGCCAACGCAGCCGCAAAGGGAGGCCGGTACGCGGATCGATCCGCCGGTGTCCGAGCCGAGGGCACCGGCGCAGAGGCCGGCCACCACGGCGATCGCGGAACCGCCGCTCGAGCCGCCTGGGCTGCGGCGGGGATCGTGGGGATTGCGTGCGACGCCCCACCACGGATTGGCGGTGCTGACGCCGTAAGCGAACTCGTGGAGATTGGTTTTTCCAAAGACAATAGCGCCGGCTGCCCGAAGCCGGGCCACCGCGTCGGCGTCCCTGGACGGGACCCAGTCCCGCAGAATGCTCGACCCGACCGTCGTTCGCAGCGCCCGCGTCGCGAACAGGTCCTTCACGCCAATCGGCACCCCCAGCAGCGCTCCGGTCTCGCCCCGCGACAGCCGCCGCTCAGCTCGCTGCGCCTCCCGCCGAGCCCGATCGCCGGGGAGGGTGATGAAGGCACGCAGGCCTGCGGCCGCCTCGATCCGGCGGGTGTAGATGTCCGCCAGTTCGACCGGCGATACCTGCCGCCGGCTCAGCGAGCGCTCGATCTGGACCAGGGGTGCTGACGCCAGGACTTCAACCGGCGCCATCGGCATCCTCAGGCGCTACCGCCGCCCTCAGTTGTTCCACCAGCGCCAGGTACCGCTTCCATGCTGGCAGCAGCGCAGCCACGTCGGCGGCACTCAGCCGAAGCCCGGCGGCCCGACCGGCGGCGGCCAGCCGTTCCCTCTCCGTCACCGGCACAGTATGCAACCCGTGACGGCGGGCCGGTGATCGGTTCCATCACCACTTGCGAGTGCGAAATGGTTTGACAAGACCGATAATTCCGCCCTATCCTGCGACTGCCGCCAATCCGCTCTTGGGGAGGTGCAGAATGGTGGTGGCGCTGCCGTTCAACTATTTTTCATTGCTGAGGAGCCCGAAACAATGCTGCTTGTGGAAGTCCGCCGTCTCGATATCGCCCCCAACACCGACCAGTTTTGGACCATCGTTTCCCGCATCAACGGCCCTGAGTTCATGGGCGTTCTCTACCGTGCGCGCGAGGCGATCTTCGACAGCGCCGGGATCAGTTTCACCATCGACCTCTTGAACAAGTTTTTGCAGTTCGACGTGACCAAGAGCTGGTCGTCGGCCGAGGAAGGGGAGCTCTTCATGGGCCAGGCCCCGGTGGTCGGCTGGCTGCGTGTTCGCCGCCCGGGGTCCGCCACCTTGCGCGAACTGCGCTCGGACGACGTCCATTTCATGGAGCTCGAGCACGCCGCCAAGCCGGCGTTCATCGAAGTCGGCGTGGCCTACCGTGCCGGCACCGAGAAGGTCCGGACCGACTTTCTCAAGCGGGTTCGCACGGCAGCCCAGGAAGCCCTCGGCCAGGAAGTGGGCACCCCCTCCTCGTGGCCGGTTCTCGCTCCCGTCGGAAGCCACAACTTCGACGCGATCCGCAAGTCCCGCCAGTCGATCAACGAGGTGAGTGCCGAAGAGAACCAGGCGATGGCGGCCTTCACCACACCGGAGATTCGCGCCCTGATCCGGGACCTGGAGCGCGTCGGGTCGCTCACCGTGTCAGACCTGCCGAAGGTCCTGGGCGAAGCGCAGGGAACCGCCGTCGCCGGCCGGCTCGGCGAGCTCCGCAGCCTAGGCCTGATCCAGTCGGAGTACGTGATCGTCTGTTCCCGTACGGGCAATGCCGTGCTGCGCACCGATGATCCCAACAAGCTGCAGAAGATGGCGCCGGACTGGATGAAGTGCGCCTGCGGCCGGCCGCTGAACGAGGAGCGGGTGGACCAGGTCATCATGCCGACCGATCGCGCCACCGCCCTCAACGACAAGGGCCGCTGGATGACGACCCTGGCGACGGCCATCCTCCCCAAGCTGGGCATCAGCCGGGAGCAGGTCATCATCGAAGCCAGCCCGGCCGGGACGGACATCGTCCTCGATTTGAGCGGTGACCTCGTCCTGGTGGTGCTCAAAGATCGCGAGTTCAACCTCGCGGACGCCTATGCCTTCAACGCCAAGGTCTCCCGCATCAAGGCCGCCGAGGGCTTGATCGTCAGCAACGAAGGTCTCTCCGGCGATGCGAAGAAGCTCGTCCAGGAAGAGCTCGGTCCGCAGCGCGCGCGGATCACCGACCCCTTCCGCATCTCGTTCGTGGAAGGCGTCCAGGGTCTCGAACACGAGCTCGGCCGCGTCGTCGAGCGCCGCCGCCGGCAGTACTTCCTGCGGGCGCTGGGTGATCTGGCCACCATCCAGGGATTGAATATCGGTCAGCTGGCGCTGGCCAAGGTGGAAGCCGGCGGCCGCGCCGGCAAAGAGCTTGCTGTTACGGCCGAGGCAGTCCCCGCCGAAGCATAGCTGGCTTAGCAGGCAGCGAGCCCGCAGGGCGAGCCGCGCTTTCGCGCGTAACGCGTCGTCGCCGCATGCTGCTCGCGCGAGCACACGAGCGCACGTTCTTAAGCGCGAGTGCGCCGCGAGCAGCTGGACGGCGCACCGGCGCGCTTGAAGTCTCTGTGTAACTGAACTCAGCATGAGAAGACTGCAACCCGAGCGCGTACTGTAGTTGTATGCGTATCGGCAGGCTGATTGTCGGCCTGATTGGCATTCTGGTTGGCGCCGTCTGGATCCTGCAGGGCTCGGGCGTCCTGCCCGGCAGTTTCATGACGGGCCAGCGAATGTGGCTCATCATCGGCATCATCGTCGCGATCGGCGGACTGGGGCTGGCTTATAACGGGATCCGCCGGCCCGCCAGGCCGTAGCCGCGTGGCCCGTCAACGCCCGCTGATCATCGGCCTGAGCGCCGGCACGCTGGCTCTGGGGGCCGACTACCTGGCGCACGCGTTCTTCGCGATACCCCTGCTCCCCGAGCAAGCCGGCTATATCATGCTCAAGCTCCTGCCGCTGTCGACCTTCGAGAACTTGCTGAAGGCGCTCGGCGTTCTCGCCCGGCCTCTCCTGCTCGTGGGCGCAACAGTCGTGATCATCGCCGCCTATGGCGTGGCGGCGATGCTGATCGCGCGCTTGTTCCCGCGCGGCTACGTGCTGGTCCTCACCGGGCTGACGGCGGTGGCCGGCACCATCGTCGCGATCGTGGCCTTTTCGCCGAGCGATTCCCCGATCGGCGTTGCGGTCGAGGTCGTGCTGCTCGCCGCCATGATCCCGCTGGTCGATCGCGTACTCCACGGGCTCGCCCCGCAAGGCCCGGTGAATGAAGACCGGCGGCTGTTGCTGCGCAACATCTTTTATGGTGCGGTCGGCATCGCCCTGCTGGGCATCGGCTATGCGAACGTCCGCCGGTTCGCCACGGCGCTGGCGATGAAGGAGGGCAGCCGTGAACCAACCGAGGTGACCGCCGTCAGCGACTTCTACGTCGTCTCAAAGAACATTGCGGGCGATCCGGTCGTCGATGCCTCCACCTGGCGTCTCAACTTGCCGGGCCGATCGCTGACCTACGATGAGTTGCTGGCCCTGCCGTCGCGCCAGCTGGAGCTCACATTGGAGTGCATCAGCAACGAGATCGGGGGGACCCTGATCAGCAACGGAGTCTGGAAAGGGCCGCAGGTGAGTGATGTACTGGCCCTGACCCCTTTGCCGTCCAACGCGACCTGGATGCTGATGGAAAGCGCCGACGGTTATACGGAGAGCTTTCTCCTGCGGGATCTGACATCAGACCACCTGCTCGCCACCCATCTCAACGGCGCGCCCCTGACCTCGATGCATGGCTTCCCGGCGCGGTTCATCTTTCCCGGCCGATACGGCATGAAGCAGCCCAAGTGGGTCACGCGGATCCGTTTTTCAGCGAGCGATCAGCCCGGTTACTGGGAGAACAACGGCTGGGACGAGCGAGCGATCGTCAAGACGATGTCACGCATCGATCGGCCAGTGGACGGAGCGGCGCTGTCTGCGGGGTCGGTCCAGTTCGCGGGCATCGCCTTTGCGGGCGCCCGCCGGATCAGTGGCGTTGAACTGAGTTGGGACGGCGGCCGCTCCTGGCAACCCACCGAGTTGCAGGCCGAGTTCTCCCGGTTCGCCTGGCGCTTCTGGCAGCTCAGCGCCAGCATTCCCGCGGGACATTACAACGTTAAGGTGCGTGCTCGTGACGGTGAAGGAACATTACAGCCGTCGAAGACGGCGCCAACGCTGCCGAACGGCGCCGACGGCTACCACACCATCACCGTCGATCTCGCCTAGCGTTCTCAGAGGCTTCTCAGGACGCTTTCAGCCTCCGGCGGCAGACGCCCTTCTACCGTAAGGTTGAGGTCGCCGGAAAGCATGGGCCAACGCGTTGTACATGGAAGGGAGAGGAATATGTCCTCGAACGCGACGCTGAGGTGGGCGTCGGTGCTGGGCACGCTGTTGCTGGCCCTGCTCTCAGGTGGCGTGGTCGCCACGTCGCCCAGACCTGCCGAGGCGCCGCTGCACCCGGCGGTGACCGTGCTGCCCAGTGACGCCACCGTTCACAGTGAAAGCCATGTCTCCTGAACTCACGACCCGCCATTTCGACGCGCTCGGCTCCACCTGCGAGCTGTTGAGTGTCAATACTGGGCAGGCGGCCCTCGAACGGTGCGAGCAGCGGATCCGCGATGCGGAGGCCCGCTTCACGCGGTTCCTCCGTGACAGCGAGCTGGCCGGACTCAATGCCAGCGACGGCCGGTACGTCCCGGTGAGCCCAGAGATGTTTGCCATGCTGCAAGCGGCGATCTGGGCATTCGAGGAAAGCGAAGGGCTCGTCAACGCCGCGGTCCTCCCGGCCCTGGCCGCCGCCGGATACGACCGGCCATTCCGGCAAGGCCTCACGGAGCCGTCCGTCCTTCGTCCGACGCAACTGCCGCCACTCCCGGAGGTGCTCCTCCTGGATCAGGCCACGCGCTCGGCAGCGCTCGCCCCCGGGACCGCGCTCGACCTGGGTGGCATCGCGAAGGGCGCGCTGGCCGACATTCTCATCGATGAGCTCGGTGAGAACGCGGTCTGCAACCTGGGTGGTGATCTCCGCGTTCGCGGTGCTGGTCCCGAAGGCGACGGCTGGCACATCGGGCTCTGCGATGGATCGCTGGTCGCGCTTCGCGACGGTGGCGTCTGCACCAGCGGGACAAGCAAGCGCCGCTGGGGACACTCGATGCATCATCTGATCGACCCACGCACCGGGATGCCGGCCAAGACGGACATCGCGGAAGTCACCGTGGTGACGGACAGCGCCTTGCGCGGTGAGGTCTATGCCAAGAGTGCCATTCTCCTGGGTGCGGCCCTGGGCATCGCCTTTCTCGAAGCGC
>Ga0070698_100003599_pt1 | contig 17028 bp, 13 predicted proteins | sample KBSK1502metaG_FD_65477 | JGI IMG/M metagenome (GOLD analysis project Ga0070698, IMG submission 65477) | Corn, switchgrass and miscanthus rhizosphere microbial communities from Kellogg Biological Station, Michigan, USA - KBS K1-50-2 metaG | ecosystem: Host-associated > Plants > Roots >...
TTGGCCGCGAGCGCCACGCCCCAGGTGTAGTAGCCCACCTCGGTCAACGTGGCTGACGGCAACAGATAGTCGCCGTCGGCACTCACGTCGACAACGCCGTCGGCAGCATTCGGACCGGAACAGACCGCGTCGGCCGGCGTGGCGTAGGGGCCGAAGAGCGTGGCCGTCGCCTGCCGTTGGCTGTCGACGCCGGCCGACACCGTGAACGTGCCGGCGGTCGGCGTGCCGGTCAGGGCGGCGGGTTGGGAGATGGACACCGTCGGATACGCCCGGACCGGCACCTTCACGTGGCGGACCAGGGCCCGCTTCACGCCGGCGACCGCGATCCGGGAGGCACCGCGACGGGTCGGCTTGCGGACCAGCAGGCGGCTCTCGGGCACCTCCCTGACTGTGACGCCCACGTCGAGGAGTCCGGCCCGGGTGGCGTGCCAGGACACGGCGACCCGGCCGTCGGCGTCGGTCTCGCGGACCCGCGGCTCCAGGCCCGGCACCTGCACCGTCACGGGCAGGGTGGCGAACGGCCGGCCGCTCACCTTCGAGGTCACCCGGACCCGGACCTGTGCATAGCCGTCGAGCGTCGCCCCCGTCTGACCGATGGTCACCCGATAGGGCCCGGCGAAGTCGCGTGAGTCGGCCAGCATGTAGTCGGCCAGATAGCCGATCTCGGCGGCGTCGCCGGTCTGGCGCAGGCGCGCCAACGTGCGGGCGCCGTGCCGACCGTAGCGGCCGCCGACCAGGAGCTGGTCGAGCGCGATCTCGACCGCGGCGTTCTGGGCTCGGTGGTCGCGGCGAGTGCCATAGGCGGAGAGCAGGTACGCCGCGCGTGCGGTGTCGCGCCGGGTCACGCTGGCCGGGCCGGATCCGTGCAGGACCCCGACCCACCGGACCGGACCGAAGCCGGGGGTCTGGGTGCGACGGGCACCCGGGTCGAGGCGGTAGACCAGCCGGGGCCACACCTTGCGGGCGCCCAGCCAGCCACCGGCCGCCGTACCGTCGTAGCGCAGGTGGTAGCCGACGGCGACCTTGTCTGCGGTGCTGGCCGCGCTGGTGACGGCCGGCGCGACGAGGGCGAGCAACACGGCGAACGCCACGACGATGAAGCGGGACCTCATGGCGTCAGTGGGTGCGGTCGGGGTCGACGGGCGGCGCGAACGTCGGCTGGGTGGTCGGCTGGGCGGTGGGCTGGCTCGGCTCCGTGGTCGCGTCGGGCGCGGGCGACGACGGCTCCGGGGCGAGAACCACGACACTCCCCGACGCCTCGAGGTGACCAGGCGCCAGCGCGGTCCACGTGTGGGTGCCGGGCGCCAGTCCGTCGACAAGTGCGCCGTCCGGGCCCAGTCGCAGCCGGTGGGCGACGCCGTCGACGACGACCTCGATCCGCAGCCGGTCGCCGCTGAACGCGATGGCTCCGACCTGGGCGACGGCCGAGATGGTGAGCCGGGGCAGCGGCCGGAAGTCTCCCCCGGAGCGGACCAGCTGTGCGGTCGGCGTCGGGCTGGTGGTCACCACGGCCACCTCTGCGAGCTCGGCCACCGCAGCAGCCGACGGCGTGCGTTGCGGGAGGTGGCCGAGTCCGAAACCGATGCCTGACAGCACGACCAGCGCCACGGCTACGGCGGCAACCGGCCGCCACGGCACCGACACCCGGGTCCGCTGCCGCTGCACGATCCTGCGCGTGGCGACGACGGGCGATTGAGCGGGGACGCCGCCCTCGACCGCGGTGAGGGTGAACCGCAGCTCCTCGGCCGTGCCTTCTGCGGTCACTTTGCAGCGACTGATCCCGGAGGTTTCGGTGATCTCGGCGCGGACCGGTCGGCGCTTGGTCGCCCGGGTCGCGAGCACGGCGAGTGCTCGATCGAACGGCGCGACCAGCTCGGCTGATGGGGGCAGCACGACACCATCGATGGTGATCGTGTCACCGTCGATGAGCACCTGCACCACAGACGTCGTACGCACGCTGGCTCCCCGTGGGTGGAACGCTGCTTGACCCGGGGATGATACGGGTCGGAAACGACCGGTGCCGAACCCGGACACCAGCCGGGTCCTACCTAGCGGCGGCGGTAGGCCGGGGCCACCTCGTTGATGGCGTCGCCCATCCGGTGGATCCGCAGCGCGTTGGTCGAGCCCGGGATGCCGGGCGGGCTGCCCGCGATGATCACCACGAGGTCGCCCTCCTTGACCCGGCCGATCTGGAGCAGCGCCTCGTCGACCTGGCGGACCATCTCGTCGGTATGCTCGACCATCGCGGTCTTGAACGTCTCGACGCCCCAGGTCATCGCCAGCTGTGAGCGGGTCGCGGCCTCCGGCGTGAAGGCCAGGATGGGGATCGGGCCGCGATAGCGCGCCAGCCGGCGGGCGGAGTCGCCGCTCGTGGTGAAGGCGACGAGGTACTTAGCGCCGACGCGGTCACCGACCTCGGCCGCGGCCTTCGCGATGACTCCCCCACGCGTCCGCGGGTTCCAGTTGATCGCGGCCATGTTGTTGAGCTCGTGATCCTCGGTCGACTCGATGATCCGGGCCATCACGGCCACGGCCTCGATCGGGTGGTCACCCACGCTGGTCTCGCCGGACAGCATCACCGCGTCGGCCCCGTCGAGCACGGCGTTGGCGACGTCCGAGGCCTCGGCGCGGGTGGGCGCGGGGTTGACGATCATCGACTCGAGCATCTGGGTCGCGACGATCACGGGCTTGGCGTTGCGACGCGCCTTCTCGATCAGACGCTTCTGCAGGAACGGCACATCCTCGAGCGGACACTCCACGCCGAGGTCACCCCGGGCCACCATCAGGCCGTCGAAGGCGTCCACGATCGCGTCGATGTTGTCGATCGCCTGCGGCTTCTCGATCTTGGCGATGACGGGCACATGGATGCCCTCCTCGTCCATGATCCGGCGTACGTCGAGCACGTCGTCGGCGCTGCGCACGAAGCTGAGCGCCACGAAGTCGACGGTGAGGTGCAGCGCGAACCGCAGGTCCTCGATGTCCTTCTCGCTCAACGCGGGCACCGACACTGCCACGCCGGGCAGGTTGATGCCCTTGTTGTTGCTGACCTTGCCGCCGACCAGCACCTCGGTGAGCACGTCGGTCTCGTCGACCGACTCGACCCGCAAGCGGATCTTGCCGTCGTCGATCAGGAGCGGATCGCCGGGCTTCACGTCGCCGGGCAGGCCCTTGTACGTCGTACCGCAGATGGTCGCGTCGCCCGGCACGTCGCGGGTCGTGATCGTCCACCGCTGACCGCGATTGAGCACCACGGGCCCGTCGGCGAAGGTCTCCAGCCGGATCTTGGGTCCCTGGAGGTCAGCGAAGATCCCGACCCCGTGGCCGCTCGCATCGGACGCCGCCCGGACCAACCGGTAGGACTCGGCGTGGTCCTCGTGGGATCCGTGGCTCATGTTGAGGCGCGCAACGTCCATGCCGGCATAGACGAGCTCACGGATCTTCCGCTCGCTCGACACCGCCGGACCCAGGGTGCACACGATCTTTGCTCTTCGCACGAACACGACCCTAGTGGTTACCGACGGGTCCTGTGGAACGATCCAATAGGCGGCCCAAGGCGTGACCGCAACCGGGACTGACCCGGCGCGGTCACGCCTGGACCAAGGAGCGAGCGCCGACTACACGGTCAGCGGGCGGGCCGTCGGAGGGATCGGGACAGGGAGGGTGGTCGAGCCGGTGAGGTACTCGTCCACGGCAGCCGCTGCAGCACGCCCCTCCGCGATTGCCCACACGATCAGCGACTGGCCGCGACCCGCATCGCCGGCGACGAAGACGCCGTCGACCGAGGAGGTGTAGGACAGGTCGCGCTTGACGTTGCCGCGCTCGTCGAGCTCGCAGCCGAGCTGCTCGACCAGGCCGGCGGTCTCGGGACCGGTGAAGCCCATCGCGAAGAGCACCAGCTCGGCCGGGAGCTCCCGCTCCGTGCCGGGGACCGGCTGGAACTTCGCGTCGACGTCGGTGACCTTGAGCGCCCGGACGTTGCCGGAGTCGTCGCCGAGGAACTCGGTGGTCGAGACGGCGTAGACCCGCTCGCCACCCTCCTCGTGCGCCGAGGAGACCCGGAAGAGCATCGGGTAGGTGGGCCAGGGCTGACCCGCCGGCCGGTCCTCGGTCGGCTGGGGCATGATCTCCAGCTGCGTGATCGACGCGGCACCCTGGCGGTGCGACGTGCCGAGGCAGTCGGCGCCGGTGTCTCCACCACCGATGATCACGACGTTCTTGCCGGTCGCGAGGATCTGGCCCTCGACGTCCTCGCCGAGCGCGGCCCGGTTGCCCTGCGGCAGGAACTCCATGGCCTGGTGGATGCCGCCGAGCTCCCGTCCGGGGACGGGCAGCTCGCGGGCCGCGGTCGCGCCGATGGCGAGTACGACGGCGTCGTAGCGATCGCGCAGCTGGTCACCGGTGAGCTCGGAACCGACGTCGACGCCGGCCCGGAACACGGTGCCCTCGCGACGCATCTGGTCAAGACGCTTGTCGAGGTGCGCCTTCTCCATCTTGAACTCGGGGATGCCGTAGCGGAGCAGGCCGCCGATCTTGTCGGCCCGCTCGTAGACCGCGACCGTGTGACCCGCTCGCGTGAGCTGCTGGGCGGCGGCCAGGCCGGCCGGGCCGGATCCGATCACCGCGACGGTCTTGCCCGAGAGCCACTCCGGCGGCTGGGGCCGGACGAAGCCGGAGTCCCACGCCTTGTCGATGATGGCGACCTCGACGTTCTTGATCGTGACCGGGTCCTGGTTGATGCCGAGGACACAGGCGGTCTCGCACGGGGCCGGGCAGAGGCGACCGGTGAACTCCGGGAAGTTGTTGGTCGCGTGCAGGCGCTCGATCGCGCCCTCCCAGTCGTTGCGCCAGACCAGGTCGTTCCACTCGGGGATGATGTTGCCGAGCGGACAGCCCTGGTGGCAGAACGGGATGCCGCAGTCCATGCACCGGCCGGCCTGCTGGGTGATGATCGGGAGCAGCGCCCTGCCGATGCCGCCCGGGTAGACCTCGTTCCAGTCACCGAGTCGCTCGGCAACGGGTCGACGGGCGGCCACCGCGCGGCCATCCTTCAGGAAGCCCTTGGGGTCAGCCATGGTGGGTTCCTCCAAGGTGGGTAGCAAGGGTGCGGTCAGCCATGCAGCACCTCCATGATCCGGGCCGCAGCCTCGTCCTCGTTCAATCCTTCTTCGAGCGCTTCCTCGCGGGCCTCGAGCACCCGCTTGTAGTCGCTCGGCATGACCTCGGTGAACCGCGTGAGCGAGGCCGGCCAGTCAGCCAGCAGCGCTTCGGCCACGGTCGACTCGGTCTCCTCGAAGTGGCGGCGGACCAGGTCGTGCAGCTCGGTGGCGTTCTTGCCCTCGACGGCGCTCAGCTCGACCAGCTCGGGGTTGACCCGGCCCTCGTCGAGGTCCAGCACGAAGGCATAGCCGCCGGACATGCCGGCCGCGAAGTTGCGGCCGGTCGGACCGAGTACGACGACCCGTCCGCCGGTCATGTATTCGCAGCCATGATCACCAACACCTTCGACCACGGCCGTCGCACCGGAGTTGCGGACACAGAACCGCTCTCCGGCCTGTCCACGCAGGAAGATCTCGCCGCTGGTCGCGCCGTACGCGATCGTGTTGCCGGCGATGATCTGCTGGCTCGCGTCGAAGGTGGCCGCGCGGTCGGGACGGATCACGATCCGTCCGCCCGAGAGGCCCTTGCCGACATAGTCGTTGGCGTCGCCCTCCAGGCGCAGCGTGATGCCCGACGGCACGAACGCGCCGAACGACTGCCCCGCCGAACCGGTGAAGGTGATGTCGATGGTGCCGTCGGGCAGGCCGGCGCCGCGGTAGCGCTTGGTGACCTCGTGGCCGAGCATCGTGCCGACCGTCCGGTTCACGTTGCGGACCGTCACCTGCGCACGCACCGGCTCACCCGACTCCAGCGCCGGCTGGGCGAGAGCGATGAGCTCGTTGTCCAGCGCCTTGTCGAGGCCGTGGTCCTGACCGGTGGTGTTGTGCAGTGCCGAGCCGGCCGGCAGCTCGGGCGCGTGCAGGATCGGCGTCAGGTCGAGACCCGAGGCCTTCCAGTGGTCGACCGCCGGGGCGATGTCGAGCGCCTCGACGCGGCCGATGGCCTCCTCGAGGGTCCGGAAGCCCAGCTCCGCCAGGAGCTCGCGCACCTCCTCGGCGATGTACTCGAAGAAGTTCACGACGAACTCGGGCTTGCCGTTGAACCGCTCGCGAAGCACGGGGTTCTGGGTGGCAACGCCCACCGGGCAGGTGTCGAGGTGACAGACCCGCATCATGATGCAGCCGCTGACGACCAGCGGCGCGGTCGCGAAGCCGAACTCCTCGGCACCGAGCAGCGCTGCGATGACGACGTCGCGACCGGTCTTGAGCTGGCCGTCGGTCTGCACCACGATCCGGTCGCGCAGGCCGTTGAGCAGCAGGGTCTGCTGGGTCTCGGCCAGGCCGAGCTCCCACGGACCACCGGCGTGCTTGAGCGAGGTCAGCGGCGAGGCGCCGGTCCCACCGTCGTGACCCGAGATCAGGACGACGTCGGCGTGCGCCTTGCTGACACCCGCTGCCACCGTGCCGACGCCGACCTCGGAGACCAGCTTGACGTGCACGCGGGCCGACGGGTTGGCGTTCTTGAGGTCGTGGATCAGCTGGGCGAGATCCTCGATGGAGTAGATGTCGTGGTGCGGCGGCGGGCTGATCAGGCCCACGCCCGGAGTGGAGTAGCGGGTCTTGGCCACCCACGGATAGACCTTGTGGCCGGGCAGCTGGCCGCCCTCGCCGGGCTTGGCACCCTGCGCCATCTTGATCTGGATGTCGTCGGAGTTCGTGAGGTATTCCGAGGTGACTCCGAAGCGACCCGAGGCCACCTGCTTGATCGACGAGCGACGCTCAGGGTCGTAGAGGCGGTCGGCGTCCTCGCCACCCTCACCGGTGTTGGACTTCGCACCGATGCTGTTCATGGCGATGGCCAGCGTCTCGTGGGCTTCCTGGCTGATCGAGCCGTAGGACATCGCGCCCGTGGAGAACCGCGTCACGATGGAGCTCACCGGCTCGACCTCGTCGATCGGGATCGAGGGCCGCGCGGCGGTGTTGTTGAACCGGAACAGGCCACGCAGCGTCATCAGGCGGGCCGACTGCTCGTCGACACGCGAGGTGTACTGCTTGAACACGTCGTAGCGGCCCTCGCGGGTCGCGTGCTGCAACCGGAACACCGTCTCGGGGTCGAACAGGTGCGGTTCGCCCTCGCGACGCCATTGGTACTCGCCGCCGATCGCGAGCTCGCGGTGCGCCGGGCTGATGCCGCCGCGGGGGTACGCCGTGGCGTGCCGGCGGGCGACCTCCTCGGCGATGGTCTCGAGCTCGATGCCGCCGAGCTTGGACGTCGTACCGGTGAAGTACTTGTCGACGACCGCCTGCGAGAGGCCGACCGCCTCGAAGATCTGGGCACCTGTGTAGGAGGCGACCGTGGAGACGCCCATCTTGGACATCACCTTCAGGACGCCCTTGCCGAGCGCCTTGACGAGGTGCTTGACGGCGACCTCGGGCTCGACCTTGACGTAGAACCCGTCGCGGGCGAGGTCCTCGACGCTCTCCATGGCCAGGTAGGGGTTGACCGCGGCGGCGCCGTAGCCGATGAGCAGCGCGACGTGGTGCACCTCGCGGACGTCGCCGGCCTCGATGATCAGGCCGACCTGGGTGCGGGTCTTCTCGCGGACCAGGTGGTGGTGCACGGCACCGGTGAGCAGCAGCGACGGGATCGGCGCGAGCTCGGCGGTGGAGTGGCGGTCGGAGAGCACGATGATGCGCGCGCCCTCGGCGATGGCGGTCGACACCTCCTGGCAGATCTCGTCGATCCGCCGGGCCATGGCGGCGCCGCCGCCCTCGACCTCGTAGAGGCCGCGAGAGACGTGGGTGATGAAGCCGGGCATGTCACCGTCACGGTTGATGTGGCGGATCTTCACCAGGTCGTCGTTGTCGATCACCGGGAACGGCAGCACCACCTGGCGGCACGACGCTGGCGTCGGCTCCAGCAGGTTGGCCTCGGGTCCGATGGTGCCGTTGAGCGAGGTGACCAGCTCTTCGCGGATGGCGTCCAGCGGCGGGTTGGTGACCTGGGCGAACAGCTGCGCGAAGTAGTCGAACAGCAGCCTCGGCTTGTCGCTGAGCGCCGCGATCGGGGTGTCGGTGCCCATCGAGCCGATCGGCTCCATGCCGGTGGTGGCCATCGGGGCGAGCAGGACGCGCAGCTCCTCCTCGGTGTAGCCGAACACCTGCTGGCGCCGGGTGACGCTCGCGTGGGTGTGCACCACGTGCTCACGCTCGGGGATGTCACCGAGCTTGATCAGGCCTGCGTGGAGCCACTCGCCGTAGGGGTGCTCGGCGGCCAGCTCGGCCTTGATCTCCTCGTCCTCGATGATGCGGTGCTCGTCGGTGTCGACCAGGAACATCCGGCCCGGCTGCAGCCGGCCCTTGCGTACGACGGTCGCGGGGTCGATGTCGAGCACGCCGACCTCGCTCGCGAGCACGACCAGGCCGTCCTCGGTGACCCAGAACCGCGAAGGGCGCAGGCCGTTGCGGTCGAGGACCGCCCCCACCTGGGTGCCGTCGGTGAACACGACGCACGCGGGACCGTCCCACGGCTCCATGAGCGCGGAGTGGAACTCGTAGAAGGCGCGCCGCTGGGCGTCCATCTCGCGGTGGTTCTCCCACGCCTCGGGGATCATCATCAGCACCGAGTGCGGCAGCGACCGGCCGCCCATGTGCAGCAGCTCGAGCACCTCGTCGAACGACGCGGAGTCGGAGGCACCGGGGGTGCAGATCGGGTAGATGCGCTCGAGGTCGCCCGGGATCACGTCGGAGGCCAACAGGGCCTCACGGGCACGCATCCAGTTGCGGTTGCCCATCACGGTGTTGATCTCGCCGTTGTGGGCGATGAACCGGAACGGGTGGGCCAGCGGCCAGCTCGGGAACGTGTTGGTCGAGAACCGCGAGTGCACGACGGCCACGGCCGAGGCGACCCGCTCGTCGACCAGGTCGGGGAAGACGTGGTCGAGCTGGTCGGTGGTCAGCATGCCCTTGTAGGCGATGGTGCGCGAGGACAGCGACGGGAAGTAGACCCCGGTCTCCTTCTCGGCACGCTTGCGCAGGCAGAAGGCCTGTCGTTCCAGGGCCATGCCGGTGACGCGCTTGCCGTTGCCGCCGACGAAGACCTGCACGAAGCTCGGCATGCAGGACAGGGCGGTGGCACCGAGGGAGGACGGGTCGGTGGGGACCTCACGCCAGCCGAGCACGGCCAGGCCCTCCTCCGCGGCGATCTCCTCGATCCGCTGGCGGGCCTTGGTGACCTCGCCGGCGTCACCGGGGATGAAGGCGGTGCCGACGGCGTAGGCGTGCTGGGCGGGCAGGTCGAAGTCGACCACGGCCCGGAAGAAGGCGTCGGGCACCTGGAGCAGAATGCCGGCGCCGTCACCCGAGTTGGGCTCGGCGCCCGCGGCACCGCGGTGCTCGAGGTTGCGCAGGGCGGTCAGCGCCTTGGCCACGATGTCGTGGCTGGCCACGCCGGTCAGGGTGGCCACGAAGGCCACGCCACAGGCGTCGTGCTCGTGGCGGCCGTCGTACAGCCCCTGTGGCTGCGGACCGCTCTGGAATCCAGATCCTGCCCCGGATGCGGGCGGCGGGAATGCGTGCATGGTGGGCATTCTCCCGTCGTCGTCATGCGCCGGCCAGCCCGTGAGATCCGCACGGATCAGGGCGTGAACCAGCACTATCGGCAATGCTTGGTGGAGTTTGCGTGGGACGACATTGGCCCTAGCGGAGGCCTCAGGCTATCACTGGGCGCTCAGTGGCAGGAGGCGTTGCCTGCGTCGCGGACGTCACCGCCGATGGTGCGGTACTTCCACGCGAGGGCACCGTCACCCAGCCAGAGGGTGAGCACCCCGAAGTCGGTGCTCTGGAAGTACGCCGAGCCCGGGGCGCGGGTGCCGAGGCCGTACAACGACTTGCCGCCGGTGCCGGAGACGAAGCTGAGCAGGCCGTCGGTCCGGCGGTGGCCGTCGCCGTCCATCCGGTGGAACCGCTCGTAGTCGTGGTCGTGGCCGGCCAGCGCCAGGTCGACGTGCTGCGCGTAGGCGATCCGCCAGAACGGAGCCAGGTGCGGGTCGGAGCCGTGCTCGTCGCCGCTGGAGTAGCGCGCCTGGTGCATGGCGATGGCACTGCAGGCCACCGGATGTGCGACCAGGTCGTGGCGCAGCCACGCCTGCTCGCGAGCACAGTCGACCTTGGCGCAGTTGGTGTTGAGCAGGTAGATGCGCCAGCTGCCGACCCTGGTGACGTAGTAGCCGGGAGCGTTCCGGCCGAAGTAGGAGTAGTAACCGGCGGCACCCGGTGTGCGGTACTCGTGGTTGCCGGGCAGGGACCGGGTGATCGCCTTCAGGGCACCCCAGGACGCGTCGTACGAGCCCTGGAAGTCAGCGAGCGACCCGTCGTCGTACTGCTCGTCCCCCAGCGTGAGCACGACACTCGGCTTCAGCTGGCGCGCCAGCGTCGCGGTCGCGGCCTGCTGGCAGGTCGTGGCCGTCACGGCCGCGCCCGTCGGGCAGGCGATGTCGCCCACGGCGACGACCTTGACCGAGCCGGGCGGGATGATCGCCGTCGTACGCACGCTCGCGTCGGCGTACGACGCAGCCAGGTCCTCGTGGTGGTCGGCGGCGCAGCCGCTCACGACCGTCACAGCGGCGACCAGCGCGACGAGGGACAGCCGGCCGCCGACCATCAGACCTGCCCGCCGACCGCCGTGCCCACGAGATAGGTGAGGCCGAACGCGGCTCCGCCGAGGAGGACCTGCCGCAGCCCGCCGTACCACCAGCTGCGCACGGTGACCCGGGTGACGACCGCGCCGCACGCGAACAGGGCCAGCAACGTGATGACCAGCGACCCGACGATGCTGTTCCAGCCGATCAGGAACGGCAGGACCGGGATCAGCGCACCGACCGAGAAGGACAGGAAGCTCGAGACCGCGGCCAGCATCGGCGATGCGAGTCCGTCCAGGTCGACGCCGAGCTCCTCCCGCGCGTGCACAGCCAGGGCCTGGTCGACGTCCTGGTGGATCTGGCGGGCGACCTCGTCGGCGAGCTCCTTGTCGAGGCCCTTCTCGACGTACATCTCGGAGAGCTCGGCGGTCTCGGCCGCGGGGTTCTCGATGAGCTCGATGCGCTCCTTGGCGATCTCGTGCTCGGCTGCCTCGGACTGGCTCGCGACCGAGGCGTACTCCCCCGCGGCCATCGAGAAGGCGCCGGCGGCGAGGCCGGCCAGGCCCGCGAGCACGACGGCGGCGGAGTCGTTGCCGGTGCCGCCCGAGACACCGGCGATCAGCGCGGCGTTGCTGACCAGGCCGTCCATCGCACCGAAGACCGCCGGGCGGAGCCAGCCGCCGGTGACGTCGGTGTGCTCGTGCATGATCTCGTCACTCATCCGCTGGACTGTCCGGGGTGGTTTCGAGACGGGCTCCTTCGTCGCCCTCCTCAACCACCGGTTCGCCTTCCGGGGTGGTTTCGAGACGGGCTCGTTCCTCGCCCTCCTCAACCACCGGGTCGGCGTCGACGTAGACGTTGGTCTCGCGGCCGGGGTGCCGGCGGGCACTGACGGTGAACCAGATCGCGCCGACGATGAACAGCACGATCGACGTCCACACGTTGAGCCGCAGGCCGAACACGTCGTTCATCTGGACGCTGTCGACCCGCAGGTTCTCGATCCAGCCGCGGCCCAGGGTGTAGCCCATGATGTAGAGCGCCATCACCCGCCCGTAGCCGAGCTTGAACCGGCGGTCGGCCCAGATCAGCAGGCCGAAGACGCCCAGGTCCCACAGGCATTCATAGAGGAACGTCGGGTGGTGGTAGGTCACCGGGACCGTCTCGCCCTGGGAGTCCTTGGTGATCTCGAGCTTCCACGGCAGGTCGGTCGTCCGGCCGTAGAGCTCCTGGTTGAAGTAGTTGCCCCAGCGCCCGATGGCCTGGGCGAGGACTGCTGCCGGCGCCATCGTGTCGATGGCGGGCAGGATCCGGATGCCCTTGCGCCGGGCGCCGATGATGACCCCCACCGCCCCGAGCGCGATCGCCCCCCAGATGCCGAGGCCGCCGCGCCAGACGTAGAGCGCCTGGATCGGGTGGCGGCCCTCACCGAAGTAGAGGTCGTAGTCGGTCATCACGTGGTAGAGCCGGCCACCGACGAGGCCGAACGGGACCGCCCAGAGCGCGAGGTCCTGCATCTCGCCGTACTTGCCGCCGCGGGCGACCCAGCGCTTCTCGGCGACCACGATCGCCACGATGATGCCGGCGATGATGCACAGCGCGTAGGCGCGGATCGGAAGCGGCCCGAGGTGCCAGACCCCCTGCGAGGGGCTGGGGATGGCGAGGGCAGTCAGGTGAGTCACGAGTTCTCCAGCGGCTGGTCGAGGAGGCGGAAGATGTCGGAGGCGAACTCCGCTGAGGAGGTGCCCTCGGTCCACACGATGGGCGTCCGGTCGTGGGCGTTGATGGCGATGACCTCACTGCCGTGCGCCACGTCGTACCCGCCGCTCGGGAGCTTCGCTCCGTCACTGACGTAGACGTGGAAGGCCTTGCCGGCGGCGACGATCTCCTCGAGAGGACCGGTCAGGCCGACGAAGGTCGGGTCGAAGGCGCTGAGCCACTGCTGGAGCACCGCCGTGGTGTCGCGGGCGGGGTCGGTGGTCACGAACAGCACCTGGACCTGGTCGCGCTGGGCGTCGTCGAGCCGGGTCAGGGCACTGGTCAGGCTGGACATCACCGCCGCGCAGACATCGGGGCACTTGGTGTATCCGAAGAAGACCAGCGTGAGCGGCTTGGTGGTGCTGGTGCGCAAGTTGTACGACGGGCCGGTGGTGGCGGCCAGCGTGATGTCCGGCGCGGTGTACTGCTGGTCGAGCACCGCCCCGAAGTAGCCGTCTCCCGGCGAGCTGTCAGGGGTCGCGCTCCCCGCGCCACAGCCGGTGAGACCGGCGAGGAGCAGTGCGACGGCGAGGCTCCTACGCACGGACGCCCTCGGCCAGGTCGGCGGTCAGGGTGGCCAGGGCCCGGAGCCCGGCAGCCCGATCGGGCCCGGCGTCGAGCAGGCGCCGAACGAACGCGGAGCCGACGATCACGCCGTCGGCGTAGGACGCCACCTCGGCTGCCTGGGCGCCGGTGGAGACCCCGAGCCCGACGCCGATCGGCAGGTCGGTGGTGGCCCGGGCGCGTGCGACCAACGGCCCCGCAAGGTCGCTGGTCGTCGACCGGGCACCGGTCACGCCCATCACGGCGGTCGCGTAGACGAAGCCGCGGCAGTGGGCGGTGGTCATCGCGATCCGCTCGTCGGTCGAGCTGGGCGCGACCAGGAAGATCTTGTCGAGGTCGTGCTCGTCGGCCGCCGCGATCCACTCGGCGCCGCTGTCGGGCGTCAGGTCGGGCGTGATCAGCCCGGCTCCCCCGGCGCTGGCGAGATCGGCGGCGAACCGCTCGACACCGTAGCGCTCGACGGGATTCCAGTAGGTCATCACGACGGTGGGGACGCCGAGTGCGGCGACCGCCTCGACGGTGGTGAGCACGTCGCGGGTGCGGACCCCGCCCTCGAGCGCCTGCTGGGCCGCCGCCTGGATGGTCGGGCCGTCCATGACGGGATCGCTGTAGGGCAGGCCGACCTCGATGACGTCGCAGCCGTGCTCGACCATCACCCGCAGGGCGTCGATGCCGCCGGCCACGTCGGGGAAGCCGGCCGGCAGATAGCCGACCAGCGCCGCGCGATCCTCGGCGCGTGCCTTGTCGAACGCCAGGCGCGTGCTCACTGTGTGTTCCCCAGTCCGAACCATTCGATGGCGGTGCCCATGTCCTTGTCGCCGCGGCCGCTGAGGTTGATCAGCATGATGTCGTCGCTGCCCATCTCCTCGGCGACCCGGAGCGCGCCCGCCACGGCGTGCGCCGACTCGACTGCCGGGATGATGCCCTCGGTGCGGGACAGCAGGGCCATGGCGTCCATCGCCTCGGCGTCGGTGACCGGGAGGTACGTCGCCCGCCCGCTGCTCGCCAGGTAGGAGTGCTGCGGGCCGACGCCCGGGTAGTCGAGCCCCGCTGAGATCGAGTGCGACTCGACGGTCTGGCCGTCGGCGTCCTGCAGGACGTAGGTGCGGGCGCCGTGCAGGACGCCGCTCTCGCCGGCGAAGATCGTGGCCGCGTGTCGCCCGGTCTCGACGCCGTCGCCGCCGGCCTCGAAGCCGTAGATCTTCACGTCGGCGTCGTCGAGGAAGGCTGTGAACAAGCCGATCGCGTTGGATCCGCCGCCCACGCAGGCCGCGATCGCGTCGGGCAGCCGGCCGGTCATCGCCAGGCACTGGGCCCGGGCCTCGTCGCCGATGCCGCGCGTGAAGTCGCGGACCAGGCTCGGGAACGGGTGCGGACCGGCCGCCGTACCGAAGAGGTAGGCGGTGTGGTCGACGCTGGCCACCCAGTCGCGCAGGGCCTCGTTGATGGCGTCCTTGAGGGTCGCGCTGCCCGAGTCGACGGGTACGACGGTCGCGCCGAGCAGCTGCATGCGGGCCACGTTGAGCGCCTGACGGCGGGTGTCGACCGAGCCCATGTAGACGGTGCAGTCGAGCCCGAAGTACGCCGCAGCGGTCGCGCTCGCGACTCCGTGCTGCCCGGCACCGGTCTCGGCGATCACCCTGGTCTTGCCCATGCGCTTGGTCAGCAGCGCCTGGCCGAGCACGTTGCGGATCTTGTGGGCGCCGGTGTGGTTGAGGTCCTCGCGCTTGAGCAGGATCCGGGTGCCGACCAGCTCGCTGAGCTTGCGGGCTTCGTAGAGCGCGCTCGGGACCCCGGCGTACTCGCGCAGGATGGTCTCGAACTCGCTGGTGAAGGCCGGGTCGGCCATCGCGTCCTGCCAGGCCACCGTGAGCTCGTCGAGCGCGGCCACGAGGGCTTCGGGCATGAACCTGCCGCCCCAGCTGGTGCCGTCACCGAAGAAGCCGCGCTCGTCGGCCTCCCACTGGCCCCGCTGCCCTCGCTGGTCGAGCTTGTCGAGACCACTCATCGGGTAACTCCTGTCATGGCCGCCACGGCCGCCTGGGGGTCGCCGTCCTTGACGAGAGCCTCGCCCACGAGCACGACGTCTGCGCCCTCGGCAATGAAGCGGGCGACGTCGGCCACTCCCGTGATGCCGGACTCGGCGACCTTGACCCGGTCGCCGGGGATCAGCGGGGCCAGGCGGGCGAAGGTGTCGTTGTCGACGGCGAGGGTCTTGAGGTTGCGCGCGTTGACGCCGATGAGCTGGGCGCCCAGAGCCACCGCGCGTTGGGTCTCGACCTCGTCGTGGACCTCGACCAGGACGGTCATGCCGAGGTCGGTCGCGAGCGCGTGCAGGCGAGCCAGGTCGGCGTCGTCGAGGGCCGCCACGATCAGCAGCACCAGATCGGCACCGGCGGCCCGGGCCTCGAGCACCTGGTAGTCGGTGACGATGAAGTCCTTGCGCAGGATCGGCGTCTCGACGGCCTTCCGGACGGCGCGCAGGTCATCGAGGCTGCCGCCGAAGCGGCGCTCCTCGGTGAGCACGCTGATCGCGGCCGCGCCACCGGCGGCGTAGAGCTGGGCCAGCGCGGCGGGGTTGGCGATCTCGGCGAGATCGCCCTTGCTGGGGCTGCGTCGCTTGACCTCGGAGATGACGCTGGAGCCCGCCGCACGGAAGCGGGGCATCGGATCGCGGGCCGGCGCCTGCTGCGCGATCTGGGCGCGCAGGTCGGCCTCGCTGACGAGGGCCTGGCGCTGCTCGAGGTCGAGGAGCACGCCGGCGATGATCTCGTCGAGCACGGACCCGGGCGAACCTGTGATGTGCATGATCCTCCGTTCGTTTCCCGGGCCGAATGCCGCGAGATCTAGCCTCTCACGCGGGCCAGGACGGAGTGTTGCCCGGTCTCAGTGACCGGCGGTGCCCATGCCCATCTTCTCCATGACCTGCCACACGATGATCGCGATCGGCTGGAGGACAACGCCCGCCCAGAAGAGCGGCTGCGTCCACGGGTCCGTCATCAGCCCGAGTCCACCGACGACGAAGCCGACCAGCGCGACTGCGACGGCGGTCCAGGCTGCGGGGGTGTTGCCGTGGCTGTCAGCGGACATGCGGTGCTCCTCGGTGAGTGCTGCGGTGATCGCGGCACAGTCTATTCACGGACCTCAGGCCGTGGGGTCACGACCCTCGTCGATGGCTTTCCAGATCTCCAGCGGGGTCTCCGGCTCCGGTGGCTGGTGCGCCGCACCGGGGGCGTCGTACTTGCTGCCCATCTCGGGCCAGCTGCGCACATGGCGTACGGCGAGCGCCGCGGCCGCTACGGAGATGAGGCTCGCGATCAGCGCGGTCCAGTACCAGCCGTGCACCTGGTCGGCGAGCTGTCCATGATCGGTGACCACGGTGGCCGTGACGCCGGTTGCGCCCAGGGCCAGCAGCCAGGCGAGCGCCCTCCGGACCCGGCCGCGCAGGATCAGGAGCACTCCCCAGCCGGCCAGCACCGCCAGGCTCAGTGACAGGGCCAACGGGCTCTCCGCACCGGTGGCGATCGGCCCGAAGGCGTCCGCCGGATCCTCCGACGTCGACCAGGGCTGGTTGCTGGCCGCCGCGGTGAGGCCGCTCGAGGCGAGACCCAGCAGGACGACCGGACCGAAGGTGCTACGCGCCACTGGTGGTTCCGAGCGCGAGCAGGCCGGAGTCGAAGCAGGTGCGGTCGCCGGTGTGGCAGGCGGGGCCTTCCTGGTCGACCTTGAGCAGGAGCGTGTCGCCGTCGCAGTCGAGGCGCACCTCCTTGACCCACTGGCGGTTTCCCGAGGTCTCGCCCTTGACCCAGTACTCCTGCCGCGACCTCGACCAGTACGTCGCCCGGCCCGTCGTCAGCGTCAGGTGCAGCGCCTCGTCGTCCATCCAGCCCAGCATCAGCACCTCGCCGGTGTCGTGCTGCTGCACCACCGCCGGCACCAGCCCGTCGGAGGAGCGCTTGAGCCGTTCGGCGATC
>Ga0070698_100003601_pt1 | contig 17022 bp, 14 predicted proteins | sample KBSK1502metaG_FD_65477 | JGI IMG/M metagenome (GOLD analysis project Ga0070698, IMG submission 65477) | Corn, switchgrass and miscanthus rhizosphere microbial communities from Kellogg Biological Station, Michigan, USA - KBS K1-50-2 metaG | ecosystem: Host-associated > Plants > Roots >...
GAGACCGTTCAGCGCACCGCCGGTCATTGGCGGTTCCGCAATGCCGACGTCGCGCTCGAGCTCGGCGCCGTGCTTTCGCACTTGCGCGATGCCCAGCACCGCGAGCTCGAGCAGGATGGCGGTCATGACGAGCACGCCGCCGACGCCGATTGCCGGAAGCAGCAGCTTTGTTAAAAGCGGTGCCACGATCGCGCCGGTCGTGCCGCCGGCGGAGACCGGCCCGTACAGTCGCTTCGCCGTTCCAGGCCCGAGTAGATCCGACAAGAGGCTCCAGAACACGGAGACGACGAACAGATTGAAGACGCTCGACCACACGTAAAACACGCGGCCGACGAAGACGGGCGAGATGTGCCGTTCGATGATGACGAAGAACGCGATCGCGCAGAGCGCGAACGCGTGAAACGCGAGCGGCACGACGCTGCGCGGGCTCTTCGAAACGGCTTTGCCCCAGATCGGCGCGAGAGCGGTGACGACGATGAACGTCGCGGTCCACAGCGCCGGAATTTTGTCGGGGTTACCGTCGAGGACGAGCGTATCGCGCACCGGGCGAAACGCCGAGAAGCTGGCGAGGATCGCGCCGAAAGTGATCGCGGCCCAGACGGCAACAGCTAGCTCGGCTTTGGGGCGTTTCACGTTCGTCCTCAAACCAGATCGCGCGGCGCCAACGTTCCGTCAAGCATGCGACCGCGTGCGACACGTGCGACGACGCGAAATCGCGTAGCGCGCACTGCGGCGCTAGACTGTCGACGTGGGGCTTCGCATCGCGCTCGCGATTGCATTGTGTGCGTGCGGCCGGCTGCAATTCGACCGCTGCGAATTCACGAGCGTCGCGCTCGGCGAACCCTCGTGTGCTGGGGGCTAAACGACGCGGGCCAGCTCGGGCGCGGCACGCAGGATCCCGATCCGCGCCGGCGCCCGTGACGGCGGTTAGCGGATCGACGACAGCTGCGCTTCGAGCGTGCGCGCGAGCTGGAACACGTGCGATGGCAAGCGATGGCCTTCGCCGCCCGGCTCGAACGCATGCAGTGGCTGCGCGTTCGGTACGAGCGAGTGGAGGAACGCGACTTCGCCGAGCACGAGGTTCGCGAGGTCGTAGACATCCGTTGGATTGATATCCGTCGCGGTGCTGCGCTCGCTCAGCGCGGTCTCGCCCTTCTTCGTGATCGCCGCGCCGACGATCTCGAGGCACTGCTGAAGCTTCTGATAGCAATCGGCCGGCTTCTTCTTGCGCTCGAACGGCGCGGGCTCGGTGGCTGTGCCGACGCGCGATGCATACGCAGATGCGAGCGCGACGGTGCGATAGACATCCGACGGTGTGAACGGCCGCTCGAGCACGCGCGAAAGCTCGCGGTTGACGCGGATGAGCGTCATCAGCACGTCGCTCGGCTGACGCGACGCTTCGATCGCCGACTCTTTCACGGTGTCCTTGATCTCGAGGCGCTGCTTGACGTCGCCGAGGTGCGCGAGCACGGCGTCGATCAACTGCAGCACGTGCCCGGGCTTGATCTCCCGCAACAGCGGCGTCGCCGGCGCGGGTCGCGGCACGCGCGCACCGACCTCGGCGGCAAAGCGGTTCACCTTGTGCCAAGCGGCAATCGCTTCGAAGTAGACCTCGCGCGGCGCGGCGTTGGAAATCTCCGGCGCCGGTCGGCCATCGCGGGTGCGTCCCATTTCGTCGCGCACGAGGTCGAGCTCGGCGAGAAGGAGTTGGGCACGGGCGTAGCAATGAGCGGGCTTGATGTCATCGAGCTTCATGGCGCGACGCTATCATCGTGGCAATCGCCGCTGCTGCTGCGCCGTCCTCGATCTCGACGCGAACGTCCGGAGTGGTCGGGGGCTCGTACTCGACGCCAACACCCGGCGCGAGCGCGTGCTGATACACGCCCTTGGTGTCGCGCCGCTTGCATACATCGAGCGGCGTGTCGACGAAGATCTCGAGATACGCGGGCGCGAGCGAGCGCGCGTGGTCGCGAAACGCGCGGCGATGCGCCGTCGCCGGCACGAGCACGATGAAGCCCTGCCGCGCGATCAGCGCCGCGAGGCTCGCGAGCGCGGCATAAAACTCCGCGCGGGCGGCTTCGTCGTAACCAAGCGTTGGCATCACGGCCGCGCGCACCGCATCGCTGTCGAGTGTTACCGCGGCGAGGTCGCGCAGGCGGAGCTCGCCCGCGACGGCGGCGGCGAGCGTCGATTTGCCCGACGACGGCAGACCCGTGAACCACGCGACGACGCCCGTCATGCCATCGTCTCCGCGCCCCACGCGGGATCGAATCGCTCGGCGGCGAGCACGCGCTTGGCAAATTCGAGAATGCGCATGCGATCGCCTGCTGACGTTTGCGGGTACCACGTCGGACTTGCGAGCACGAGCGCGCGCCAGCAGAAGAACGGCGCGACAGCAGCGAGCACGTCAACGCGATCGCCGGCGAGATACGTCTGCCAGAATCGATCCCACAACCGGCCGAGGCCGCTCTGCCAGTTCGGATGACCGACGCCGAAGAACAGATAATTGATCGCGAGGCACGCGACGTCGTCGGCCGGGTCGCCTTCGCTGCCGCGACTGGCATCGAGCAGGTGGACATCGTCGCCGAACACGATGTTGAACGGATGGAAGTCTCCGTGCGTTCGCCGCAGGCGATGCGTTTGCGTGCGCAGCTTCCAGCGCCACGCGAGGCACGCTTCTTCGAGCTCGCGCAGGATCGGCAGCGGCTCCTTGTAGCTGTCGACGAGCCCGAAGATGCCTTCGCCGTGGCCGAGTAGATCGCGAATCGCGCGCGTGTACGCGCCGGCGTGCGAGCCCGGTTGCGCGTGGATCTCGAGCAGCACGTTCGCGAGGCGTTCGGCGCGCGCGACATCGAGCTCCGTCGCCGTGCCCTGCGCGATGCGACGCAGATCGTCTGCGTACAGCGTGCCATCGCACCACATCGTGATCAGATACGGCTCGCCCGTATTCGCGAGCGATACGAGCTCGCCGTCATCGCGCACGACGCCGGCATCGATCGGGCGCGCGTGATGCGGCAGGTTGCCGAACGTGTCGTACGCGAGCACGAGATTGCCGACGCGATCGGCACGTCGATCGTGGCCGAAGTCATCCGGCCGCGCGGTGTGAAACACGATCGTATGGCGCGCGCTGCCGTGCGTCAGCTCGATGCGCAGTGGACGGCCGTACCCGAGCGCCTTCATCTGCTCGCCGCTTGTCTCGTCGTCCGCGAGCGCGGTCACGCGCTCGATCGTCGCCTCGGGATAAATCATCGCGAGGCGCGCGCGAAGACCAGCGGGAAGCATCAGGAGTATTTTGCCGCGATCGCCTCTTCCGCGAGCTCTTCGAAGCTCATTTGTTGGCTGCGCGCGAGCTCATCTTTGCTGAACAGGTAGCGCGCGGCGCGATCCTCTGCGCCGAGCGCGCGCAGCAGCACGGGCCCGAGCAGGCGACCGACCATCCGGTGGTTGTAGAGATCCTGCACCGTGATCATGAAGCGCGAGAACGGCGTGCGCGCGACGGTCGGCTTGCGCATGAGCAGTTGGATCCGCTTGAACGCTTCCTTGATGCGGTGGCCCGACGGATCCGTTCGATCGATCGGCCGCAAAAAGACCTCCTGAAGGAACGGCTTTGCGTGCCACATCATCGTGACGAGAGCGCGCATGCCGAACGCGAGCTGGCGCGCGGTCGGGCGCGGACGTCGTCGCACCTCGGCGACATGCTCGTCAGATGCGTATACCTCCGTCATGTGGAAATCGATCGCGATGTGACGCGACTCATCCCGGTTGATGAGGTGCATCGCACGGTGGCTCATCTCGTCGGCGACGTAATCGTCGAGCGAGCGGAGCAGAGCGACGTCGAGTATCAGCTCGCCTGAGGTGATGTAGGCATTCGCGATCTCCGGCGACGCGCGTTCGACGAGCGCGAGGAAGTGCGGCCTAAACTTCGTCAGCGAGGGGCTCTCTTTGTAATCGCGATAGTGATGAACGTCGTAGTGCTTGGCGAGCCGTGCCGCGACCGCGGAGTGTCGCTTCTCGTCGGCGACGAACGTCGAAAAAATCTTTTTGAGCGTGGGATCTTTCGTCTTCTTGCGCTGCACATCGAACAGCGCGCCGGCGAGTAGCTCGATGCCCGCCATGTCGACGAAGTACTGGACGATTGCCTCTTCTTTTTCACGCGACAATGTAGGCGGCGGGAGCGTCCAATCGAGGTCGTCAATCGACCACTGATCGCGAACGCACTTCTCAAGCATGCGCGACAGGTCCATTTCTCAACTCTACTCGCGGAGGAATTGTTGTGATACTTGATACACAAACAATCTAGCCGACAGCTCCCACATTCAGTAATGCTTTTAAGCACTTGACGCGGCTGACGCTAGACGCCAACTTTAAAAAGTGACCTTCCGCGCGGCGACGTCTACTTCGCATCTTGGTCGCTACCACGTGGTCAAAAGACTCGCCGCGGGCGGCATGGCCGATGTGCTGCTCGCGCGCGCTGATGGCATCGAAGGCTTTCAGCGGCACATCGTCATCAAGCGCATCCACGCCGATCTTTCCGAAGACCCAAAGTACGTGCAGATGTTTCTCGATGAAGCGCGGCTCGCTGCTTCGCTTCACCATCACAACATCGTTCAGGTCAACGACATCGGTGTGGAAGACGGCAAGTTCTTCTTCGCGATGGAGTACGTGCACGGCGAAGACGTGCGCAACGTGCTCGTCGAGGCGAGCCAGCGCGGCGAGCGCATTCCGTTCGAGCACGTCGTCACGATCGTCACCGGCGCGGCCGCGGGTCTTCATCACGCGCACGAGCAGCGCGGTCTCGATGGCCAGCCGCTCAACATCGTGCATCGCGACGTGTCGCCCGCGAACATTCTCGTCGGCTACGACGGCGCGGTGAAGGTTGCAGACTTCGGCATCGCGTTCGCGGCGAGCCGCGCCGAGCAAACGCAATCGGGTGTGCTCAAGGGCAAGGTCGCGTATATGTCGCCCGAGCAGTGCAACTGCGATCCGGTCGATCCTCGCAGCGACGTGTTCTCGCTCGGCATCGTGCTCTACGAGCTGTGCACGGTGCGGCCGTGCTTCACGGGAGACAACGACTTCATGACGATGTCGGCGATCGTCAACGGCAAGATCACGCCGCCGACGAAGCACAATCGCGACATCCCGAAGGCGCTCGAAGCGATCATCATGAAGGCGCTGTCGAACAAGCCGCAGGATCGCTTCCAGAGCACGGACGAGATGCGTCGCGCGCTCGAAGAGTTTGCCGAGAGTGCGCGTCTGCGCAACTCGACGACGGCTCTCGCCGACTACATGAAGCAACAGTTCGGCGCGAAGGCGTTGCCGTGGCAAGTCGATGATGAAGAGCCCGAGATCGAGATGGTCACGAATCGTTCGGGGCCACTCGTCGCGCTCGACGGTGGGCTGCGCTCGCCGGGCCGCGCGCGCACGCCAGCGGTGATCATCGGCGATGACCTCGCGCTGCCACTCGAGACGCATGGCCGTGCTGCGCCCGATCCGGCGCCGCGCGCGAGCGTACCGCGCGCGATCGTGCCGGCGATCACGGCGAAGATTCGCGTCGCGCAGCGCACGCCGAGTCAGCGCTGGTGGGTGATCGGTTCGCTCATTGCTGTCGTCATCGGTGCGGTGTCGCTGATCGCGGTCAGCCGAACCGATGACAAGCGTGGCGCTCCGCGCGCGACGGCTGCGCCTATCGTGCACAAGCCCGCACCGGTCGAGGCGCCTGCGCCGCCGCCGGTCGAGACGCCGCGCCGCGAGACTGCGTCCGCCGAGCCGTCGGCTGCGCCTGCGAAGAAGAAGCACCACAAAAAGGTAGAGAAGAAGGCCGAGGAGCAAAAGCCCGCGAAGAAGTGGGATCCGGACTCGCTGTTCCCGAAGTGAGCTGCTGCATACTCCGCGGGTGCGCAGCGCGCTCCTTCTGCTAGCTCTGGTCGCCTGCGGCGGCGATGAGCACGGTGGCACGCTCGCGAAGATCAAGAAGCGCGGCGAGCTCACGTGGGGCGCCGATCTACAGGGCGGCGAGCCGTACCTCTACGAGGATCCGAGCAACCCGACGCAGATCATCGGCTTTGAAGTCGACATCGCAAACGCGCTCGCGCACCGTCTCGGCGTCAAGGCGCGCATGGTGCAGTACACGTGGTCGAATCTCGTGCCGTCGCTCGAGCGCGGCGACTTCGACGTGATCCTCAATGGCCTCGAGGCGACTGCCGAGCGCGGCGAACGTATCTTGATGTCCGAGCCGTACTTCATTTATGCCGAGACGCTCGCGGTGCGCGTCGATAGCCCGTATCGCACGCTCGCCGATCTGAGGGGCAAGCGCGTCGGGACGCTGAACCAGACCTTCGCGCACGATCTGTTGCGCGCGCAGCCGCTCGAGGTCGTGCTCTACGAAGGCAACGAAGAGCCGTACATCGATCTCGAGCAGGGGCGCATCGATGCGGTGCTGCTCGACAACATCATCGCCGATCGCTACGGCTGCATCGCGCGACGGCCGCGCGTGAAGTGCCTGCCCGACGACATCGCGCGCGGCACCTACGTGATCGGCATTCGCAAGGCGGATCCCGAGCTCAAGCGCGCGATCGACGATGCGCTTGCCGCGATGAAGAAGGATGGCGAGCTCGAGCGGATCCTGACGAAGGCAAAGCTGTGGGACAAGCGGCAGACGGAGCCCGCGCCGAAGACGGTCAGCGCGGCAACGAAGTACCGCACGTTCGACACCGAGATGGTGTGGCAGTTCGTGTGGGCCGCGCTCGTGACGCTCAAGCTCAGCCTGCTCGCGTTTCTGCTCGCCGTACCGGTCGGGCTCATCCTCGCGGTCGCACGCGTCTACGGCGGTCCGATCGTTTCGGGCGCGGCGCGCGTCTACATCGAGGTGTTTCGCGGCACGCCGGTGCTGCTGCAGCTGTTCGTGCTCTATTACGGCCTCGCGCCGTACTACAGCCTCGGCCCGGTGCAGGCGGCCGTGCTCGGGCTCGGCCTCAACTACGGCGCGTACGAGGCCGAGGTCTATCGCGGCGCGCTGCTCGCGATTCCCCGCGGCCAGACGGAGGCCGCGAAGGCGCTCGGCATGGCACCGAGTCAAACGCTGCGCCATGTGCTGTTGCCGCAAGCGCTGCGCCTCGCGCTGCCGCCAATGACGAACGACTTCGTGTCGCTGCTCAAGGACTCGTCGCTCGTCAGTGTGATTACCGTGATCGAGCTGACGAAGCGGATGACGATCGCTGCGGTCGACATGCGTGGCTGGCTCGTGCCGGGCCTCGCCTGCGCTGCGCTCTACCTCGCGCTCAGCTTCCCGCTGTCGGAGCTCGCGCGTCGGCTCGAGAGGAGGTTGGCGCGTGATCAGCGTCCGCAAGCTCTCTAAGCGCCATGGCGAGCGCCTGATCCTCAGCGAGGTCAGTGCCGAGGTCGCAAAGGGCGAGACGATCGCGATCGTCGGGCCATCCGGCGGCGGCAAATCGACGCTGCTGCGCTGCCTGAACTACCTCGAGACGTTCGACGGTGGCGAAGTCGACATCGCGGGCGTCTCGCTGCGGCCGGGCATGGGCGCGCGGCATCGCGAGCTTCTGCGCGCGCTGCGCGTGAAGGTCGGCATGGTGTTTCAGCAGTTCAACCTGTTCCCGCATCTGTCGGCGGAGGAGAACATCACGCTCGCGCCGCGGGTCGTGCGCAAGCTCGCGGCGGCGGCGAGTCGCAAGAAGGCGCACGAGCTACTCGATCGCGTTGGGCTCGGCGATCGCGCCGGTGCGTACCCGCACGAGCTCTCCGGCGGTCAGCAGCAGCGCGTTGCGATCGCGCGTGCGCTCGCGCAAGAGCCGCAGGTGTTGCTGTTCGACGAGCCAACGAGCGCGCTCGACCCCGAGATGCGCGACGAGGTGATGAGCGTGATCAAGGATCTCGCCGCGGGAGGCATGACGATGCTCGTTGTCACCCACGAGATGCAGTTCGCGCACGACATCGCGACGCGCGTGTGGGTCATCGATCGCGGAACCATCGCCGAGGATGGGCCACCGGCGCAGGTCGTCGACGCTCCGCAAAGTGATGTTGCTCGCGAATATTTCTCTCGTTTGCGGCGGCCGAAGTAGATCGCCTACGCCGATCGGCGTTTCGTCTACCAACGGGCGCACGCAAAAGCGCGCAACTGCGCGAGCCCATTGCCGCAAACCCGTGGCACATGCGCTGCACTAGGGTTCATCGTTCGACAAGAATGGGCCGGCGGGAGACTGCTGGTTCGGGGCGGCACGTAAATGGTGGATGCGCAAAAAACAAACGTGCCGCCCCTAATATTAATTTAACACAGCCGGACCGATCGGCTGATCGTAACGCGGAGCCGTGCGCGCGCCGGTTGTATCGACGGTGCACTTTTTCGACGTCGGATCGCAGTACGACTGGACGTTGGAGCACTCTAGATCGACGACGCACGCTTGGCCGTCGGCGATGGTGCCGACGAGCGCTGTATCGCATGCGGCCGGCATCGTCGGCCCGTTTTGCCAGAAGTCGGCGCACGTGGCCGGGAACGTGAGGCCGGCGAGGCACGTCGCGGCATCTGCGGCGTTGAACTTGATCGTGCCCGCGGTGATCTGCTGCTCGACCTTCATCGGATCGAACGATGCGAGCGAGTCCGTGTAGCACTGCGTCGCCGTCGTGCCGAACACCTCGTCGAACGTGCCGCCGAAGTCCGTCGGAAAGCTCGACTTGCACATGAACGCCTCGTCGCAGATCTTGTGACCCATCTGATCGAGGAACTGCGTCGCGCCCGTGCTGGTGCCGCCGCCGCCGCCACCGCTACCACCGCCGCTACCGGTGCCATCGCCGCCGCCGCTACCGGTGCCACTACCGCTGCCGCTACCAGCGCCGCTGTCGGGCGCAGAGCCCGCGCACGCGGCGAGGAACGAAACGAAAAGGATACGTCTGAGCATGGGGACTGCACTCCTTGTGGATGCAACGTGCGGTTTGCAACGACTCGGCCAGACGCGATCGCGCGTGCAACTCGTCGACGCTGTGTTGCGCGAGCGCGATGCACTGCTCGTGTCGTGCAGGCGGCTGCGCGAACACGCCGAGTGAATCCGAGATCAGCGGTGACGCGTCACTCCGGCTACAGCCCCAGCTAGTAGCAGCGGTGATCGATCGTGTCGCAGTAGTACGACTTGCAGTCGTAGTCGATCTCGCACGTGCCGCCGTTCGGCACCATGCCGATCACGACGTGGTAGCAGGGCTCGGCCCATTCGATCCCGCGGCTCCAGTAGTCGGTGCAGGCCGCGAACGTCACGCCGCTTAGACACGCGAGTGCCGCAGCGCCATCGAAGCGGATGCGGTCCTTCGCGATCTCGGTCTCGATCTGCATCGGCTGCCACTGCGCGAGCAGCGACTGCACGCACGCCTCGGGTGACGTGCTCCAGACATCTTCGAACACGTAGCCGGCATCCGCCGGAAACGAGTCGCGGCAATGGTAGGCCTGGTCGCACTGGATCTTCGCGATCTGCTCGAGGTAGCTCGTCGGCGTGATCGATGTCTGCTCGCCGGAACCGCCGCTGCCGTCGCCTTCGCCGACCGGAATTTCGGGGCGGGGCGTGGTGATGGTGACGTCGGCGGTACAGCCGACGACCAGCAGCAGCAGCCCCAAGGTGCGCATGCGGGCATGGAAATGCAACGCCTTGGCCAGCGTCAACCAGTTTCAAGAACGTGCGGATTACTTCCCGCAAAGCCCTGGAATCGTGCGAAGACCGCGCCGATGAAACGCGCGGTGGTTTCCCTCGTCCTCGTCGCCTGCGGTGGTAGTGGTGACAAGCCACCCGGCGACTCGTCCTCCGATACCCAGCCCGATGGGGGCCCGGCATGCGTGCGCCCGGCGGCGCCCGCGGACCGCGTGCGGCACGTCGTGGTCGCGCACCCCTACGACGCGGCGAGCATGAAGTCGAACCTCTGGGAGGTGCTCGACCTCTCGGCAACCGGCGAGCTGTCGCGCCCGAATCGCATGTTCACGATGGGGCGCGCATACATCGGCGAGGTCGCGTTCACGCCTGACGGCAAGATCGGCATCGCACCCCAGGAGGACGGCTCGCTCGGCATCTTCAAGCTCGACGACGCCGGCATGCCGACGGTGCTGCACACAAACTTCAAGGGCATGTTCTACGCGGGTCGTGTCGTGGTCGCGCCGAACGGGACCATCTACATCCTCGACGATCAGTGGCGCAACAACGGCGGCGGCATCTACGAGCTCGCGATCGACTGCAACGATGTCGTGACCGATCGCGGCCTCGTCGCGGCCTCGAAGCTCCCCGCAGCGCTCGACTTCACGGCGAATGGCAAATGGGTCGTCGCCGCGAATGACATCGGCGATTCGATGCCCGGTGCCGATGCACACCTGCTCTCGCCGGGCGGCACGCTGATCGCGAGTACCGATGCGTTCTCCGATGACCTGCAAATCGTGGGCGGCGCGACGCTAACGCGCGACGGCAGCGCGTTCTTGATCGGTGACACGAGCCAATATAGTGGCGTCCCGAACCGCGTCGCGATCGTGCCCGTCGAGGAAGCGCGACTGGGGACCGCATCCGTGATCTCGAACATCGAGGATCCGCTCGCGCTGCTCGCATCGCCGTTCGCCGACAAGGTCCTCGTGGTCAGCGGCTTTGGGGATGCGATGTTCCAGCTCGCGAAGAGTGGCGCGACGTGGTCGCTGACCGGCGAGCTCACGTATGTCGGCGCGAAGCCGCAACTGCCCGGTGGTGCGGTGATGGTAGAAGCAGGTGCGCTGCGCGGCCTCGTGCTCGTCGCGGAGAATCTCGGTGTGCGGCGTGTCGAGATGTTCAGCGATGGCAACATCGTCGATCGCGGGATGTTCTCGCTTGGCAGTGGCATCGAGAACAGCACCGGCGCAATCGGTGTGACGCCGTAGTCGCCGCCGCACGCACGTTCCTACGCGCGGGCGTTCTGCAGAACGGCCGCACGCGCGGCGGCTCCCGCTCGCTCGCCTGCTCGCGCGTGCGCCCTGCTCATTCCATCTCGCGCCGCCGGCCCTCGTCTCGCGGGGCCGCGCCGCGCGTTGCCGATGCACGCGCCCCACGCCCCCGATTTGATCCCCTTCGACTAGCCCCGTTCTGATCGGTCATCACAACCAGGCCCGTTCTGATCGTCCTCACGACCGGCACCCGAAGGCCCTACTCAGGAGTGCAACGACTGACTAATCGAACAGCGAGCCCTGTGCGGGTGGTGGTGGCGCGCCCATTGGCTCGATGCACTTTTCGTCGTCGTGATCGGCGGCGTTGACCCATGTCGACACGGGCTCGGCCTTCCAGCCTTCGGCGTTGGGTACGCCGAGGAGGGCGTGGGCGCCTTCGGCGTCGAGCGATGGGTCGAGCCACGCACTCCAGACGCTGCGATCGAGGATGACTGGCATGCGATCGTGGATCGGCTCGACGAGCTTGTTCGGCGGGCCGGTCACGATCGTGAAGCTGTGGATCTCGCCGGCTTCGGTTTTCGCGCGCGCCCATAGCCCCGCGAACGCGAAGAAGCGATGGGCCTCGGGATGGATCCACATCGGTGTTTTGGTCTTGCCTTGCTTCTTCCACTCGTAGAAGCCGTCGGCGGGGACGAGGCAGCGCTTGCGGCGCAGCGCGTCCCGGAAGACGGGCTTGGATTCGATCGACTCGATACGAGCGTTGATCATGAGCGGTGGCTTCTTGCCATCGCGCGTTGCCCAGAATGGCACGAGACCCCAGCGCATCATCTCGATGATGCGAACGCCATCGCGCAGCGTGACCACCGGTGCGTCTTGCGTAGGCGCGACATTGAAGCGCCGCTTCCACCACTCGTTTGTGGAAACGTTTGGATCGAGCGCGGCTTCGAAGTCCTCGACGAGGCCTTCCTGACGCGTGATCGTGTAGCGGCCGCACATGGCTCTACTCAAGCCGTAGCACGCAAATCTGCAGGTTGCAGGCTTCGTGTTCCCGACGATCTTTATGTGCACCTACGGCGGTAGTGCCTGCAGGCCGGCGCGCGCTTCGCCGAGCTCGGTGTCGAGTTGAAGCTTGTCACCGAGCGAGATCGCGCGCTCGAACGCCGCGCGCGCTGCCGCGGAGCGTTTCGCGCTCGCGCGGGCGCGACCGAGCGTGATGAGCGGTCGCACGAGCTCGGGGTTGTCGGTGCCGCCGGCCTTCTCGAGCACGGTCACGGCGCGAAGCGCGAACGATTCGGCGTCTGCCCAAGCGCGCTCGCGGATCGCCATCAGCGCGCGAGAGTTGAGCGTCGTTGCGAGCACGGGCGAGCCCTGCTTTTGCTCGAGCGCGAGCACGGATGCGAACACGCGGCGCGCTTCGTCGAATCGGTCGAGCGCTGCCAGCACTTCGCCGCGCGTTGTCTCGATCGTTTGATACGTGGGGTGACCTGGGCCGGGCGCCTTATCCGCGATCACCTTCGCGCGCTCGATCACGACGAGCGCGTTGGATGCATCGCCGTGACGCACCATCGAGTCGGCCATGTTGTTGAGCGTCGCCAGCAGCATCGGGTTGTTCGGGCCGAACAACTTTTCGCGGATCGCGAGCGCGCGTTCGTACGCGGGACGCGACTTCTTCGGATCTGCGTGAGCGTACGCGACGCCCAGATTGGACAGGATGACCGCGACCTCGAGGTGCTCTGGGCCCACGCTCGCTTCGCGAAACGAGAGCGCGCGCTCGAAGTGCTGCACCGCTTTCGCGTACGCGCCGGCTTTGGCCAGCGTCGCGCCGAGCAGCTCCTCGTACGTCCACAGCGCCGGGCTATCGCGTCCGAACATAACCTCGGCGGTCGCGAGCGCCTTCTCGTGCGCCGCGATCGCGGTGGGCGCATCGTTGCTCTGCGCCGCGATGATGCCCTCGGCGACATAGATCCGGATCTCGGTGTCACGATTGACGGCGCCGATGCGGCCGCCAATTGCGCGCGCGAACGCGAGCCAGAGCTTGGCCTCGCCAGGCTTGCCGAGTTGATCGGAGGTCATCGTCGCACTGCCCACCGCCGCAGTCGCCGCGATGTCATCTCGCCTGCTGCGCAGCGCGAGCCACGCGGCGTCTGCGAAGAGCGGCAGCGCCTCGGAGGCGTTGCCTGCGGCACTGAACACGGTGCCGCGCACCAGCATCGCCTCCGCCAGCGTGGGCGCGTGGCCGATTTGTTTCGCCATATCGATCGCCTTCTGCGAGCTGACGAGCGCCTGCACGGTGTGACCGGCGATGACACGCACGCGCGCGTCCAGCATGAGGCCGTTGACCTCACGGACTTTGTCCCGTTGCTCGACGGGCGGTCGCTCCGGCGAGCGCAAGGCGACCGTGTTCGAGCACGCCGCGAGCGGCTCGAGCTCCCACACGACTTTGTCACCTTTCTCGACGAGGTGTTCGTCGGGTTCGCCGAGCAAATGCACCAGCGCGCGGACGCCTTCGAGCCGGCGATCGAGGCATTCCTGCCGCAGCGACATCATCTCTTCCGTTTGATCGCCGCGGATGCGCGTGGCGCGACAGCTCTCGACCGACGCCTTGGTCCACTCGCCCGTGTACTTGTCGAGCGCGCGCTCGAGTCCCGCGAAAGACAGCTTCGCGTACGGCTTGCCGGTCGACTCGAACGCAGAACGCACGCGGGCGCGTGTGGTCGCGTCCCAAACGCCGGCCAGCCGTTGCTCGGTGCCGGTGCACGGCGGCGGCGAGCTCGATGATACCGCGAACGTAACCACAACCGCGCCCACCATGAGTGCAGCGCCACCGAGCGCGAGCCATACACGCCGCTGCCGCACGGTCGGATCGATCGCGAGCTCGGCAAGCAGCTCATCCATCGATGCGAATCGTGCAGCGGGATCGCTCGCGAGCGCGCGCAACACGACGCGCTGGATGCGCGCGGGTACACCGACGTCGGCCGCCGGCGGCTTGGGTCGCAGCCCGGCGCCGCCTTCGACGAGCTGCTTGCGTTCGAACGGCCGCACGCGAAACAACGCTTCGTAGAGCGCGACCGCGAACGCAAACTGATCGCTGCGCGCGTCTGCGGCGACGCCGCGATAGATCTCGGGCGCCATGTAGGCCGGCGTGCCGACGACCGCACCCTCGACGGTGAGGTTTGCGCCGAGTGGGCTACGCGACTCGATCTTCAACCCGGATTCGCGGCCCGCGAACGAGTCGTCGCCCTGGCGTAGTCGAGCAAGCCCGAAGTCCATGACGCGCACTCGACCGTCGCGTGCGACCAGCACGTTGTCGGGCTTGAAGTCGCGGTGGACAAGGCCGGCGGCATGAGCCGCGGCGAGCCCAAAGCCCGCCGCGCGCAACACGGGGAGGACTTCGCGCCACGAACGCCGCTGCTCGAGCCATCGCCGCAACGTCTCGCCATCGACGAATTCCATCGCGACGAATATGCGATCGCCCGGCAACGTTCCGACGTCGTGCACCGAGATCACATTGGGATGAGCCAGCCGCGCCATTGCTTGCGCTTCACGCAGCAGCCACGCCTGGTCGCCACCCGACGAGCCGCCCACTCTCGCCTGTAATAGCTTGAGCGCGATCTTGCGGTCGAGCTCGGGATCGTACGCGCTGTAGACGACACCCATTCCACCCTCTCCGAGCACGTCGAGCACGATGTAGCGACCGACGAGCGTGCCACGCGATAACCGAGACGAACGAACGGGAAGCGCATCGGCACCTTCCCGTTTCGTTACTTCGGTACCGTCGTCGCTCATCGCTGTGACACTCGATTGTACTCGTCTATCGTCGAGCGCGAGCGATGGATGCAAGCATCTACCCCAGCCGTAACACGCAAATCTGCAGGTAGCGATCGTGCGGCTGTGCGGCGACCGTTGGATATTCCGGAGGTAGACCCGCTTGCTCGACGATCGCGCCGCTGCGGCCGGCCTCGCGCAATCCCTTCTGCGCGAGCTTTGCGAGCGATCCGAGCTCGTGGGTGTTTGCGGCGAGCCAGAGGAGGCCATCCGTTGGGATCACGGCGGCGCCTTGTGCGATGAGCTTTGGATAATCGCGATCGAGCGTCCATGGGGCACCGCGGGCCGTCGAGAACGTCGGTGGATCGATGAGCACGAGCTCGTAGCGCTCGCGATCGCGCGCGGCGCGCGAGAGGAAGCGCACGGCATCGCCGGTCTCGAATTGTCCCGCGAGACCGGAGCGCGCGAAGTTGCCGCGCGCCCACGCTTGCACGCCGGCACTGGTGTCGACACTCGTAACACTCGCCGCGCCGCCGCGCGCGCACGCCACGCTCAGCGCTCCCGTGTACGAAAATAGATTGAGGACACGACGGCCGGCGGCGAAGCGAGCGAGGCCGCGCCGCTGCTCGCGCATGTCGGTGAACAGGCCATGGTTGAGCCCGGCAAGCGGATGCACTTCGAACGGCACACCGTGCTCGGTGACGACGACGGCCTCGGCGGGCGCTTTGCCCACGATCTCCTGCTGCACGTCGGAGGCGCCGCCGCGCGCGCGCAGCTTGACGACGGCACCGTCGAGACCGGCGAAGCCGACGATTGCCTCGGCGAGCACGCGGCCGACCGCGCGCAGCGCTTCGCCGTAGATGTAGATGACCGCGGTCTTGCCGAGGACATCGCACGCGAAGCCGGGCAACCCATCGCCAGCGCCGTGGACGAGTCGATACGCCTCTGTCGGTGCGGGGAGGCCGAGCTGTTTGCGCCACGCGAGCGCGCGTTCGACGCGCCAACCGATCAGGGCACCATCGATGCGCGGAAAGGCATCACTGCTCACCGCGAGCACACGCAGCCGCGCATTTTCCGGATCGCTGATCGCGAGGCCGAGTGGGTCGCCATTCGCGTCGGTCAGCTGCACGTGCTCGCCCGCCGCCGGAACGTCGGCGATTCGGCTCGTATCGACATCGCGACCACCTGCGGAGACGAACGAGGCGGCGGGCCCGGGCAAGGCGACGGTCTTCACGTAAGCAGCCTACCCAAGAACGGGGCTTGCATCGCCTCCGATCAGGAGACGACCCATGCTGCAGCGATTCCCGATGTACTCGTACATTCCAGTTCGCGATATCGCGCGAGCGCGAGCGTTTTACGAGGGCAAGCTTGGGTGGAAGCCTGGGCGCGAGAATCGTGCCGGCGTGACCTACGAGTTCGCGGATCACACCGCGTGCTTCATGTACGAGACCCCGTATGGCGGGACCTCGCAGGCGAGTCAGGCGTTCTGGCAGGTGGTGGACATCGCGCGCGAGGTCGCTGAGCTAAAGGAGCGCGGCGTCGTGTTCGAGCAGTTCGATGTACCGGACACCGCGACCGATGCGAACGGCATCGCGAAAGGAGGCGGCGCGAAGGCGGCGTGGTTCAAGGATCCGGACGGCAACATCCTCGCCCTGATCGAGAGCGAGAAGGATCGCTAGCGCTATTCCTCGCGCTTGCGCGGGCGCGCGATGCCGTATTCGTCGAGCCGGTTGATCAGCGTGCGGCGCGAGATGCCGAGGAGCTCGGCGGCGCGCGTCTGGTTGCCCGCGCATTTGTCGAGCGCTTCGAGGATGCGCTGCTTCTCGAGCTCGGCGACGGTGGCGCGCACCTGCGTCGGCATATCGGACGTCAACGTGCCGGGTGGTGGCGTCGTCGGCGAGCGGAACCGGCTCGGCGGCCGCTTCGGCTCGTCGATCGTCAGATGCTGCTTCTCGATCAGCGAGCCGGTCGCGAGGAGCACGGCGCGCTCGCACGCGTTACGCAGCTCGCGGATGTTGCCCGGCCAGTCGTGCTGCACGAGCCAGTTGCGCGCCTCTTCGGAGAGTGCGAACGCGCGGCCGAGTGGGCCCGCGGCCGATGCGATGAACTGCTCGGCGAGTGGCAACACTTCATCTTTTCGCTCGCGCAGCGGCGGGATCGTGAAGCTGGCGCCGGCGAGGCGGAAATACAAATCACGGCGGAAGCGGCCGGCTTCGACCTCGGCAGCGAGGTCTTTGTTCGTCGCCGCGATGAAGCGAACGTCGACGTTGCGCGGGTTCGCCGAACCGATGCGGCGCACCGCATTGTCCTCGAGCACGCGCAACAGCTTCACTTGAAGCGATTGCGGCAGCTCGCTGACGTCGTTGAGA
>Ga0070698_100003602_pt1 | contig 17021 bp, 16 predicted proteins | sample KBSK1502metaG_FD_65477 | JGI IMG/M metagenome (GOLD analysis project Ga0070698, IMG submission 65477) | Corn, switchgrass and miscanthus rhizosphere microbial communities from Kellogg Biological Station, Michigan, USA - KBS K1-50-2 metaG | ecosystem: Host-associated > Plants > Roots >...
GCTCGCGCTTTGTTTGATCGGTGTCGCTCTAGGTATGGGCGTGCTCGGATACCATTACATTGCGGGTTTGAGCTGGATCGATTCGATTCTGAACGCGTCCATGATTTTGGGCGGGATGGGGCCGGTCGATCCTCTCCACTCAACGGCGTCAAAGCTTTTCGCGTCGTTTTATGCGCTGTTTTCGGGCCTGGCATTCATTGGCATTGCATCGCTCCTGATTGCCCCGTTCGCGCACCGGCTTCTGCACCGGTTTCACATCGAACAGGAATGACAGGATAGCGCAACCGTTAAGGGGTTGAGATGTTGAATAGGTTGATGTTGAAAGATTTTGCTGGCGTTTGCGGCTTTTCCGCTCTCAATTCTGACATGGTTAAGCGCGCTCTCGGGGTCGTCGCCGGCTTTCTCGCGCTCTGCTTTCCGTTGGCGGCCCAGCAACCTTTCGACTCGGACTCTACGTTCGTGTTCTATCGGCCTGAGATTTTCACGAGTGTCGATAGTGCAGCCTTGGTTCGCGAACTGCGGATGGCGGAATTCTTAGATGGGCGTTTGCCTGGCTCCACTGCGCTCGGACGAATGGGAACGGCGCCAGTTGCCAATTTCCCAATGGGCTTGGTCAGCGCTGAGCCACGGCACAAGCGAAGCTCGGTTTCGGGTCCAGTAAAAGATCCGAAGGATGGAAAAGATTATTCATCGGCTGAATCACTGGCGATGGAAAAGGCGTCCCTGGTTTGGACCGGCGGCGAGGTTGGTTTCTATTACGGACACTCCAGCGGGAAATTCGGCGGCGACGAATTTGGCAGTTACATCACTGGTGGCGTCGGGAACGAGCATTTGCAAATCAACGCCGGCGCATCCTATCAGGAATTTAACGGGCATTTCTCGCGCTCCCGTCCTTGAACCTCGAGCGAACTGCCGATTCGGAGAATCTCTTCCGGCTTTCTTCCGAAGCAGCAGTTCCGAGAATTTCGCGCGACACGAGTGGCGAAGTAATCTGTCCCGTTTGCGGAGTGGCCGCAGTGCAGGAGAAATGCAAAGTCATTTGTCGCAGCGAAATTTGTCGCGCTTGCGTGGTGATGAACTGCTCTGAATTCTAGACGACGCCGCGTTTTTTTCCCGCGCACGGCCGGTTTTGGGTTAGAAACGATTCGATTCAGTGGAACTATGAAAATCAAACGTGCAGGTCGGTCCGGTTTCCGCCCAATTCGTGCGTTGGTCGCGGTTGCGCTCTTTGGAGGTGTAGCGGTTAACTCCGCAGGTTCTTTCGGATGAATGTGAATTCCAAATTTCCGCCGCTACCATCGCCAACGGCCCCGGCCGCTTCGCCAGCTTGAGCGCCGAATGATACGCAATCGGAGGGCTGCAGGTTTTTTTCGGTTCGCTGTACGATCGACGGTTGCGAGTTGCGGTCTGTCAGGCGTCGTCGCCGCGTGCGATTGCCAACCTGACAGCCGCTTGGGCGGAGGTCACCGGCGGAATGTGCAATATTGAGATGTATTTAGGTTCGACGCTCGTGAAACATCGCCACGCGTAACAATGTCTCGCGTCGGGATGGCCTACTAGTTCGAAAACTTCGACCACCCCTTGCCAGGTTTTTCTGAACCCTGCCATCTCAACCACCCGAACGGATTTGACGTGTTTGGCCTTACAATCATGGCGACGCTCAATCGTATCACGCAGCTCTTCCAATCGTCTGGTCATAAAAGAACCCTATTCGTAAGGCATGGACGGCCCGGCCGTATGTTTTCGCAGATTCGTCCATGACTGCATCGTGGGTCGCCTCAACCACGGCAAAATCTTTTGAGTGAGATCGGGGAAGCTTAGAAGTTGCCGGCCTGGCGAAACCAGCGCAGCGCGAGTTGCACTTGCGCGGCGTTGACTTCGTGACCGCCCGGAAATGTTTCCAGTCGAACGCGCTTGAAACCGGCGTTCACCAGCGAGGAGCGAACGCGCTCTTGGGCCGTGTATGGAGCGCGCTGATCATTCATCCCGCTGCTCAGCCAGATCGGTGTGTTCAAAAAATTGGACGGAGGATGGTATATTTTGTAAGCGACGCTCAATCGATCGTCGTTAATTCCGGCGAGGAAAAATCCACAGGGCTGCACAGCGTTCGTGCTTGCCAGCATCGCGCCGATAACGCCGCTCAGTTTCGCGCCACCGGACAATCCGGCAAACGCCACCGGCCAATGTGCGGATTGCGGCCATTCCCGCCGAACGGTTTGGAGCGCCGCTGCGAGAAGCGCCAACCGCCAGCTGGTGGAATCTTGTCGCGTACTGATCGTTGCGTCCGACGCGAGAACGATCCATCCCGCGGCCGTGGCCGGTTGCTGATAAAATGGTGCGTCCATCAAGTTGGTGCGACCGGCGTCGGTCGTAGATAGCACCACTAGGATTGGCCAGGCCCGCGCCGGATAGAATCCCTTTGGAAAACTAACGATGGCTCGTCCTTGAGTTGGCCGTGGGTTACCGCCTTCGGTCGCAGCATCCTGAAAAGATTTATCGACCGGGAAACGTATGTCCAACGTGCCGCCCGGTTGAACAGTCTGGCCCGCTAAAGTGGCAGCCTCACCGCGGCCTGGCCCCAATAAGCAAACCCAAATCAACGCGACGACGAAGGCCACGCGAACAAAGCCGAGCATGAACGCAGTAAAACAAACAATTTGTCCACTGGCACGCTGGAAATGTTTCCGGCTGGAATTGAATCGCCGGTTCGTGGAATTTTTTCCGCTCGCGGTCGGGTTGCGATCTACTGCAAGATCGACATCCGAATGAGAGTGAGCATTTGTTTCCCGGCTCTGGTTCTTGTGCCGTTGGCGCCGGCCATGCAAGCGCAAGGACGGGGCGGCGGGTTCGCCGCCTTGTCACCGATCTCCGGATTTGTTCTAAATAAGAACGAAACCCCATTCGCGTCGGTTTACTGGGACCGTTACGCCCAAATCAAACGCGATGACTTTTGATCTCATGTCCAAACCGACGCGCACGATCAGTCTGAATCTGGGGTCGCAAACAATCGGGCTGGCGGAGTTTCAAGCGCAACCCCAGGGCGGACTCGTTCTGCAGAACTATCGGTTGCGCGAAGTGATGATGGATTTGGTGGGAGAGGACGTTCGTCGCGCCCAAATTTCCACCACTGTGCGAGAGATGATGACCGAGCTTCACATCAGGCGCGCAACGGTCAACTACGCGGTTCCCGCGCAATCGGTCTTTACCCGCTTTGTAAAGTTGCCGGCGGTGGAAGAGGAAAAGATCGAGCGAATCATCGCGTTCGAAGCGCAGCAGAATGTTCCGTTCCCGATCGACGAAGTGGTTTGGGACTATCAACTGATTGGCGGAGGCGGGGAGCAGCAAGTCCAGGTCGTTCTGGTGGCAATCAAAGCGGACCTGCTCGACGAGATCAACGCCGCGGTCGAGGAAACAGGTCTGCGTACAAACATTGTCGGCGTCACGACGATGGCGCTTTACAACGCGTTTCGTTACAACTACGCGGACCTGAGTGGCTGCTCGCTCCTGGTCGATATGGGCGCACGCACCACCAATCTGCTTTTTATCGAACCGCAAAAGATTTTCTCGCGCAGCGTGGCAGTTGGGGGGAGCTCGGTGACGGCGGCGATTGCGAAGGAATTTGGCGAACCGTTCGCGGCGGCGGAAATTCGCAAGAAGCGCGACGGTTTTATCAGTCTCGGTGGCGCCTATGCCGAGCCGACCGACCAGGAAGTGGCACGCGTTTCCAAACTCATGCGCAGCACGATGACGCGGCTGCATTCGGAAGTAATGCGCTCAATCAGCCATTATCGCACTCAGCAACAGGGTAGCGCACCGGAGCGCGTTTTTCTCTGCGGCGGAGCTGCGAGCACACCGTATATGCGAGAGTTTTTTCGCGAAAAATTGCAATTGCCGATCGAATTTTTTAACCCACTCCGCAACGTCAAGGTTGCCGAGACTGCGCCCATTGGCGAGGTGACACGTTCGGCGCATTTGCTTGGTGAACTGGTCGGTTTGGCTCTGCGCTCGGTTGGCTCGTGCCCAATGGAACTCAACATTCGTCCGGCAACTGTTCTGCGCCGGCAGGAGCTCGAACAACGACGGCCTTATTTTATGATGGCCGCCGCCGCCGCTGTTCTGGCGCTGCTCGGCTGGGGGTTCTACTACACGCACGCCGCGCAAGTGGCCCGGTTCGGCGCGGAAAAAATTGGAAAAATGAACGTGCCGATGCACGCGGCGGAGGCAAAGATCGACAAGTTGCGCAAACAGGCCGCGTCCCTCGACACCGTTAGCGCCCCGCTTTCGACGGCGATCAGCGACCGGTTTTTTTGGATAGAAATTCTTGAAGATCTCAACGCACGTCTGCCCAAAGAAGACATTTGGATCACCGAGCTCATCCCGATTTCCGGCGGAAAACCAATCGGTGTGGACGACAAGCGTGCCGCTGAAATTGCGTCCGCAACAACCGTTGCAAGAACGACCACCAAGGGGCAAGCCGGAGGCGCAGCAATCGATGGCGTGCTCCTGCGCGGACTTTATTTGTTCAACCCGAAGCAGCAGGAAGTCGTGGTCGATTATTTTCGGAACCTTGCCCGCTCACCGTTTTTTAACATCGATCCGAAGAACCAGGCGCGCGTAATCAAATCAACGATCCCGAATGACGCGGAGTGGGCGTTTCCCTACGAATTGCGGCTGGACCTTAAAAAACCGGTGAAGCTGCCATGAATTGGTATCGTGAAAATCGCTGGCTCGGAAATTTTTTGATCGCGTTCGCGGGCGTGGCACTTCTCGCGCTCTGGTTTCTCTTTCACGCTAAAAGCGGATTCGTCGAGGCGTCGGCTCAATTCAACGATGCCGCGACGGAACGCGGCCGTTTGGAACATCTTAATCCTTTTCCGAATGAGGAGAATTTTCGGAAGACGCGGGCCGCGCTCGATAATTACGGCGTGACGCTTAATAAGTTAAAAGAAGAGTTGAGAGCGCAGATGGTGCGGGTCGCGCCGCTTGCGCCCAACGAATTTCAATCGCGTTTGCGTCAGGCAATTGCCAGCACAACTGAAAAAGCGCGCGCGAACCGGGTGAAGCTTCCGGAAAAGTTTCATCTCGGTTTCGACGAATTCACAACCACCTTGCCGCCGACTGCGGCCGCGCCATCGCTCGGCCAGGAGCTCGGCCAACTTGAATTACTCGTCGCCATTTTGATCGACGCACGAGTGGATGCAATCGTAACCCTGAAGCGTGCGACTCTGCCGCCACAGACGGCGGGAGCTGTGACGTCGCCGGCGCCCAAGCCTTCCGGTCCCGCAAATGCCGCGCCCCCCACCGTCGAGCGCGCGGTGGTCGATCTTACCTTCACGGCTTCGCCATCGGCGATGCGTAAAGTCTTGAATCAGATCGCGAGCTCGCAGCGGCAATTTTTCATTGTCCGCACCTTGTCCGTGCGGAATGAGCAGCCGAAAGCACCGGCACGAGAGCAAAGCAATCCTGCGCCAGCGGCGGCGGCTGGGACAACGCCAACCAGCGCGATAAAGTTCATTGTCGGCAACGAACACGTCGAAACCACGGCGGCGATCGAGATGTTGCGTTTTAGCTTTTGAGGGATGAGTCCAGCCAAAATAACAGACGGTGCCGCGGAAGTTCCGGGGAACGCACGCGCCTGGCGTGCTCTTTCCGGCGCCTCGCCGGGAAGCTCTGAGGAAATCCGCAATTCAAAACGCAGATTACCTCACTTCGAACGGGCAAAGTGCGCGGTTTCGTTTTCGACCTGCCAAAGACACCCGTTCGTGCGCGAAGAACGGGCGCGTGCGCTCCCCAACCAATGAACTGGGTCCGTGCTCATTATGAAAAAGCGCTGTTCATAGCAGCAGCGGCGCTGCTTTTTCTTAGCTCCATTTTGATTTGGCGCAACGCGGCGCGCTTCAGCTCGCAACTTGCCGCCATGCCGCCCGCGCCATCGTTAAAAAGTGCATCGCCAATGGCGAAAGCGCAGGAGCTCGCCGCCGCCGCCGAAAAATTGCATCAACCTCCGCAGTGGACCTTTGGCGGTCGCTCCGGGCTCTTTGTGCCAGAGAAACATTTCATCGGCGCGAACGGTTTACCGGCGACGTTGCAAAACACGGAAGTCCATCCGCCGGTGCCGAACGAATGGCTGGAACAATTCGGCTTGCCCATCGCCGATGCCGACGTTCTCGAGCAAGATCCCGATGGCGATGGCTTTACCAATCTGGAGGAGTGGCAGGCGCATACCAATCCGACGGATCGCAATTCCCATCCCGAATATTACACAAAATTGAAACTCAAATCGGTGGAGGAGGAGCCGTTCCGCCTCCTTTTTGCCTCCTGGGTCGGCGCCACCTACCAGATCAACACCATCGATTTCAAACAGCCGACGCAGTTTCTGAAAGTTGGCGACACGATCAAAGGCACGCGCTTTAAGATTGTGAACTTCGCGGAAAAATATCAGCCGAACAAGTACGGGACGAAGATCGATGTTTCCGAGCTGACGCTCGAACAGATGGAAACGAAACAACAGCTCACCCTCGTGAAAGAGAAAGTGGCGATGTCGCCCGAGTCAGTTGCGACCTTTGTTTACACCTGGGGCGGGCGTCAGGAATTCCAGGTCAGAAAAGATCAGGAATTTTCATTGAAACCAGAGGAGCAAATCAAATATAAGCTAGTCGATGTTGATCTAGCCAAAGCGGTCATCGTGAATACGCAAAAGCCAAACGAACCGATTGAGATTGGCCTGATCAATCCCTGAACTACCGCATATGAAATTAAATCTCCCCCGCATGCTGGATCGCGTTCTCCGAACGCGATGTTATTCGAGCGCCGTTTCGCGGCGGAAATTTTTAACACCGCCTTCAGATAAGTTGGTCCACCTGTTGTCGATTTTGTTATTGTCGATCTTTTGCTCAGCGCTCAGCGCACAAAATGTCGACCGCATTTCAAAGCGCGAAGTGGAACGTCGCCAGGCTGCTTTGCCGCGAGGCGCGGAAGCGCTCGCCCGCGCTCAGGCGGCGATGCACGCAAAAAAATACGTGGTCGCGCACGATGAATTTCGCAGCGCATTAAACTCACTGCCGGACGCGCTGACCTCGGCCAAAGCGCACGATGAAGCGCTCGCCGGCTTTTGCGAAAGCGGCGTGAAAGTCGCTGAGCAAGACATTGCCGATGGAAAGTTCGCCGAGGCCGAATCGGTCCTTCGCGAAGTCTTGGAAGACCGCTACGACCCCAACTGCCGGCCGGCGCTGGAGTTGCTGGCGCATTTGCAACAGCCTGGCTACTTCAACAAAACGATGGGCCCGAGCTTCATCGAGAAAGTTGAGGAAGTGAAAAAACTTCTGGCCGATGCCGACGGTTATTACGACTCGGGGCGTTTCGACCTCGCCTTCAAAAAATACGAGGAGGTCCTGGCGCTCGATCCCTACAACAGCGCGGCGCGTCGCGGCGAAGAAAAGATCGACAATGCGAAGTATCGTTACGGTGAAGACGGGTATAACGAGACACGCGGACGCCAGCTCTCGGACGTGCAGAAGGGATGGCAGCAACCCCTCCGTCAGTATGGGCGAACTGCCTCTGAAATATTCAACCCCGCCAGCGGAAATCTGAGCGACACAGCACGGATTACTAACAAACTCCGCGACATCAAAATCGAGCACCTTCGTTATAAGAACGCGACCGTTGCAGAAGTCATTGACGACATTCGGCAGCGCGCCCCTGGGGTCAATATCGTGGTGCGATTCAGACGGCTCGGGGAGATCGCTCCTGTGGTAGCACCCGTCGAGGCCGCACCGGGTGCGGCGGCAACTGCGGCTCCGGCCGCCGAGGGTTCGCCCGAGGCGGGAGCCCCGGCCACGCCGATTCCCGCGCGTCCGGGTGTTGCACCTGGGGTGGGGTCAGCATCGCCGACTTCACCGGAGCAAGCCAAGATCACATTGGAGGTGGATGACATTCCCCTCTTGGAGGCGTTGCGCTACATCGCCAATCAGGCAGCATTAAAAGTTAAAGTCGAACCTGATGCGGTCTTGCTGATCCCGCTAACCGAACAGAGCGAAGAATTAGTCACAAAAACATACAAGGTGCCGCCCGAGTTCTTCGGCGGTCCGCTTGATGTCGGCTATTACCTGTCGGGGACTACGGGTGGCCAGGCCACCAGCAGTGGGACCCAAACGATCCAGCCAGCACCCGTCGCTACCGGAGTTGTCGAGAAAAATGCAGCCAGTTTTCAGAGCGCGGCGCAGATCGGTAGCGGGTATGCAAATACATCGCAATCACAGGCGCTACAAACGAATGTTAGCACGCGGCAGCAGTTGGTTAATGATCGTCAACTCGTTGGTCGTGCTGACGCCAAGGTCTACCTGCAAAGCATGGGTGTCGTCTTTCCACCCGGGTCGAGCGCAACCTTCTTTCCACATAACGGAACACTGGTCGTGCGTAATACGGCTGACAACCTCGATATGGTTGACGCCTTGGTTGAACAGGCGAATGCCTCCGGTCTAAAGCAGGTCGAGATCGAAGCAAAGTTTATCGAGATCACCCAAACCAATCTGAAAGAGCTTGGCTTTGACTGGCTTCTCGGCCCGTTCAAGATTGGCAAGCACAGCGGTGTCTTTGGATCCGGCGGAACCTCCGGCACCGGAACGCCAGTGAGTTCGACTAATTTCCCGTTTAATAATGGAAGTGCCCCTGTCGGCTCCGTAGGTACAATCCCTGGAGATGGCACTGGCGGCGGTCCTGTTACCGCTGGAAACCGGAGCGGGACTTTTGCACTTAGTGCGAATGCACTCGATGCACTGTTGGCCGGCGGTACCGGCGGAATGAGCGTTGCCCCGGGCATCTTCGGGTTGGCCGGTGTCTTTACTGATCCGCAATTCCAAGTTGTGATCCGGGCGCTCAATCAGAAAAAAGGTGTCGATCTTCTCTCCGCCCCGAAGGTGACGACGAAAAGCGGTCAGCGCGCCATCATCGAAATTATCAGAGAATTTCGTTATCCGACCACTTTTACGCCGCCGCAGGTTCCAAGTATCGGGTCTACGACAACTAACATTAACGCGGTCGTTCCCGTAGTTGTGACACCGACTACGCCTCAGGCCTTCGAAACTCGAAATACCGGCGTGACTCTTGAGGTTGAACCAGTGGTGGGAGCAGACGGAGCGACGATCGACCTGAACCTGGTTCCTCAAGTGGTCGAGTTTGAAGGCTTCATCAATTATGGAAGCCCCATCAATGCCGTGGGCGTGAACACGATGGCCGGCATATCGGTCTCCAGCCCAGTTCTTCTCACCGAGAACGTGATTAACCAGCCAATCTTTAGCACGCGCAAGGTAACCACCAGTGTGCAGGTGGCCGACGGCCAGACCGTGGTGATCGGCGGATTGATGCGGGAAGATGTGCAGAAGGTGGAAGACCGGACACCTATCGTTGGCGATCTTCCGCTGGTCGGACGGCTCTTTCGCAGCAATGTCGATCAGCATGTTAAACGCAATCTGATTATCTTTGTGACGGCAAGACGCGTAACTCCGCTGGGTCAAGCTGCTGAGGAGCAAGAGGAAGAGCTGCAACCGCCAGTGTTGCCGGAAATCCCGGCCTACAAGAAGTGAACCGTATGCCAAGTTCGCCCTGGAACCTGCTTTTGTTGATCTAATAAGTCAGCAAGATTATCGCTCATAAATCACATGATAAGCGGCCGTGGACGCGCGGCTCTTCGCGGCAAAAGCAAGATGAAGATTCTTACGTTTTCAATGGTATGTTTTGCGTCCGTCATCCGCGCTGACGACTTCAAAACAAATGACGGGAAAGAATACAAAAACGTCACAGTAAGCCGAGTCGAACCCGACGGCATCGTGCTCATCACGAGTGTAGGCGTTTCGAAAGTCTACTTTACCGAGTTGCCTAAAGAGGTTCAGGAACGTTTTCATTACGATACCGCGAAGGCCGCTGCATACTCTGCCGAGCAGGCTGCTAATTACGCAGCATATCAAAAGCAGCAGCAGGGGGCCCAACATCAACGAGAGGAGGTGGCAGCAAAGAACAAGGCGGTTTCCGTCCAACAAGAAGCGGCCAACAATCGCATTCAGGCGTTGCAAGACCGTTACGCGGCGCTTCAAGAGGAAGAAAATGCCCTGCTCTTGAGGATTGGAGAAGCAAAACAACCGGGGCCGGCGTACTGGGGTGGTAAGCATAATACGACCCTGCTCCATTACCCAAACCCGCAAGCATCGCAGCTATCGCTCCTCCAGAGCCATCTGAACGACGTCCGTCGCGAAAAGAACGACACAAAAAAGCAACTTGAACGGGCTCAACGTTAGCAGCAACGTTCGACGATTTTAAACGCGGCGTCATTAGAATCGCTGGCAAGCTAAGCGATGATCTTGCGCCTCCAGCACAACAAACAATATCCTCAATCGGGCAGGATTAAAATGAGTCGCTACCTCATCATTGTGGAGGAAACTCCGTCGGGATATTCAGCATATTCGCCGGACTTGCCGGGTGGTGTTGCCGCGGATTCGACGCGGTCCGAATTTGCACGCGAGATGGACGATGCAATCGAGTTTCATTTGAAAGGGTTGCGAGCAGCCGACGAACAGGTACCCAAGTCTCGATCTGAAGCCTCATACTTCGGTGTCGCAGTGTAAGGAGCGCAGAGTATTGGTTCACTTTTAGATGCCTGCGATCGGAATAACCGGCGGCATTTCGACAGGCAAAAGCACGTTCTGTGAGTGTCTTCAGGAAATTCTTCCTGCCGCCAAATTTTTCGACGCCGATGAGGTCGCGCGTGAGCTTGTCGATCTTGACGAGGTCAAACAGGAGCTGCTCAATCTTTTCGGCTTTAGCGTCTTTTCCCGTAATGGCGACTTGAATCGGGCCGCGCTTCGCGCGATAATCTTCCAGGACGCGGCCAAGAGAAGCGCGCTCGAACAAATTCTCCATCCCCGGATTCGCCGGCAATGGAGCGTTGAAGCGGACAGGCACCGCACATCTCCCGAATTTTTCTTTGCAGACATTCCACTTCTTTATGAAACCGGTGGTGAAACCTTGTGCGATCGGGTGGTGGTCGTGGCCTGCTCGCCCGATATTCAGCTTGCCAATCTAATGCGGCGAATGGAGATCGAGCGCGCCTCGGCCGAAGCCATGATCAAATCGCAAATGCCTCTCGAAGAAAAAATCAAACGGGCCGATCACGTTGTTTGGAACAACGGCGATAGAACCGTGCTCGCAGCCCAGGCTGCGAGCGTGATCGGACTGTGGCGTCAGGAAAAATGGACGAAAAGTTAAGAGACAAAAACGCGACGCAAGATGTCAATCTTGCGGAAGAAAACAAGGAAGGGCGATCTCCAGATCGCCCCGGCGGTTTGGAAACCGCCGCTCCTTGCGATTCAACTGGATCCAACGTCACGTTGGCGCGGGAGTTGAGCATCAATGAGCTTGAAAAACTCGACGACCTTGTCCCGGTCGCGCGCGATTTTAATTTGCATCTCCATCCGGCGCGCTCGCGTCATCATCACATTCTCGACATCGCCCGGGCCGCGCTCGGCCAGGGAGCTAACGTCACGGCCGAAGGTTTTCTCGATCAAGTCGCCGATTCCTTCGGACTACTGCGTTATCCGGAGCTGAATTTTCTTCCGGTCCCGGAAGAGGTCTACGTCCCGCGCGCGGCGATCGAACTTTATCATCTCCGCCCTGGACAAAAACTTGCCGGTAAACTGCGCCTGCCGCGCGATCGCGAGAAGGGCCTTGTCCTCGACGACGTAATCACGATCGAAGGCGAGCCCGCCGAAAAATGGAGCGAGCCGACCGACTTCGAAAAATTAACGCCGCAGTTTCCGCAGGGACGGATCATGCTCGAAAATCCAAAGACGAACTCGATCTGCGCGCGGGGAGTTGATTTACTCGCGCCGCTCGGCCATGGCCAACGCGGGTTGATCGTTGCGCCGCCGCGCGTCGGCAAAACCATTTTGCTCAAGGAGATCGCCAAAGCGATTCGGGTGAATCATCCGGAGATCGTTCTTATTCTGCTGCTGGTCGACGAGCGGCCCGAGGAAGTGACCGATCTCGAGCGCGAAATCGATTGCGAGATTTATCATTCGAACTTTGACGAGAACGTGATCCGGCACGTTCAGGTCGCGGAACTCGTGCTCGAACGGGCCAAGCGGTTGGTTGAGATGAAAAAACACGTCGTGATTTTGCTCGACAGCCTGACCCGGCTTTCGCGCGGCTACAATAATTTGCAACCGAGCAAAGGACGGATCATGTCGGGCGGTGTCGAAGCCAAGGCGCTGACCAAACCCAAGAAGTTTTTTGGATCGGCCAGGAATGTTGAAGAAGGCGGCAGCCTCACCATTCTCGCGACCGCGCTCACCGAAACCGGTAGTCGGATGGACGAATTGATCTTCGAAGAATTCAAAGGCACCGGCAACATGGAGCTGCATCTCGACCGCGCGCTCCAGGAGAAGCGGCTTTATCCGGCGATTCATCCGATGCTGTCGGCGACTCGGCGCGAAGATTTACTTTATCATCCGGAAGAATGGGAGCGGGTGCAGCTCTTGCGCAAAGCGATGGCCGCGCTGCCGCCGATCGAGGCGATGGAAAAGTTGATCGATAATCTGAACGCGACCAAAACCAACGCCGAACTGCTCCTGAGTGGGCTGAAATGATGCCGGGGATTACCAATTCTGTCATGTCGACCGAAGTGGGGACATCTCTTGATGTTTCTGAAATATTTAGAGATTCCTCGACTCCGCTCGGAATGACAAAGAACAGGCTTCGCCAGGCGTGATCGCGAACGCGTCGCAGCTTCGCGAGCTGCTTCCCCAACTTCAATCAGTTGATCGCGTCGCCATCGATACCGAGGCCGACAGTCTGCACTGTTACAAAGAGAAACTTTGTTTGCTCCAAATTAGTATTCCTGCGCATTCTGCAAGGTGGACCGAGCGCTCCGCGCCCGGTGTTATGCATGGCGGCGAAGCCGCGACGTATTTGGCATCGCCCGCAGAGCGGCCGATCCACCTGACCGCAGGCACCGACCATAGCAAAGACTTTATTGTCGATCCGCTTGCCGGGATCGATCTTGCGCCGTTGCGTGACGCGCTTGGGGAAAAAGAGATCGTGCTCCACGGCGCCGACTACGATCTGCGATTGCTCCGGCGGAATTTGAGTTTCGTGCCGCAACGCATTTTCGACACGGTGATAGCGGCGCGTTTGATCGGCATCCGCGAATTCAGTCTGGCCGCGCTAGTGCAGCATTATTTTGGAATCGAGCTGGCGAAAGGTTCGCAAAAAGCGAACTGGGCGCAGCGACCACTTCCGGCGCGCATGGCCAAATATGCGGTCAACGACACGCGCTATCTCCTACCGATGGCCGAGCGTTTGGAAACCGAATTGAATTCGCGCGATCGAATGGAGTGGTTTCGCCAATCGTGTCAGCGCGCGCTTGAGCTGGCCGCAATCGACCGCGAGCGCGATGTCGATGAAGCCTGGCGCATTTCCGGTGCGGGCGCATTGCGTGGTCGCGCATCCGCAATTTTGCGGGAGCTATGGAACTGGCGTGAGAAGGAAGCGGAAGCGGTCGATCGTCCGCCGTTTCACATTTTACAAAACCGCGAGCTGTTGGATTCGGCCGAACGGTTCGCTGCAGGTCAATTACCCGACTACAAACATTTCTCCGATCGCCGGCGGCGCACTTTTCAAGAAGCCGCCGAGCGAGGAATGCAATTGCCGGAAAGAGATTGGCCAGTCAGACCTCGGCGCTATGGAACGCGCGCGACTGCTGAAGTTGTGAAGCGAATCGAACAACTTCGCCGCCATCGCGATCACGCCGCAAAAGATTTGCACATCGACTCGGCTTTCATCGCTCCGCGCGCGACCTTGGAAGCCATCGCCGCCGATCAAACCCGGGCCGACGCGCTCCTCGTCCCGTGGCAGCGCAAGTTGTTGGGAATTTAGAGAATAGAGTTTAGGAACTCCCTTTTGCCACAACGGGAAGACTCGGCGCTCGAACGGAGGAAACAAATGCGAGCGCGATCATCGCCACTCGAAACCAGTCAAGCGCGATCCATTGGTGCGTCAGTTGGATGAGCTCGGCATCACTTTTCGTAATCTCACCGATCGAGCCATAATAAAGCTGGTGATTCATTGACCAAAACAGGGTCGGCGTAATCGCCCAGACAAGGGCAAACGATATCGCCGGTAATAGCAACCAAACCCGATCTTGCCTTGGCGTTTTCCATCCAGAGATGAGCGCTCCGAAAATCCCGACCACGATCGCGACGCTCAGCGGTAGGAAAAAATCGCCGGGATTGATTGGATAATGTGGACCGTACGGCAGCAGGGTGAGTGAAGCTGGCGGCGACGCGCTCCAAGCTCCCGCCACGACTAGGAGATCGAAAAGTTTAGCGCCGAGACCCACGCCACAAGCCAGCACCGAAATCCAGAGAAAAAATCGCAGAAGTCGAAAGCGCAATGGCATTTCAGGCTCCGAGTACTGGGAGGCAACCCAGCACTTTGAAGTCCAGCGTGTGCATGGGTATCAACAAAGTGCTGACTTAGTTTTCTTCGATTGGTTAGGCGTGTCGCGCAGTAAGCGCATGAAGTAAATATCCTACCGGAAACAAAAAGAAGCCAAGGACAGCACTCCAAAAATCGAGGTAATGACCAATGCTACCTTGAGCGCCCCAATGCATCCAAGGAAAAAGCCGAAGTGCTTCGCAAACATGATTGAGCACAACCACAACCAGACAGCCTGCACCCAGTACCTGGAGAAGAGAACACATCGTCTTTCGTCTCGAGAATAAGACTACCGAACCAGAAAACAGCATGCACGCTGGCACCAAGGCGACCAGCGCCTTAAGTAATGTGACATTCATGGCGTTTCGTCGCCGAACAGAGTTTTATACGGAACTTTAAGGTCTAAATTCAATTATGGACCTCGATTTGAGAGCCAATCTGACGCGTGGCGATTTCGCAGCTGAGTCTGCACAAGAGTGAATCAGTCGATGCTAATTAATTTCTGTCTCTTGCTTAAACTTTTCCACGGCGTTGTAATATGAACAAGATAATCAAGACGCACGCGATGATGGCAGCGATGGCGATGACTGCTTTTTGGATCGAGTGGTGGCCAAAAAAAGTTGCCTTTTCAACGTGCGGTGCAGCCACGGGCCAATGCCCTTTGATGCTGATCGGTGTACCGATCTCGATCCAATCGTAGAACCACTTGGCGGGATTGACGCCCGCCAACGGCAAGCGGATGCAGCCGTGTGAGGCCGGGTGTCGCGGCACCTTTTGGAATCCATGAATGAAAACGTTCTCGTGCACCTGCACGCTCCACGGCATCGGCGCGTTGTGATAGAGCCGCGAGCGATGCATCGGCGTCTTGACCGGCCCAGCCTTGAAGTCTCCCGGCGGCGTCTTTTTTCCTTCCCGGCCTGAACTGATGTGACTGTCGAGCACGAGTCGCGCTCCTTGATACGCGCGTAAACGCTGGTTCGCCAAATCCACTTCGACATGTTTGTCTGCAAATCGAATCGCGGCTTTTTTTAAAAAGCCACTCGTGACGAGTGCCTGCATTCCGTCATCGCTCCACGTAATGGTCGCGCCGGCACGCTCCAATTCATCGAGTGGCACCAATGAAGTTCCGTTTGTCAGTTTTCGAAGACGTGCCGGATCGAGTGCGTGGCCGTTCAGAGAGATTTGGTTCGACTCTTGGTTGAGCTGCATTTCCCAGCTAAGTGCCGGCGCAATTTCTTCAACGGGAACGAAGAGCGTGTGCGAGTCGTCGGCAAAACTGATGCTGTCAATTCCAGTCGTTGCTCCGACTAAAGATGGCGCAAAGATCGCCAGGGCTAGCAAGACTACATGGATGAAAGCGCTCTTAATCGACGTATTTTTGGGCGATGGGCATGCGGCGGCCGAGCCCAAACGCGCGGCTGGTGACTTTTAATCCGGGCGCGGCTTGTTCGCGTTTGTATTCATTGAGATCGACGCGGCGTTGGACCCAGCGCACAGTTTTTTCGTCGAACCCCCGACCGATGATGTCGCGCGCGCTTAAGTTTTCCTCGACATAGAGCCGCAAAATTTCGTCCAGCTTCTCGTAGGGCGGGAGTGTGTCCTGATCTTTTTGGTTCGGTTTCAACTCCGCGCTTGGCGGCTTGTCGATTGTCGATCTCGGAATAATTTCGCGCTCGCGGTTGATCCAGCGCGCGAGCTCGTAGATCATTGTCTTGGGGACATCGCTGATGACGGCAAGGCCGCCGGCCATGTCTCCATAAATGGTGCAGTAGCCGACCGAGAGCTCGCTTTTATTTCCGGTCGATAAAACCAGATGCCCGAATTTGTTCGAGAGCGCCATCAGTGTCATCGCGCGCAAACGCGGCTGCATGTTTTCTTCGGTTTCGTTTTCCGGAAGTCCGGAGAAGCTTTCCTTAAACTGGCTTTTGAAGACAGCAAACGTCTCAGCGATCGGGATGTGCAATAATTTGATTCCGAGATTTTCCGCGAGCCTTTTCGCGTCATCGATGCTCCCGCGCGACGAATATTGGCTCGGCATCGAGACGCCGACCACGTTTTCGGCTCCGAGCGCCTGAACTGCGATCGCTGCTACGACCGCGGAATCAACTCCGCCGCTGAGGCCGAGCACAGCCGATTTAAAATTACATTTTCGCAAATAATCGCGCAGGCCTAACGAAAGCGCGCCAAAAAGTTGCTCGGGTGTCGGTTCTTCGCGGAATTCGACCGCGGCAGTTGCGTCCGTGTCTACGATCTGCTCGTGTTCGCGGAATGCAGGCAGCTGCGCAATCAAACCGCCGGATGAGTTCACGGCAATAGAGTTCCCGTCGAAAATGAGTTGGTCGTTGCCGCCGACGGCGTTGCAGTAGAAAATTGGCCGGCGATAAGTTCGCGCCAGGGTCGCGACCATTTCATAACGGATTGCCGGTTTATGCAACGTGAACGGTGACGCGCTCAAGTTCAGGATCACATCGGCGCCCTGTTCGATCAGACTTCGCGTCGGTTCGCAGTCGTAAAGCGGGCGGGGGAGATAATGTTCC
>Ga0070698_100003603_pt1 | contig 17021 bp, 15 predicted proteins | sample KBSK1502metaG_FD_65477 | JGI IMG/M metagenome (GOLD analysis project Ga0070698, IMG submission 65477) | Corn, switchgrass and miscanthus rhizosphere microbial communities from Kellogg Biological Station, Michigan, USA - KBS K1-50-2 metaG | ecosystem: Host-associated > Plants > Roots >...
AGCTCAAGAACTGGCGGATCCTCCGCAAGCTCCGCTGCTGCCCTTGGCGCGCCGGGCAGCTCGCCAAGGCCATCCACGCCCTGGAGATTCACGCGGCATAAGGAGGATGAAAAAGGCTCATTCAACAACCACTTGGAGGTACAGAATCCGCAGTTATGTGCGGCATTTATTATCACGCTGCGCCGCACATCGGCTGCGCATAACGGCGGCGATGCGCGCCTCATTTGAGCGGAGGGCTGATTACGTCGCGCGAGGGGGATTCTTCCGCTTGGTCGTCTGGGGCAAGGACGCCTGCCGGTATCCCCGGCCGCTGATCCAGGCCTTGCGCGACGACTCGGTGAATCGCGGCAGGCACGTCGTGCGCAGCGGCAGCGGTGACAACTCGCACCTGCTGGGTGCCGGTCGTCCCGGCGGGCGGACGTTAGGGTGGCCGCGTGAGCGGCATCTTGTTCGAGCGCGCTCGGTCGAGTCCGGATCCGCGCTGGCGCACAATCGGCGGACTGGTCGCTGAGGCGGCCGAGCGGTTCGCCGGCCGGGAGTTCCTTCGCTTCCCCGGGGCGTCGCTCACCTTCGCCGACGCGGATGCGGCCAGCAACCGGCTCGCGCACGTCCTGGTCGCGCACGGGGTCCGGCCCGGCGACCGGGTGGCGATCATGATGGGCAACGTGCCGGACTGGCCGCTGAGCTGGTTCGCGATCGGCAAGGTTGGCGCGATCACGGTCCCGGTCAATGCCCGCTACCGGGAGGCCGATCTGAGCTTCGTGCTGGCCGACTCTGGCGCGGTGGTGGTGCTGGCCGCGGACGAGCAGGCGGGTCTGGTGCGAGCGGTGGCTGCGGCGACCGGGACGGTCCGGGAGGTGCTGACGCCGACGGAGCTGGCACCCGAACGGGCGAAGGCGCGTGCTACTTATCCGGCGGTTCCGCTGGAGCCGGCTGGCATCGCCAACTTCCAGTACACCTCGGGCACCACCGGCTTCCCCAAGGCGTGCATGCTCTCGCATGACTACTGGTTGCGGACCGGGTGGCTGACCGCGATCGAGGCCGAACTGCGAGCCGGGGACGTCATGCTGATGGCTCAGGCGTTCTCCTACATGGACCCGCAGTGGGCCGCGCTGATGTGCCTGATGGGCGGGCGCCCGATGGTGGTGCTGCCCCGGTTCTCCGCGTCCGGCTTCTGGAACTCGGCCCGCGAGCATGGCGCGACCCTGACCTACGTGCTCGGGGCCATGCCGATGCTGATGTTCGCGCAGCCGGTTAGCCCGCTGGACCGGGATCACCGGATGCGCCTGGTGCTGTGCTCGGGCATTGTCCCGGACCTGCACCAGCGGTTCGAGGAACGCTGGGGGGTGCCCTGGCGGGAGCTGTACGGCACCACCGAGAGCGGCCTGGACCTGGCCGTTCCGCTCCGTGCCGGGCAGACGGTCGGGACCGGCGCGATGGGGAAGCCGCCGCCCGGCAAGCAGGCCAGGATCGCCGATGAGGCCGACGGCACGTTGCCCGATGGCGAAGTCGGCCAGATCCTCATCCGCGGCGTGCCGATGATGACGGGGTACTGGAACCACCCGGACAGCACCGCGCAGGCCTTCCGCGGCGGCTGGTACCACACCGGCGATCTCGGCTTCCGCGACGCCGACGGCTGGATTCACCACGCGGGACGGCTGAAGGACATGATCCGCCGCGGCGGGGAGAACATCTCCGCGGTCGAGGTGGAGCACGTCCTGGCGCTGCACCCGGCGGTCGCCGCGGTGGCGCTGGTGCCCATCCCTGACCAGATGTTCGGCGAGCTGCCCAAGGCGTTCATCCAGCTCGCGCCCGGCCATCGGCCGAGCACGCAGACCGCCGTGAGCGTTCTGGATCACGCGCGCGGGAAGCTGGCGCGGTTCAAGGTGCCCGCCTACCTGGAGTTCGTGGAGGCGTTTCCCATGACGCCGTCGGCGCGTATCCAGAAGGCCAAGCTCCTCGAGCGGGACAGTGATCAGCGGACCGGCGTGTTCGACGTGGCAGCGAACACGTGGGCATGACAGAACAGAGGGATGCCATGGAGGCCTGGGGCGCCGAATCCGGCCACATCGAGGTGACCGTGCGGGGCGCCGTCGCCGTGGTCACGCTGGGGCGGCCGGACCGGCTCAACGCGCTCACCGCCGGCATGCGCCGGGAACTTGCCGCGATTCTGCGGCACTTCGGCGACGGTGAGCTGTCGCGGGGGATCGTGGTGACCGGCGCCGGGCGGGCGTTTTCGGCGGGCCTGGATCTGCGGGAAGCGGCAGAACTTCCGCCGGGCGGCCTGATCGCCGACGTCGAACTGTTCCACGACATCACCCGGGCCGCGCTGCAGACGCGCGCGCCGGTCGTCGGCGCGCTCAACGGGATCGCGGTGGGCGGCGCGTGCGAAATGACGCTGTGCTTCGACGCGCGCATCGGAACCCCGGCGGCTGAGTTCTTCCTGCCGGAAAACTCCATCGGGCTGACTATCTCCAACGCCTCCAGCATGCTGCTACCGCGGCTGATCGGCCACAAGGCGATGCGCATCGTCATGGAGTCGGCCCGGATCGGGGCCGAAGACGGCTTGGCCCTCGGCCTGCTGGACGAGATCGTCGAGCAGGCCGACCTCATCGAGACCGCGATCGGGCTCGTGCACCGGTGGACCCAGCCCGGCGCGGCCACGGCCGCGCACCTGCGGCTGCTGCGGCCGCCGCTGGCCGCGATCGAGCAGGCCATGGCGGCCGAGACCGAAGCGGTCAGCGACCCGGCGGCCGCCGCCCTGGCGGCCGCGGGAATCAGCCGGTTCCTCCACCGCCGCGAGGCCAGGCCCTTACGGTCCTGCCGTCGGGTGGTCATCCGAGATGCTCCCGAAAAGTCATTCGGTCCGAAAGCCGGCCTGAGGTGCCAGGCTGGCCCGGCCGTGGGTAACGCTCTTGGCCATGATCCAAGAAACACTACCAACCGGCTGGTGACCTTGCCCGCTGCAAACGCTCGTTGTCCGGCGGTGCGCCCAGGGCGGCCGTCAGCCGGGCCTTGACATCTGCGACGGCGGCGCGGAGCTCGGGTCCGCCTGCGACGTGGAAGGTGAGCGGGATCGCGGCGAGCCACTCTCCGGCATACATCGCGGGATTGCTGGTGGTGCCGGTCAGCACGCACCGGGCGCCGTCGTCGGTGCGGCTGAGGCGGCCCATCGGCGCTCTGACATGCCGGACGACCTCATCGTAGGGAGCATCGAACACAATCTTGGTCTCGAACTCCCACCCAGCTCCCAGGTGCTGCTCCAGCAGGTCCACGTAGTCCAGGTCCCCAGGTGCGCGGAAATGCTCTCCGCCTGCGGTGACTGACTGAATCCTGTCAATGCGATAGGCGCGGACCGCGTTGGCGCGATGCGAGTGGCACAGCAGATACCAGCGGCCATGCCGGACGACGACGGCCCACGGGTCAACGTCCTCCGCCCACTGCCTGCCCGACTGGCTGCAGTAGCCGATGCTCACCCGGCGCTGGGCCGCGACGGCGGCAACGAGAGCGCTCGTCGTCTCCGTGCCCGGCCGCACGGCCCCCCGGTCGGGCGCGGCGGAGGCGTGTCGGCGCATGGTAGCGGCCTGCCGGGCGACGTTCTCCGGCAGCGCCCGGATGATCTTGCCCAGGGCGGCGCCGACCGGATCGCCGGCGTCCGCTGCTGCGTGGCTGCCGTCGAGCACGGCCATGACCAGGTCAAGCGCCTCGGCGGCGGTGAACACTAGCGGCGGCAGCCGGGTGCCCCGGCCGAGCCGGTAGCCGCCGTAGGGTCCGCGGGTGGACTCCACGGGGATGCCGGCCTCACGCAGAATCGCGACATAGCGGCGCGCGGCGCGCTCGGTCACGCCGAGCTGCGCTGCGAGCTGGCCGGCGGTGATGCCGGGCTGGGCCTGCAGCAGCTCGAGGGCCCGGAGCGCCCGGCCGGTGGGACTCAGGCCGGCTTTCACGTAAGCAGGCTAATCAGGAACCCGATCGTCCGGAACCGCATCTATCGTCGGGGGACAGGAAAGCCTCCGCTGACCACGCCGGGCGCGACCGCACCGCAGTGAGGAAGGAGACTGACATGGACATCCTGCTGATCGCCGGACTGTGGCTCGACGGGTCGGTCTGGGATAACGTTGCCGCCCAGCTGGAAGCCCGCGGCCATCGCGCCGTGCCGATCACCCTGCCGGGCCAGGGTGACGGCAATGCGTCGGCGACGCTCGCGGATCAGGTGGCCGCGGTGGCCGCGGCCGTCGATGCAGCTGCCGGGAGGCCCATGGTGGTGGGGCATTCCGCCGCTTGCAGCCTGGCGTGGCTCGCCGCCGACGCCCGCCCCGGCAAGATCAGCAAGGTCGCGCTTATCGGCGGCTTCCCCTCTCCGGACGGAGAGGCATACCTCGGTTCCCTCCCCGTCCAAGACGGCGCGATGCCCTTCCCGGGCTGGGGTGAGTTCGAAGGGCCGGACTCCGCCGATCTGGACGACGCCGCGAAGCGGGCCATCGCGTCGGCTGCGATCCCGGTCCCGGAAGGGGTCACTCGCGGGGTGATCAGGCTCGCCGACGAGCGCCGCTATGACGTCCCGGTGGTGCTGGTCTGCCCGGAGTTCACCCCGGCCCAGGTCAAGGAATGGGTCGAGCAGGGGGAGCTGCCCGAGCTGGCGAAGAGCAAGAACGTCTCGTTTGCCGACATCGATTCCGGTCACTGGCCAATGATCAGCGCGCCGGCCGAGCTTGCGCGCCTGCTGTCGCAGGCGGCTGAGGAGCCGTGAGCGGGCAGGGCGGCGCTCACCTGGAAGGACGGGCAATGCGGTATACGATCCGGCCGCTCGACGCATCCACATGGGCCGCGTTCGCCGAACTCGTCGAGCGCAACAACGGGATCTTCGGCGGCTGCTGGTGCATGGGCTATCACCCCGAGGATTCCCGGACGGACGCGGCGCACAATCGTGCAGGAAAGGAGCGCCGGGTCCGAGAAGGCCGCGCGCATGCCTCGCTCGTCATCGACGAGCACGGCTCCGTGCAGGGCTGGTGCCAGTACGGCAGCCCCGAGGAACTTCCGGGCATCAAGCACAGGCGCGAGTACGACAAGACCGCCCCGCCATCGCCAGACTGGCGGATCACCTGCTTCTTCGTTGATAGGAAGCACCGCGGTCAGGGGATTGCGCGGGCGGCGCTGGAAGGCGCGCTCGACCAGATCGCCCATCGTGGCGGCGGGCTTGTCGAGGCGATCTCCGAGGTGACCGCCGGCCGCGAGGCGCAGGGGCGCTTCCTGTTCAGCGCGACGGTCGAGCTTTTCGAGCAGAACGGCTTCACCCGCGTCCGCCAGGTCGGCAAGCACGCCTGGATCGTCAGCAAGGTGATCCAGCCGGCCTGAGCATCGGCTGCCAGGGCCAATGCCCGCGATGCTCATAACTGGCGGATCTGCACCGACCTGCAGTGGCAGAACCGCCGAACCTACGAAGCGCATAGTCGATCTGTATCAGCCAGGACGGGTAACACGGTCGCGAGGCAGCCACCGGTTAACACGGCCCAATGACTGTGAGCGAGCATGCTTGCGAGCGCATAAGCGGGCTGCAGAGCGCCTGCTCGACGGGCAAGCCGGGCATTCCGGCTTGCAGCGGCCACCGCTCTCGCAGATGATCCAGCAGCGTGCCTCAGCAGCAGTCCGGACAAGTCCAAGTTATTTGGTCTATCCCCATGACGACGCTGTAGCTAACACGTCCAGAGAGGAGGCGATCAGCGCCGCGTCAGCGTCACCGAGGTGCTCGGCGACATAGCCGCGGACATCATCGCGGACCCCGTCCACGTCCTAGTCCGCGCGGCGCAGCAGCCGCTGCATCCCATCCGGGCTCACCTCGCCCGCCTGCTCGGCCAGCGTCCACCCGTTCTTCCGCTCCAGGCCCGCGACCAGCCCAGACAGATACTCCCGGACCCGGGCCCGCGGCTCAGCACGCCCGAACCGGCCCGCGATCCGCTGGTGCACCCGGTCCAGCTCCGCGGTGACAAGATCCACCATCATGCACTCAATAATCCCCTATGGGATCAGATAAGTGCCGTTGCAGTATTAACTGCCAGGCCACCCACTCCGCCCACGCCCGGTCTGCACCAGCATGGCTGACGAAGAAATCCACACGATCCCCCACCAGACCAGTATCCGGCCAGCACCCAGAAACTACGCCAGAAACCGAGGTGGTGCCGTCCAAGCGCGGCCGTCTTGGGCGGGGCCCACTTGTAGTATCAAGTTGTGGCCGAGGCGAGGGAGCCGTTCCCATACGAGCGGATCGTCGACGAGCTTCGCGGTGAGATCTTGACAGGACGCCGGGCAGCGGGTGAGCGCCTCCCCTCCGAACACGAGCTGGCCGACCACTACGGCACAAGTCGTCCCACGGTGCGCCGCGCTGTTGCGCGACTGAAGGCGGAGGGGCTTGTCGTCACGTCTCAGGGGCGGGGTGCGTTTGTCCGCCCGAAGCCTCACGTGACGCTGCTCATTACCGGCGGCAACTACCGCAAGCACCGGGGACTGGGCTTGCCTGGCTTCAACGCCCAAGCCCTCGAGCAGGGGCAGGCACCCGAGCAACATCTGCTGGAGGTCGCCACCGTCGGCGCCCCGGCCGAGGTAGCGATCCGTCTGGGAGTCGAAGATGGGTCGCCGGTGGTGGTGCGCCGCCGGGTCTTCCTGGCCGACGGTGAGCCGGTGGCGCTGTGTGACAGCTACTACCCTGCTGGGCTTGCCGACGGTACGCCGATTGCGCAGGCCCGGAAGATCCGGGGTGGCGTTCACGCGCTCATCGAAGATCCCTCGGGGCCGATCCGGCGGCGGATCGCACGGTCGGTTGACGACCTGGTCAGCAGGATGCCCACACCGGAAGAAGCGAAGTCGCTACGCCTTCCGCAGGGGGTGCCGGTCACTCGCGTGCTCCGCACCATCCTGGATGCGCAGGACGAGCCGGTGGAGGTGCAGGAAACCATCGCGGCGGCCGACCGTCATGAGTTCCGCTACGAGGTCGCGATGGACCGCGATGACCGGTCGCCCTGAGCGCCGGATCCGGGTCGGCGCATGCCTGTCGCTGTCGGGCCGCTACGCGCGTTTCGGCACTCAGGCGGCGCGGGCTCTGGATGCCTGGCGGTCACTCGACGGTCACGCTGATCTGGTCATCGAGGATGATCAAAGCGACCCGCAGGTGCTCCGGCGCACCTTGCCCCGCGCGGCCGCCGCCGCGGATGTGTTGCTGAGCCCCTATTCCACCCAGCTCGTCAAAGTCGCGGCATCGATGGCCAGCGCTGAGGGATGGCTGGTGTGGAACCATGGCGGATCGGGCGACGACGTCGAGAACTCCTATGCTGGCCACCTCATATCGCTGTTGACACCGGCGAGCCGCTACCCGGAACAATTTATCCGGCGGGTGCTGAACGGCCAGGATGTTGAGCTCTGGATTGTCAGCGGCAAGGGATCGTTTGGCCGACAGGTAGCGGAGGGCGCAGATCAGGCCGCGCAACGCGCCGGTATTCGCACCCGGCGGCTGGAGCATAGCGGTGCCTGGCCGTCCAGCGCGCTGTCTGAAGCCTGGGCCCTGTTCTCGGCGGGCACCTTTGAGGAGGACGTGGCAACGGTCCACCGGGCGCAAGATCACCCTCATCCTCCGGCCACGATATGCGCGGTCGCCGCGGGGGTGCGGGAGTTCGCCATCGAAGTAGAGCATCCGGAAGGTATCTACGGCGTCGGCCAGTGGTTCCCCGGTGCCGTGCCGAACACCCCCGAGATTGGGCCATCCGAGACCACATTCCTTACCACGTACGCCAACCACGCCAAGCCGCGGATCGATTACCCAGGCGTGCAAGCGGTCGCTGGTGCCGCCTTGGCTGTGCACTGCGTCCGGCGGGCGGGCAGCACGGCGCCTGAGCCACTGTGGGCTCAGGCTGCTGCGCTTGACACCGAAACCCTGTTCGGCGGCTTCAAGATCGACCCCGTGACCGGCGCCCAGATCAAGCACAAGGCCGTCCTGACCCAATGGACCGACGGCGGGCTTGCGCTCGCCTGACACCAGGCTCCGGCCGCTGCGGCGGTACCGGGGTCTTTAGGAGAACGCGGCGGCGTAGTCGGCGGCGAACTGCCCGAAGGACCGGGCGGGGCGGTCCAGGAGCGACGGGACATCCTCGGTGACCCACTCGGCGTCGCCGTCGGCGGTCAGGCTGAACGCCTGAGCGTTCATCTCCGCGATCTGCCCGGGGACGCCGGCGCGGATCATCGCGTCCTTGTTCTCCTCGAAGGTGAGCTCCCGGTAGGTGATGGTCCTGCCGAGCAGCTTCGACAGCACGGCTGCGACGTCGTAGTTGGATATCAGCCCGGGGCCGGTGAGCCAGTAGGTCTTGCCGGCATGCCCGGCGGGGGCGGCGGCGACCTCGGCGGCCACGGCTGCGACGTCGCGGGCGTCGACCAGGCCGGAGCGGCCCTTGCCGGCCGAGGACCCGAAGCTGCTCGTATTCGCGATCGCCGGGGCCAGCGCCAGCACGTTCTGCATGTAGGCGTTCGACCGCAGCAGCGTGTACGGGATTCTGGAGGCAGCCAGCCCCGCCTCGATCTCAGCCTGCCAGCGCCGCCGCGCGACCGGCGAGTCCGCCGAGGCCTTGCTGGTCGCCTTGACGACATGGCCCACGCCAGCCCGGGCCGCGCTGTGGACGACGTTCAGCTCCTGGGCGGGCACGGCCGGGCTGACCAGCACCACGGCGCTGACGCCCGCCATCGCGTCATCAATGCTCGCCGGCACATCCAGGTCACCTTCGGCGACCTCCGCGCCGGTATCGGCCAGCGCCGTCACCTTCGCCGGTTCCCGCACTAGCACCCGGACGGGCACGTCCCGCTCGCGCAGCAGGCGGACCGTCTCGGAGCCGACCTTCCCGGCCGTTGTCACAAGAATCACGATGAGTCTCTCCGCTCATTCAGAGTGGGCTATCCAACCCATTCTGGCGAGCACAGACTGGGTTGTCAAACCCAGAAAACTGGTATCGTGGCGTTGTGGAAAACGAGGCACGTGACCGGCCGAAGCTCACTCCCAAGGGGGAGCGCACCCGGAACCGGATCGTCGAGGCGGCCGCCCAGCTGATCTACCAGCACGGTGTCGCGGGCACCACGCTGGATGACATCCGGTCAAGGGCCGGGGCGAGCGGGTCGCAGCTATCCCACTACTTCGCCGGCAAGGACGAGCTTGTGCAGGCAGTCATCGACTACCAGGCCGGAACCATCACCGGCAACCAGCGGCAGGCCGATCTCGGCAGCCCCGAAGGGCTCCGGGCCTGGCGGGACACGGTGATCACCCTGGCGAAGAGCAGCGAGGGCAAGGGAGGCTGCCCGCTGGGGTCGCTCGCCGGGCAGCTCGCCGAGACCGACGCGCAGGCCCGCGCGCTGATCGCGGCGGGATTCGGGCAGTGGTCAGCCGCGATCCGCGACGGGCTGCGCCGTCTTCACGACACCGGGCACCTCCTGAAGGGCACCGACCCCGACGACCTCGCTGTCACCCTCCTCGCCGCACTCCAAGGCGGTCTCCTCCTCGCCCAGGTCCAGCGGGACACCCGTCCCCTCGAAACCGCCATCGACACCCTCCTCGAACTCGCCCGCATCAATCGCCAGGACGCGCCGGCAGAGGGCGAGATCCCCAGGTCCCAGATCCCCCCACGGGAGACCTGAACCCCCGGTGCGAACCGGCATGAAGGCACGCACAGCGAGACGGCAAGAAGCCAGGCGGAATCCCTATCCTGTCAGGACTTCTTAGTGGGTGACACCGTGAGTTCGTCGGGGGTCTGGGGTCGGGTTGGTGTCCGGGCGCTGCGAGGTGGACGGTGCAGGTGTCGAGGGCTTCTTGCAGGCTGCCGATGGGCAGTCCGGTGAGCAAGACAGCGTCTTCATGGCTGTCGCGGGCGGGTGAGTAGATCGCGAAGCCGAAGGAGTGGGCCGAGCCGCCGTAGCGGAGCCGGAATAGCGGGATCTGCTCGCCGCCGGGCGGGACGCCGGTCATGTAGGCGAAGGAGCCGCGGTACCTGGCCTGGACTTTGGCCAGCTGGGGCCAGTTGTGCTCGGCGTGGTCCAGCAGCCGCAGGATGATGGGGCTGCGGGTGGACTCCGGAATGGCGGGCATGCGCCTCATTGTCCCGCGCACAGGCATCGGGCCTGGTTATGATCACGTGCCCGGGAGCGGTAGTGCGCATCTGCGTTTCTGTCCGGGAGCCGTCATGCCGTTGCCCCGCGCGGTGCCGGTCACGCTGACCGCCGCTGAGCGCACGACGTTGAGGAAACGCGCCCGCGGAGGATGTCAGGTTCGAACCCGCGCCGCCGAACTGCGGCGGCGCGGGTTCGCCTGCGGCGGTTGGTTCAGCAGGATGTTGTGGAGGTGGGGGTAACCTCGGCCACGGTGGCTGGTGAGCTGGCCGGGGCGTTGATCGTTGTCTGGACGGTGAGGCCTACGTTCACCGGGGCCAGCCCGGGATTGTCGTTGTTGAGCGCGGGAGCTGGCTGCAGGTTGTTGCAGTTCGTCCCGACCTGCCCTGTACTGTCGGCCTGGACCAGGTACAGGTCGCCGAGGCCGGTGGTGGGGTCTTCGGTGAAGCCGGCGGCCAGGGCGCCGCCGTTGGCCAGCAGGTTGGCACCGACGAAGTCCTCGCTGATCGGCCTTCCCGTGGGTGCCGACTCTGTGTAGAGGTTCTGCTGGGTGAGGTTGAAGCTGGAGTCGACTTCGGCAATGTAGGGCACGAGCTGGACGCCGCTGCCGTCCAGGAGAACCAGGTCGGCTGCGCCTCCCAGCAGGAAGCCGCCACTGGGCAACGGAGTCACGGAGTTGATCTCCGAGCCGACGACGTCCCCGTTAGGCGCCCGGCCGGTGTAAGCGTGCTGCGACTGGACGGCGCCGCTCGAGTCGAGCTTGAGCAGCAGCCCGCCGTGGGGTGCGGGTGACAGGTTGGTTTGGTTCCAGTCGCCGCCGATGAGGTACCCGCCGTCGCTGGTCTGGAGGACGGCGTTGACGGTCTCCCGGTCGATGGGGGTGCCGTTGGTGCCCACGTTGGCGTAGCCGTTCTCCCACTGGACTTGGCCACTTGAATCGAGCTTGATCGCGAGCACGTTCCCGACCGAGGCGTCGGTGGCGGAGGTGATGAACTGCCCGGCGGTGATGTAGCCTCCGTCGGAGGTCTGGCGCACCGCGTTCAGCAGGATGTTGATGGTCGATCCCGAGGGGGAGAACTCCCGCTGCCACTGCACGTTTCCGGTGCTGTCGAGCTTCAGCGCCAGTCCCACGTTGTTGCCGTTGGAGTTGTTAGTGGCGCCGACGGCGATGTAGCCCCCGTCGGAGGTCTGCCTGATCTGGTTGATGACGCTGCTCGTAACCCCGTCGTCGTAGACCTTCGCCCAGGCGATGCGGCCGGTGGAGCCCAGTTTCACCACGTACGCGGATTGGATACCGCTCGTCGCCGAGGAGGCGCTGGTCTTGGATCCGCAGCCTATCGTCCCGCCGCCGAAGATGTAGCCTCCGTCGGAGGTCTGCTGCAGGGAGAGGCCGATCGCGCTGTCCCCAGGAGGGGTTTTGAAGCAGCCGACCTCCTCCGCAAACTGCGGATTCCCTGCGGAGTCCAGCTTAAGAAGCCAGGTCACGGCCGGGCCGTTTGCTGTCTCTGTCCCCGCGAGCGCGATATGCCCTCCGTCGGACGTCGGCTGCACGTCCTCAGCCGTCAGGGCAAACGAGCCGTTTGAAAAAGTCTTGACGAACGTGCTCGGCGTGACGGCGGCGGCGGTCGCGCCGCTGGCGCTGCCCGCCGGCGCTGGGGCCGCCGACGCCGACGTGCTCAGCGCGATTGACAGCCCTGCCGCTGCGGGCACGCAGGCCAGCATGCGGAATCTGCGATTCTTCATCCGGTTCCTTTCTTCCAGGCCCCCACTCATAGAGTGAGCCTCTCCTGGCGGCCAATTCTTACTTCGCCTGCCTAAGAACTCCTAACAGAATGACCTTGGAATACGGTGACCACCTGCCTGGTTGATGGCCGCGTGAGCAAGGGCCAGCAGCAACCATGGATCATCCCAGACGAGTTATGGGATCGGATCGAGCCGCTGTTACCGCAGGTCAAGCGGCGTTACCGGCATCCGGGGCGCAAGCGGCTGGACGATCGCAAGGTGCTCAGCGGCATCTTGTTCGTGCTCTACACGGGCATCCCGTGGGAGTTCCTGCCGCAGGAGTTGGGGTTCGGTCGGACATGACGGCCTGGCGGCGGCTGCGCGACTGGCAGCAGGCCGGGGTCTGGCAGCAGCTGCACGAGCAGTTGCTGGCCGAGCTGAACGCTGCCGGGGCTTTGGACTGGTCGCGGGCGGTGATCGACAGCTCCCACGTGCGGGCGCTCAAAGGCGGCCAAAACCGGGCCGAGCCCGGTCGACCGTGCCCGGCCGGGCTCCAAGCACCACCTGATCACCGAAGCGCACGGCATCCCGCTGGCGGTCTCGCTCACCGGCGGCCACCGCAACGACATCACCCAGCTCATGCCGCTGATCCAGGAGATCCCGCCGGTACGCGGCCGCCGCGGCCGCCCCCGCCAGCGCCCGGACCGGGTCTATGCCGACCGGGGGTACGACCACGACAAGTACCGCAGGCAGGTCCGGGACAAGGCATCACGCCCGTGATCGCCCGCCGCGGCACCGAACACGGCTCGGGCCTGGGCACGTACCGCTGGGTCGTGGAACAGTCCCTCGCCCTGCTGCACTGGTTCCGGCGGCTCCGGGTGCGCTGGGAGATCCGTGACGACATCCACGAAGCCACTTCCTCAGCCTCGCCTGCGCCATCATCTGCTGGCGCCGGCTGCGCAACCTCGCACTTTGTTAGGACCTCTAAGCGACTCGGCGAGGAACGCGAGCTCGTGCCGCAGCAGATGGCTGAAGGTGTCCGCGTCGGCCGGGGTGTGGTGGGTCGTGCTGGACAGCGGCAGGACCTGGTGGGGGCGGCCGGCCGCGAGCAGCGCCGCGACATCCGGAGCGTGTGCGCCACTACCACGTTGTCGTCGGCCATCCCGTGGATCAGCAGCAGCGGCCTGGTCAGGCTGGCGCCCCCGGTTATGGTGGAGGACCGGTCGTATCCTTCCGGGTTTTGCTGTGGCAGGCCGAGGAATCGCTCCCGCCAGTGCGTGTCGTAGAGCCGCTGATCGTGGGGGGCGGCCCCGGAAACGGCCGTGTGGAATACGTCGGGGCGGCGGATCACTGCGATGGCCGCGAGCGCCCCGCCGTAGGACCAGCCGCGGATCCCGACCCGCCCCCGGTCCAGGTCGGGGAACTGGGCACAGATCGCGTCGAGCGCGTCCACCTGATCCTCCAGCGGCGCGGAGAGGGTATCGCCGAACACGGTCTTCGACCATTGCGGCCCGCGGCCGGGTGTGCCGCGCCCGTCCGTGACCAGGACGGCGAAGCCTTGCTCGGCGAACCACTGGTCCTCGCAGAACGCTGCGTCACGCACCCGGACCACCCGTTGCATGGCCGGGCCGCCGTACGGGCTCAGCAGCACGGGGAGCCGCGTTCCAGGCTGGTACCACGACGGCAGCAGCAGGGCAGCGCGCAGCTTGCTTGCGCCTAGAGTCAGCCACGTGATCCGCGGCTTGAGCACGGGTTCGACTTCGAGGCTGGCGATGGCCGTATGGGTTCCGTCGCGCCAGGCGACGGCGGCGCCGCCGCCCTCTTCGGTGTGCGAGAGCACGACGACTGTGCCGCCCGCCGCCGCGCCGTCGTGCATGCCAGGGTGCGCGCTGCACCGCGACAGGCCCTGCCCCGGTTCGTACCGCCACAGGTGCCGCTCGGTGGGGTCGCGTTCATCGGTGGCGGTGAAGTAGACGGTCTCGCCGTCGGTTCCGCTGACCGAGTCGATGTGCAGTCCGTCCGGCGTGACGGCGGCACCGCCGACCACGAGACGCCGGGAGCCGTCCCGGTCGGACACGGTGACCAGGTTCCCGGCGCTGGTCCGCGCTGGGGTGCCGGGCGCTAGCTCGACCCAGGCGTCGTCGCGCTCAGTGTGCAGGAGCGTTGTCTGTCCCGTGACGGCGTCGGCCGCCAGCACCATGACGGTCCGCTGGTCCCGGCTCTGCACGCTGAGCAGCGGCCCCTGGGAGTCCCACTCGGCGGCCGTCACGTACTCGTATGCACTGCGGTCCCATGTGACTTCGGTCCTGCTGCCGTCAAGCCGCAGCACGTGCAGGGTGACGTCCGCGTTGGCGGTTCCGGCCGCCGGGTACCTGACCGCGCGCGGCGGCCGCTCCGGATCAGCGGGGTCTGCGATCCACCAGCGCTGGACGGGAGAATTGTCGACCCGCGCAGCCAGCAGCTGCTGGCCGTCGGGAGCCCACCAGTAGCCGCGGAACCTGAGCATGGACTCGGCCGCGACATGCTCCGCGAGGCCGTAGGAAACGTCGTCGTGCTCCGGGGCGGCCAGTAGCCCGCCTGTCCAGTCGGCCAGCTCGGTCGCGTACAGCGCGCCGTCCGCGACGTAGGCCACGCACAGCCCCGCAGGGTCGATCCGCGGGTCCGTCGCCGCGCCAGCGGCAGGCACCGGTTCCGGGACGCCGGCCGACGCGCGCGAGTCGTCGCCCACGCGCAGCACCCACAGCCGCCCGTCCAGCGCGAACACGACCGTCCGACAGTCCGCGTCAGCCGAGTAGGCCACGATCCCGGCCGAGGTCTCACGTGCCCGCTCCCGCCGGACGCGCTCGGCCTCGGGCACATCGCCAGGACCGGAGTTCCACGACGCCGCCGGATCGGCGAGAAGCCGCTCGCGTCCTCCCGCACCGTCGGCCAGGTCCAGCCCCCACAGGCAGGTAACCGGGTCTTCACCCCCCCGAGTGCGGAGGAACAGCACCCGCCCGCCGTCCCGCGAGACCGTCACCGCGCGCGGAACGCCGAGCGTGAAGCGCCTCGTGCTGGCCAACTGCTGGAGGAAGTCGTCGATCACCACGCCAGCACCCTGCCACGCGGCCCTACAGCCACGCGACAGCTTAACCGGTCACAGGGCGCGGGCTGCCCGGCCTGCCGACCCAGCCGCCGGCACGAGGCATCCCGCTACGGAGACGGCTGTGCGATGCCACGCCGGAACAGCCGATCTGCGCGGCAGGACATCCTTCATTCCCGACCCGAGAACAAATGAAATATTCGTTTTGTATCGGCCTGGGCGGGTGACCGGGCAGAGTCGCGAGTTCGCCACAGGCTAGACGCACTCCCCGACGACGGCGAGAGAGCCTGCTTGCGCACGCACAAGCAGGCGGCAGAGCGCCGGTTGATAGTAAGCCGGCATTCCGGCCCGGGAGTAGCTACCGTTCCTGCGAATGATCAAGTCGCGTGCGGCAGCAGCAGTCCGGGCGAGTCAAAGTCATTTGGTCTATCCACTAATGACGCTGTAGCTAACACGTCCGGAGCGGGCCAGCGCTAAGAAGCAGCAGGTCAGACGGCACATCACGCATCAAGAGCGGCCCAGCCGATGACCTACTGCCTGGGGAAACTCAGCAGAAGACCCTACTTCAGCGATGGCCTCTGACCTTGCGAAACCGCAGGTCAGGGACCCTTTTTGCGCCCCGAGCGCGATTCGAACGCGCGGCCTGCTGCTTAGGAGGCACTCCTGGCAGGTCGCGGGATGCTGCTGCGCGTGGCCTGACGTGCTGTTGAGCTGCGCCGATAGAGGCTGACAGTGGCCCGGCGTGGCCCAGTATCTGCCGCTGTTGGCTCCCCGTTTGGCTCCCCCAACGCCTTGTAGCATCGGTGTTGTTCGAATCGTCGAACACGCCGCCGAATGTCGTACTTTCGTACTGACCGGTCTAGACCTCTAGCCTCTCCGGCAACGCCCTGGATCCTCGGGCCGTCTCCGGCAAGCGAGGCCGTCCAGCGTCATTAGGAAGGCTATGGCAGCGAGACAACGCTGGCTGCCCGGTCACCGCGCTGTCCCCCATGATCGGCTACGACCGCGCCTCGGTCATCGCCCACTACGCCATCGACCACAACCTCACCCCCAAGCAGGCCGCGCTGGCCAAGGGCGTCACCGAGGACCTGTATGACAGGATCGTTAACCCGCTCGCGCTCACCCGCGGCGGCACCGCCGACATCCCGTCAGGGAAGGCGTGAGTCGTCCTTTATCTCGGATTGGTGTGCTGGGTGCTTCGGGCCGGTGATGTCCCAGCCCGGCACGGTGGAGATGAACTCGAGTTCGTCCGCGCGGACGGGCTCGCCGCAGGTTGTGCAGGCCACGTACGGGTGGATCGGGTGGCCGTGGTGTTCGGCCCGCAGGGGCGGTTCGCCGACGGCCCACTTGTCGCCCCAGTCGCGCAGCGCGTGCATCACGGGCACGAGTTCGCGGCCCGCGGCGGTGAGGTGGTAATCGTGCCGCGGCGGGCTGGACTGGTACTGGCGGCGCTCGAGAATCCCCGCGTCGACGAGGGCCTTCAGGCGCGCCGCGAGGCGGTCCCGGGGGGCTGCGGTGTTGCGTGCGATCTGGCTGAAGCGGTGGTTGCCGAACATCACTTCGCGGACCGCCAGCAGCGCCCAGCGGTCTCCGACCTGCCCCAGCGCCGCGGCGAGCGAGCAGGGGCGGCCGTGCTGAGCATCCATGACCGAAGTGTACGCACCTCGGTTTGTATATCAAACCGTGGACGGGGCGTCGCCATACAAATGTCGTCCGCGGTGGCCGGCTGCTTACACGAGCCGCTACTCCGTGGTGGCCGGGACGACGATCTCGATGCGCCCGGTGTTCACGTCGTAGACCAGGCCGGACACCAGGAGGCCGGCTGGCAGCGTTTGCCGGGCGATGCCGGCGTCGACACAGACGGCGGCGTAGGGGTCGCGGACAGCCTTGCCGCCCAGGTCCGCTACCGGGATCTCGAAGTAGGCCGCCAGTTGTTCGGGGTAGGCCACGAGGCGCCGGATCCCGCAGTCGGTGTGGTGCAGGATCACCATGTGCGCGCCGGCCGGTGGCTGCCCCTGGCCGAGGCGGCCCAGCAGAGCCCACGAGCGCAGCGTTGCCGGAGTGACCCGGCCGCCGATGTTGCGCA
>Ga0070698_100003604_pt1 | contig 17018 bp, 16 predicted proteins | sample KBSK1502metaG_FD_65477 | JGI IMG/M metagenome (GOLD analysis project Ga0070698, IMG submission 65477) | Corn, switchgrass and miscanthus rhizosphere microbial communities from Kellogg Biological Station, Michigan, USA - KBS K1-50-2 metaG | ecosystem: Host-associated > Plants > Roots >...
ACGTCGGGGCGCGGTTCCTGATCGTTCCGTCGAACGACGCCGCCGCGGCTCGTCGGGCGGCGCCATCTGGCGCGACCGTGATCGAGGCCGGCCTCGATGCACGCGGCCGCCTGCAGTTGAACGGACCGAACGGCCATCGGGTGGAGTCGCGGGCCATGTCCGGCGCCGGCGACGTCGGCCTCGTGCTGCACACCAGTGGGACGACGAGCCGCCCGAAACGCGTGCCCCTTCGCAACGCCAACCTCATCGCATCCGTGGCCAACATCGTCGCCACCTACGGGCTCGGTGCAGAGGACGTGTCTCTCTGCATCATGCCGCTCTTCCACGTGCACGGCCTGCTCGCCTCCGCGCTGGCGACGCTCGCGTCGGGCGGCACCGTGGTCGCGCCCGAACGATTCAGCCCTCTCGGATTCTGGCCGCTGATGAAGGCCTACCGCCCCACGTGGTTCACCGCGTCCCCGACGCCCCACCAGCTGGTGCTGGCACGGCTGCAGGACGATCGCCCCGCGGGCACGGAGCGGCTGCGGTTCGTGCGGTCGTGCAGCTCGGCGCTGGCGCCGGCCCAGATGGCGTTGATGGAGCAGCGCTTCGGGGTGCCCGTGCTCGAGGCCTACGGCATGACCGAGGCGAGTCACCAGATGTCCTCCAATCCGCTGCCGCCGGCGCCGCGACTGCCGGGCTCGGTGGGGCGCGGCACCGGGGTGGAGATCGAGGTGTTCGACGAAGCCGGCTCACGGCTCGCCACCGGCGCGGCGGGTGAGGTCGTCATTCGCGGCCCCAACGTGATGGCCGGCTACGAGGACAACCCGCAGGCGAACGCGAGCGCGTTCGTCGACGGGTGGTTTCGGACCGGCGACCTGGGCACCCTCGACGGAGCGGGCTACCTGAGGCTGATCGGCCGAATCAAGGAGCTCATCAACCGGGGCGGCGAGAAGATCGCGCCGCGCGAGATCGACGAGGTGCTGGAGGCGCACCCAGCCGTCAAAGAGGCCGTCGCCTTCGGCGTGCCCCACCCCACGTGGGGTGAGGAGGTGGCCGCGGCCGTCGTCTTGAAGGCGCCCGCCACCGAGAAGGAGCTGATCGCGTTCTGCCGGGACCGCCTGGCGGACTTCAAGGTCCCCAAGCGCCTCCACGTCGTCGAGTCGATTCCGCGCACCCCGACCGGAAAGGTCCAGCGCCGCTTCGTGGCGGAGCAGCTGACGCACGGATGAAGATCGTCGTCCTCGGCGCCGGGGCAATCGGCGGATTTCTGGGCGCCCGACTGGCGCGGGCGGGCGCGGACGTGGTCCTCATCGCGCGCGGCCTACACCTGCAGGCGATGACAGAGAACGGCCTACGCGTCATCGATGCCGATGGCGAGTGGACCGTACGGGTCGAAGCCACAGATCAGCTCGAGCCGATGCGAGAGGCGGACGCGGTCTTCGTGACCCTCAAAGCGCACAGCCTTCCGCCGCTGGCCGAGCGGCTGGCTGCGAACATCGGCGCCCAAACCGCCGTGGTCAGCGCTCAGAACGGCATCCCGTGGTGGTACTTCCAGCGCCAGGGCGGAGAGCTGGAAGGCGCCCACCTCGAAACCGTCGACCCGGGGGGCGGCATCGCGCGCGCCATCGACCCGAGCCGGGTCATCGGCTGCGTCGTCTACCCGGCGACCAGCATCGTGAGCCCGGGGGTCATACGCCACGAGGAAGGCGACCGGTTCTCCCTGGGAGAGCTCGACGGGAGCCGGAGCCCGCGATGCACCGAGCTGTCGCGGGTGTTGGCGGGCGCCCGCCTGAAGGCGCCGGTACAGCCGAACATTCGCGCCGAGCTGTGGCTCAAGCTCGTGGGCAGCGCAGTATTCAATCCGCTCAGCGCGCTCACCCGCGCTTCCCTGGGCGAGATCGCGCAGTCGACCCTGGTCGCGACCGTGCTGCGTGCGGCGATGGAGGAGGTCGACCTCGTGGCGCGCCGGCTCGGGGTCGAGATCCCGGTCTCGATCGACCAGCGCATCAGGGGCGCCGCCCACGTGGGCGACCACAAGACCTCGATGCTTCAGGACCTCGAGTCGGGCCGGCCGATGGAGATCGACGCGGTGACCGGGTCGGTTGTGGAGCTCGGCGACCGGCTCGGCATCCCGGTCCCTCACCTGAGGACGCTTTACTCGGCGGTCAAGCTGCTTGCGGCAACCTCGGTCGGGTAGGAGGAGACATGAAGCTGTTGATGTTCCGGCACGATGGCGATCGGCGGCTGGGCGCGCTGCGGCCAGGCCATGAGCACGAGGTCGTCGACCTCGGCGAGGTCGCGCCAGATCTCCTTGCGGTGATCGACGCGGGCGAACGCGGGCTCGAGCAGGCGCGCAAGGTCGCGTCGGCCGCCGGGCGCGGCCTACCCCTGAACGACGTGGTGTTGCTGCCGCCGGTGGACTCGCCTCGCGGCAACATCATCGCCATGGGGCGCAACTACCAGAAGCATGCTGAGGAGGGTGCCGAGGACGGAGAGGTGAAACCGCCGACCGTCTTCACGAAAGCGATCACGAGCATCACCGGTCCATACGACGACATCGAGATCGATCCGACCATCAGCGACAAGATCGATTGGGAGGTAGAGCTCGGGGTCGTGATCGGCAAGCCCGGCGCCAACATCGCTCGCCGCGACTCCATGGACCACGTGTTCGGCTACTTCGTCCTCAACGACGTGAGCGCGCGTGACATCCAGTTCGATTGGGGCGGCCAGTTCTTCAAAGGCAAGAGCCTCGACCGATCGTGCCCGATCGGCCCCTGGGTGGTGACCAGGGAGGAAGCGCCGAGCCCCGCCAACCTCGCCCTGCGCCTGACCGTCAACGGGGTCATCAAGCAGGAAGGCAACACCCGCGACATGATCCATCCCGTCGACGCGATCATCGAGTGGGCATCTAGGGGGATGACGCTCCTGCCGGGGACGCTGATCGCCACCGGCACCCCGGACGGGGTCGGCCACTACCGGACGCCGCCCGAGTACCTCAAGCCCGGCGACGTGATGGAGGCCGAGGTCGTCGGAATCGGTGTGCTGCGCAACCGCATGGTGGCGGCGAAGGTGGGAGCCCTAGCTGATCACACCCACGGCGGCGCCTAGCGAGCGAAGCAGCGGCCCGACCTCGATCCAGCGTGAGCGCTCCTCGGCGAGGACGGCGCCGGGCAGCGTGGTGGCGAACGCGTCGACCACCGCCGGGTCCCACTGCGTGCCGCGACCGCGGAGCAGCTCGCCCAGCGCCACCTCGGCGTCGAGGGCTTTGCGGTAAGGGCGGTCCGATGTCATCGCGTCCCAAGAGTCGGCAACGGCGATGACGCGCGCGCCGAATGCGATCGCCGCACCCACCAGACCGCGCGGATAGCCGAGCCCATCCATCCTCTCGTGATGAGCGAGCACGAGCTCGCGCCCGCGCCGGTACTCGGGAAACTTGGCGAGGATCTCGGCGCCAGTCTCCGGGTGCTTTTTCATCAGCTCGAACTCGGCGTCGGTCAAGCGGCCCTGCTTGTGCAGGACCTCGTCGGGGATTGCGATCTTGCCGAGGTCGTGCACCCGCGCGGCGATGCGGATCAGCTCGACCTCGCGGTCGGGCAGGCCCATCGTGCGCGCGATGCGCACCGAGTGGTCCGCGACGCTTTGCGAGTGCTGGAACGTATACGGGTCGCGGCGATCGACGACATCCGCCATCGTCTCCACGGCCGCGATCGTCTGCGCCATGAGCTGCATCGATCGCGTAAGCGCGAGCTGGATCGCGGCGACCGGGATCATCATCACCAGCGCCAGCCACGGGCGTCCGACGGAGAGCACGGCGAGAAGGTAGCCCGCCACGTAAAGAGCCCCGGTCTGCTTCCAGTCCGCGCTCGCGATCTCGACCCAGATCTCGAGGGGGTTGCGCTTGTTGTGCAGGCCGCCGGCGACGACGTCGAGACCGGAGCTGACCGCATACATGACGCCACCGGCGACCGCGGCCCCCACCAACGAGGTGCCAGCGGCCCGGTATGCGAGCGCGGCCAGCGCGCCGGAAACCATCAGCGCCGAGGTGTTGAAGACGAGGTCGATCGGCTCGCGGCGGTGATAGCCGGTGGCCGGGTTCCGCCGAATGCACAGCACCGCCTCGCCGAGAAGCCGGCTGCCACCGATCAGCGCCACCGCCGTCGCCGGAGGGAACAACAGGACCGCGGCCAGGTAGACGGCAGGCGACGCGTCGGCTTTGAGGCGTGGCGACACCATGACCGGGAAGTTGGTGGCGGCAGCCCCGAGCACCATGAGCACGCCCATGAGCACAGGGTCGCCGGGAGCACCCAACGGCAAACCAAGCAGCCCGGCCGCGAGAAGCACGGCCGGGGCCGCCGTGGTCAGCAGATACGCGCGAAGCAGAGGTGGCACGACCGGCGGTTTAGGGCAGGCCGATCCCGCCGCCGAAGGTCGTCGACGAGCTGGTGCTGCTGGCGTAAATGGTGGTCGAGGTCCCCAGCAGCGTCGTCGAGCTGCTCACGCTCGTCGTGACAGGGGTCCCGACCCCGACCGTCGGGTCGAGCGAGCAGTAGCCGGCGCTCGCGTTGGTGATCCCGATCACCAGCGTGCCCACGGACAGGCAGAAGCCAAGAAGTATTCGTTTCATCCCAATCCCACCTTTCGCAATTTCAGCCTCTGTTAAGGCTGCTGCGATCGAATCTATGTAGTCCCGTGTAGAGAATGGTGAAGGCATTGTTAAGACTTCTTCAGGGGTCGGCCAGGTTCACCCGAAAAGCCCCCGCCGCCCCCTGAAGCAAGCCGCACCTGGTGGGTTCCCTAAAAAGTGGTATTGACCACCTGCCCGATTTGTGCTTTACTGCCCTGCGATGGACGGGGCAAGAGGGCTTTACCACTTCGTCAAAAAAAGCGTATGACGAAACAGGACGACACCCGCGGACGCGTGCTCGACCTGATGGAGCCGCTTGACGTGGGCATGGCCATCCCGTCCGAGCGGCAGCTGAGCGTGGACCTTGGGGTGTCTCGGCTGACCATCCGAGCGGCCCTCGACGAGCTCGTCCGCGACGGCTACCTGGACCGCCGTCACGGAAGCGGGACGTACGTCACCGAGCCCAAGATCGCGCAGCCGCTGACGCTGACCTCGTTCAGCGAGGACATGCGCCGGCGCGGCATGGTCCCGGGCAGCCGCACGCTCGAGCTCGCCACGACCTCGGCCGGCGCCCGCCTGGCCCGCCGCCTGCAGGTGTCTCCCGCGGAGCGCCTGGTGCGCGTGAAGCGGCTTCGCCTGGCGGACGCCCAGCCGATGGCGATGGAGGTTTTGCACATCCCGGAGGTCCTGGTGCCCGGCCTGACCAGGGCCGACCTCGAGGACCGCTCGTTCTACGACCTGCTGAACGAGCGGTATGGAATCGTGATCGCGTCCGGCACCCAAACCATCGAGCCGACCGTCACCAACGAGGAGGAGTCGGAGGTGCTGGGGGTGCCCCTGCACACACCCGCGTTCCTGTTCGAGCGGACGACCGTTTCCGAATCAGGACGGATCGTCGAGTTCGTCCGCTCCATCTATCGCGGCGACCGTTATCGCCTGGTCGCCGACCTGACACCGCAGCGAAGCCGCAACGGGCGCGTGGCCGGCGCCCCGCGCGCGCTCAACGATCGCTCGGGCGAGGGGGCAGCACGGCGACCGCAGGCGGGGCGCGCACGCGCCACATTCAAACCGGAAGGAGAAGACCAAAAATGAATCCGCGGAAGCTCTTGTTCAGTGTCGTGGCGGCGATCGCGCTGCTGGCGGCGGCATGTGGAGGTAACTCCCCCAGCACGACCGGCAATGAGACCGGCACGCTCACGGTGTGGCTCATGAACGGGAGCGCGCCGCAGAGCGTCGTCGACGGCGTCAACGCCGATTTCAAAGCCAAGCATCCGAACGTCACCGTCAACGTGGAAATCCAGCAGTGGTCCGACGTCACCACCAAGCTCGACACCGCATTCGCCGGCAGCGCTCCCCCGGACGTCATGGAGCTTGGGAACACGCTGGTCGCCAAGTACGCCTCGGTTGGCGCCCTCGAGGACATCTCCTCGAAGAAGGGCAGCTTCGAGAACTCCGGCACATGGCTCCAGTCGCTCACCGACTCGTGCACGTACCAGGGCAAGCTCTACTGCGTTCCTTACTACGCGGGCAGCCGAGCCATCATCTACCGCACCGACATGTTCGCCGCGGCCGGGGTCCAGGTCCCGACCAGCATGGACGACCTCCTGACCGTGGGCCAGAAGCTCATGGCCAAGTACGGGTCGGACAAGAACTTTTCCGCCTTGTACTTCCCCGGCAAGTACTGGTATGCCGCGGCCCCGTTCGTGTGGGACTTCGGGGGCGACATCGCCACCCAGTCCGGATCCAAGTGGCAGGGCGCCATCAACACGGCGCAGTCCCAGCAGGGGCTGACGACGCTGAACACCCTGGTCTCGCAGCTCTCGCGCGCCGACAAGACCGGTGACGAGGCCAAGCAGGACCAGGCATTTGCCCAGGGCCACATCGCGATGATCATCGCCAACGGCTGGGAGGTCGGCGTGATCACCAGCCCCAAGGGCGGCGACCCGACTCTCGCGTCGAAGCTCGGCGCGTTTCCGATCCCGAGCCACAACCCGGGCCAGACCGCACCCGTGTTCCTCGGCGGCTCCGACATCGGGATTTCCGCCAAGAGCCAGCACCAGGCCCTCGCCCAGGAATGGGCAGGCATGCTCGCAGGCACCAAGTTCCAGAGCCAGATGGTCACCGTGGGCGGGGTGATCCCGAACACGACGACGCTGACCTCGTTGAGCAGCGGGCTGCCGGCGGTCTTCGCGGCGGCGGCCAAGAACAGCCGGTTCACGCCGAACTCGCCCAACTGGGCCAACGTCGAGTCGGCTAACGTGCTGCAGGACATGCTGGTGTCGATCTTCACCGGCAAGCAATCGATATCCGCAGCCACAACGTCGGCCAGCAACCAGATCGCGACGATACTCAACAGCTAGATCAAGAAGACCAAAGGGGGTCGGCTTCAATGGGAGTGGCGGGAGACGCACGCGCTCGTGTAGCCTCCCGACCGCAGCTCGAAGCCGGCCCCTGGCGGCACATCGCCGGCCGTCACCTGCTTCCTTATGCCCTGATCGCGCCGGCCCTTCTCGTCATCGCGGGCGTCCTTGCATATCCGCTGGGCATGCTGGCGTGGCTGTCCACCCAGCACTACGGCCTGCGCGAGCTCATCCAGGGCCAGGGTCAGTTCGTGGGGTTGCAGAACTTCGAGTTCTTCCGCACCGACCCCCAGTTTCGATACGTGGTCACCGTCTCGGTGATCTTCACGATCGTCAACGTTGCACTCTCGATGTCGATCGCGACGGGAATCGCCCTTCTGCTGGAGCGTGTCAGCGGTCCGATCCGTGTCGCGCTCAGCGCCGGCCTGGTGCTGGTCTGGGCTACGCCATCGATCCCGGCCATCAACCTGTGGCAGTGGATGTTCGATTACGAGTTCGGCGTGGTCAACTGGCTGCTCACCCGTTTCGGGGCGGGCAACTATATCCATCACAACTGGTTCGAGAACCCGATCCAGGGGTTCACGGTGATCACCGTCATCGTCGTGTGGGGCGCCATCCCCTTCCTCGCGCTGATGCTCTATGCCGGATTGACCCAGGTGCCGCGAGACCTGGTCGAGGCCGCGGAGATCGACGGCGCCCGGCCGTGGCAGGTGTTCACCAAAGTGACAGTTCCGATTCTTCGCCCTGTGATCCTCGTGCTTTTCAGCCTGTCCACCATCTGGGACTTCGGCGTCTTCAACCAGGTGTGGGTGCTGCTCTCCCAGCGCCCGAACAAGGACTATTTCCTGATTTCCGTCTACTCCTTCCAGGAGTCGTTTCGGGTCAGCCAGTACGGACTCGGCTCGGCCGCCGCGGTCGTGATGGTTTTGATTCTCGTGGTGGTCACGTTTGCGTACGTCCGGCAAACGGTGCGACTGACCACCGAGGCCGTATGAACAGGCGCACCATCCGGAGGACGTTCTTCGACGCGGTGGCCCTGGTGATTCTTGCGGTCATGCTGTTCCCGATCTACTGGATGGTGTCGACGGCGCTCAAGCCCGGCAAAGAGATCCTCAGCCTCACGCCCGTCTGGTTCCCATCTTCCGTGACCTTCGACAACTTTCGCGACGCGATGAACCAGCCGTTCTTCTGGAACGACGTGGTCAACAGCCTCACGGTCGTCCTCTCGGTCGTCGCCATCTCCATCGCTCTGGCGTTCCTGGCCGCCGTCGCGGTGGCTCGCTTTGGATTCCGGGGCCGAACCGCATTCGTCGTCATGGTCATCGCGGTGCAGATGGTGCCCCTTAATGCGCTGGTCATCCCTGTGTATCTGTTTCTGGACAAGGTGGGACAGGTCGACAGCCTGCCAGGGGTGATCGTGTACTACCTGGCGATCGTTCTCCCGTTCATGATCTGGACGCTGCGCGGGTTCGTCGCCAACGTGCCGGTCGACCTCGAGGAGGCGGCGATGGTCGACGGCGCGAGCCGTGTCGGCGCATTCATGCGCATCGTGTTCCCGCTGGTTGCGCCAGGCCTCGTTGCCACCGCCATCTTCGGATTCATCCAGGCCTGGAACGAATACATCATCGCGTACGTCCTCCTGAGCTCGAACGCAAAGCAGACGCTCACCATCTGGCTGGCGTCGTTCACCACCCAGCACGGCACCGATTGGGGCGGCCTCATGGCCGGAGCGACCTTGACCGCCCTGCCGGTCGTGATCTTCTTCCTCGTCGTGCAGCGGCACGTGGTCGGAGGGCTGACCGCGGGCGCGGTCAAGGGCTGATCTTGGACTCCGTAGAACGCCTCGCCGATCGCTGCCTGCTGCCTGGGTTCGTGGGCACAGAGGCTCCCGACTGGATCCTTCGCCGCGCCGCAACCGGCCTCGGCGGCGTGTGCCTGTATGCCCGCAACGTCGAATCGCCGTCGCAGCTCGCGGCGCTGACCGCGCGGCTGCATGCCGAGAATCCGGCGCTCGTCATCGCGATCGACGAGGAGGGCGGAGACGTCACGCGCCTCGAAGCCGCCGCGGGCAGCTCGTACCCTGGCAACCTCGCGCTGGGCTTCGTCGGTGACGTCGAGCTCACGCGGTCGGTGGCGCGCTCGATGGGTGCCGACCTCGCCGCCGCGGGCATCGACCTCGACCTCGCCCCGGTCGCGGACGTGAACAGCAACCCGATCAACCCCGTGATCGGCGTGCGGTCGTTCGGGGCCGCCTCCGACGACGTGGCCAGGCAGACGGCGGCGTGGGTCGAAGGGCTGCAGGAGGCGGGCGTAGCGGCCTGCGCCAAGCACTTTCCCGGCCACGGCGCCACGTCGCTCGACTCCCACCTCGCCCTCCCCGTGGTGGACGAGGATCCGCACGCGGGTGCGCTGGAGCCGTTTCGCGCCGCTATTGCGGCGGGCGTGCGGGCGGTGATGAGCGCGCACATCGTCGTGCCCACCGTCGACGCTGCTTTGCCCGCCACCATCAGCAGGAGGGTCATGAACGGCTTGCTGCGCGAGGAGCTGGGTTTCCAGGGCCTCGTCGTGAGCGATGGCCTGGAGATGCGCGCGATCGCGGATGGCGTCGGGCTGGTCGAGGGCACGGTTCGAGCTCTTGCCGCGGGCTGCGACCTCCTCTGCATCGGCGGCGGCTTTGCGGGCGAGGACATCGCCGTCGAGCTGCGTGACGCGATCGTGGCCGCCGTCACGACGGGCCGCGTGAGCGAGGCGCGCCTCCGGGAGGCGGCCGCCCGCGTGGCTGCGCTTGCGGTTTGGCGTTCCGCACAGACGGTGCGAGCCGTTCCCGACACTGCCATCGGCCTCGTCGCAGCGCGCCGCGCGGTGGTGGCGGATGGAAGCGTGCGGGTGGAGGGTAGCCCGTTCGTGGTGCGCATGACCTCGACGCCGTCCCAGGCCGCCGGCGTGGTGCCCTGGGGCGTGGCCGATGCGTTGAGCGGTCTCGGGGCGAGGGTGACCGCGATCGATGTGAATGACGACGAGCCGGATGTCGACGCCATCGTGGGCGGCGCGGCCGGCCGCTCCCTGGTGCTGGTGGGCAGGAACCTTCATCGCCACCGGTGGATGGCGTCGCTGGTCGAGGCGGTGCTTGCCCAGCGACCTGATGCGATCCTGGTTGAGATGGGCCTGCCCGCCTGCCGGCCGGCCGCGGCGCGGGCCTACATCGCAACGCATGGCGCCGCAAGAGTCTGCGGCATCGCTGCCGCCGAGGTTCTCCTGGGCCGATGAGCGAGAACGCCCACCCGCGCGCGGACTCGATCGACAGTCTCAGCACAAGGGACCTGCTCGAGCTGATGAACGGCGAGGACGGGCGCGCGGTGGAATCCGTGCATGTGGCTCTCGACCAGGTCGCCCGAGCTGTCGACCAGATCGCCGCGCGATTACGCTCGGGCGGCCGGCTGCGATATTTCGGGGCCGGGACGAGTGGACGCCTGGCCGCGCTCGACGCCGCCGAATGCCCCTCGACTTTCGGTGTCGCCCCCGAAGTGGTCCAGGCGTATGCAGCCGGTGACGGCGAGGCGGAGGATGACGACCAGCAGGGCGTGCGCGATGCGCGAAGCGCGACCCTCGGCCCTGGTGATGCGGTCCTCGGCGTGAGCGCGAGCGGACGCACGCCCTACGTGCTCGCGGCCGCCGGCGAGGCAAGGCGCGCCGGCGCACTTGTGGTCGCATTGACCTGTGCGGCAGGATCGCCGCTTGGCGCCGCCGCGGGCATCGCCATCGAAATCGACGTGGGTCCGGAGGTCATCGCCGGCTCGACCCGCCTCAAGGCGGGCACGGCGCAGAAGGTGACGCTCAACATGATCAGCACCGGCGTCTTCACGCAGCTCGGCCATACGTATCGCGGCCGCATGGTCGACGTCGTGACGGCCAACGCGAAGCTGCGCGGCCGTGCCGCGCGCATGGTGCAAGAGCTCACCGGCTGCTCCGGCGAACAGAGCGAAGCGGCGCTGAGCGAGGCTGGTGGCAGCGCCAAGCTCGCCATTCTCATGCTTCGCTGCCGCGTCGACGCCTCCGACGCGGGCGCGCGGCTCTCAGCGGCCGGCGGAGACCTCGCGGTCGCGCTGGGCGAGAAGCGGCGCGCATGAGCACCTTGTTTCGTGGCCACGTGCATGGGGCGAATGGGGCCGACGGCGTCCTGGTCGAGGACGGCCTCATCACATGGGTCGGCACGGGCAGCCCACCGCGCCGCCCGGACGAAGAGGTGGTTGCCGCAGATGGTGAATGGATCGCTCCAGGCTTCATCGACCTGCAGGTCAACGGCTTCAAGGGCCACGACGCCGCCGGCGGCTCGGGCGAGATCTCCGCAATGTCGGAGGCATTGCCGTCGACCGGCGTGACCTCGTTCCTCGCCACGCTGATCTCCGCACCGGTCGAAGCGGGCGCCAGGTTCGCCGAGTCCGCCGCCGCGTCGGAGTCGCTCGGGGCGCGCGTGCTGGGGGCGCATATCGAGGGACCGTTCATCAACCCTTCGTTTCGCGGGGCGCACGAGCGTTCATGCCTCGCCGATCCCGACCCGGCAAGCGTCGACGTGATCGCTCTTGCTCGCCCTCGCCTCGTGACGCTCGCGCCCGAGCTGCCCGGCGCCCTGGAGGCGATCGCTCGGCTGGTGGCGGCCGGCGTCGTCGTCAGCGCGGGGCACACCGGCGCCGATTTCGAGCAGGGCAGGCGGGCGATCGCGGCCGGCATCCGGTTTGGGACCCACGTCTACAACGCCATGCCGCCGGTCCACCACCGGCGGCCCGGCATCGCGCTCGCTCTCCTCCTCGACCGGCGCGTGTCCGTGGGCTTGATCGCGGACGGCGAGCATGTCCACCCCGCGGTCTGCGAGCAGCTGGTCCGTGTCAAAGACCCCGCCCGCATCGCTCTGACCACGGATCAGACCGCGGCCGCGGGCGCCCCTCCCGGCCGGTACAGCCTCACGGGCCGGACCGTGGTCAGCGACGGGATCGTGGTCCGGTTGGAGGACGGGACGCTCGCCGGCAGCGCGGCGACGATGGACGGCCTCGTTCGGCGCATCGCGGCTGTACCGGGCATGAGCGCGGCCACCGCGATCTCGATGGCGTCGACCGTGCCGGCGCGCGTGCTCGGCGAAAGGGACCTGGGCCGCATCCGGGTAGGAGCCTGCGCGGACCTGGTGGTCCTGGACGCCGATTTACACGTGCGGCTGACGATGGTGGGGGGTAGGGTCAGGTTCCGCCGCCATCCGTGAGCCGATTCCACGACGAGATCCGCGAGCAGCCCGAAGTCGCCCAGCGGCTGATGGAAGAGAGCCGGGCGGCGGTCGCAGCGATCGGTGCGCGCTATCACGAAGCGCGGCCGCGAGGCGTCGTCATCGTTGCGAGGGGCAGCTCGGACCACGCAGCCCTGTTCGCTAAGTACCTCTTCGGGCGCCGCAACCGCGCGCTGGTCGCTCTCGCCGCGCCTTCGCTGTTCACGCGATACGCGAGCCCGCCTTCGCTCGAAGGCCAGTGCGTCATCGGCATCTCGCAGTCGGGCGCCTCGCCTGACGTCATCGCCGTGATCGAGGAGGCGGAGCGGCAGGGTGCGATGACGGTAGCGATCACCAACGACCCCGCGTCGAAGCTGGCGAAAGTGGCGGAGAGCGTATTGCCACTCCACGCCGGCGTCGAGAAGAGCGTGCCCGCGTCGAAGACCTACACGGCGAGCCTGCTCGCGCTGGCGCTGATGTCGCAGGCGATCGATCCGGATGACGCATTCGGTGCCGCGCTGGCCCAGGTGCCTTCGAGCCTGGCCGGCGCGCTGAAGGACGAGGCGAAGCTGGACGCGCTGGTGCCGGCGTTGGCCGGCCCGCGGGCCATCGTGCTCGGCCGCGGCTTCAACTTCTCCACCGCCGAGGAGGTCGCCCTCAAACTGACCGAAACGAGCTACGTGCTCGCTCGCGCGTGGTCGGTCGCCGATTTCGAGCACGGGCCGATCGCGGTCGTCGAGCCCGGCTTTCCTGTGCTGATCGTGGGCGGGGGAGGCTCGGTGGGGGCCGACCTCGAATCGATCGCCGCCCGCCTCCGGGAGTACGGGTGCCGGGTGATCGGATTGTTCGATGCGACGAGCGCTCCGCCGGGCCTCGATGAGGCCACCGTCCACGATTCGGGGCTGCCCGAGGAGCTGACCCCGCTCACGCTGGCGGTCCTCGGCCAGCTGCTTGCGCTCCACGTTGCGCTGGCACGGGGCGTAGACCCGGACCGGCCGCGCGCGCTCCACAAGATCACACGCACCTGGTGAGCCGCAGCCGCGTAATCGGCCTCGACATCGGCGGGTCGACGAGCCGCGCTCGTTACGTCGAAGCCGGGCGCGTCGTCGCCGAAGCCGATGGTCCGGGCGCGAACGTGGCCGTCCTACCGGCCGACATCGTCGAGACACGCCTTCGCGCGCTCCTGGCCGGCCTGGGCGCCATCAGCCCGCAAGCGTGCTGCGCGGGCAGCGCCGGGGCGGAGGTGCCGGGCGGCCGGGAACGTCTCGAGCGCCTTCTCGCCGCGCTGTTTCCCGGCGCCAGGGTCACGGTCGTCCACGATGCGCGGCTCGTCCTCGCGGCCGCCGGCCTGGACCACGGCATCGTGCTCATCAGCGGCACGGGCTCGGTCGCATGCGGCCGCGACGCCGACGGACGCGAGGCGCGCTCGGGCGGGTGGGGCTGGCTCATCGGCGACGACGGCAGCGCCGCCTGGCTGGCCAGGGAGGCGGCGCGCGAGGTGATGCGGCGGTCCGACGCCGGCGAATCCCCGGACGCCCTCGGCGAGGCGATGCTCGAGGCAGCCGGCGCACATGACACCGTGGAGCTCGTGGGCAGGCTGCACGAGATGACCGAGCCGCGCCAGTGGGCGGCGCTTGCGCGCGTCGTGTTCGACGCGGCCGGCGAGGACCCCGGCGCGGAATCGCTGGTCGAGCGCGCAGCCGACGGCCTGGCAGAGCTCGTGGCAGTCGTGCGCCAACGGCTCTCGCTGGACGGTCCGGTCGTTCTCGCCGGTGGCCAGCTGCTGAATCAGCCCCGCCTCGAGGCGGCGGTGCGCAAACGGCTGGGAGCCGCGACCCGCCTCGAGGAACCGCCCGTCGCCGGCGCCGTCAGGCTGGCGGAGCTGTCGCTGAGCTAGACGAAGAGAGGCGCGGCCTGCGCGCGCTCGAGCATCGCTTTCATCTCTCCGTCCGCGGGTCGCTTCTCGAAGCGCTCCGCCGCGTCGAGCACCCGCGGCAAGAGGTCGATGTCGCCGAGTGTGTTGAGAAATACACCGGGCCGGCCCAGCACCCACCACACCGCCAGGTCGATATCCGCCTGGACCTCGAGCGGCTCGTACCAAGTCGTGCGTGAGCGCACGCGCCCAAGCCACGGCTTTGCCGCGAGCGACTTGATCGTCTGCATCGCCACATTGCGCTCCGCGCAGGTGCGGGCGAGCGCCTCGAAATTCTCCGCGTAATAGGGCAGCTGCATGGTCGTGAAGTTGTACGGCAGCAGTACCGAGTCGAAATCGAAACGGGCCAGCGAGCGGCGATGGTTGGCGGCGATCTGCGCGCCATGGCCGGTCACGCCGATCCATCTCACCAGGCCCTGCTCTCGCGCCGCGGCAGCCGCATCGATCACGCCACCAGGGCTGAGCGCGGTGTCCCACTCGATGGGGTCGGCCAGGTTGTGCAGCTGCCAGAGGTCGACGTGGTCGACACCCAGCCGGTCGAGCGAGCGGTGGAGCTCCTCGCGCGCCTCCTTCGCCGTCCGCGCTCCCGTCTTGGTGGCGACGAAGAAGCGCCCGGGCTCGCGCTTCAACCACGGGGCGATGCGGAGCTCGGCCTCCCCGTAGCTGGCGGCCACGTCGAGGTGGTTGACTCCGTGTCGCAGCAGCACCTCGAGCGTGCGGTCGGCCGCCGACTGTGTCACGTTCGACAGGGAAGCGGCGCCGAAGATCGTCCGGCTGCTCTTGTGTCCCGTGCGGCCGAAGTCCTCGAGCGGGATCACGCGACTACTGGATGGCCCTGCCCGTCGGGCCGTCGAAGAGGTGCAGGCGGCGCATGTCGACGCCAAGCCGGATGCGCTCGCCCGGGCTCACGTCGAGGTTGGGGTCGACCCTTGCTGTGATGGCATCCCCACCCACGACGCCATAGACGAACTGGTCGGCGCCGAGCACCTCCGCCACCTCGACCTTCAGGTCCAGGCCGGGGTGACCCTCGCGCGGGTGCTCGGTGAGTGCCTCGGGTCGGATGCCCAACACCCCTCTCTCCACGCCAGGGGCCTTGGGCAGCTCGAGCTCGAAGCCGGACGCTTTCGCTGTGGTGCCGTGGACCGTGACCGGGATGAAGTTCATGGTCGGGCTGCCGATGAAGCCGGCGACGTACATGTTCGCGGGATTGTCGTAGATCTCACGCGGCGGAGCGACCTGCTGCAGGACCCCGTCCTTCATCACCGCGATGCGATCACCCATCGTCATCGCCTCGACCTGGTCGTGCGTGACGTAGATGAAGGTCGCGTGCAGCGCGCGATGCTGCTTCTGCAGCTCGATGCGGGTCTGCACACGCAGCTTCGCGTCGAGGTTCGACAGCGGCTCGTCGAGCAGGAAAGCCTGCGGCTCGCGCACGATGGCGCGGCCCAGGGCGACCCGCTGGCGCTGCCCGCCCGACAGCTGGCGCGGCTTGCGTTTGAGCAGCGGACCGAGCTCGAGGATGTTCGCGGCGGCGTTCACCCGCCGGTCGATCTCACCCTTCGCGGTTCCGCGCATGCGCAGCCCAAACGCCAGGTTGTCGAACACGCTCATGTGCGGGTAGAGCGCATAGGACTGGAAGACCATCGCGATGTCGCGGTCGCGCGGGGGCATGTCGTTGACGACCTTCTCGCCGATTCGGATCTCGCCCTCCGAAACCTCTTCGAGGCCGGCGAGCATGCGGAGCGCGGTCGACTTGCCGCAGCCGGAGGGCCCGACGAGGACCATGAACTCGGTGTCCTTGACCTCCAGGTTGAAATCGTTCACGGCGAGGGTGCCGCCAGCGAACCGCTTGGTCACGTGCTCGTAGCTGACAGATGCCATTTGCGCTTTACATCCTATGGGCTAACGGACGAGCCTGCGCGGCGCGGCGCAGCTGGAGCGCTGTGTCTTCGGGTCGGGTGTCGTTCACAAACGTGCCCGCCCCGAGCTCGACGCCCGCCAGGTACTTGAGGCGGTCGGCGCGCCGGTGCGGTGGATAGAACTCGAAGTGCAGGTGGGCCTGCGGCCAATCGCGGCCGTCTGTGGGGGCCTGGTGCACCGCCATCACATATGGGGTGGAGAAGCCGAAGTGACGGTCGTACGCGCCGGTCACCGCCAGGAGCGTCTTCGCCAGGTCCGATCTCTCGGCCTCATCGAGGTCGGCGATGGCGGCCACGTGGCGGCGCGGGTAGACGTGCACCTCGAACGGCCAGCGCGCGGATCGTGGCACGAAGGCGACCGTAGAGCCGTCGCCAATCAAGACGCGCGGTCCTTCCGCTTCCAGCGCGAGCTCGCTGCAGTGGAGGCACTCGCCATTGTCGGCAAGGTGCTGCGCAGATGCGAGCAGCTCGGCTTCCGCGAACGGCGGCACGAACGGCAGCGCGTAGATCTGGCCGTGCGGATGATGGAGCGTGACCCCGACCTCTTCGCCCTTGTTCTCGAAGATGTAGACATAGGCGACGTCCGCGCGCGAGCCGAGCTCGCGATATCGATCGGCCCAAACATCGACGAGGAGCCGGACCCGTTCGAGCGGCAGCCGGGCCAGGGTGAGCTCGTGCTCGGGTGTGTAGACGACGACCTCGCAGCCCGTGGTCGACGGGCGGACGGGCCGGCCATCGCTCCGGTCGGGGCCGAAGGCTGGAAACCGGTTCTCGAAAACGACGACCTCGAACGTGTCGAGCGGCACCTCGGACGGGCCGCCGTGTCCAGACGGGCAGAGTGGGCAGAACTCCGTGGGGAGGAAGGTGCGGTCGTTGCGCTCGGTGGCGTAGGCGACCCATTCCCTGCGCATCGGGTCGAAGCGCAGCTCGGGCATGGGCTACCGCTCGG
>Ga0070698_100003605_pt1 | contig 17018 bp, 14 predicted proteins | sample KBSK1502metaG_FD_65477 | JGI IMG/M metagenome (GOLD analysis project Ga0070698, IMG submission 65477) | Corn, switchgrass and miscanthus rhizosphere microbial communities from Kellogg Biological Station, Michigan, USA - KBS K1-50-2 metaG | ecosystem: Host-associated > Plants > Roots >...
AGGCCGGCCGCAGCCGCGTCCTTGATCGCGTCCGCGATCTCCTCGGTGCTGCGCGGCCAGTAGCGTCGCGCCGGATCCGCGGTCGCCGTCCGTGCCCAGTTCTGCCACGTCATATCGGGTGATTTTTCCTGATTTTGGTTCCCGTGTGTCTAACCTCTGCCGCAGACAGGCTACTGTCTGGCTATGTCTGGCAGCACTCTGGCGAAACCCGGCACCGGCCAGGACCGGTACGAGCAGGCGACTGCCCACCTGGACCCGCCGTTCGCGGTGGTCGACGTGGCCGCGTTCGACAGCAACGCGCGCGACCTGGTCCGCCGGGCCGGCGGCCTGCCGATCCGGGTGGTCAGCAAGTCGCTGCGCTGCCGGTACCTGGTCGAGCGGGCGCTCGCCCAGCCAGGGTACCGGGGCATCATGTGCTACTCACTGGCCGAGGCGCTGTGGCTGCACTCGGCCGGCATGAGCGACGACCTGCTGGTCGCCTACCCCACCGCGGATCGCGGCGCGCTCCGCGCGCTCGCCGCGAACGCCACGGCGCGCCAGCACATCACGGTGACCATCGACTCCGCCGCGCACCTCGACTTCATCGACGCGACGCTCGGCGAAGGTCACCCGGAGATCCGGGTGTGCCTGGAACTCGACGTGTCGTGGCGGCCGCTCGGCGACCGGGCCGCGGTGCAGATCGGGACCTGGCGGTCGCCGCTGCACGAGCCGGCGCAAGCGGCGCTGGTCGCGGAGGCAATCTTGGCGCGGCCGGGTTTCGTGCTGGTCGGCGTGCTAGGTTACGAGGGCCAGATCGCGGGACTCGGCGACTCCCCGCCAGGGAACCCGGTCCGCGCCGCGCTGGTCCGGGCGATCCAGGCCAGGTCGGCGGCCGAACTGCGCGAGCGGCGCACCGAGACCGTACGCAGGATCCGCGCGCTGACCACCCTGGAGTTCGTCAACGGTGGCGGCACCGGGTCGCTCGAATCCACCGCGGCGGACCAGTCGGTCACCGAGCTGGCCGCCGGATCGGGCCTTGTCGGGCCCACGCTGTTCGACGCATACCGCAAGTTCCGGCCGCAGCCCGCCGTCATGTTCGCGCTGCCGGTGGTCCGGCGGCCGGCGCCGCGCATCGCCACCCTGTTCAGCGGCGGCTACGTGGCATCGGGAACCGGGACGGCGGACCGGCTGCCCACGCCATTCCGGCCCGCTGGGTTGCGGCTGTCGCGCGTCGAAGGCGCCGGCGAGGTGCAGACACCGGTGCTCGGCGTCGCGGCGGACGGCCTCCGCATCGGCGACCGGGTCTGGCTGCGGCACGCCAAGGGCGGCGAACTCGCCGAGCGCCTCACCGAATACCACGTGATCGAGGACGCGGCCGTGGCGCGGAGCGTGCCGACCTATCGCGGGGAAGGACAGTGCTTTGGATGAAGCGGTCGCGGCCAGTCCGCAAACGCAGCCGGCCGCGCTAGCCGAACCCACCGAGCCGGTCCGGGCCAACTGGATAACGCTGCTTTTCCTCGCCAACATCGGCCTGTGGCTGGCGATTTACGCGCCCATCCAGGTGCTGCTCCCCGAGCAGGTCGCGTCACTGCACGACCACATCCCCAAGAACGGCGTGCCCAGCGGGGCGGACGCGGTGCTGCTCTCCATCGTGATGGGCGTGGGCGCGATCGCTTCCCTGGTAGCCAACCCCGTCGTCGGAACGCTGTCTGACCGGACGACGCACCCGCGAGGCCGCCGCCACCCGTGGACCGTCGGCTGCGCGCTGACCGGGGCACTTGGCATCGGCATCGTCGCCGCGTCGCCCTCCGTCCCGGTGATGGCGGTCGGCTGGTTCGTCGCGGAGCTCGGGCTCGGCGGCATGCTGGCCACCCTTACCGCCGCGCTGCCTGACCGGGTGCCCGTCAACCAGCGCGGATCGCTCGGCGCGCTGATCGGGATCAGCCAGATGCTCGGCACCGTGCTCGGCGCGCTGATTGTGACCGTGATCATCACGCAGATGTCGGCGGGCTACGCGGCCTGCGCCATCATCGTCGTCGCGTTCGCGGTGCTGTTCGCGTTCCGGACCCCGGACGAGCCGTTGCCCGTCGAGTACAAGCCGTCCCTGCCGGTGGCGGCCACGCTGCGACGGATGTGGGTGTCGCCGCGCCAGAACCCGGACTTCGGCTGGGGCTGGCTCACGCACTTCCTTATCAACCTCGGCAACGACCTCGGCACGCTGTACCTGCTGTACTTCCTCGCCCGCGGGGCGCACTACCACGACCCGCAGACCGGGCTGTTGATCCTGATGGCGCTGTACGCCGTGGCGCTGCTGATCGCCGGGGTGGGCTGCGGCAACCTGTCGGACCGGTTCGGGCGCCGCAAGCCGTTCATCGTGGCGGCGGCGATCGCGATGGCGCTGGCCGCTGCGCTACTGGCCGCGTCGCCGAGCTGGCACATGGCCCTGGTGGCGGCGCCGCTGCTCGGCGCCGGGTTCGGTACCTACTGGGCGGCCGCGCCGGCGCTGCTGACCCAGGTGCTGCCGGCAGCGGCGGACCGCGCCAAGGATCTGGGAATCATCAACATCGCCTATAGCCTCCCGCTCGTGGTAGCTCCGCTCGTGGCGGGGGTAGTACTGGGAATAATGAACAGTTATCCAGCACTCTTCGCGCTCGCGGGCGTCGTAACGGTCATAGCAGGGCTGACGGTCAGCCGGGTCCGTTCGGTACGCTGACCGCCTATACCAAATCGATATGAAGCGGCATACTTGTCTGCAGACAGCAAAATGTGGAGGTCACCCCTTTGACGAATCGGGCCTTCCGCTCAACAAGAGGCCTCGTCGGGGGGTTGGCGGTCCTCCTCGTGGCCGTTCTCACCACGATTGGGCTGAGCGGGTGCGGCGCGCCGCAGTACACCTACGTGGCGGACTCCTCGGCGGGTACCTTCTACAAGGTTCCGCACGCCTGGCATCAGATCTCGCAGAAGTCGCTGAATGCCGCGCTGGTGGCAGCGGGCGGCTCCGGTGCCGGCGTCTGGTCCACCGCCTACGACGCCGACTCGGCCCCGTCCGCCAACCATTTCCTGGCCGCCAACGTCGGGCAGCCCTTCGTGTTCGCCGAGGTGGGAACCCTCGCCCCGACGGTGAGCGCCGAGCTGTCATACAACATGCTGCGTGACTTCATGCTGCCCGTCACCTCGACCGCCAGGCAGGCCGACGCGCAGAGCGGGTTCCCGCTCACCAACTTCAAGCAGCTGCGGGACGACACGATCACCGGCAAGCAAGGCGTGCACGGGGTCCGGGAGACGTTCCAGTACACGTTCCCCAACGGGGTCGCTGACACCTTCGACGAAGATGTGCTGACCAACGCCAATCAGACGGTCGTCTATTTCCTCATGGTGCACTGCACCAACGCCTGTTACACCGGCAACCAGACCAACATAAACACTGTCATGTCGTCATTTACCGTCGGGAGTCCGACATGAAGAAGGCCCAACGGGCAGTCGTGGATGGATTCGCCTTCGAGGGCGGCCGGCCCAGGGAAGAAGACATCCTGACCAGGAAGCGGCTGCCGCTCTGGGACCGGGTGAAGTGGCTGCTCCTGCTCGTGGTGATCTGGCTGCTGCTCGTCTGGTCGCTCATGGCGAACAATCCGCTCATTGGGTTCCTCGACGCCGTCCGGATTGAGGCTCAGATTGGCTATTGGGTCTTCATCCTGTTCGGCCTCGAGCTGATCCACCAGATCCACTTCCTGATCAGCGAGCACTGGGCGGCCTACAACCAGTTCTGGATTCACAAAGTCTGGGGCAGGTCGGAGCGGCTGTCTTCCAGCAAGCTGTCTGCGTGGACGCGATACCGGATCGGGCGGATTCTCCGCTGGGCGCTGATTGTCGTTGTCATCGCGATCATCGCCGGCAAGATCATGCACGACGCGCCGCTCACCGCGCTGGCGCAAGTCCCGGCGATCCTGTGGCATGCGCTGCCGACCTTCATCCAGTACGCCTTCCTGCTGTTCTTCACGGTCGCCCAGTTCGCGCTGCTGTTCTGGTTCCTGTCCAGGGGCGGCGTGGACGTCTACTACCCGGACGACATCAAGACCAGGTTCTCCGACGTCTGGGGTCAGGACCACGTCCTTGACCGGGTGAAGGAGAACATCATCTTCCTGGAGAACCCGGAACTCGTCGAGGACCGGGGCGGCTACGTGCCTGGCGGCATCCTGCTGTGGGGGCCGCCAGGAACCGGGAAGACGCTGATGGCTGAGGCGGTCGCCGGCGAGACCGGCAAGCCGTACGTGTTCGTCGACCCTGGCGCGTTCATCAACATGTTCTTCGGCGTCGGCGTGCTGAAAGTCAAGGGGCTGTTCCGCAAGCTGCGCAAGCTGTCGCTGCGGTACGGCGGCGTGATCGTCTTCTTCGACGAGGCAGACTCGCTCGGCAACCGCGGCATCGCCATGGGCGGCGTGCCCGGCGGCGGCAACGTCGGCGCGGCACCGTTCGCGACGGCCGGCTGCCACGGCTTCTCCTACCTGTCCTCCGACATGCAGTGGCGGATGGCCCGCGACGTGATGACCTCGCAGTTCGCCGTCGACCCGGCCGAGCCCGGTGCCCGGCGGAGGAACAAGCAGATCATCGGCGCCGGCATGAACGGCGGCGGGGGTGGCGGTGGCATGGGCACGCTGCAGGCCCTGCTTACCGAGCTGTCCGGGCTCAAGAAGCCGCGCGGGTTCTTCAACCGGGTGGTCAGGCGGGCACTCGGCATGCGACCCAAGCCGCCGCCGCACTACCGCATCCTGGTGATGATGGCCACGAACATGCCGTCCGCGCTGGACGAGGCACTGCTGCGGCCGGGTCGCATCGACCGGATCTACCGGGTCGGTTACCCGACCAAGGCGGGCCGGGTTCGTACCTACCAGGGGTACTTCGCCAAGGTCCCGCACGAGCTGACCGACGAGCAGATCGACAAGCTCGCCACGATCACCCCGTACGCGACAGGCGCCAGCATCAAGGACCTGGTCAATGAGGCGCTGATCATCGCGATCAGGGACGGCCGTGACGTCATCACCTATCAGGACGTGATCAAGGCCAAGCAGCTCAAGGAACTCGGTCCGCCCGAGGACGTGGAGTACATCGAGCGGGAACGGCACGCGGTCGCGATCCACGAGGCCTGCCACGCGGTAGTCGCTTACCGGACGCGGCATCACATGGAGATCGACATCGCCACGATCGAGAAGGGCAGCGACTACCTGGGCATGGTGTCGTCGATCAAGCCGGAAGACCAGTTCACCCGGTGGCGCAGCGAGTACCAGTCGGACATCCTCGTCGCGCTCGCCTCGCTGGCCGGGGAGCGGATGTTCTTCGACAGCGACAGCTCGTCCGGCGTCTCCGGCGACCTGGACCAGGCGACCACCGTCGCCTCCTACATGGAGGGGTACTGGGGCATGGGCAAGACCGTGTCCTCGGCCGCCTCGGCTCGCCGCCTGGAGGCAGGCACCCCAGGTGGCGGCAACCGGGCCGCCACGCCTGCTGGCGGCGGTGACGCACACGGACCGTCGCCGTTCGGCAGGCTCGCGGACCGGATCGAGGACAACCTGTCCGTCCTGCTCGACCAGGCCGAGATGATCCTGCGCGAGAACGAGCGGCATGTGCTCGCGCTCGCGCACGCGCTCGAGACCTACAAGACGCTCAGCGGCGAGGACGTCACGGCGATCTTCGAGGGCGGTCGCGGACCGCTGGTGGACGGCGCCCCGTACACCGACGACGAGTTCATCACAAGGCTCAAGGCGTACCACGTGGCGGCCCAGCTCGCGCACCGTGACCACAGCGTGCCGCAGCTTCCGCTGCCGGCCGTAACACCGGCCGCGGCGTTGGTGAGCGGCTCGCTCCTCGCGGACGGGTACGGCAGCCAGGCCAACGGGACGCCGAACGGCAGCGGCGACGGTTCCGGCGCGCCAACCTACGAGCCGCCGACGTACGAGCCGCCCTCGTACGGTCAGCCGGACGGGTCGGCCTGACACCCGGCTGACAAGGCAGGCGGACAACGGATGCACGCGCGGCATCGCGTCCGGCTCGCGGTCAACCTGGCCAACGGTGCCACGCTGGCCGGGGTTGGCGTCGCGCTAGCCGGGCGCGCCCGGGTGGCGCGGGCGGCCGACGGACTGCTGACCGGCACCGGCTACCGGCTGCCAGTGCCGCCCGCCCCAGCTTTCACTATGGGCAACGTGATCATCACACGCCACGACGAGCTGATCGCTGGCAGCAGCCTGTTCCGGCACGAGGCGCGCCACACCACGCAGTACGCCTGGTGCGGCGGACTGCTCCTGCTGCCGCTTTACTTCACCGCGGCCGGCGTGTCATGGGTGCTGTGCGGCGACTTCGGCTCGTGGAACGTGTTCGAGCGCGGCGCCGGTCTCGCGGACGGCGGGTACGCCGACCGGCCGCTGCGGCCAGTCCTCCGGCGGCGTCCCCGCGGCGCGCCTAGCGGGACAGGCCTGCCAGCAACCGTTCCCGGTGACCTCGGTCCCGGTCTGGAACCAGGCGAACATGCCGGACTGCCCGCCACGTCTTCCCCGTTAGCAGGAACTCATCCGGCCGGCTGAGCGCCGCGATCCCGTTCATGATCGCCTGCTGGTCGGCCCAGTGGCGTTCGGCGGCGGCGCGCGCGTCGGTGATGTCGCTGACCTCCCCGGTCGCCAGGTCGATCCCGGCCAGGCATGCGGTGCCCGCGACGTTGGCCCACACCAGCCCGCCCGCCCAGGCAAGATCGTTCAGCCCGCGGACCCGCCTCCCCTCGCACCGCACGTGCACCACCTGCCGCGGCTCCAGCGTCCCGGGGTCGCGGCGCACCAGCTCACCAGTCCCGTCACTGGTCACGACCTCTCCGTCAGCCGCGCAGATGCCCCATCCGTCGCGATTGTAGCGAACCTTTTCGCGCAGTGCGAAGGTGCCCGCGTCCCAGCGCAACGCCACCCGCTCCCGCCAGGTGAGCTGCCAGACGCTGTCCCCGACCCGGCAGATCCCCTCACCGAACAGCTCGGGCGGCAACTCAGCCCGCACCGCCACCGCGTTCGCGCCGAACTCGTACCGCCGCAGCTCCGACTGGCCATAGTTGCCGGTAGATTCCCAGACAACGCCACCGTCGGCGATAAGCCCCTGGGTGAACCCACGCTCGGGATGCGGCACTCGCCGCACCACCCGCACCCGGTGAAACCGCACCCCGCGATTATCCCGCCTCTGAGCGGAGCGCCCACCATCAACGGGCAACCCCCTCTGAGATGATCGTCTCACGATGTGAGACGCTGTGCGCTGGCGGGTGGTGCGCCGGAGGGTCAGGACCGGTCGCGGAGGGCCTCCACCAAGGCGGGGATGACCTCGTGCAGGTCGCCGACGACGGCGTAGTCGGCGCGGGCCATCATCGGGGCGGCCGGGTCGGTGTTGATCGCGATGATGTGCTTCGCGCCGGCGCAGCCGGCAATGTGCTGGATGGCGCCGCTGATCCCGCAGGCCAGGTACAGATCGGGAGTGATCTTGGTGCCGGTCTGGCCGACCTGCTGGGTGTGCGGCCGCCAGCCTTCGGACGTCACCACCCGCGAGACCCCGACCACGCCGCCGAGGAGCGAGGCGAGCTCGTCCAGCGGCCCGAACCCGTCGGCGCTGCCGACCCCGCGCCCGCCGCCGACAACCACCCGCGCGCTGGCCAGTGAGGCGCCGCCCGCGCCGGCAGGCGCCTCGGCGGCGCGCACCACGAGGTCGTCGCCGGTGGGTGAGGCCGCGACCTGGTGCGCGACGGCAGAACCCGGCGCGTCGGCGGGCGCCGCGGCGCCCGCGTCGGTCGCCGCGGTCAGCAGTGCCATCGGCGCGTCCAGCACCGCCTCCTCGAGCAGCAGCCCGGCCCAGCGCTGCCGCACGATCTCGAACGAGCCGCCGCTGCCCGCCGAGACGGCGACGCAGTTGGCCGCCATCGGCAGGCCGGTGATGGCACCCACGTGCGCCAGCACCTCGTTGCCGCGGTCTGTCCCGGCGGCGACCACCGCGGACGCGCCGTCCGCCAGCGCAGCCAGTGCACGCCCCCACGCCCGCGGCGCGTAGCCGTCGATCCCTGACACCGCATAGACGTCATCGACCCCGTAAGCGGCGAGATCGTCCGCCGGCGGTTCGCCGAACACCACGGCCGCCAGCCCGGCACCCGCCTGAGCCGCCACGCCGCGCGCGAGGGTCAGCGCCCTGAGCGAGGCGTCCACCACACCGCCGTCGACTTCCACCAGGCAGAACACCGTCATGACAGCACCCCGAGCTCCGCGAGCACCGATACCAGCGCGGGCACCGCGTCGACGCCGTGCCCCAGCACGGTAGCCTCGCGGCGCGCGGCCGCGGGCACCCGCAGCGCTGTCGTCCGCAGGCCCGCGCCGGCAACGGGCGACACCGGCACCCGCGAGATGACCGCCCGCTTTGCCCGCAGCCGGCCGGGCAGCGATGGATACCGCGGCAGGTTGATCCCCTCGCGGACCGTCAGCACGCACGGCAGCGGCAGCGAATAGGTCTCCGCGACACCCCTGTACTCCCGCCGCGCCGCCGCCGACGTCCCCTCGTCGTCCACGGTCAGCGCTTTGATCCCGGTCGCCACCGGCCAGCCGAGCAAGTGCGCCAGCCGGATGCCGACCTGGTAGTCCCCGGTGTCGGCCGCCTCGTTGCCGAGCAGCACCAGGTCGAACCCGCCGTCGCCCGCCACGGAATGCAGGGCGGCGGCCGTCGCGGCCGGCCCGAACTCCGCCCCGGCCGGCGTCTCGAGCAGGACCGCGGCCGACGCCCCCAGAGCCAGGCAGGACCGGAGCTGCTCCTCCGCCTCGGCGGGCCCCAGCGTCACCACCGTCACCGACCCGCCGAACCGTTCCACGAGCCGCACGGCCTCCTCGACGGCGCACTCCTCGTGCGGGCTGATCGTGAAACCAGACATCCGGGTATCCACGGACAACCCGTCGGCGGCCACCGTGATGGCGCCGCCCACCGTCGGCACCCGCTTGACACAGACCAGCACATCCATGGCGGCTCACCGCATCCGGGAGCCGGACGGGTCGAACACGGCCCCCGACCCGGCCACGGTCACCGGGTACGGCTCGCCCATGTACTCCACGAGCAGCGAGGTCCCCGCGCCGGCCACCGCTGGCGGCAGATAAGCCATCAGCAGGTGCTTGCCCACCGAAGGCCCTGACCCCGCGGACGTTACGTAGGACGCCCGCCCCAGCGCGTCCACCAGCCGCGACCCGTCGAGCGCGAGGATCGGCTCACCGCCGAGCGCGTACCTCGGGGTCCCGTCGGCGGACACGACAGAGTCCACAGTCAGCGTGCACAGCACCGCGTCCGGCGCCACCTCCCGTTGCGCCAGGTACGCGTCCTTGCCGATGAACGACTGCGGCTTGACCCGCGGCCGCGTCATCCCTGCCTCGACGAGGTTGTACTCGGGCGTGAGCTCCGCGCCGTACGCCCGGTACCCCTTCTCGAGCCGTGCCGTCGTCGCGTACACGCCGATTCCCACCGGCACCAGCCCGTGCGGCTGCCCGGCTTCCCGCAGCAGGTCCCACAACTGCCCGGCCTGCTCGGCGGGCACGTGCAGCTCCCAGCCGAACTCGCCCACGTAGGAGATTCTCGAGGCGAGCACCACCGCTCCCCCGATTTCGGTGAATTCACTGATCCCGAACGTGCGCGGCGGACTCTGGTCCCCATCACGCTTCACCGAGGTGAGCACGTCCCAGGCGCGCGGCCCCCACAGCCCGAGCGTGGCCCACCCGGAGGAGACGTCCGTGAGCTGGGCGTCGTCAGGCAGATGGTCGCCGATCCACTTGGCGTCGCTGCCGCCGGTCGACGCGCCGGTGACGACACGGAACGAGGTCGCGCCCAGGCGCATGATCGTGAGGTCGGCGACGAAACCGCCCTCGTCGTTGAGCAGCGACGTGTAGACCACGCGGCCGACCGGGACGTCGAGTTGCGCGACGGCCAGGTGCTGCAGCCCGGCCAGCGCGCCCGGCCCTGTCACGTCGAGCACGGTGAACGCGGACAGGTCGACGAGGCCGCACGCGTCGCGCATCGCCAGGTGCTCGGCGTTGATGATCGGCGACCACCACCGTGACTCCCACTCGGCGGGACGCTCCATGAGGCGGCCCGCGTACGTTTCGAGCAGCGGTTCGTTCGACGCGTACCAGTGCGGCCGCTCCCAGCGTGCGGTTTCGTAGCACACCGCGCCGAGCTCCCTGGTCCGCTCGTACAGCGGCCCGGTGCGCAGCGGGCGGGCCGACTCGAACTGCTCCGCCGGGTGCACGATGCCGTACATCTTGTTGAACGACTCAGCGGCCCTGGCCCGGACGAAGCCGGTCGCCCGCGACGACGGGTAGAACCGCGCGACGTCGGCCTCTTGGACGTCGATCGTGGGAACTGTCCCCGACATCAGCTCGGCGATGGCGCGCCCGCAGCCAGGGCCTTCCTTGATCCAGCTCGCTGCCGCCGACCACAGCCCCTTCACCTCGGGCGTCTCGCCGAGCAGCGGATGGCCGTCCGGGGTCATCGAGATCAGCCCGTTGATCGCGTACCTGATGCCGGCCTTCTCGTCGCCGAGGAGCTCGGGCATCAGCTCGAGGGCCTGGGCGAGCTGCGGGTCGAAGTCGTCGGCGGTGAACGGCAGCTCGGTCGGCGACAGCGCCGCCTCCTCGTTGGACGGGATGGCGTCCGGGTCCACGATGATCGGCCGGTGCATGTAGGAGCCGACCTCCATGTCGCCGCCGTGCTGCCGCTCGTACATGCCAGTGTCGACGTCCCGCACGATCGGGTAGCTGATCTCGCCGGTGGTGCCGGCGAACAGCGCGATCGGCCCGACGCTGATCATCTGGTGCACGATCGGGGTGAGCGCGAGCCGCGCGCCCGCCATCCGCGCGATCCGCGGCGACCACACCCCGCAGCAGATGACGACGTTGCCGGTCTCGATCTCGCCGACGGTCGTCACGATCCCGCGTACCCGGTCGCCGCTCACGCTGATGTCGAGGACTTCGGCGCCCGACAGGACGGTGAGCGCGCCGGAGGCACGAGCCTGGTCGCGCATCAGCGTGCCGGCCCGCAGCGAGTCCACGACGCCCACGGTCGGGAAGTAACAGCCGCCGAGGATCACCGATTCGTCCAGGTACGGCACGAGCTTGCGCACGCCTTCCGGGGTGAGAATCTCCGCCGGGATGCCCCAGGCCTTGGCCTGCGTGGTGCGGCGGCGCAGCTCGATCGTCCGCTCCGGCGTGCGGGCCACCTCGATGCCGCCGCTTTCCGTGAACACGCCCAGGGCCTTGTACTGCTCAGTGGAGTCCCTGGTCAGCTCGAACATCATCTTCGAGTACTCAATAGGAAAGATGAAGTTCGACGCATGTCCGGTAGAGCCGCCGGGGTTAGGCATCGGGCCTTTGTCGACTAGGACCACATCACGCCAGCCTTGCAGGGCTAGGTGGTGGACGAGGCTGTTGCCTACGATTCCGGCGCCGATGACGACGGCACTGGCGCGGGTTGGGACCTCACTCATATCGTCTTCTTTCCAACGTGGTGGCGCGTGGGGCGTCCGCGTTTCGTTGCCCGCGTCCGACAGGCTCGGCGTCGGCCTCTCCCACGGGTGCCGAACGCCTCATTGCTGGTCCGCCTTCACTTCAGCCGCACCCAGCCTGGGGGCGGGATTGGCGGTGTGGGCCACGGGTGCGGATCTATTGGCGGTGTGGGACACACCGCCAATACCTTCGAGGAGGGTGGCCAGGGCGGATTCCAGGGCCCCGAGGCCTGTGGGGATTGTGGTTAGGGGGAGGGCGAAGAGGTTGGCTATGCGCTGGGCTTCGGCTTCGAGATGTGGGGTAGGCGCCTGCGCCAGCCAGACCACGCGCTTGTAGTGGGCGAAGTAGTCCGGCCAGAGTTCTGGGTGGTCATGGAGACCGAGGCTCTTGATGACCGTGTTGTCGAAGGTGCGGACCAGGTAGTCCGTTAGCAGGTAGGTGCCTGGTTCCTCGTCGAAGAGCTTCGCTATGGCTTCTTCTCCGGCGTAGAGGTCGTAGCAGTGGAGGCCAGGGAGGCGGGGGATGTCGTTGGCCGTGCAGAATTCGTCCAGCTTGCCGTACGTGCCGCAGTCGGCGTAGGCCAGGACCGTGGGGGCGGAGGAACGGGCCCGTTCGGAATACTGGGTGATTTTCTCCGGGCGGTTGTGGAGGCGGGCGGGCAGCGGACGGACCACCAGCGGCCAGCCGCGGCGGGTGGCTATCTCCCTGATGTGCGCGGCCAGGGCGCCGCAGGCGATGACCTCAACTGAACGCGAGCTGGTCGATGAACCGGTCGTTGAAGTCGGCACGGTCGGAGAGCTCGACATACCTCACCTCCTCGAGGAGGGCCAGAGCGGCGGCGCGTTCGCGGACGGAAAGCAGGGCCATCTTGGCGCCTTCGCCGGCGACGTTCCCTGCGGCGACCACGCGGCGGACCGGGACGGCGGGGACGAGGCCGATGCGGATCGCGGACTTCGGCGACAGGTAAGAGCCGAACGACCCCGCCAGCAGCACCTGCTTGACGTCCTCCTCGGTGAGGCCGGCCTCCTCGAGCAGGATGCGCCAGCCGGTGGCGATCGCCGCCTTGGCGAACTGGAGCTCGCGGATGTCGCGCTGCGACAGGTAGATGTCGCCGTGCAGCATGAAGACGCGTTCCGCGCCGACGGTGGTGAGGCGGGAGGCGAGGCCGGGCGCGATGCGGCTGGCGTCCTCGACCGGGACGAACCGGCCCGAGCCGTCGAGCAGACCCGCCTCCACGAGGGCAGTCACCGCGTCCACCAGGCCGGAGCCGCACAGGCCGCGCGGCTCCGTGTCGCCGATTACCGTGAGGTTCAGGTCCCCGTCCGGGGTGATCGTCACCGCTTCGATCGCGCCGTCGGCGGCGCGCATCCCGCAGCGGATCGCGGCGCCCTCGAACGCGGGCCCGGCCGGAGCGGCCGTCGCCAGCAGCCAGTCCCGGCCGCCGAGCACGATCTCGCAGTTCGTGCCGATGTCGATGAACAGCCGGATCCGCGGGTCGCGGTCCATCCCGCTGGCCAGCAGCCCGGCGGTGATGTCACCGCCGACGTACGCGCCGAACGCTGGGAACACCACCGCGCGCGCTCCCGGGTGCGCGGGGACGCCGAGGTCCCGCGCCCTGATCTCAGGCAGCAGCCGGGCGGCCATGATGAACGGCGCGACGCCGAGGGGCTCGGGGTCCATGCCGAGGACCAGGTGGACCATCGTGGCGTTGCCCGCGAGCGCGACCTCGTAGACCTCGCCCGGCTGAACCCCGCCCTCCTCGCACACGCCGGCCGCCAGTTCCGCGAGGGTCTCCCTGGCGAGCTGCTGCAGCTTGTCCCGCGCCGCCGGGTCGAGCATCGTCGCGCTGATTCTGGTGATCACGTCGGCGCCGAACGGCTGCTGCTTGTTGAGCATCGACCGCACCGCCACCGGGGTACCGGTGGTCAGGTCGAGCAGCGTGGCGACCACCGTGGTGGTGCCCAGGTCGAAGGCCAGGCCGAAGCCGCGCTGCGTCGTGTCGCCAGGCTCGACCGCGATCAGCCTGTCGTCGACGACGACGGCGGTCACCTTGAAGTCGGCCTGCCGCAGCGTCGGGCCGAGGGTCGCCAGCACCGCCAGGTCGGCCGCGGGCTCCAAGTCGGTCAGTGCGGCGAGCACCCTCTCCAGGTCGGTGACCTGGTCGGCCAGGCTCGGCTCGGCGAGCTCGAGGTAGCGCTTGCAGACTGCCGGGCGCAGGATCACCTGACGGCCGACGCCGACCATCGCCGCCTTCGGCCGGGTGGTCAGCGGCGGCACCTCCACGTCGGCGTCGCCGGTGGCCGGCGTCCGGCAGGCGAGCCGCCAGCCGTCCTTGATCTCCTGCGCGGTGTAAGCGCGGACGTCGAGGCTGGTCGGGGCCGGCGGGCTGGCCCGGAACCTGATGCGGCATTTCTTGCACGTGCCGTGGCCGCCGCAGGTGGAGTCGATCGCGATGCCGTTCCAGCTCGCCGCGTCGAACAGGGTCACCCCGCGCGGCACCCGCACCGGCTGGCCGTTGAAACGCAGGTCGACCCGCTGGGTCATGACGGCTTCCCGGCTAGTTCCGCGCGGTAGGCGGCTATCCAGGCCGCCCCCCAGTCGTCGCGGCCGAGCAGCAGGTCGGCCGCCCTGGCGGCGCGGACCACCTGCGGCGAGCGGGCGTCCATGATCGCGCTGGTCAGCCCGTTCGCGGCGGCGAGCGGCAGGAACGCGGCGGTGATCGCCTCCCGGTGCGGCATGCCGAAGCTCAGGTTCGACGCGCCGAGCGTGGTGTTCACGCCGAACTCCTGCCTGAGCAGGGCGAGGGTTTCCAAGGTCCGCCCGGTGTGCCCGGTGTCGGCGCCGGCCGGCATCGCGAGCGGGTCGATGACGATGTCCTCGAGCGGGATCTTGTACGTGTCCGTCGCCACGGCGATGAGCTTCCTGGCCAGTTCGAGCCGGCGCTCGGGTTCGTCTGGGATCTGCTCCTCGTCGTTCGGCAGCCCGATAATGGCGGCGCCGTGCTCCTTGACGAGCGGCAGGATCGTGTGCAGCCGCTCGTCCTCGGCGGTCACCGAGTTGACCAGCGCCTTGCCCTGGTAGGTGCGCAGGCCGGCCTTGAGCACCTCGGGGATCGAGGAGTCGATGACCAGCGGCAGGTCGGTCAGCTGCTGGATGAGCGTCACCGCGGCGACCATGAGCGCCGCCTCGTCGGCCAGCGGGGCGCCCATGTTCACGTCGAGCAGCATCGCGCCGCCGGCCACCTGCTGCTCGACGTCGATCGCGATCCTGGACAGGTCGCCATTGCGCAGCTGCTGCTGGAACACTTTGCGGCCGGTCGGGTTGATCCGCTCCCCGATGATCGCGAACGGCTGGTCAGGGCCGATCGCGACGGTCTTCGTCGCGCTGGACAGCGTGGTAAGCATCGGCCTGGCCCGGTGGCTAAGCGTTCGCGAGCGCGCGGCGGCGGCGGAGCAGTTCCTTCGCTTTGACTACCGCTGCGGAGGCGTCCGCCGCGTAGCCGTCGGCGCCGACCACGTCGGCGTACTCCTGCGTTACCGGCGCGCCGCCGACCATCACGATGACCTGGTCTCTGAGGCCGGCCTTCTGCAGCGCGTTGATGTTGGCCTTGAACATCGGCATCGTGGTGGTCAGGAAGGCGGAAAAGCCGACGATATCCGGCTTGTGTGTCTTGATCGCCTCGATGAACTTCTCCGGCGCGACCTGCACGCCGAGGTCGATGACCTGGAACCCGGCGCCCTCGAACATGATGTTCACGAGGTTCTTGCCGATGTCGTGCACGTCGCCCTTCACGGTGCCCATCACCACCGTGCCGATCGTCTCGGCGCCCGTCTCGGCCAGCAGCGGGCGCAGGATCTCCAGCGCCCCGGCCATCGCCTTGCCCGCGATCAGCATCTCCGGGACGAAGAAGTCGCCGCGCTCGAACCGGGCGCCGACCTCCTCGAGGGCCGGGATCAGCGCCTCGTAGAGCAGCGTCTCCGGGCCAAGGCCCTGCCCGAGGCCCTGATTCGTCAGGTCGAGCACCGCCGGGCCGTTCCCGGTGAGCGTCTTGTCGTACAGTTCGCCGAGCAGCTCGTCTTTGGTCATGCCGTCACGCCCTGTCCGCCGCGCGCCTGGCCCGTGTCTTGGCGGTCCCCGGTCGCGGCCTGGGCCGGTACCCCAGCGCGGATGACAGGCCGGCGGCCTCGTCGACGCAGCGGCGGGCGGCGTTAGTCACTGCCTCCCGGGTCATCCGCGAGGTGGGAGCGGAGACCGACATCGCGGCCACCACCGTCCCGTCGTAGCGGAACACCGGCCCGGCGAGCGCGATCAGCCCGGGCTCGAGCTCCTCGTCGGTCACGGCGTAGCCGCGGGCGCGGACGGTCGCCAGCTCGGCGCGCAGCGAGGACTCCGTGGTGATCGTCCGCTCGGTGCACCGCTGCAGCGGCCCTTTCGGCAGCTGTGCCGCGCCGTAGGCGAGCAGCACCTTGCCGAGCGCGGACGCGTGCAGCGGCACCGACAGGCCCACCCAGTTGGTGCCGCCGATCAGGTAGGCGCAGTCCACCTGGGCGATCTGCTCGACGCTGGTGCCGCTAGCGACACCCAGGTTGATGGTCTCGCCGGTGCCCTTGGCGAGCCGGTCGAGGAACGGCCGGGCGACCGCGACCAGGCTCGTGTCGGCGCCGCCGCGCCAGGCGAAGCTGACGAACATCTCCCCGGGCAGGAACCTGCCGTGGTCGTCGCGGCGGATCAGGTGATTGCGCTCCAGGGCGAGCAGCAGCCGGGAGGTGGTGGACCTGGCCAGCCCGGTCACGGCGGTCAGTTCGGTGAACGTGACCGGGTCGCTTGCGTGCACGACCTCGGAAAGCAGCCTGGCTGCCCGGTCCACGGCCTGAGTGCCGTTAGGGGGATTGCTCATGCGTACCTCTGGTGCGGCCTATTCCACTTTATGGAACCAAGTTCTACGATATGGACCGTGTTTGTCAATACGATGCCTCGGTACGAGATCCTGTCCGCGGACGCGATCGGCGTACTCGAGCGCGGCTGGAAGCGGATCGTGTCGGAGATCGGCGTGCAGTTCGCGAAGCCGGAGGCGGTCGAGCTATTCGCCAAGGCCGGCCAGCGGACCGACGGCGACGTCGTCTACCTGGACCCGGAGTTCGTACTCGAGCAGGTCGCCAAGGCGCCGCGGGAGTTCGACATCCAGGCCCGCAACCCCGCGAACTCGGTGCACATCGGCGGGGATCACATGGTGTTCGGCGCGGTGTACGGGTGTCCGTTCATCCGCGAGGGCGACGTCCGGCGCGACGCCACGCTCGACGACTTCCACCGGCTGTGCAAGCTCTCGCAGGCCTTCCCGCAGCTGGACTCGGCAGGCGGCGTGATCTGCGAGCCGAACGACGCGCCGCTCGACTCCCGCCATCTGGACATGATCTACGCGCTGGCCACGCTGACCGACAAGATTTACATGGGCAACGTGGTGTCAGGCGGCAACGCCGCGGACACGCTCGCGATGACCTC
>Ga0070698_100003606_pt1 | contig 17018 bp, 15 predicted proteins | sample KBSK1502metaG_FD_65477 | JGI IMG/M metagenome (GOLD analysis project Ga0070698, IMG submission 65477) | Corn, switchgrass and miscanthus rhizosphere microbial communities from Kellogg Biological Station, Michigan, USA - KBS K1-50-2 metaG | ecosystem: Host-associated > Plants > Roots >...
GAAATTATGGCTGAGCCGATGAAGGCGCCATTTTTTCCCATCGCGATGCGCGAGCTTGCCGCCAGGATCGACATTAAGAAACTAACCGAGATGGAGTTCTCCGTCGGAAAAGTGCAAGTCCGCGCCAGGTTTGTAAATCATCCAGGTGTTTGTGCTGGTTATCGTCTTTTCACCAGCGCCGGCTCGATCGCTTTCCTGCCGGATCACGAGCCCTACCAATTTCTGCACTCAGCAAGGGCCAGTGACATGGGTCCGGAAGAAGCGAAAAAGACCGCCGAAGAGGAGCGGATTGGTCTGGTCGATTTTCTTCACGGCAGCGATATTCTGATTCTCGACGCGCAATACACCGATGCAGAGTACGAACGCCACGTCGGATGGGGACACGGTTCGGTTTCCAGCGCCGTTTCCCTTGCGCTCGACGCCAAAGTCCGCAGGCTTCTGCTTTTTCATCATGATCCAAGTCATGACGACACAATGCTCGATGCCATGGTGGACGATGCGCGGCGACTAATCCGCGAGCGAGGACAAGACCTTGAAGTGGACGGCGCCCGCGAAGGCGAAGAAGTGTTACTGAAATCACGAAGCACGAATGTCGAATGACGAAAGAAGCACGAAACGGAGCCGACGAGAAAACGACACCACGATTATTCGTCATTTAGTTATTCGTCATTCCTTCGACCTTCGTCATTCGGATTTCGTCATTCTCGCTCCTGCTTTGGATTGCAAAATTGGAATTCCAATTTTTCTAACGCGAATTTGGCATTAGCTTTTTCCTCTTATTGCCTCGTAGTGTAATGGTAGCACTAGAGACTCTGAATCTCTCTGTCTAGGTTCGAATCCTAGCGAGGCAGCCACGCCACGTAAAAGGTCTCGCGACCTCACGTGGCCATCCAAACCGCGTCGGGAGCCGAGGGTTTTTACGCGGTCAAGACAGCCCGTGTGTCATCGGCGCATTTTTACCCGTATCCAGGCGATGCCACCAAACAGTGATGTACACCATTGTACCGTAATTTACGTGCGTAACGTGACGAATCTTGTTGATACGCTCGGCCTTTAACCAGGTGTTGATTTCTTTCTCTACCTCAACCTCGCTGCCCTTAAATATGGTCATCTTCATCGTTGAACGATTCTCGCGGACACCTGCCGCAATCGCAATCCCGACGGGTTTAAAAACGTGAAGGCCCAGGGCGCTTAGCGGCGGCGCTCACGGAGTGATCGCCCTACCGATCAAATGCAGCGTGCGACGAATGGCGGGATCAAATCCCTGGATTCCGCGTGCCGAGTTCTTCGACTGAGACGAGGGTTCGGTCGCTTGGTTTCGAACGCGCTTGCTGACGCTTACGAAGCCACGTCACATTTTTGCGTATGACACGGCTTCCTTTTACAAGTGTGCGTGTCCTTCCCAGCTTTGGATCGAACACACTGACGTTAGCAGGAAGCGCTGCCAGAAATTCACAAAAATCCGGCACTCCGTTGTATTTGAATGCTGCCTCGCGCACGGATTTCGCCGTGAGCGGACGGCGAGTAATTACTGTTCGTGAATCGCGGTCCTGAGAAACCGAGAGCGAGAATGACGATTCGGGATAGGGAAAAGGAGCCGACGTGGGTAAGACCGATGATTCGGAAATGGCCGGCGCCGGAACGCGAACAGTTTCTTCATAAGGATAGGCACCGGGGACTTTGACGGTGGGGATTGCCGGTTCAGCTTTTTCAGTAGAGAAAGCAAACATGATCATTAGTCCTCCGGCGATTCCGATAATTCCGATTAGCGTTGGAGCGTGAGTTCTTTTCATATTGGAGCAATGGCTGTTTCTACAGAATGGGGTGATGACCCGGTGACTTTCACACTGACCCGAATTACACACCCTGGAGAGGACTAGAGAGCGAGTAAATTAGAATCCATTCAACGGATCAGTCAACCCATAATCTGCATTGTCATCGCGCAAATTTGTGATCGTTCCGTTATCGCTACACAGAAATTTATCGGGGACTCGACAACTGAGAAAGAGTGTGCGAAACAAAACGCTTTCCAGCCCTGGAGAAAAACCTTTCAGATGGTGAATGGTGCGTGGAGAGAGTCCATGACCGCCCTTTTCAAGATTTTGTGGCGCATGAAACACACCGTCTGATCCTCCGGGTTCGACAAGGATGCAGCGGAATCGCTGATGATCTCTCCGGAATGCTTACTCGACGTTAGCCTGGATCGAGACGGTCGATCTCGCTGCGGCCACCGCGTCTTTCACGAAAAAAATCTCTAAGGATCGCAGCGCATTCGTTCTCCAAGACACCGGATGCGATATCGCATCGGTGATTCAAAGTGGGCATTTGCAGGAGGTTGATCACGCTTCCTGCGGCCCCGGCAACTGGATCTGCGCATCCAAAAATCACGCGTTTGACCCTAGTGTGGACGATCGCGCCCGCGCACATCGCGCATGGCTCCTTGGTCACATACAGATCGCAATCGGTCAGTCGCCAATCACCCACGGCTGCCTCGGCTTGAGTCAATACGAGCATTTCCGCATGCGCGGTGGCGTCCTTGAGCAATTCCACCTGATTATAAGCGCGTGCGATGATTTTGCCTTCGCGAACCGCGACTGCGCCAATCGGCACTTCGCCGGCCGCGGCCGCCTTGTTGGCCAGACGCAATGCTTCACGCATGAAATACTCGTCGCCTCGCGGTTCGATCATTATTAAAGTTGTAGCCACGGCCCTGCGGGCCGTCCAGTAATCGGGGAAAGTGATTTGAACCTTTTATTCAACCGGCCATAGGCCGGTGGCTACAGCAACAGCTTGCCCTGAGAATTTCTTCGGCATATTAGGGACTGCTCATGCACGACAACATCGAGTCGCACCTGGTTGAGAAACGCGTTTTTAAACCACGAAGAGATTTTGCAAAAAACGCACGAATCAAAAGTCTCGCGCAATATCAGCGGATGTACCGAGAATCAATGCGCCAGCCCGCAAAATTCTGGACGCGCGAAGCGAGTGAGCTGGTCTGGCGCGCAAGATGGAAAAAGGTGCTCGAATGGAAAGCGCCGTTCGCGAAGTGGTTCGTCGGAGGCAAACTCAACATTTCGGAAAACTGCCTGGATCGACATCTGACTGGGCCGCGCCGGAACAAGGCAGCAATTATCTGGGAAGGCGAACCCGGCGATAAACGCACGCTTACCTATCAGCAGCTGCATCGCGAAGTCTGCCGCTTCGCGAATGCGTTGAAACGAAACAACATAAAAAAAGGTGATCGTGTGATCATTTATCTGCCCAATATCCCTGAGACCGCGGTTGCCATGCTCGCCTGCGCGCGGATCGGCGCGGTGCACTCAGTAGTCTTCGGCGGATTTAGCGCCGACAGCATTCGAGATCGAATTGCTGACAGCGGCGCGATCGCGGTAGTCACAGCCGATGGCGCATATAGGCGCGGCGGAATTGTGCCGTTGAAGAAAAACGTTGATGAGGCGCTCCGTGACGGCACGTCAGTCAGGCGGGTTATCGTTTTTCGTCGCGCAGGAAATGACATTCACATGGAAGAAGGGCGCGACGTCTGGTGGCACCGCGAACTGGAGTATGTCGACGCGAACTGTCCGCCTGTACCGCTCGACAGCGAGCATCCACTTTATCTTCTCTACACAAGTGGCTCTACCGGGAAACCAAAAGGCATCCTCCATACTACAGGTGGTTACTTGGTCGGCGTTTACTCGACTACGAAGTACGTCTTCAACATTCGAGATGAGGATATCTATTGGTGCACAGCTGATGTCGGCTGGGTCACGGGCCATAGCTACATCGTCTACGGTCCGCTCGCCAACGGCGCGACAACCGTCATGTACGAAGGCGCGCCGAATTGGCCGGAAGCCGACAGGTTCTGGAAAATCATCGAAGAATATCGGGTCACCATCCTTTATACCGCGCCAACAGCGATCCGTGCATTTATTCGCTGGGGCGATCACTGGGTTGCGAAACACGATCTCTCATCGCTCCGCCTGCTCGGCACAGTCGGCGAACCAATTAATCCAGAAGCATGGATGTGGTACTACAAAAATATCGGCGGCGGGCGTTGTCCGGTTGTCGATACGTGGTGGCAAACCGAAACAGGATCGATCATGATTACTCCCCTGCCGGGCGCAATTCCAACGAAGCCGGGCAGCGCAACACTCCCATTCTTTGGAGTCGATCCAGTTGTTGTTGATGAGAAAGGCAGGGAAGTCGGACCGAATGTAGGCGGCAAGCTAATCATTCGCCGGCCCTGGCCTTCGATGTTGCGCACCATTTACGGCGACAAGGCCCGTTATCGACAGCAATATTGGAGCGAATTTAAAGGCAATTATCTCACCGGCGACGGCGCACGGCGCGATGAAGACGGCTATTTTTGGATCGTTGGGCGCATCGATGATGTCCTCAATGTAGCGGGCCACAGGCTCGGTACATCGGAAATTGAAAGCGCGCTGGTCAGTCATCCGCAGGTTGCCGAAGCAGCAGTGGTTGGCAGACCCGATGAACTAAAAGGACAGGGCGTTGTTGCTTTTGTGACGCTGAAGGCGAGCGTTAGTGTCACTGGCGGACTGAAAGCAGAGCTGCGCGAGCATGTTGGCGTGCACATCGGGGCAATTGCAAAACCAGATGAAGTTCGTTTCGCCGAAGCGCTCCCAAAAACCCGTAGTGGCAAAATTATGCGTCGATTGTTGAAAGAAATCGCCAGCGGGGCGCGAGTCACCGGCGACACGACTACGCTCGAAGACTTTAGTGTGTTGGCGAAATTGGCCGAATCGGAAGAAGCGTAGAGAAAGTAGTGTTCACCCGTGAGTTTCATTCGCACCGGCTTTCGCGAGATTGGATTGAAAATCCGTCGCCAGCGAACACGCATAGCGCTTCGTCATGAGAAGCGCCTCCTGCAAAAGAGTGAAATCAATCTGGGACGTGAAGGCACCGCTCAGGCGGCAAATTTTCCCGAGCTGCGCAATGAGATCGTCGCTCTAAAGAAACTGGAGCAGGAACAAAAGGAAGTGGCGCTTCGAATCGCACAGATCGAAGAAGGAATAAAAAAGATCGAAGAGGAACGGCAACAAAATACGCGCGCACAAGCGGAGGCGATTGCAAAGCTGGAAGCGGAAAAGAAGCCCCTTCTCCAAAAGCGCCACCAAACCAAAAGCAACGTGGACGTCTGCGAGCGGGAACTCGCCGCCGTAGAACGCCGCATTCAGGAAAGCGAGGCTGCCGATCGCGATCTCTTGAAACAGCTCTCCGACCTGCAGGCTCTCGATCCGATCCCCGCGGACATGGAAGTACGATCTGCGAGCATCAGCGCGCGCAGGGCCCGCCTTCCGGAAGAGCGCGCAGAACTTGTGCGGGCGCGCCTGGGTAGCGCGGAAGCTGCGCGCCTGGCCAAAGAGAAATTGAGCGTCGCAGAAGCGGAACTCTCTGCGATGGAAAAAAATATTGCGCGGACCCGCAGCGAGTTTGAAGGGCGCGATCGGAAATTGGGCGACAACATCCGCGCTCAACAAGAAGCGGCCCGTAACGCGCGCGCACGCCACCAAACAGTCGAGGAGCGGAAAAATCCCGCGTATTTGAATATCGGGCGGCACCTTGCCGCGCAGGGCGTCGCGCCGCCAAACGCACCGCATTTGCTGGCCGAGGCGCATCGGCGCCGCGAGGCACTGGATCGGCATTTGGCGCACAAGGCAGAGCTGGCCTTGCTCTCAAGTCAGATCGACAAGCAAGAGCTGCGGAAATTTTATTTCAGCGTTTTCTCGGTGCTGGTCCTGGTTGCGATCACCCTGCTTGTCATTTTCCAATCTCCACGAGGTCGCGAATGGCTGCCGCAGGAAACCGACACGATTTTGTCGATCAACGCCGATCAATTTGAACGGGCAGACCTCGCCAGGCGCTGGCGCAAAGATCAGCCCAAACTGTGGCCGGGATTAGTCGGTGCGGCTGCTTCGACGCCGGGTTTGAACCTGCCCCGGGATGCCACACGCATTACTCGTGCAATTACAACCAATGAAACTGGAGAAACGCGCGAGTTCGTCCTGGTTGAAGCGCGCCATGCCGCTCCAAAGGCCATTCGTGCGATCACAGCCGACAAAGCGTTTCAAAAGCGCGCAATTAGCGGCTTGCCAGTCTGGGAGCGACCGCCTGATTTTGCGGTTGCCAGGGTCGGACCAGCAACACTCGCTGTCGGAGCACCGATTGCGGTGGATGAGTTGGTGCTGGTGCGTCTCGGGATGAAACCGGACTTGAAAATCACGGGCCAATTGTTTGATCGTTTCCAGGCACTCGATCGCGAAAGTGCACTGCGACTCATTTCGCGCGATCCGCCCGATCTGGCGCGTGTTTTCAATCCGATCTTTACCCGCGAACTGCTCGACGCTTCACAATTACTGGGTCTTGCGATCAATCTACAAAATCCGGTAAAAGCCAGAGTGCTCATAAAAGTGAACTCCTCGAAAAATGCCGCCGAGGTCGCGCGAAATTTGCATGACAATCCACAGCAATGGCTGCGTCTGGCGGATTCGGACCTGTTGCTTTACTCCCGACCGCCGGAGATCCAAAGACCGAGCCCTTCAAATTTGGAATTGCGGTTCGAGGTCCCTGAAAATAGCGCTCGCGTTCTTCTTGAGCGCCTGGCAAAAACGGAGACTCCCCAGGTAGTGACAGCGTACTGACTCAGGAAATGCGACGTTTTAACGTTCCTTTACTCGCCGCGATGGCAGTGGCGCTGCCGCCATTGGCCGCGAACGCGGGCGGCCCTTTGGTTAATATTCGATCAGTCGACCCCACAATCATTGTTGAGCTGCGTTATGCGGGGCGAAATAATCTTGTCGGGTACCCGCTTTATCCTGGCGGAACGTGCGCTCTCGCTCGACCAGAAGTTGCTTCGGGTTTGGCGGCGGCACAGGCGTTTCTACGGCGCTACCAATTTGGGCTGAAAATCTGGGATGCGTACCGGCCAGTAGCCGTGCAGGAAAAGCTTTGGCATGCGTCACACAACAGCGATTACGTTGCCAATCCTGAAATTGGCGTCGGATCACTACACAGCTGGGGTGTCGCTATCGATGCTACACTGGTCGATACGTGGAATCGTCCCGTGCGCATGCCGAGTGACTTTGACGATTTTACGCCCGCTGCAATGTGGCGTTACATCGGTCCTCATGCCGATATCCGCGCACATGTGCATTTGCTGCAGATGGCAATGCGAACTGGAGGCTTTTGGGGATTGCGCACCGAGTGGTGGCATTTCACGATTGCTGACTGGCAAAAATACTTGCCGAATCAAGCAGCACGGACCGCCCAAATCTCCGGTACCCAGTGGCGGGGCAAGTTATGATCGGGGCCTTGCTCCGTGATTTGCGACAGCCTGAGTACATTCATGTGTTGCTCAATCCATTGCCCGTTTACGGCTTGCTCGTTGCTTGCGTCGGGCTCGTGATCGCGTTGGTTTTAAGAAGTCGGCGCGCCCAAATCGCAACCCTCGCGCTCGTGCTTATCAGCTCTGTGTCGGCGTGGCCTGTCTATGAATTTGGCGAGCAAGGTTACGACCGTGTTTTATCGATGACTGACGAGGACGGAGGAGCGTGGCTCGATGAACACATGCACCGGGCTGAGGACCTCATCTGGGTTTTCTATGTGCTCGCAGCTTTGAGCGCGGTCGCTATCGCCGCGCCAATCAAATGGCCCAGAGCTTCGCTACCGCTCGCTCTGGCGGTGGTTTTGCTCGGGGCGGTGACGCTGGGAAGCGGGGCTTATATCGCCTACGCTGGCGGAAGAGTCCGTCATCGCGAATTTCGAAACCAACCCGCACCACCGAAAAGATCCGAACGCGAGCACGATTAAAGCCGGCGTTCTAAAGGAGGCGTATCGGCTGCCGGTTTTTGGGTAGGCAAGCGAAGCGCATGTCCTACAATTTCGCCATGGGCGTCTCGCTCGATCGCGCAGAACGCAGTGTCGAGGAACAGAGCGTTGCACTCAAAAAGCCGCTCGGGCTTGGCGATCTCGTTCTGACACAGATTGTTTTTGTGGTTGGGTCAAGCTGGGTCGGCACTGCTGCAAAGCTTGGGACATCGCATCTCTTTTTCTGGCTTCTCGCCATTTTACTCTTCTACATTCCGCAAGCCGCCGTGGTCATTTATCTGAGCAGACTGATGCCGTTGGAAGGTGGAATTTACCAATGGGCAAAGCTCGCTTTTAACGAATTCACGGGGTTCATCGTCGCCTGGAATCTCTGGCTCTTATCGATCATGGTGATCGCCCTGGGCGGCATGTTCATCACGACAAACATCTCCTATGCCCTGGGCGACGCAGCTGCGTGGATGCGAGAAAGTCCCTGGTGTGTCTCGCTCGTCAGTTTTGTGCTGGTAAGTGGCCTCGGCTGGACCGGCGTTCGCGGGCTACCGTTAGGCAAATGGGTGCATAACATCGGCGGCTTCGCGATGTTTCTGGCTTATGGCGCCTTGATTATTCTGCCATTCATTAGTCTCGCTCGCGGTGATCTCCACACATATCGCCCGTTTCAAATCGCTGCGCCCGCAATGTCGCTTTTTTATTGCTTCAACATCTTCAGCAAACTGGCAGTCGGCGGACTCAGCGGATTTGAATATGTGGGAATTCTGGCCGGTGAAGCTCACGCACCGGCGCGCAACATTGGACGCTCCGTCATTATCGCCGCGCCGATCATCGCGCTCATGTTCGTTCTTGGGACGAGCTCGGTTCTCACCTTTATAGGAAATAACCAAATCGATTTAATCGGCCCTGTGCCCCAGACGTTGCGGCTCGGCCTGCATTCGTTCAGGATCGCAGGTGTGATCGCCTCGGTGGCGATCCTGCTGATGACGGTGCGCTCTATATCTTCGATGAGTATTCATTTCACCGGCAGTTCCCGCTTACCGATGGTAGCCGGCTGGGACAATCTTTTGCCAGTATGGTTTTCGCGTCTGCATCCGCGTTACAAAACGCCGGTCAATTCACTCATGTTCGTCGGCGCGATCACACTGGTGATTGCAATCTCCAGCCAGATCGGCGCGGGATTGCAGGAAGCATTTCAACTCGTGGACAACGCCGCCAACGTTTTTTACGGAATTGTTTATACCGTCATGTTTGCGATCCCAATCGCTGGCGCGGCTGCGATACGAACCGGAGCGCGTTCCTGGTTGCGACTCGCGGCCGGTTGCGGTCTGACGGTATCTCTGCTGGCCATCTTCTTCACCATCTATCCAATCATTGATGTGCCCAATCCATTGGTTTTCGCCGCAAAAATCGTTGCCGTAACTCTGGTGGCCAACCTCATCGGTGTCACTATTTTTACGCTTAACTACAGACGCCGTGGCGCGGTTTGAGACTCGACGGCTTTAAACGGTCGAGTCTCTTAGCGGCAGTTATCATTTACCCAGCGCAGATAATCCGACGATCCGCCCTCGATCTTGACGAATATCAGCTCTGGGACTTCGTAAGGATGAAGGGAGCGCAGCTTTTCCTCAAACGCTGCCTGTCGATCCTGGATGGTCTTGAAAAGGACGATGACTTCGCCCGCTGTTTCGATTTTTTCTTTCCAGCGATAGATCGAGTGAACAGCCGGAAGAAGGTTCGCGCACGCCGCGAACTTTTCCTCAACTAATGTTTGCGCAACGCGACTGGCCGTGTCAGCGTCTGGAAACGTGCTGATGGCCAGCAAAATTTGGTCGGCCATTGGTCACGCGAACGCAGGCGCAGCCGATCGGTTGAGTGTTTCGCCACGGCTCATTGCCTCGCTTCGGCAAATCCAACCGCCACCGAGGACGATGTCGCCATCGTAAAACACTGCTGCCTGCCCTGGCGTCACAGCCCTTTGTGGATCGTGCAATCGCACATGAGCGCGCCCGTCTTCGAGCGGCGTCAGTGTAGCGCGTGTCCCTGGATGGCTATAACGGATCTTCGCTGTCACTACGATTTCTTGGCTGTGGCCGCGGTCTGTTGTAGCCGTGGTCGTTAACCGCGGGCCGGGGTCAACGAACCCGGCTACAGAGGCTAGAGGGTGCCAATTCACTCTATCGATCTCGAATTCGTCCGTCACCAAGTCGTCAACATCTCCCACGATCACGCGATTCGTCGCCGGATCGAGATCAACCACATAACGCGGCCGCGGCGAACCGCCCGGTAACCCCTTGCGCTGTCCAATCGTGAAAAGCTCGATCCCGTCGTGTTCGCCCAGAAAATTCCCTGCAACATCGTAAATCTCGCCGCGATGAAACTCATTTTCGCCAAGGTGCGAGCGCAAGAACGCTTTGTAATCATTGCCAGGAACAAAGCAGATTTCCTGGCTGTCCACCTTGTCTGCAACTTTCAGGCCTAACGAATGCGCGATTTCGCGGATTTGCGGCTTTGTCATTTTGCCAAGCGGAGTCAGCGCACGTCGAAGCTGGGGCTGGCGCAAACTGAAAAGGAAATAGGACTGATCCTTGCGCGGGTCGAGGCCCTTTCGCAAAATTGCGTAACTGTAGCGGGGGTCGTCGACCCCGGTAGATTCGCACGCAACACGTGGATCCATGCGGCCGCGATCACCGCCCGCGGCTACAACATGTTCAATAATGGCGTAATGCCCCGTTGCGATGTACTCGCAACCTAAGGCCGCCGCTTTGCTCCAGAGATTACCGAACTTGACTTTCTCGTTGCACATCACACACGGATTCGGCGTCCGGCCGGCCCGATATTCGCTGGAGAAATAATCAATGACCAACCGCTCGAACTGGTCGGCCTCGTCAACGACGTAATGTGGAATGCCAAGGGAATGCGCCACGCCGCGCGCATCGGCTATTGCCTGTGGCCCGCAGCATTTGTCCTCCGCGCGCGAGATACAATCTTGCGGCCATACTTTCATGGTAACGCCGATGACTTCGTAGCCCTGCTCGCGCAACAAATAACCCGCGACGCTGGAGTCGACGCCCCCGCTCATCCCCAGCAAAACGCGCTGTCTGGCATTGTTCATTTTGAGCGAAGAATTTCGATCAATCGCAGTGGGAGTCAATGAACTGTAGCGGCGCTCTGTGAGCCCCGGAACCGCCCACTCATGGGTAGATCGGCGGTCATAGAGCGCCGCTACAGTTTCACCGCCTGGCTTACAAACTCACTTCCTCTCAGCGTGAAACGCCATGGATAATGTGCGGAGCGCGTGATCCCAATGCGCTTGTCGGCTACCACATCCGCAGGCGTTTTTGTGTTGCGAGCGAAGCAGTGTCGCGGGTCCGAGCACAGATCCATTTCATGATGACGATCGGTAATGTCGAGCGCCTGCGTGAGCTTGCCAGGTCCAGAGCAAAGACGTTTCACATCGTCAAGTCCGCGACGTTTCTTCATTTGCTCGATGCCTTTTCTCGGCTCCAGCGCGCGAATCAGGACGAAACCGTTCTCATCGCCTTTGACGAGCACGTTCAACATCCAATGCATTCCATAATTGAAATAGACATACGCAGCACCGGCGTTGTTTCGCTCGATAAAGCTGCGCGCGCTCGGCCGTGTAAAGGTATGCGCAGCCTCGTCGTTGATTGCCGCGTACGCTTCCACCTCGACAACGATTCCCGAACAATCGCCCCAAATCAGTTCTGCGCCGATCAACTCACGCGCGCAAGTGAGCGGATCACGTTTGAAAAAAGATGCGCGGACAATCTTGTTCACTGCCGCGACTCTCCTTACTTGATGACTCGGTGTTTCCTCAATATTTCCAGAGTCTTGTCGATTGGCAGTGCCTCGACCGTGTGCCCATTCCCGCTCATTGTCGTTCCTCGAAACAACGAGTTGTAGATGGCTTCTTCGGTGGCTTCGATTACAGCCAGAAACAGCGGCGACATCGCGTCGTTGGTCAGTAGTTCGATGTGTCGCGTGTGCGGCTTTTCAGACGTATGAATTCGTAACTGTGGAGCGGTCGAGAATGCGATTGCATAATCCCCGCTGCCGTTCGAGGCAGCACTTCCAGTGCGGGCCATACCCAGCCACCCCCTGGCAGCGAGCCGTTTGAGATTCCGCGCATCGACAGGCGCATCTGTGGCGATGATTATCATGCACGATCCGTCCGCCTTGTCTTTCGCGCTGCCTTGTTGCAGTTCCTTATGCAGATAGTACTGACCTAATTCCTGACCAACCGGAGCGCCAGCGATGGTGAGAACGCCTCCAAAATTCGTCTGCACCAGAACACCAACTGTGTACCCGCCAAGGTCCTGAGGCAGCTTTCGCGACGAGGTTCCGATTCCTCCTTTCCAACCAAACGCAACCGTCCCGGTGCCGGCCCCAACGTTTCCCTCTTCGACGGCGCCAGTCTTCGCCTCCTTGATGGCAGCCAACACATCCTCAGGCGTGATGTGGCGCCCGCGAATGTCGTTTAGATATCCATCATTGGTCTCGCCAACCACTGGATTAACTGAGAGAACATCCTCGTTTCCCGGCGAAGTCAGAATGTAGGTCGTAACGGCATCGGCGACCCGCGGGACGCTCGCCGTGTTTGTAAGCAGGATCGGTGTTTCGATCTCGCCCATTTCATCGACCTGCGTAGAGCCAGCCAGCTTTCCAAAGCCATTTCCAACGAAAACCGCGCCAGGCACCTTTTCACGGAAGATGTTCCCGGAATGCGGCAGAACGGCTGTGACGCCGGTGCGGATGTCGTCTCCGCTGATAACTGTCGTGTGGCCCACCTCAACGCCGACTACATCTGTGATGGCATCAAACGGGCCAGTCGGCAGAATGCCAATCTTTAGTCCCAAATCCGACGCGCGAGGCCGTGCCTTGGAAGTTGTAGTTTGAGCGGAAACAAAGCCGGCTAGCAACAGAGCAGCAACAACGACATGTTCACGAGCCATGCAAATCGGCGGGCGACCACTCACTGACCCGATGGCTTGTAATAAATCGGAACGGTGACTTTGCTGTCGACAGGTTTGCCGTTGCGGAAGGCCGGAATAAATTTTGCGCCGTTGAAATCGGACAGGGCCGCCTGGCCGAACCCGAGATACGGCGGCTCCTCGGTTACGACCTGCATGTTCTTTAGATTGCCCACAGAATCAACGTCGAGCGTAAGTTCGACAACACCAGTTAACCTCACTGTTGTACCCGTGTCGGGATAATGTATTCCGGTGAATCTTGAGCCCGGGCCAACATACGGTTGCGGGTCGATGAAATCGTTTTCCTTTTTTACCTCCTCGAGTTGCTGATTGGAAAAGATGCGCAGTCGCGGTTTGCCATTCACGACCGCAAACGTTGCGGTGCCGTAGAAAACGGCGATTGCCGGCTGGTGATTATGGATTGCGGGAATAAACTTCGCGTTTGCCAGGCGTTTTAATACTTCCTGTTCGAGCAACTCTGATCCCCGCGTGCCGCGATAGGCAGCACTCCGAACGACATCACCAGTGGGCGCCACAAGACAGGAAAACATAACCGCGGCGTCTTTCTGACCCTTTTTAATCAGATCGGCGGTGTCGATCCTGTTTATGAGCGCATCGGGACCCGTCCCAAGTAGTGCGGGCCGGAGCTCCGGCAGCGCTGGCGTCGGTGTCGGTGACGCAACCTTTACCGTTTGTGACGACGCAAGTTCAATAGTGAGCAGCAAACCGATCAGGCAAAATGTTCCAAGCCGCATGGCGGAATAGGCAAGCAGGGTGCGTCGTTTTTGCAAGAAGAACTGGAGTTTAGGCTGCGACTGCCAGGGCCTTCATCCCGGCCATCCGATGGACGATTTTGTGACGTTGGAAGTAACCAATGAGCGCATCGCGGGTTTGCACCGGATGCAGGATGCAATTGGCCTCCGGCCTCGCCAGGAGCCCGCGCAATTTCATAAAATGATGGCCGCCGCTGCGTGCATCGAAACTGTTAAACGCGATGACGTATTTCTTGTTGCGATCCAGCGGCTCCCGGTTGGCCAGTGTGATCGAGACGATTTTGCAGTCGTCGCGGCGACCTTCCGTCTTCACGTCGAAGCCAAGCAAATTGCGCTTTTCATGGCTGCCAAACACTTCCTCCATCGTAGTTTTTATTTCCTCGGGCGAAAGCTGCGCCGTCACAATGTAGTTCTCGAAGGGAATTATGTTCCAGATATCGTTAATCGTTTTGGGACCCGCCACCAAGTCCGCCTTATCATCGAAGGTCCCGTGCATCACGCCATCAACGGGCACACTTCGTTCCAGCAACATTTCAGCGATCGCCGCTCCGATCAGTCTCTCCACGTCGCTCGGTCGGCCGGGGCGGCTTCGACCTCGCAGGGTCTCTGCCAGTTGACCGATCGGCTTGGATAGCTCAGCGGCCGATTCGGTAAGTTGCGATTTCGCTCGTGAAATAATCGTGTGATCAAAACCGAAACGGTTATCCATCAGCTCGCAGATCGCTTCCCGGTGAAGCAGCTTTTTTGAATTGCGGTCGAAGAGAAGATCGACACGCCCAACGTGAATCCCGAAATGATCTGCCTGGGTAAACAACACACCATTCGTTAGCCGGCTTGGGACATCCTGATGCGTATGGCCGGCGATAAACACTGCTATCTCCGGAAATTCCGACGTCAGCGCCATTACTGTATTCGCAAAATCATCGCCGCCGGTGCGCGTCTTGAGTCCCATGTGACCTGTCAACACGATCGCGTCCGCGCCATCGCTTTTCGCCCTCGCGATCGCGCGGCGAACGGGCTCAACCGGATGCCGAAAATCAAGTCCGCGGGTAAGTTCCGGCCAAAGCCAAAACGCCATCCCCGGCGTGGTGACGCCGACGATTGCGAGTTTGATCCCCGCAATCTCCTTTAAAATGTACGGCTGAATTTTTGCAAGCGGCTGGTTTCCATCTGGAAATTCGCCGGCAGGTTTTTGCTCCATCAGCATGTTCGCGGCGAGAACTGGCATATTTGATTGTTGCAACGCGTGTTCGAAGCACTCCATCCCCCAATCGAATTCATGATTGCCGACGACCCAGGCGTCGTATTCGAGATGATTGAGCAGATCGATCATCAGCGCGCCCTTGTTTCGCAAGCTGACGTCAGTTCCCTGATACACGTCGCCCACGTCGATCAAGAGCGAGTTGGAATTTTCCCGCCGCCAGCGGCTGATTTGCGTCGCGCAACGCGCCAATCCGCCGCGATCTGGATTTCCGTCGTAGTCGAAGGTCGGAAGGATATGACCGTGCAAATCCGTCGTGTGCAGAATCGAAATACAAACCGTGTCGGGATTAAGCGCAGCAGCAGTACTCGCGAGCGTCGGGACGGCGCTAACCAGTCCCGCCTGGCCGGCGAGTTTCAAAAATTCCCGGCGAGTCCACCATGTGTGCGCGTCAAACATCGCCTGTTTCAATGGGCAGACATACTAGCGCTGCGCCGGCCAATATCTCAATGAAAATGCTGAGGCTTCCCTGTCTTGACCGTAAGACCGTTTCGCTGAGACTTCGTCATGCTTAACGAGAATACCATCGCCGATTTCAAAGCAAACCTTCGTGGCGGACTGATCGAACCGGGTGACAAGGATTACGATGAAGCCCGCAAGGTGTACAACGGAATGATCCACAAAAAGCCGCGGCTAATTGCCCGTTGTGCGGACGTGGCGGACGTCACTAGCTCCGTGAACTTCGCGCGAGAAAACGATCTGCTTGTCGCGATCCGCAGCGGTGGACATAACGCAGGAGGCCTGGGGATTTGCGACGATGGTCTAGTCATCGACCTCAGCCCGATAAAATATACGCGTGTCGATCCGGAAGCGCGCACTGTCACTGTTGGCGGCGGATGCACATGGGGCGATGTCGATCACGCGACGCACGTGTTCGGGATGGCGACCCCCAGCGGAATCATTTCTACCACTGGCGTTGGCGGATTGACCCTGGGTGGCGGAATCGGGCATCTCACCCGTAAATGCGGTTTGAGCATCGATAATCTTCTCTCAGCCGATGTCGTATTGGCCAATGGCAACTTTGTTAAGGCAAGCGCTGATGAGAACTCGGACTTGTTCTGGGCGCTTCGCGGTGGTGGCGGAAATTTCGGGATCGTCACGTCTTTCACGTTCAAGCTGCACCCGATCGACACGATTTATGGCGGGCCAATGCTCTACGAATTGAGCGAAACAGCCGACGTCATGAAATGGTATCGGGATCTGATTCCAGCGGCGCCCGATGATTTGAACGGCTTTTTTGCATTTCTCACCGTTCCGCCCGTTGCGCCTTTCCCCGAACATCTGCACATGAAAAAAATGTGCGGCATCGTCTGGGCATACACGGGGCCCCAGGAGAAAGCGGAGGAGACATTCAAGCCGATCCGCGATTTCAAAAAGCCAGCGCTTGATTTCGTAGGTCCTCTGCCGCAACCGGCGTTACAAAGCATGTTTGACGCGCTTTATCCTGCAGGGTTGCAGTGGTACTGGCGCGCCGATTTCGTGAATGAGTTAAGCGACGACGCCATCAAGCAACACATTCGCTTCGGTGAGAAGCTTCCGACGATGCATTCTACCATGCATATGTATCCGACCAACGGCGCTGCATCGCGCGTTGGCAAACGCGATACTGCCTGGAATTATCGCGATGCCAAATGGGCGCAGGTGATCGTCGGCGTTGATCCCGATCCGGCGAACAAAGAAAAAATTATCTCCTGGACGAGGAGTTACTACGATGCGGTTCATCCCTATTCCGCCGGCGGAGCATACGTAAACTTTTTGATGGGCGACGAAGGCGACGAACGCGTGAAGAAAACCTATAGCGATAATTACCAGCGGCTGGTCGAGATCAAAAACAAATACGATCCCGATAATTTCTTTCGAGTGAACCAAAACATTAAGCCGAACACCAAATAACAAGCGGCGCCGAACAACATCCTCATCTCAAATCCCCAAAGGAAACTACTTTCAGGTATGGATCTTGCGCCCAATGATTCCGCCTCTCCCCTTGCTCAAGGGGAGAGGATTGAGGTGAGGGGTTTCTCGAACGAGCTTAATGGATGCAACCCTCACCCTCCCCTCTCCCTTTCGAAGGGAGAGGCGAAGAGCAGATGCGATCACGCGAAATCCAACAATGACTGCTGACGAGTTAAGATCATTGCAGGCGCCGGTAAA
>Ga0070698_100003607_pt1 | contig 17016 bp, 17 predicted proteins | sample KBSK1502metaG_FD_65477 | JGI IMG/M metagenome (GOLD analysis project Ga0070698, IMG submission 65477) | Corn, switchgrass and miscanthus rhizosphere microbial communities from Kellogg Biological Station, Michigan, USA - KBS K1-50-2 metaG | ecosystem: Host-associated > Plants > Roots >...
GCTCTATCAGATCTGGCCCGATCAGCAGCCGAGTTGCTTCTTCTGGAAGCGAGCTCGCGCAGGTCAGCCCGAGCGCGTCGCCGTCGTGCAGGCCGGCAATCACGATTGCGATGGCCTGCTTGCGTCGGCGGATTGCGATGATGCATGCAGCTCGCGAGACGCGTGCTCGCTCGATCAGGGCTGTGCCGACGCGGGCGTCTGCGCGACCGGTTGCTCGCTCGACGGCATGTGCCATCCGCAGACGTGCCTGCCGACGCCATCGTGCAGCGCAATCTGCCGAAGCCAGGTCGGCTTGCGTGCGCAGGTCGAGTGCGCATACAGCCAGCTCCAGCTCGCGGAAATCAATCTGACGACGACCGCGGCGGGACCCTGCACCAACACCATCAAGCTCGGGTTCACGTGTTTGAACCCGCAGCTGATGCTGCAATCGCCACCCGATGGTTGGACGTTCACGCCGGAGAACGATGCAACGACTGGTTGCACGCTGACGTTCTCGCCGGGTGCGACGACCGCGAATTATCGGCTGCTGATTTCGTTCCAGCCGAATGCGAGCTCGTGGATCCGCTACACCGCCGCCGTCGCGGTGTATCCAACGCCGTCGGCGACGAACGATTGCGGCAGCACGGGTGGATACACCGGCGGCGGAATTACGTACGTGCCCGTGTACGACTGCAACCCTCAATAGTTGCCACAGCTGTCGCGCCACTTCGCGACGCTGTCGATGCGCGTCGTGGCCGATGCAATGCGCGTGCGGTTCGGCGCCTCGCCGCAATCGGCGAGCTTCTCGACGGTCTGCCACGAGCCGCGCGTGAGCTTGTAATCGATCCACTCGCCGCGCGTCGCGACGAACGTGCCGCGCGCGACGCCGGGCGCGACCCACGCGAGCGGCACGTGCGTCCACGCCGTGAGCGAGGACGCGACATGAATCGGAGGATCGAGCGGCGTGCCGTCGGGAACGTGCACCTCGAACGTGACGGTGACGGGCGGCCGCGGCTCGTCTAGCGTGCGATCGTAGTGCAGCTCGAACGTGCCGGCGCCTTGCAGCACCTCGATCACGCGCGCGTTCGCATCATACGGATACGCTGTCACCGCGCGATCGACGCGATGCACGCGCACGCGGTACGCGCGCGGCAGGCTAATTCGGATGCCGTCGGCGAGTGGCTCGACTTCGACGCCGGCAAACCGCGAGCGCTCGTCGCCAGGATAGATCTCGAGCACATCCTCTGCCGTCGGGATGATGGCGCCGGCGCGCACGTAGATCGGTAGCGACGCGATGCGCAGTGGCACGTCGATCGTCGTCGGGCCGTCGACGTACGCATCGGAGGCAAGCTCGAACCAGCGGCCCGCGGGCAGATAGATCTGGCGTGTCGTTGCGCCCTCGTCGAGCACCGGTGCGACGAGCAGCCACGGCCCGAGCATCGCTTCGTCGCCGATATCGGCGACCGAAGTGTCGTCTTGAAATTCCCAGACGAGGGGTCGCAGAAGCGGAGCACCGGTCCGCGCCGCTTCGTCGGCGAGCGCGATGAGATACGGCAGCAGGCGCTCGCGCTGCTTCAACCACTCGCGCGCGGCATCGGTGACTTCGGCGCCGAATTGCCAGGGTTCCTGGCCAGGCACGCCCGCCGTGACGTGAGCGCGCGCAAACGGCGAGATCGAACCGAGCGCGAGCCATCGCGCGTAGAGCTCGGGCGATGCGCCGCCGGAGTAGCCGCCGATGTCGCTGCCGACGATCGGTACGCCCGACATGCCGAGGCCGAGCATCATCGGCAACGTCTGGCGCAAACCCCACCACGTCGATGGCGTATCGCCCGTCCACGTCGCGGCGTAGCGCTGGATGCCGGCATAACCGGCGCGCGAGAGCACGAACGGCTGCTCGCCGCGCGCCGCGATCGCTTCGTACGTCGCGCGCGCTTGAAAGAGCGCATAGGCGTTGTGCAGCTCGGCCATCGTCGTCGCGCGGCCATCGCCAACGGCGGCGATGTCATCGGGAATCGTGTTGCCACCGCCGCCCTCGGGGAACGTCGTCGGTTCGTTGACATCGAGCCAGATGCCGGCGACGCCGAGATCGAGCGTGCGCGCGACGAGGTCTCCCCACCATTGCCGCGCAGCCGGCGACGAGAAATCGGCAAATGCCGACGGTCCCGGCCACGCGACGCCCTGATACGCGGCGCCATCGCGCTGCAGAAAATGCGGCAGCCCCGAGTCATACACGTCCCAGCCCGGATCGATCTTGATGCCAGGATCTTCGATCGCCACGACGCGAAACCCGCGCGACGCGAGTCGCTCGATCAGGCCGCGCGGATCCGGAAACGTCTGCGGATCGAACGTGAACGAGCGAAAGCCACGCATGTGCTGGATGTCGAGCCACAGTGCCGTCGCCGGAATATCGAGCTCGCGAAACCGCGCCGCGATCGCTTCGAGATCCGCCTGCGAGTAGCCCCAGCGGCTCTGATGAAAGCCGAGTGCCCAGCTCGGCGGCGCGGCGGGCCGCCCGGTGAGCTGGGTGTAGCGATCGACGACATCTGCGATGCGGGGGCCAGCGATCAGATATTGATCGATCGGCCCTACCGTCGTGATTCGATCCTCGGCGCCGCCGAGCTCGATCACCATCCTCCGCGTCACATCGGTGAAGATGCCGAACGCAGACGTCGCGAAATGCACCTCGAGCGGAATGCTCTGGTACAGCGGATCCTGATCAGGCTTCCAGCCACCGATGTCGGGGTCGTACGCATCGGTGTTCCAGAACGTCCACGCGCGGCCGCGCTTGTCGAGCCCGCCGGTGCGCTCGCCGAGGCCGTACACGCGATCGCGCTGCGCGGTGCGCACGAGCGTGCCGTCCGCGTAGGGCCGCGCATCGTCGACGACGACCGTGCCGTCGGCAAGCGTTGCGGTGACGAGCCCGCCTTCGATGCGTACCGTCATCGCGGCGGTGCACAGCGTCTTGTCGCCGACGCGCGCGTCGGGATCCGGCGCCGGTGGCAGGGCGATCGCCCACGAGCTCGCCTCGCCGGCGCCGTAACGCACGCGCACGATGCCGCCCGCCAATGCCTCGGCGGTCACGTTGCCGGCGCTGACGCGCGAACCCGGCCGATCGCAGTCGCTCGGTGGTGCCACGTTCTGACCGCACGCTACCAAGAGGACGATCGACGCGCGCACGCGCGCGAGACCATCAAGCGCGATGCCAGCGCAACCGTGCAGCATCACGCGAGCGCGCATCGGCGATCGTTGAGAAAGGCAACGCTACCGAACCCAGACGCGATGGATGGTGTCGGCGCCCGCCCCCGTCGACTGCTCGTCGCACGCCCATGCCGCGCCCATGAACCAGTTCGCCTTCGGCATCGTGTTCTTGTAAAAGATGTCGCTCGTCGCCGCGAGGTCACCTTGGTCGACGAGCACGTGCGTTGCCTGCAACGGCAGCATCCCCGTGTGATCGCTCTGCGCCTCACCAGGCGCATCGAAGTACTGGCACGCGCCAAGCCCGGTCGCGAGGTATGAGACGCAGTCCGTCGAGCCCGTCGCGTAATCGACGACGCGTGCGTGTGCACCGGAGCGGCACTGAAACAGGATCTGGCTGAACGGAATCTGGCCGAGCAGCTGCGGCCCGACGTGGCCCCACGTCGCGGTGCCGGACTCGTCGGTGCCGAGCGCCTCACTGCCGAGCAGCGGCAGATCCGTGGTGCGCACGAGGAGCGCAGGCGTGGTTTGCGCGCGATGCACGTAATCGAGCACGAGCATCCAGCCGCCGCCGACCATATCGCACGACGCCTGCATCGGCGGCAGCGGTCCGGCTTCGTCGGGATCGATCGTGTACGTGCCGTTCGACAGCGTGCCCGGCGCCGCGGAGCCGAGAATCCCGAGGCAGCTGCGATCGCCGCTGACCGGCATCGGCGGTGGCAATGTGGACGGTGTGCTATCGACGAGCTCGATCGAGCCATCGCCGCCGGCGCTATCCATCGTCGTTGCTTCGATTCGGAGACGGCCACATCCAACGACAGCGATGACGAATGCGACGCGCAACGACTCGATCGTATCAGAACGGGCGCCAGCCGAATGCGAAGCGAATGAACGGCATGACGCTGCCGCGCGAGACGCGATCGTCAATGACGTAGCCATCCGCGAGCGCGACCATCGCGCCGAGAATGACGTCCACCTCCGCGACGTCGGGCGCGTTGAAGCGCACGCCGAGTGCGACCTCCGCCGCGTAGGGATTACTGGGCGGCGTCTTACCGGCGCGCGTCACGTGCTCGAGGCTGACGCCGAGATCGAGGTGCCATTGCCGGCCGATGCGCTGGTACTGGCCGGTCTTCCAGCGCGACAGCTCGAGCGTCGGCGTCGCGACGAATGCCGTGTAGTTGCCGTCGATCGGATCGTGGCCGAAGCGCGTCGTGATATCGGCGACGCCGACCGCGAGCCACGGCAAGATCGAGAGCCGCGCATCGGCGCCCCAGAGGAAATAGGAGAGTGGTCGACCGTCGGCGCGCGATAGTCCACCGCCGATGCCGAGCGAGAGCAGCAGCGGGTGCTTGCGAAGCAGATCCGCCGGGCACTCGCCGCCGTAGTCGCTGCGCGCGCCCCAGCCGTTGCACGTCGGCGCTTCGCGGTACGTCGGCTGGATCATCGCGAGCTCGGTGCGCGTAAAGCCGTTGCGCTTGGCCCATGCATCGAGCCGTGGATCGTCGATCTCGTCGATGTATGCGTACTCGTATCGCGCACCGAGCTCCTCTGCGAGCGCGAGATTCTCGGTCGCTGCGACGAGGAATCCGACCGCGCAAAGCCGGCCTTGCGGATCGATGAAGCGCGGCATGCGGCGCTCACTCGGCGCATCGCGGTGCGGAAAGATCCCGCGCGCGGCGTACGCGCGGAGCACCGCCAGCGCGTTCGCGCGGCGTTTTCGAACCTCGGGGTCGGCCGGCTCGACGCGCGAGAGCCGATCGGCGACGTAGCGCAAGTGCGTCGAAATGCGCTCGACCTCGTCGCGCGGAGGGCGCGGCAGCGTCCAGCTTTCGTCCCCGATCACGTCATTGACGGCGTCTTTTCGAGGGCGCGAACAGGCAGCGATCGCGAGCACGAAAATCAAGGGGCTCCAGCGCATGTTCGCTATACGCACGAGAGGCCAAAAATGGCCTGTTTTCCGTCGGTGATCGCGTTGAGAGGGCGCCTTCTGCGGGCTATACAAGTTGCTCCAGATGTCGGATACGACGACGCAGCCGCCGAATATCACTCCGATCTCGATCGAAGCGGAGATGCGCAACTCGTTCATGGATTACGCCATGAGCGTGATCGTCGCGCGCGCGCTTCCAGATGCGCGCGACGGCCTCAAGCCCGTGCACCGTCGCATCCTGTTCGCACAGCGCGGCCTCAACAACGTTTGGAATCGGCCGTACCTCAAGTGCGCGCGCATCGTCGGCGACGTCATCGGTAAGTATCACCCGCACGGCGACAGCGCGGTCTACGACGCGCTCGTTCGCATGGCCCAGGACTTCTCGATGCGCTACCCGCTCGTCGACGGTCAGGGCAACTTCGGCTCCGTCGATAACGACCCGGCCGCGGCGATGCGTTACACCGAGTGCCGGATGACGAAGCTCTCCTCGGAGCTTCTCGCCGACATCGATAAAGAAACGGTCGACTGGCAGCCGAACTACGACGACAAAGAGCTCGAGCCGACGGTTCTACCGGCGAAGTTTCCAAACCTGCTCGTCAACGGCGCGACAGGCATCGCCGTCGGCATGGCGACGAACATCCCGCCGCACAACCTCGGCGAGATCATCGATGGCGTGCTCGCGGTGATCGAGAACCCGGAGATCCACGACGACGATCTCGTGAAGATCGTGCCCGGCCCGGATTTCCCGACGGGCGGCGTGATCCAGGGCCGGCTCGGAATCCTCGGCGCCTACAAGAACGGCCGCGGCTCGATCGCGCTGCGCGGCGTCGCGCACGCCGAGGAGATTCGCAAGGACCGCCACGCGATCGTTGTCACCGAGCTGCCGTTCATGGTCGTCAAGGCGCGCTGGATCGAAGCGTGCGCCGAGATGGTGCGCGACAAGAAGCTCGAAGGCATCTCCGACATTCGCGACGAATCGGATCGCACCGGCATCCGCGTCGTGTTCGAGCTCAAGAAAGACGCGAACGACCAGGTCGTGCTCGCGAACCTGTTCAAGCACACCTCGCTGCAGACGACGTTCTCGGTCAACATGCTCGCGATCGTCGACGGCCGGCCGGTCCTGCTGTCGCTGCGGCGCGCGCTGCAGGTGTTCGTCGATCACCGGCGCGATGTCGTCACTCGCCGCACGCTGTTCGATCTGCGCGAGGCGCGCCTGCGGCGCGAGATCGTCGAGGGCTTGGGCCTCGCGGTCATCAACATCGATCGCGTGATCGATATCATCCGCTCGAGCAAAGATACCGATCAGGCGAAAGAGCGCTTGATGTCGGAGAAGCTCGGCGGGCTCGGCGGCTTCCTCGAGCGCGCCGGTCGGCCGCCCGAGGAGGTCAAGGCGGCGGCCGAGTTCGTCACGCTAAGCGCGCGACAAGCGCAAGCGATCCTCGACATGCGCCTCGGTCGGCTCACCGGCCTCGAGCGCGAGAAGCTCGAAGCCGAATACAAAGAGCTGTGGGTGCTCACCGATTACCTCGAGGGCCTGCTCGCCGACGAGAAGAAGCTGATGGGCGTCATCACCGACGAGCTCAAAGCGCTCAAGACCGAGTTCGCCGACGAGCGCCGCACGCAGATCGTCGACACCGAAGGCGAGATTCTCACCGAGGAGCTGATCGACGAAGAAGAGACCGTCGTCACGCGCACGCACCTCGGCTACATCAAGCGCACGCGCGCGCGCGAGTACTCGGCGCAAGGTCGCGGCGGCAAGGGCATCATCGGCGCGGCATCGGCCGATAACGATTTCGTCGCCGACATGTTCGCGGCATCGACGCACGACCACCTGTTGCTGTTCACGGACAAGGGACGCGTCTATTACAAGAAGGTGTTCGAGCTGCCCGAAGGTGCGCGCACCGCGAAGGGCCGCGCGATCGTGAACGTCGTCGAGCTGCAAGATGGCGAGCAGGTCGTCGCGATGTTGCCGTTCAAAGAATTCAGCGAGGACACGTTCGTGTTCTTCGCGACGCAAGGCGGCACCGTGAAGAAGACGGAGCTGGCGGCGTTCGAGAACGTGCGCCAGAGCGGCATCAAGGCGATCACGATCGACGATGGCGACCGCCTCGTCGGCGCCGATCTCGTGACGAAACAAGACGACGTGCTGCTCGCATCGGCAAAGGGTTACGCCGTGCGCTTCACCGAGGACAAAGTCCGCGCGATGGGCCGCAACGCTGCCGGCGTGCGCGGCATCTCGCTGCGCCAAGGCGACCGCATGGTCGGCATGTGCACGTTCCCGCGGTCGATCGAATTTTCGGCAAAGGCGACGCTCATCACGGTGTGCCAGCGCGGCTACGGCAAGCGCACGGCGCTCGCCGATTACCCGACGAAGAATCGCGGCGGCAAGGGCGTGATCACGATCAAGACCACCACGCGCAACGGCGACGTGACGAGCGTGCGCATCGTCGAAGAAGACGATCACATGATCCTGATCTCGGATCGCGGCAAGCTGATCCGGATCCGCGTCAAGGACGTTCCCGTGCAGGGTCGAGCGACGCAAGGCGTGCGCGTGATGCGCGTCGAGGATGGCGAGCACGTCGCCGCGATCGAGCGCCTCGCCGAGCCGGATGATGAGAGCGGCATCGCCGAGGGCGCGCCCATCGAAGCGGTCGACGACACCGACACGGTGCCGACCGACATGATGGATGAGGAAGAGGAAGAGGCCGACGACGAAGCGCCCGACGACGACGCGGGTGAGTGATGCGCGGTGTCGCGGTCCTGCTGCTCCTCGCCGCATGCTACCGCGACGTTCGTGACGTAGAGCTCGAACGCCGGCTCGCCCGCATCGAGCAGCGGCTCGATGCACACGATAAAGCGCTCGCCGCCGCGCGTGCGCGCGCCGATACGACCGAGCTCACCGTACTCGCGCAGCGGTTGACCGAGCTGCAGCAAACGCTCGCGCAGCTAAGCGCCGCGATCCCACCGATTGCGCCGACCAGGCGCGTCGCCGACAAGACCGCGACCTACGCGATGCCGCTCGGCAGCGCGCCGCAGCTTGGTCCTGCGAATGCGAAGGTCACGCTCGTGATGGCGATCGAATTCGATTGCCCGTTTTGCCGCAAGGCGTGGGACACGATCGACGAGCTGCGCAAACGCTACGGCAAGGACCTGCGCGTGGTCTATCGCGCGTACGTCGTGCACGCGAAGACCGCGACGTACGCCGCACACGCGGCATGCGCCGCGAACAAGCAAGGCCGCTGGCGCGCGCTCGCCGAGCTGATCTGGGCGAAGGCGTTCGACGTGCGCAGCGCCGTGCCTGACGCGTTCGCGCCAATAAACATCGATGCGCTCGCAAAGCAAGCAGGCCTCGAGATGTCGAAGTACGCCGCCGACGTCGCGGGCCCCTGCCCCGCCGAGGTAGCCGCCGACATCGCCGAGCTGACCAAGTTCGGTGTCCACGCGACGCCGACGTTCTTCATTAATGGACGCTACATGGATGGCGCCAAGCCGCTCGGCGACTTCGTGAAGCTCGTCGATGAAGAGCTCGCAAAGGCGAATGCCGCTATCAAGCGCGGGGTCAAGCCGGAGCGCTATTACGAGCAAGAGGTGCTCGCCAAAGGCCTCCACGAAGCAGGCCCCTGATACGCTCGCCCGCGTGACGATCCAACGCAGCCAAGCGATCTTCGAGCGCGCGAAACAGATCATTCCCGGCGGCGTGAACTCGCCGGTGCGCGCGTGTCGCTCGGTCGGCACCGATCCGGTGTTCGTCGCGCAAGGCGATGGCGCGTGGATCACCGATGTCGATGGCAATCGCTACATCGATCTGATCGGTAGCTGGGGCCCGCTGATTCTCGGCCACACGCATCGCGAGATCCTCGATGCGATCGCCGAAGCGATGAGTCAGGGCACGACGTTTGGCGCGCCGACGGAGATCGAAGTGCGATTCGCCGACGCGATCCGCGACGCGTATCCGAGCATGGAGATGGTGCGCGCGGTGTCGTCGGGCACCGAGGCGACGATGACCGCGCTGCGTCTCGCGCGCGGCTACACCGGCCGCGACAAGCTCGTCAAAATGGACGGCGGCTATCACGGCCACGCCGACTGCTTGCTCGTCGCGGCGGGTTCCGGCGTCGCCACGCTCGGCATCCCCGGCTCGGCCGGAGTGCCCGAAGGCGCGGCGCGCGACACGCTCGTCGTGCCGTACAACGATCTCGATGCGCTCGAGGCAACGTTTGCGGCGAACCCGTCGCAGATCGCGGCCGTGATCGTCGAGCCCGTCGCCGGCAACATGGGCCTCGTGCTGCCGAAGCCCGGTTACCTCGAAGGCTTGCGCACGCTGACGCAGAAGCACGGCGCGCTGCTCATCTTCGACGAAGTGATCACCGGGTTTCGCGTCGCGTACGGCGGCGCGCAGTCGCTCTACGGCGTCACGCCGGATCTCACGTGCCTCGGCAAGATCGTCGGTGGCGGCCTGCCCGCCGCCGCGTTCGGCGGCCGCGCCGACATCATGCAGAAGCTCGCGCCGCTCGGGCCCGTCTATCAAGCGGGCACGCTCAGCGGCAACCCGCTCGCGATGGCGGCCGGGCTCAAGGCGCTCGAGATCCTCGGTCGGCCCGGCAACTACCAGCGGCTCGAGCATCTCGGTCAGCGGCTCGGCAACGGCCTGCTCGCCGCGGCACAAGCGGCGAATGTCGCCGCGTGCATCAACCGCATCGGCTCGATGGTGACGCTGTTCTTCACGGCCGGTCCCGTCACCGATTACGCAAGCGCGAAGGCCTCCGACACGACGAAGTTCGGCGCGTTCTTCCGCGGCATGCGCGAGCGCGGCGTGTTTCTACCGCCGGCGCAGTTCGAGGCGATGTTCGTCTCGCTCGCTCACACCGAGGAAGAGATCGATCTGGTCATCGACGCGGCAAAGAAGACGCTCGCGAGCTAATCGATCATGCGGCGGAGCGTCGACCGGTGTGGCTCCGCTCAACGACGAATGCAATCGCGCGCAGGATCTTGTCATCGGCGTGGCGACGCAGGGCTCGACGTGCGACGCGACCGACATCATCACGAGCGTCTGCGGCGTCGATCCGAACGAAGTCTTCTACAACGTCAACGGCCAGGCCGGCGCGTCGTATAGCGTCACGGTATCGGCAGGCGCGGTGCTCAAGCGCATGCTGACGTGCTCGATGACCGAAGGCGGATGTGTCACATCCGACACGCTCGTGTGCTCGGCGACCGGCGCCTGCAGTCAGATCTATTTGGTCGAGACGGCCGGCGCGTGCGGCCTGTTCACGATCACCGCGACGCAACTTTGATGTACGAATCGACCGTGCGCATCTGGTGTCTGATCGCGTTCGTCGCATGCCAGGCCGATAAGCCCACGCCACATGTGCTCGCGCGCAGCGACGCGGCTTCTGCCGTGATCGCGATCGATGCCGCGGCGCCACCGCCGATCAAACGCGAGGTGCCGGAACATCTCGCCTCCGCGCCGAAGTGGATCGGCCGCCGCCTGATGACCGGCGCGGTGAACGCGATCACCGAGCACTTCACGTTCACGCTCCAGCGCGATGGCGGCCAAGCGCTGCTCACGATCGAGAAGCGCCACGCGACGAATGTCAGCGGCGGCGACAAGCTGATGCCCGAGAAGGTCGACGAGTGGAAGCTCATCTCGACCGAGCAGTTCATCGGCACGTTCGAAGAGCACGGCGATGTCGTGACGATCGCGCTCAAGGGTCTCGGCGGCGGCGACAAGCGCGACTTCCGCTGCAAGAAGACAACGATCCCCGCGGCGGGCGCCAACGCCGCGCGTGCGCGATCGCCCGGCTACCGCGAGTGCGGTGACACCGGCCGCTGGGTGCCCGCCGCGACGACGCAAGTCGACGTGATCCGCTGCGTTCCGTTCGAAGAAAAAGGCAGCGACGAATGGGCCCGACTCGCGTTCGCCGCGGCGCCCGGGATCGAGTGGCTACACGTCAATGATGACTGCGTGATACAGGGCGGCGGCTGGCGCCTCGTCCCGCCCGACGGTGGGATCGGGAGGTTACGCAAGAAGCGTTAGATCGGGGTGGCTTGCAAGCCGAAAGGCAGCGTGGTACGAGGGCGCCCGCAAATGCAGCCAGGGTCTTTGAAACGCGGCGAAATGTCGCAGGCTTTGACCATGACCCAGCCGCATCAAAACGACGTGCCGAAGGACGCGAGCGACAAGCCCGGAGCCAAGACGTTCACGACGCTCTCGGCGACCTCGATCGGTCTCGAGTTCGGCGTCTGCGTGATCATCGGCGTCTTGTTCGGCATGTGGCTCGACAAGAAGTTCGATACCAGCCCGTGGCTCATGGTGCTCTTCATCATCTTCGGCTTTGCCGCCGGCCTGCGCAGCGTGATGCGCGGCGTGAAGCGAGCGGAGCGCGACGAGAAAGAGGGCCGCCTTGGCTAGCCCGAGCATTCACCGCATCGAGCGGCTGAACTACGCGCTCAGCGGCATCGCGGTGATCGTCGCGGCGCTCACCCAAACGCGCAGTGTCGCGCTCGGCCTCGCCGTCGGCGCCGGCCTCACGTGCCTGAACTTCTTCGTGCTGCGCCGGCTCGTCGTCAAGTGGACGAATGATGCCGCCGCCGGCAGGAAGATGGGCAATAGCCAGATCCTGATTCTGCCGAAGATGATCGGTCTCATCGCGGCGGTCGCCGTCGCGATCCTGGTGCTGCCGATCGATCCGATCGGATTTGTCGCCGGCTACTCGATCTTCTTGCTGTCGATCGTCATCGACACGATGTACGCGGCGATGCGGCCGACCGACGAAGAATCGAAATCGAAAGAACACGATCATGGGTGAACACGGCACCTGGTTCGACTACCTCAACCGCCTTCCCTGGTGGCACGACATCAATCGCGATGCCGAGAACGCGCTCGGTCGCCACTCGTTGCTCACCAAGATGTTTCCGAGCGGCTGGACCGTCGTCCACGTGCTCGTCGCGCTGCTTGTCACGCTGATCATCACGATCGGCGCGATCAACTTCTTCCGCGGCACGCGCAAAGACCGCGGCATCGTTCCGCCGCGCAAGATGACGTTCCGCCACGCGTTCGAGTATCTCGCCGAAACCACGTACAACATGGTCGAGAGCGCGCTCGGCGAGAAGCACGCGAAGGCGTTCTATCCGTTCGTCGGCGCGCTGTGGTTCTTCATCTTCTTCGGCAATCTGTTCGCGCTGATTCCGGGGTTCGTGTCGTCGAACGACACGCTCAAGACGAACGTTGGCCTCGCGCTGCTCGTGTTTTTGATGACGCACATCGTTGGCGTCAAGGAGCACGGCATCAGCTACTTCAAGCACTTCCTCGGCCCGGTGTGGTGGCTGTCGCCGCTCATGCTGCCGATCGAGCTCATCAGCCACATCGCGCGACCCGTGTCGCTGTCGCTGCGCCTGATGGGCAACATGCTCGCCGACCACAAGGTCGTGATGTCGTTCTTCGCGCTCGTCCCGCTGTTCGTGCCGCTGCCGTTCATGCTGCTCGGCCTGCTCGTCTGCGTGATCCAAGCGCTCGTGTTCTGTTCGCTGACGCTCGTCTATTTCCAGATGGCGCTCGCCCACGAAGAGCACTGACTTTTTTCAAACCCTTCAAGCTTTACGACGCATCCAAACCACGCTAACTAACGCCCCGCGCGACCCCCAGGAGATCTGTATGAAGCTCAAGCACATCATCTCGTTTTTCACTCTGCTCGCCATCGTCTGCATCTCGGGCATTGCCTTCGCGCAGCCCGAAGCAGGTGATGCTGCCGTCACTGCGTTCAATGAAGCGCAAGTCAAGACGTCGGGTCTTGCCCACAACTACGGCCTCGTGGCGCTCGGCGCCGGTCTCTCGATCGGTCTGGCCGCACTCGGCGGTGGTATCGGTCAGGGCCGCGCCGCTGGTTCGGCACTCGATGGCATCGCTCGCAACCCGAGCGCCCGCCCGCAGATCTTCACGCCGATGATTCTTGGCCTCGCGCTGATCGAGTCGCTCGTGATTTACGCGCTGCTCATCTCGCTGATGCTCGTCCTCAAGATCGGCTAAGGAACTCGGTCGCGCGTGGAAGGGCCATCCCTCAGTGGGGCGGCCCTTTTTGCGTTTTCGGGGGGCGTATGGGACGCTTGGCTCCAGTCATGGCCGAGGCGTCTAGACCGAGCGAGCTCGACATCAAGGGGAAGTCGACGCTCGAGATCCTCGCTCAGATCGATCTGTTCAGCGGGTTGCCGCAAGGTCATCTGCGGCGCGTGGTCGATATCGGTGTCGAGGAGCAGTATCGCGCGGGCGCGACGATCTTTTCGGAAGGCGAGCCCGGCGACAAGTTCTACCTCATCGTCGATGGCGCGGTTCGCATCAGCCGCATCGTGCCGGGCATGGGTGAAGAAGCGCTCGCCGTGCTGCGCCCGGGCAATTACTTCGGCGAGATGTCGCTCATCGATGATGCGCCGCGCTCGGCAACGGCGATGTGCCACGAGAAGTGCCGCCTGTTCGTCGTCAATCGACGAGACCTCGAGGATCTGCTGTTCGTCGATCGCGATCTCGCGTACGAGCTGCTCTGGAACTGGGTGCGCACGCTGTCGCGTCGCTTGCGTGCGACGAACGACAAGATGACGTTCCTCGCAACCACATCGAAGTTCTAATGCGGTCGCTTGTCGTGCTCGTGGCGATGGCGACGCCGGCGCTCGCCGAACCGATGCCTGTCGGCTCGATCGGCGTCGTGTTCGGCGCGAACGGCGGCACCGGTGCCGACGCTCGCCAGTACGGCTTCGGCGTGAACTACTTCGGCATCCAGGCCGCGTGGCAACCGACGCTGACCGAGCGCGCGTGGGGACCAACGGTGCGGTGGGGCACGATGTTTGGCCTCATGCGCGCGAGCGAGGCGCCGAAGATCGAGTCGTGGCTGTGGACCGTGCAGATGGATCTCACCGTCGGCATTCGCTTCCGTCCGTGGCGCTCGCCGACGCGCTATCTCACGCTGCGCGCGGGTGCCGAGCTGTTGCGCGCGAACGAGCCGATTCCACCGGAGATGTCGCGCGAGTTCATCGGCGGCATCGCGAGCGTCGGCTTCGATCAGTACTTTTCGATCTTCATGCTCAACGTCGACGTGCGCTACGGGCTGATCGGCGAAGGGCCGCGCGCGCTGTCGCTGCTCGTCGGCATCGCCCTGCCCGGCCCATAGTAGCGGCGCGCGAACACGAGCACCGCGGCGAGGCCCGTCGTCACCATCAACCACTGCGAGTAGCGATAGTCCGGCGACGGTGCGACGAACAGCAGCGATAGCTCGTAGCAGAGCCCGCTACCGAGCAGCGCGAGCGCGAGCCGATGCCGCCGCGCGAGTGGCAACAGGCACAGCGCGACGACGATGTAGATGTACGCGACGTACCAGATGCCGCCGAGCCGCCGCACGAGCCAAAACAGTGCCGATTGAAACGTCGACGGCGACGCGCGATGCGCGAGTCGTTCGCGCAATGCCGGATCGCCATCGTTCGTGAATTCGAGCGTGAGAATCGGGACGCGCGCTTTGCCGCCGAAATGGATCACGCGGCGAAACACCTCGATGCGGTGCCGCAAATACGCGAGCGGATGCGCCGAGACGACCGACAGCCACGCCCTTGCGATCGCGTCGTGCTCCACCTCCGTCGCCGGTCGCCCGAGCGGTGGTTCGAACTGGTAATAGATCGCCCAGCTCCTCGGGTCGTAGCGCTTGATCATCGCGGCCTGAATGTCGTGGTCGACGAGCAGCGGCGCACCCGCGAGTGTCTCGCGCAGCTCCGCGTCCGAGAGCGGCGGCGCGTAGCGCACCGTACCGACGACATCGGTCGTCGCGATCGAGATCGTCCACGGATGCTGCGGCGTTTCCACTAGCAGCTGATTGATGGCAAAGCTCGCGACCGTGATCGCGAGCCACACGCCGGCGCCGACGAGCACCCGGCGCCAGCGCTGCGGCGCGCCGCTCCATAGCAGCACCATCGGCACCAGCGTCGCGGCCGCCGCGTTGTGACGCATCGCGCTCGCAAGGACGAGCGCGGCAATCCCGAGATAGCGCCATCGGCGCTTCGTCGCGAGCAGGCCGGCGATTCCGAGCAACAGGTACGCCGCCATCTGGGCGTCCTTCCACACCACCGCCATCACCGTGAGAATCGGCGGCAGCCACGCGATCACGGTGACCGCGATGGCCGCACGCCGCGGCGCGATTTCGTGACGCAGAATCCAGTAGGCACCGAGCACGAATCCGACGACCTGCAGCGCAAACATGCCAAACGGCCCGGCGATAAACACTTCAACGAGTCGCCAGAGTGCCGACATCACGGGCGGATGCCAGTCGCCGAGGTCCCATCTGCGTGCCTGATCGAGTTGATCGCACGAGTCGTACGCCATCAGGCCGGGGTAGCCAAAAACGATGACTCCGGCCGCTGCCAGCGCAAGGATCCACCGCGAGCGCACGCATCCATTTATCATGGGCATGGATGCCGGCGCTGCTTACTGACCGCCTGCGACTCGTGCCCGTCACGCTCGACATGGTCGAAGGCGTGATGTGTCGCGATCGCGGTGCCGCCGAAGCTGCGCTCGACATCGTGCTGCGCGAGCACGGCTGGGACGTCCACGCGTGCGCGCGCTTCCCCGACGCATGGCCAAACGAAGAGCTGCTCGCACGCGCGTTCCCGTTCTCGCTCGATGCGATCCGCGCCGACCCCGACATTCGGCTGTGGGGTGATTCGCTCGTGCTGCCGCGCGAGGGCCCGCCGCGCGTCCTCGGCAGCGTGGTCTTCAAAGGCCACCCCGAAGACGGCATCGCCGAGGTCGGCTACGGCATCGAGGAAGGCTCGCGCGGCCAAGGCCTCGCGACCGAAGCGACGCGCGCGTGTGTCGAATGGGCGCTCACGCAAGAGGGCATCAACGCCGTGCAAGCGACGACGTTCCCCTGGCACCACGCCTCGCTCGGCGTGATCCGCAAGGTCGGCATGGAGCCATGCGGCTCGCGCGAGCACGACATCTTCGGCGAGCTCCTCGTGTTCGAACGCCGGCGATGATGTCTGCGCCCGAGCTGTGCCCGGTTCCATGCGGCCGCTGCGGCGCGGCGATGGAGGCCGCAGGCACGATGTTGCGATGCGCATATTGCGGCGCGAGCGAGCCGTTGCCGCGCGATCTCGCAGCGCGTCTCGAGCTATTGCGCAAGCGTGTCGATCAGCTCCGCGCCGAGAAGCTCGCACTCGATCAGCTCGATCCGCGCGTCTGCGGCATGGCAGAGAACCAGGTCTGGCTGCGCGGAACGCTGAAGGCCGCGCTCGGCCCGCTGTCGATCATCACGGTGGTCTTGCTGCTCAATGTCTACGCCGGCGATCGTCGCGCGGCGACTCTCGGGCCGATGTTCGGCTACGCGATCCAGCTGCTTTCGATCGTCGGCGGCATGGTGATCGCGTTCTTGTGGTTGCTCCGCTACTACCGTCGCGTGCTGAGGCCACAGATCCTCGCGCGCGTTCCACCCGCGCCAGGCCTTCCCGCGCGGTGTCGCGTGTGCGGCGGCTCGCTGAACGCCGGCGATGGCATCGTCGAGTGCCAGTGGTGTCGGTTCACGAACTTCGTGGGCGATGACCTCGCGCGCCGACGCGACGAGCTGCTCGCGCGGGAAGTCGAGGAATATCGCGAGCGGCAAGCCGGCGCGAAGGTCGTGATCGGGCATCACCATCACCGCGTCCGTAACGCGATCCTCGTCGGTCACATCATCGGGATGGCGCTTGGCTTCGCGCTCGGCCGACTGGTTTGAGCGTTGCGCCAAACGCAACGCGTCGTTGCGAACAAAGCGAGTAACGCATGTGAGGCCGCCGCGTAGGCGTCGCGGACCCAATCAAGGAGACGACATGCGTTATGTAATGTTCCTCGCCCTCGCCGCGTGCGGCGCCATGAATGATCAAACGCCACCGCAAGGCCACGATGCCGTCGA
>Ga0070698_100003608_pt1 | contig 17015 bp, 18 predicted proteins | sample KBSK1502metaG_FD_65477 | JGI IMG/M metagenome (GOLD analysis project Ga0070698, IMG submission 65477) | Corn, switchgrass and miscanthus rhizosphere microbial communities from Kellogg Biological Station, Michigan, USA - KBS K1-50-2 metaG | ecosystem: Host-associated > Plants > Roots >...
CGATGCCATCGAGCGGGCTCACCAACGGTCTCGACAAGAGCTGCTGGAAAAAGCGGAAGCGGATGAGGTCAGGCTGCGACTTGCGACGCTTACGTCGCGGGAGCATGAGGTCTTGCTTCAGGTTCTTACCGGTCAGCTCAACAAGCAGATCGCCGCCACGCTCGGCGCTTCCGAGAAAACGATCAAGGTCCATCGCGGCCGCGTGATGCACAAGATGCAGGTGCAGTCTGTCGCCGACCTGGTGCGTCTGTGCGAAAAAGCGGGGATCCGGGTGTCCTGAAGCCCAATTCTCTGCGCACCCCCCCAAAGTCCCATATCTAAGCCCCCCTCTTCGGTCCATCGTTTTACCCATGGACCCCCTCTTCATCGTCGTGGTAGATGACGATCAATCCGTATGTAAGGCGCTCCGGCGCTTACTCCGGGCCTCCCTTATGGAGGTGGAGACCTATGCGTCCGGCCAGGCGTTCCTCGACGTCGTTCTCAAGCGCGATCCGGATTGCCTGATTCTCGATATTCGGATGCCCGGGCTCACCGGGCCTGATGTGCGCGATCGGCTTCAGGGAATGGGGCGGCGCATTCCGATCGTCTTCATTACCGCCCACGCGGAGGATGTGGTATCTGAACGTAGCTTGACCGCCGACGGCGCGGATGTTCTCCGAAAGCCTTTTGGTGACCGAGAACTCCTGGATGCCATCACGCGAACAGTGCGGAAGTCTGCCCGGGAGAAACAACCCGGCTTCCGAGCAATCGTGAGATATAGGACCAAGGGCCCATAGTTGAGAACGCCCCACCCAAGTAAAGTTTTGGATGATCAATGCAGTAAGAATCGTCCGGCCGTCCCGCAATGGAGGAACAACATGCTTTCCTGGGCCCTCTTATTTTTCATCTTGGCCATCGTTGCTGGATTGTTTGGCTTCATCGGCATCGCTGGAGCCTCGTTTGCGATAGCGAAGGTTCTCTTCTTCGTCTTCTTGCTCCTGTTCCTGTTCAGTCTTCTGAGTGGGCTGATACGGCCGTCCCCCCGGGCCTAAAGGTCCACGGGGTGGATCCCCAAGAACACTGGGTCAGGACGCTTGGCAACAAGGTAGGCAACAGTTTGGGTGTGCCGGCACGGTAGGAAGGCATGACTCTTTAGATGGGTCGTGCCTTCCTCCATTTTTTCTTCAATGACCCTGGCTCGGTCCTGCGCCGCCTCCTCAAAGTGGCCGGCTTCCACGTCGGCCATCGTTCCAGGAGCTAAGTAGGTAGGGCGGAATCCTCGCCTTCCGTGCTGCGAGGAGCGACGCCGTAGCTCTTGAGCTTTCTGGACAGCGTTGCCGAACCGATGCCGAGTTGCTGGGCAGTGCGGGTCCGGTTTCCCCGGTTCAGATCGAGCACCGCGACGATGTAATCCTTCTCGATCTCTTCGAGTGCCCTCACCGGACCGGAAACCGAGGGAGTCGGGATCGCTTTCCGGACTTCCTCGGGCAGATCGTCGAGGTCGATGAGGTTATTGCGGCCCAGCGCGACGGCACGTTCGATAGCGTTCTCCAGTTCGCGCACGTTACCAGGCCAGGCGTACCGCAAGAGTTGGTCCGCAGCGCGCGGGGACAGCCCAGTAACCGGACGTTTGATCCGCTCGGCGGCATCGACCAGCAGCACGCGAGCCAGTGGTAACAAGTCCTCTCGCCGACTCCGGAGTGCGGGCACGTGCAGCTGCACCACATTCAGCCGGTAGTACAGGTCCTTCCGAAAGCGCCCTGCCGCAATGTCCGCGGCAAGCTCGCGGTTTGTGGCGGCCATCACCCGCACGTTCACGCTCCGGCTCTTGTTCTCGCCGACGCGGCGAATTTCACGCTCTTGGAGCACTCGCAACAGTTTGACCTGCATACCGGGCGAGATGTCGCCGATCTCGTCGAGCAGCAAGGTTCCCCCGTTGGCTGCCTCGAACAGGCCGATCCTCTCCTGCGCCGCCCCCGTGAACGCACCTCGGGTGTGGCCAAAGAGTTCGCTCTCGAGGAGCGACTCGGTGATCGCGCCGCAGTTGACGGCGATGAACGGACCCGTGGCCCGGGCGGACTCCTCGTGAACCAACCGCGCGATAAGTTCCTTGCCCGTTCCGCTCTCACCGGTGATGAGGACGGTGGAGTCCACCTTCGCGATCCGACGGGCGAGGTCGATGATGCGCCGCATGGCGGCGCTCCGGGCGATCATCCCGATCGGGTCTTCGGCTTCGGGGGCCACCCGGGTGAGCACGCGCTTCTTCTCCTGGAGCTTCCGCTCGGTCTCCTGGAGGTGCTCGGTGATTCGGTGGAGCGAGGGTTCAAGCCATTCCTTAAGGTTTTCGACGCGGTAGAAGTGGAGATCTTCTGTCCGATCATCGCCCCACTCCTCGAGGGTGCGGCCGAGCAGGTGACAAGCGGCGTCACCCCGTCCGATGCACCGTTCCTCGAGAACGAAAATCTCCTTGCCCATTGCTCGACTCAGGTAGCCGCTCGTGAGGCCACAGATGGTCCAACACACGGATGCATCGCTACGGCCAAGGTGGGCGATGTGCTGCTCCGCTTCATACGAAGCGACGAGGGTCAAGCCTTCCTTCGTCAACGAACCAGGGGCGCCGGGGCCCAGGCGGTACATCCCTTCGAGCATGTGGACCCGCCCGCCCGCATGATGCCAGTCGTCCTCGGACTCCCATTGAAACAACTCCTGCATAGCCTCGGCCATGCGCCAGCCCTGGACAAAGCCAAACCGAGTAAGGATCGCCCGCGCCGTTCTGAGGCCAAAGTGCTTGATCAGCTCCTTACGCAGGTTTCCTTTCGCGGTGGCATCAATAATGAGCGCACGCTGGCCGGCGAAGAGGATGACCCCTTCTTCGGGGTCGAACTCCACCAATTCGCTGATGTTCAGGTCTTCGACGCGCATAACTTCCCCTTCCTTTTGATGGATCTTGCCTCGTTTTGATCAAGTCTTCAAGGGCACGCTTCGTTGAGCGCCCTTGCTGAACAAGCACTTATGAGGGGGCACGGAACATGCTTAAAGATCACAGTGTCTCCCTTCACTGCGGTTTATCTAAAACCGCGGCAAGAGACCGCTAAGCGGTGGAGAAACGGAGTAACGAACATGCTTTCCTGGGCACTTCTTTTTTTCATTCTGGCCATCGTTGCCGGCCTGTTTGGTTTCATCGGTATCGCCGGGGCCTCGTTTGCCATCGCTAAAGTTCTCTTTTTCGTTTTCTTGATCCTTTTCCTATTCACCCTTCTGGGCAGATTGGTGCGGCGTTCTCCGCGCACCTAAGCTCGGGGGTTCGAATAGGCAGGCAGTAGGAAGGCCGTCGTCACAGTTAAAGATCGAGCACTCAACTATTAGTGATGAAAAATTGGCGATGGCCTTCCCTACGACATTCGAGGTTGTGTGGAGTTGCGGAACGTTGAGATCTCCTGGGCATGCTGCACGCAAATAAGGAGAATTCATGGAACCGGTCGCGGAAAAAATGGAAACACAGCTCAGGCTTTGGGGCTTGAAGATAGATCGTCTCGCGGCCCAGACGGAGATACCCGGAGTCCAAGCTAGTTTCGATACGCTCATGCACATTGACGAATTGAAGGCCCTGCGCGCGATCGCAGAGGCGACGCTCCTCGAGTTCAAGGGAGCGGGAGACACAAGTCGGGCACGCCTCGAGACCGAGATGACAAACGCCGGGAAGGATCTCGAAGCCGCCTTCAAGAAACCCATGCCGTAAACATCAGTACGTGTCAGTCACTTGTCATTAAGGAGTCGCTCATGCGTCATGCACATTTCAATTTTCGAAAAAACGCTTTCGCAGCCTGGAGCTTGGCCGTGGTGGTCGCGATGGCCGGATGTGGTTCGGACACCACCACCGGGCCCACGGACAACGTCGCTCCGACAGTAAGTTCCACCAACCCCCAGAATGGCGCCACGGGCGTGGCCGTCATCACGGCGTCGTTCAATGAGGCGATGAACCCCTCAACGATCACGACCGCCACCTTCGCCATGAGCGGACCCGGCGTGACTCCCGTAACCGGGACCGTCGCCTACAATGCTTCGTCTGACATCGCTAGCTTCACGCCCTCAAGCGCCCTCACCCCCAGCACGACATATACCGCGACAATTACGACCGGAGTGAAGGATGTAGCTGGCAATGCTCTGGCCAGTAACCATGTGTGGAGCTTCACGTCTTCGGCGACGACGGGCAATCAAGCGTCACCGACTCTCGGAGGGGCGGGAGCGTTCGTGGTTCTGGCCGGTTCGACGGTCACCAGCACGGGTGCAACCGGTTTAATCGGAGATCTGGGCGTGAGTCCGGGAACCGCGGTGACAGGTTTCCCGCCGGCCACTCTTGCCGGAACCATTCATGCCGGCGATGCCACATCAGCGGTGGCCATGACGGATCTCACCGCGGCTTACTACGATGCCGCTGGACGAACCCTCGGGCCCGTCACCGTCGCGGGAAACCTCGGCGGGTTGACGTTACCTCCGGGACTCTACAAGTCCACGTCCTCGCTCTCAATCTCCTCGGGCGACCTGACGCTCGACGCTCAGGGCGACGGGAATGCGGTATTCATCTTTCAAATGGCATCCACGCTTACCACGACATCCGGCAGAACCGTGGTCTTGAGTGGCGGCGCCAAGGCTTCAAACGTCTTCTGGCAGGTGGGAAGCTCCGCGACGCTGGGAACGACGTCAGGATTCAAGGGCACCATTCTCGCGAATCAGTCGATCACGTTGAGTACGGGGGCGACCCTGAACGGCCGAGCGCTGGCACGGATCGGCGCGGTGACTCTGGCCGGCAGTGCCGTCGTAATGCCCACGCCATAGAGCGGGGAAGTAGGTCGGTGAAGGGTCACGCGCAGATGGCGCATGAACTAGAAGGGACAGTGGAATGAAAACGATTGGAATCGCGCTCGTAGTCCTTGGAGTTCTCGCTCTGGTGTACGGGGGAATCAGCTACAGCAAGAGCCGGACGGTCCTGGAGGTTGGTTCGATGCACGTTACCGCCACGGAGCAAAAACACATTCCGGTCCCGGCACTCGCCGGGGTGGCGGCATTGATCGGCGGCGTCGCAATTATGGTTATGGGCAAGCGAGGTACCAAGGCTCTGTGAGCCTCGATATCGCGGTGTCGATTGCGACCGAATGGAATGGCCGGCCGGGAAAGGTCCCTGCGCGGCAATCAACAGGAGATCTAAATGCGCGAAGGAAAAAGAAATTCATGGATGATGGCATCGGTCTTGGTGATCGCCTTGGCCGGATGCTGCGACAGTGACCATCCACTCGGAGTGGCGGAAGGTGGGGCCGGAGGTCCGGCGACCGTGCCCCTGGGAACGGCCGCCAATTTCGTTGTTTTGGCCGGCTCCACGGTAACCAATACCGGTCCTACCGCGGTCACTGGGGACCTGGGAGTCAGTCCAGGGACGGCCGTGACTGGCTTTCCGCCCGGAACCGTGAGCGGGACCATTCACGCGGGCGACGCGGCGGCGGCCCAGGGGCAATCCGACTTGACGGTTGCGTTCAACGATGCCGCTGGGCGATCCACAGATGTAGTCAGTGTGTCCGGGGATTTGACCGGACTCACTCTCCCGCCTGGCCTCTACAAGTCCACGTCCTCGCTTGCGATCTCGGGGGCGCTGACGCTCAACGCCCTGGGAGACGCGAACGCCACGTTCATCCTTCAGATGGCATCCACGCTCACGACGGGGCCCGGGAGCCAAGTGATCCTGATCGGCGGCGCCCAGGCTTCCAATATCTTCTGGCAGGTCGGCACTTCGGCGACCCTCGGAACCAACTCCGTGTTCAAGGGAATCATTCTGGCTGATCAGTCGATCACCCTGAATACCGGTGCACGAGTGGACGGCAGGGTGCTAACCCGTATTGGCGCGGTGACATTGGATACCAATGTCATCACTACCCCATGAGGCGCGAAATAGCGGGAGCCTCTCTGGCCCCGGCGTCAAATAGGAAAGGATATTTCATGCGAAGCATGATATTGGCACTTGTCGCTGCCGCAATGTTGGCGGCCCCGGGTACGCTCTTCGCGGGCAGTGGCTCACGCGGCGACTGGGAACTCGGCGTCTATGGGGGGTATGCCTGGTTGGATGACTACGGCTTCTTGCATCCGAAGGACAGCCCCCTGTTCGGCGCGCGCCTCGGATACTTCTTGACCTCGGCCTGGAGCCTGGAGGCTTCGGCCCAGCGCATTTTCAGCGAGACCGACCTTGGCCTCTTGGGGGTTTCGGATGCGGACGTCAATCTGGATGCGGCGCGCCTCAATCTGCTCTACAACTTCGCGCCGTGCCATCCGTTTCGGCCGTTCCTGACCGCGGGAGTCGGTTATGAGAGCGTCGATGCCGAAAACTTCGGGGAATCGTGCGACTTCGGCTGGAATCTGGGCGGCGGCTTGCGTTATTTCTTCTCTCCGCACTGGAACCTGCGCGCCGATGGTCGCTACGTCGGCATAAAGGTGAGCGACATAGACGAATCGGAAGGAAACGTCGAAGCCTCCCTCGGCTTGAGCTACCTGTTTGGCGGACGCAACTGCGGCGAGGAAGCAGCCGCAGTGATTCCGGTCGCGCCCAATCAGGCGCCTTCAGTCACCCTTGTCGCCGATCGTTCGGAAATCCTTCCCGAGGAAACGGCGAACCTGACCGCCACCGCGTCCGACCCCGAAGGCGATCCGATCACGTACGAATGGAGCGCGACCTCGGGACGGGTTACCGGAACCGGCAGTAAGGCAACCCTTGAATTCACCAGCCCAACGGAAACGACCTCCACCGTGACCGTGCGGGCCAGTGACGATCACGGCAACAGCGCAACCTCCGATGCCACGGTGCGTCAAGGCCAAGCCGCGCCGCCCAAGGCCGAAGCCGTGTCTTGCACTTCGGGAGGCTTCCCCCGGAATCTCTCCCGTCTCAATAACGTAGACAAGGCCTGTCTCGATGATGTGGCGCAGCGACTCAGCGCCGATCCGCGGTCCCACGTCGTCGTCATCGGTTATGCGGATGCCGATGAGACATCCCCGAACACCATCGGCACGAAGCGCGCCGACGCGGTGGGGGACTATCTCGAAGCGCGCGGGATCGAAGCATCGCGCATCACCACGCGGTCCGCTGGGGCAACCCAAGCGACGGGGAACCGCCGCGTGGAAGTGTGGTTCGTACCCGAGGGCGCCACGGCGCCGAAGTAGAACGGACCCATTGGTTGGCAACAAGGTAGGCATCATGTTGGGTGGGCCAGCACGGCAGGAAGGCATGACTCTTCAGATGGGTCGTGTCTTCCTCCTTTTTTTTATCTTGACCCTTCTCTTTGGTGGGGCATCGGCATGGGCACAGTCTTGGATCCCAGTCGGACCGCCGGGCGGCACCGTGCGCTCCTTGACTTCGGACCCGCGCAATCCAGAGCGGATCTATCTCGGAACCGCCGGCGGCCTTCTCTATCGTTCGGATGATGGTGGCCTACGTTGGCACCGCCCAAGCCCTGGGTTTCCATTGCGTGGCTGCAGTCTGGACGAGATTGTCGTGGACCCGCACGGGGGGGTGTTCGTCGGTTACTGGGAAGTCCAAGGCAGTGGAGGTGGTGTCGCCCGCAGCACCGACGGCGGACAGACGTTCACGCTGCTGAAGGGCATCGAGGGCGAATCGGTTCGGGCGTTGGCCGTGGCACCCGCGGACTCGCGGGTGATCGCCGCGGGGACACGGACCGGGGTATTTCTCTCCCGAGACGGTGGTCAGCTTTGGAAACGGATCACGCCCGAAAGTAATCTCGACCTGCACAATATCGGGTCCCTCGCTTTCGATCCTGGCAATCCGCACATCCTCTACATTGGCACGTGGCATTTGGCCTGGAAGACGCAGGACAACGGGGCCTCATGGGTACCCATGCATCGCGGCATGATCGACGACTCCGACGTGATGACCCTGACCATTGACCGCACCGATCCGAAAACCATTTATGCCACAGCATGCACCGGAATCTACCGCTCGACCGAAGGCGTCAACGCGTGGACTAAGTTAATCGGAATCCCTGAATCGAGCCGGCGCACGCGCGCGTTCTGCCAGGGCGGCGAGAATGGCAATTTGCTTCTGGCGGGCACGACGGAAGGCCTCTGGCTGAGCGAAGACCTAGGCGCTACCTGGCGACTGGGCACGTCCAAAGAGCTGGTCGTCAATGCGGTGCTCGTACAGCCCGGAGGCACCATCATCCTTGGGACGGAAGGGGCGGGTGTCCTCAGGAGCTCGGATCTCGGCCGGACCTGGAAGGCTAGCAATGCGGGTTTCTCTGAGCGATTCGTGTCCAGGATGGTGTTCGACCCCGCGGGGCGGCGCGTGATCGTCGCGGTTTCAGGGGACGCTCGCTACGGCGGCGTTTTTGTCTCGTCACGCATGCCCGGGCCCTGGACTCGGCTCGCGAAGGGTATGGATGGGCGGCATGTGCTGTCTTTAACCATCTTAAGGAATGGGATCGTTGCCGGGACGGATGATGGGATGTTCGCCTGGGCAGTGACGTCGAAAACCTGGAAGCGTCTGCCCGTGTCTCTCGAGGAAGGCGAGCTACGCTCGCGGGTGACCGAGCTGCTTACCCTCCCGCATGACCGCCTCCTCGCCGCCACGTCGAAAGGAGTGATCCAGAGCCCCGACGGGGGCCAGACATGGACACGGCCGATGCTGGGGAGGGCCGGCGAGATCTCCGACCTTGCCGTATGCCCCGACGATTCCAATTTGGTCATGGTCGCGACACGATCTGGGTTTTTCCGGAGCGAGGACGGGGGCAGCACTTGGAGACAGGTATCCTCCGAGCTGACCGAGGTGGTGCCCCACGCGCTCGCCTTCATGCCATCCAGTGATCGGGTTCTTTTCGTCACGACAACGGGTGGACTCTTCCGCTCCGCCGATCAGGGGACGACGTGGCGGCGTGTGACCGGTGGGATTCCGAGGTCCGACCTTACCGGGATTGCGATTCATTCAGACGGACGCACGATGTACGCGAGCGACTTCACTTGGGGCGGCATTTTCCGCAGTGTAGACGGGGGTTCAAAGTGGGAACGGATACCCACTGATGGCTTAGCCTCCGACCGTGTCTGGGCCTTGGGTCTCGACCCCGCGGCCCCGGACCGGCTCCTGGCCGCCTCCTCAGCCGGCGGGCTGCACCTCTTGTTTTCGACCGCCGTCGCTGCAGGGGCCGCCTTGCCTTAGGGCACCATGTCAGAGACCTATAGGAACGAGATAGGGTTTGGACCCCGGCATCAAATAGGGACATAGGACCTAAGGCTCATAGTTGAGAACGCCTTACACGAGTCATAGTAGCTTGGTCTATATAAAGGAGTATCTAAATGAAACGTTCACTTTCGACTCACATCTCGAGACCACTCCTGTTGTGGTTCTCGATCGCCTCTCTTCTTACTCTTCCCACAATGCTGGTGAGTTGCAGCGGGAAAGAGGCTCGGGCCGAGGAACTGGCGGCAAACAAAAAGGCCGCCGAAAAGACGGTCCAAAAAATCAACACGACGCTGCCGGCGGGAACTGCTTTCCTGGCCACACTACAGACGAGCATCGCCACCGACAAGAACCATGTCGGAGACCAAGTGTCGCTGAGAATCGTAGAACCGATCTCCACGACCGGTAGGACTATCGTTCCGACCGGCGCCGTCATCAACGGCGAAGTGACGCATATCGACCCCGCGGGTAGCGTCGCGGGTGGAGCGGAGATAACCCTTCGTTTCAACCAGCTCGCGATGGGCGGCAAGAGCTATCCGATCACGTGTGAGCCCTTCCGTCTCTGGGTAACCGGGGATGCGCAGGAGAGCGTGCTCGAGATCGGCGGCGGCGCGATTGCCGGCAGCATCATCGGCGGGATCATCGGCGGGCAAAAAGGCGCGATTCAAGGTGCAGTCATCGGCGGAGCCGTCGGCACCGGAGTAGCGGTCATCACCCCCGGCAAGCAAATCGTTCTCCAAGAAGGTTTGGCCATGAAGGTCACCCTCGTTTCGCCACTGGTCATCCCAGGATAAGAGGTCATCATGCTTTGGACTATTGCGTTTGTTCTCATCGTTCTGTGGTTGCTCGGATTCCTTACTCACTTCGGCGGCAGTCTCATTCATCTTGTGTTCGTGGTCGCCGTTATCGTCCTTTTGATCCGAATCCTACAAGGCCGACGCCTGTCGAGTTGAGGGTGCGAGCGATTGGGGCTCCGCGCCCCTTATATGAATCTAGACACGGAGGTAAATAATGCGAGTTCGTAAAGGCACATCATTGGCTCTGGCAGTGATCTTCCTGATGTTCCAGGGATCCATGGCGGCGACTCCTCTTCTGGCGAACGCCGAGACGGTTGTCACCGAGTCCGAGCTTGATGCCGCCATGGCCAACCGCGCGGATAGCGATGTCGCTTCTCGCGAAGCGATTCTGAATCTGCTCGGTCGAGATGAGATACGTGGTGTGACGGGGCGGCTTGGCGTGGACCTCACGCGGGTGAAGGCAGCCGTGTCCACTCTCTCCGGACAGGAGCTCCAGGAGGCGGCGGCGCAAGCTCAGCTGGCCGATCAGGCCTTGGCGGGGGGGGACCAAAAGATCGTCATTGGCAGCACCGTGCTGATCATCGTTTTGCTGATCGTGATCATTCTGGTCGCCGCCGATTAATTTAGTTGTGGCATGAATAGCCGGCTCATCGCTGCCGCCGTCCTAGTGACGGCGGCAGCCGCCATGTCCACACCGGTCGTCGCTCAAGACAACCTGGTTCTCGACGTCCCGTTCGTCCCCCAGAGCGAAGCGCTCTGCGGCGGCGCCGCAGCGGCGATGGTGCTCCGCTACTGGGGAACGCGCGGGATCGATGCCGCGGACTTTACTGCTCTGGTGGAAGACTCCCTGGGGGGCATTCGAACCGGACGGTTGGTTGCGGATCTAGAGCGCCGCGGCTGGCAGGCGATCGCCTTCGCCGGAGACGAGACGATGATCCGTCACCACATCGCCGCAGGCCGGCCCGTCATCGCTCTCCTACTGGACCGACCGCGGCGTTATCACTATGTGGTCCTGGTCGCTTGGAAAGACGACGTCGTCCTTCTGCATGATCCAGCGAGAGCACCCTTCCGGGTCGTTTCCGCCCGAGAGTTCGAGCGCAGGTGGATGGCCACGGGTAGATGGAGTCTGCTCGTCCTTCCAGGTTCGGATGCCAAGCCAGCCCGAGCACGAGCCGATCCGACTCTGGCCGTCTCTTTGACCGCTCCTCGAGATTCGACCGCTTCTCCCCCGGGCGCTTCCCTGGTGGCGGAGGGTGTGCGGCTGGGGCGTGCGGGAGAATTGGAGGCCGCTTGGGTCAATCTGCAGGCAGCCACGGCGCTATGGCCCGATTCCGCGGCCGCGTGGCGCGAGATGGCGGGAATCCGGTTCCGTCAGAAGAAGTGGTCCGATGCCGCCTCGCTCGCCCGTCGAGCTACCCGACTCGATCCTGCCGATGTCTTAGCCTGGCGGCTCCTTGGAGCGAGTCTGTACCTCGAAAGTCGCACCGAAGATGCCTTGGATGCATGGAATCGGGTGGGAGAGCCGCGTCTCGATTTGACCCGGGTCGAGGGTCTAACCCGAACCCGATTCACCGTCGTATCCGACCGAATGGGCCTCGACTCGGGCTCTCTTATCACCGCTCGGTCTTTCCGGCGGGCGCAAAGACGGCTGTCGGACATTCCAGTCATCGGAGCGTCGCGGCTCGACTGCCGTCCCCTTCCCGGTGGCATCGCCGAGATTGAAACCGCGGTTCTCGAGCGACCCCTTTTTTTGAGTGGGCCCGAGGGCGCTGTAGCTCTAGGCCTTCGATCACTCGTCGATCGAGAGCTGGCCATTTCCATTTCCGGCCTCACCGGAAACGGTGAGCGGTGGGAGGCGGCGTGGCGGTGGGAAGCGAATCGCCCCCGACAACGGCTGGGGGTGAGCGCCCCTAACGTGGCCGGTCTTCCGGGCATCGTGGGTGTCCTGGGGTTTCAAGAGCGGCAGACCTACGCCGCGGATCTAGTCGCGCCTACCACGGCCGGCAAGCGCATCCTTCCTCCGGGCACCGATTCCACCGCAACCGGGATGATTCGAGAAGTGCGGCGAAGCGCCGGCGTGTCCTGGAACGAGTGGCTGGGGGGAGATCTCCGATTGGAAGCGGACCTGGGACTCGAGCATTGGGAAGCGGATGACAGCCGCTTCCTCGCCGCGGGTATGGCCGTGGACCTGCGGCCATTCCGCAATGCGATCGCGCTCAGGATTCAGGGTACGCGATGGTTCGCATTGCAAAGCGGGCAGCCATTCGTGGCCGGCGCCGTCGACGTTGCCTGGCGGCCTGCTATTACGGGAATCCGGCACGTGTTCGTCGAGTCCCGTATCGGGTATCGGTTCGCGGGAGAAGCTGCTCCCCCGGCCGTCTGGCCCGGCGCCGGTACCGGCCGAGCCCGGACCGACCTGCTGCGCGCGCATCCGTTGCTCGAGGACGGAGTTCTACGAGGGACTACGTTCGGCCGCTCGTTGTGGAGCGCCGGACTCGAGGTGGACTACCGGGCTTGGCGGTTGGGTCCGATTCGGATGGGGGTGGCCTGCTTCATTGATGCAGCCCGGCCCGGAGATCTTCCCCCGGGTCGGCCCGACGTTCCGGCATTAGTCGACGCAGGGCTGGGCATTCGACTGGCCGGACTTGGTTCGGAAGGAGACCTGTCGCTGGATGCAGCTCATGGCCTCACCGATGGACAGTCGGCACTCTCTCTGGTCTGGAGAACCGGGCGACCGTGATCGGCGAAAGAATCCATTGCCGTATACATACGACTAAGTGCTTACGACCAAGTGCTTATAGCCAAGATCTCTTAGATACCTGAAAGTGCGCTGTGAAGGGCGAAGCGGATTGGGGAGCCCGTTACTTCAGTAAGTAATGTCCGCCCTCCACGGGCCGCGGTTCGCTTCGCCCTATCAACCGAAAAAATTAGGGGAGCATGGAAGGGTGGCCGCACCTCGCCGTGCTCCCCTCCGAATTGATATGATCAGGTTGTAAGGTCGCGGTGAATCGCCGAAAATCTTGATTGTGCTTCACGATGTTTTTTCTAAGCCATAAGGAGAGTCTATGCGTTGGATTGCGCTTGCATTTTTTTTCGTGTTTTCCGTATCGATCTTGGGCGGGATCCTGGGTTGCAATGACAATGGCCCGACGATCGCCAATCCCAATGACTTGGCACCACCCCTCGGTCTTGAGTCGGTGACCCAAGACGAGTCCGTCAAGTTGACCTGGCAAGCCAGTAACTATGATGAGGACCGCCAGGGATTCCAGGTTTATCTAGCGTCCGGGACCCAAAGCGGCACTCCCCAAGACATCCCGTCCGCCTTCGGCAGCGCCCCGGTGGAACAGATCGCGACGACCGCGGCCGCGGGCAGCTTCAGCGTCGTCGTGGATAGTCTCGCGAACGGTGTGACCTACAGCTTCCTGGTCGTTGCCTACAAGGACGACGGCAATAAGCTAAGCCGTCCAAGCAACATCGTGGTCGATACGCCACGGCGTGAGTCCCCAGGGACAATCAACCTGATCAACGGAGCGGGGAACCCGCGCTATCTGGACGTCGCCGGGGATCCGCCGACGGCATCGACGACCTCGACCGGAGCGGACATCTTGGCTCAGTCCTTCAACGCTGGGGCAGGAGATCGCCACGGGATGGTGGGACAGAACGGGGCCCTGGTGCAGGATCTGGGCTACGTCTCCAATTGGGACGAAATCGACAAAGCCCCCTTGGGCAGCGGCTCGTATCCCGATGCCAGCTATTCGGTGGAAGTGCTGCCTGGGCACGTCTATGCCGTTTTCACCGGAGACAATCACTATGCCAAGATTTATATCGTCAGTCTGAACGGATCCGATTTCGGCTACACGGTGCGCGTGGCGTACCAGCCCCAAACCGGCAACAATGAATTGAACCCCAGACTTCGGGACCAATAAGGCGGATTTCGGTTTGGCGGGGCCGGTCTGGATACTCCTCCAGACCGGCCTTCCTTTTGGATCTGACCGAAATAAAGTGATTGTTGAACGGACCGTTCTAGTGTTATTTTTTTGACATGGGCGCCAGATCCTTGGACTTGAGCCGCCGCGAACGGCAGATCCTCGACATTCTCTATCGGCTCGGGTCCGCTACCGCGGCCGAGGTGACCCGGCAAATGCGCGACGCCCCGACCTACACGACGGTGCGAGGGCTCTTGCGCATTCTAGAGAAGAAGGGCCACATCAAACACGAAATGGACGGGGTCCGTTACGTCTACTCCCCCGTCGTTTCCAAATCGAGCGCCGGCACGTCCGTCCTGACCCATGTGGTCCGCACGTTCTTCAACGGTTCCCCCTCGGCGGCCATGGCCGAGCTCATTGGGTCTTCATCCAAGGTTTCCGATGAAGAGCTTCGCCGATTGGGACAGTTGATCGAGCGTGCTCGAAAGGAACGCTGAGCCAGTGCCGCCAGGGCTCTTCCTTCTCCTCACCGCCGGCAAGATCAGCTTCTTGATTGGAATAGCCTTTGTCGCTACCCACGTCAGACGATTTTCAGCCGCAGAGCGCCACACGATCCTTTTGACAAGCGTTGTCTGTGCTCTGCTCCTGCCGATCCTCGGTGTAGTCCTTCCGACCCTCCCACCGCCTTCGATTCCCCACCTTTCCGCAAATCCCGATCTGCGCCACTGGAGTGACAACGCGTTGGCATTGGTCATGATTCGCTCGGACCCGAGCGAGGGGGTTCCCGTGCGCGCGAGTTGGCGCGCGACCATGCATCGCCTGGACACTGCCATCGTGACCCTGTGGCTGAGCGGCACGCTCCTGCTCCTCCTTCGCATCGCGACCAACCTCGTCGCCGCCGTGCGTGTCCGCCGCCGGGCCGTGTTGCGGAGAGAGCTGAGCCCCGGCGTCTGGCTCATGGAGAGTTCGGCCATCGGCGCTCCTGTCACGGCCGGGTTCTTTCGGCCCGCCATCCTGATTCCCGGGGGTTTCGCCGTGACGGACGCCGTGATCGCCCACGAGTTGGCTCACGTGCGCCGTCGCGATTGCCTCACCCTCTTCCTGACCCAGCTCGTGTGCGCGATCTATTGGTTCAATCCCCTGGTTTGGTTCGCCGCGCGGCGTATCGCCCTCGACCAGGAGCGCGCGGCCGATGATTGCGTCCTGGCTTCGGGAGAGGATCCGGTGGCCTACTCGGAGCTTCTTCTCGAAACCGCTCGGAAGTACGTCAACGCCTTGCGCCTCCATGCCGTTCCGTCCATGGCCCTGCCTTCCCATTTGGAGCGTCGGATTACGAGCATTTTGGACACGCGTGAGGCCCGCGGCCTCCCGCACCGCCGATGGGTGGCGGCCGTTTCGATCGTGATTGCGTGCGTCATGGCACCGCTCGCCGCGCTGGCAGTACACGACGGATTTCCGCCGGGAGCTGGATTGGATGCCTTCACGGATCCACAAAGCGAGCGCGTTCCCGGTACGCGCGACTTCCATGGATACAACCTTAGCTATGACCCAAGCACGGTGGATGGAATGCTGATCGCAAGATTAGTGGACGCGGCAGCCCGGGAATCCGAGAGCCCCTACGATCTCGTTCCCGACCGTGCCCGCTGGGCGCTGGAGCTCGTTCGGGATGGCCGGATCATCGAGCCGCTCATGGATGCGCTTCACGATCGTGACTGGAGAGTGTGTGCATACGCCGCCTGGGCCGTGAGCTACTCCGGCGATCCTCGAGCGGTGGACGCGCTCCTTCCCCTCCTTGACCATCCCGTGTGGCGGGTTCGGGCCATGGCCGCCAGTGCCTTGCGGAGCATCGACGATCCCCGCGCAAGAACCGAGATGGCCAAGGCGTTGCGTGATCCGGCGTGGCAGGTGCGAGTCGAAGCCGTGGCTTATTTCGGCGCACAAGAAGAACGCGCATTTCGAGACCAGCTGATCCCCTTGCGCAACGATCCGCATATCGCCGTTCGTTTGGCGGCGGATGAATCCCTGAATTGAGGTAAGCCCCCCGATGCAAGCAACAACCTCTCCGCTCGCCCACATGTGTCAATTTTTTGACAGATACCGGCTATGCGCGGTCGCAGCGGCATTCGCGATCGCGGCGATCGGGCTATTTCAGACCGCGGCGGCCCCCGCGCCGGCGATGCCTCCCCAACTCGATGCCTACATCGCCAAAGCAGTCCGCGATTGGAACGTTCCGGGTCTGGCGATCGTAATTGTGAAGGACGATACCGTCGTGGCCGCCAAGGGCTATGGCGTTCGAAGGCTTGGCCGGCCCGAACGCGTCGACGGCCAGACGATCTTCGATATTGCCTCGTTAACCAAATCGTTCACCGCCGCCGGGGCGGCAGTGCTCGTCGATGAGGGCCGTCTCGCCTGGGACGATCGGGTAGAGGACAAGCTTCCCGCGGTCAGCTTTGGCGACTCTTGCCTTGGGCAGGCCGTCACTCTGCGCGACCTGCTCTCGCATCGAACGGGGCTAGAGCCGGCCAACTCGCTCTTTGTATTCTTCCATTACGATCGCGCCGAACTCCTGCATCGCGTTCGATTCCTGCCCGCGAAGCGGCCCTTCCGCACCTCCATGCTCTACTCGAACATCCTCTACACCGTGGCCGGAGAGCTGACCGGAGCCGTAGCGGGAACGACTTGGGCCGATCTCATCCGACATCGGATCCTCGAACCAGCCGGCATGACGTCCACCACCGTCGAGACGCGGCCCACCGGCCCGAACGTGGCCAGCCCCCATGCTTTGATTGGCGGCGCGCAAGAACCCATTCCCCCGGGCGATTTCATCATGATCGGCCCCGCGGCCAGCATCTACACCAACGCGGAAGACCTCGCGCGATGGCTGCGCTTGCAGCTGGGCGAGGGGACGTTGGATGGGAAGCAAATCATCTCCCGAGCCTCCATGATCGAAATGCACTCGCCCCAGATCATCATCCAGACCACTCCCGAGCAGCGCCAAGCCCGACTGGTGGAGCATTTCGGGGCGTACGGCCTGGGATGGCAGGTCATGGATTACCGAGGAGCACCGCTTCTCTGGCACACCGGCAA
>Ga0070698_100003609_pt1 | contig 17002 bp, 12 predicted proteins | sample KBSK1502metaG_FD_65477 | JGI IMG/M metagenome (GOLD analysis project Ga0070698, IMG submission 65477) | Corn, switchgrass and miscanthus rhizosphere microbial communities from Kellogg Biological Station, Michigan, USA - KBS K1-50-2 metaG | ecosystem: Host-associated > Plants > Roots >...
TAAATGACCACCAGGAAGCGCCCACAAACCTTTGAAAGGCTCTTTGTTTCGTCGGATAAGTACGACTTCCCAGCCACCAGACGGAGAAAGGCGCGGAATAACGATATCAAGCGTGACCAAAACCCCCGCTTGATCTTGATCTGGCATAAAAGCGATCTCCTTCAGAGCGTACTAGAGCAAACCACTATAGCATAGTATAGCATAGCAATCCTTGAACAAGGTATAATAGCTTGCCATTTTAGAGCTGATTATCCTGACTAATCTGTCCTAAATTACTTACTAGTAGTTAATGGCCTTTTACTAAAAAATGTAGCACCGGATGTAGCAGCACGAAGTTAGCAATGGCCATTTCGATAATGCAGGTAATTCGCTACAGCTACCATGCGCTGTCCAGTCCCCAAATCATATACGTTTTGCTGTTCGTTATGCCCAGGCTTCGGATAATGTTTCGGCCTGTTTAAGAACCAAATCAATAGCGCGTTGCTCTAAATCAGGCGGATATTTGTATTTTCGCAGAATACGTTTTACCAAAAGTCTCAGTTTTGCTCTCACCGTATCTCGTACAGACCAGTCAACAGATACGTTTTTACGAAGCTGGTCAGTTAATTCCGCAGCAATTTTTCTGAGAATATCGTCGCCCAATTCCCTTACCGCCGCTTGGTTCGTTTCTAAGGCATCGTAAAATGCCATTTCATCGGCGCTTAATCCCAAATCCTCGCCGCGCTCCGCAGCAGCCCTAAATTCCTCTGCCATAGCAATCAGTTCCTCGATCACCTGGGCAGTTTCAATAGCGCGGTTACGATATTTATTCAGGGCCTGTTGCAATAGGTCGGTGAATTTCTTGTTCTGCACCACATTGTTCTTGAATCGTGACTGAATATCGTTTCTTAGCAGTCGTTCCAAAAGCTCAACTGCCAGATTTTTCTGGGGGAGCAGGCGGACATCATTGAGGAACTCATCCGATAACAGCCCAATATTCGGGTTTTTCAGCCCTGCCGCCGCGAATATATCCACCACCCCGTCTGCGGCAATGGCTTTACTTACAATTTGCCTGAGCGCATGTTCCCGTTGTTCGTCCTCAAGCTTGCTGGATGCTGTACTATGCTTGGTAATCACGGCTTTAATGGCTTGCAGGAACGCCACTTCCTCCCGATACGGAATCGCATCTTCATAGGTGCTGCACAAGGCAAAAGCCTGGCTCATGCCTGTGACACAATCGGCAAAGCGTTTTTTGCCATCTTTCTGGCTAAGGACATGATCTGCCGCGCCCGGCAATAATTCAAAGGCTTCGGTTTCATAGTCGGAATAATCAAAGCCGTGCATCATGCCACGCGCTACACTGAGTTTTTCAAGGAACACCCCAAAGGCTTCCTCAATAAATTCTGTCGGCTTCCCTTTCCCACCGCTGGCAGTATATTCCTTCAGCGCTTCACGCAGTTCATTTGCGATGCCGATATAATCCACGACTAACCCGCCCGGTTTATCCCTGAAGACGCGGTTCACACGGGCTATCGCCTGCATTAAGGTATGTCCGCGCATCGGCTTATCAATATACATCGTATGCAGGCAGGGCGCATCAAATCCCGTGAGCCACATATCCCGCACAATGACAATTTTGAAGGGATCAGCAGGGTCTTTAAATCGTTGCTCCAAATCCTTCTTGACTTGTTTAGAGTAGAGATGAGGGCGTAGTATGGCTTTATCGCTGGAAGAACCAGTCATGACAATTTTTATCACGCCTTTTTTGGGGTCGTCATCGTGCCATTCAGGGCGTAAATCTACGATTGCATTATACAAATGGGCGCAGATTTCCCGGCTCATGGCTACGACCATAGCCTTTCCGTCAATCACCCTGAGCCTGTTTTCAAAATGGTGCACCAGATCGGCGGCAATCTGTTTAATGCGGGGATCTGTTCCCACCAATTTTTCTAATGCCGCCCATCGAGACTTGGTTTTAGCGGCAGCGCTTTCTTCCTGGTCTTCCGTCAGTTCATCAACTTCGTCGTCAATCCTGAGATTCTCATTGGTATTCAGTTCCAGCTTGGCCAGCCGTCCTTCGTAGTAGATTTTAACTGTGGCCTGGTCTTTTTCCGCCTGTTCCATATCATAGACATGGATGTCCGGGCCAAAAACCGCCCGTGTGTCACGATCGGTCTGAGAAACAGGCGTCCCGGTAAAAGCAATAAAGGTTGCATTGGGCAGGGCATCGCGCATGTGTTTTGCGTACCCATACTCATACTCGCCTTTTTTATTCAGACGGGCTTCCAGCCCATATTGTGTGCGGTGGGCTTCGTCACAGATCACGACGATATTGTGCCGCTCAGAGAGAACAGGAAAACTATCTTCATCCTCGCCAGGGGTGAATTTCTGAATAGTGGTAAAAATAATCCCACCTGATGGCCGGTTTTCAAGTAATTCCCGTAAGCCTTTGCGGTTGTCGGCCTGTACAGGTGTTTCACGCAATACATCCTTCGCCATACTGAACGTGCCAAAAAGCTGGCCGTCCAGGTCATTCCTGTCGGTTACTACGACGATAGTCGGGTTTTTCATCTCCGGGTCTGTCATGACCTTACCGGCATAGCAGGCCATAGAGATGCTCTTGCCGGAGCCTTGCGTATGCCATACCACGCCAGCCTTGCGGTCGCCGTCAATAGCGGCGGCGGCAAGAGTCCTGGTCATGGCCAATCGTATAGCATGGAACTGATGGTATCCGGCTATTTTTTTGATGATGCCTTCTTTGTCTTCCTCAAAAAGGATGTAGTTGCGCAGGTAATCCAGCAGGAATTCCTTATTGAAAACACCTTTTACCAGCGTTTCCAGTTCTCGCATGGGGCCGAGCGGATCATTGGAACGGCCATCAATCGTGCGCCAGGTCGAGAAGCGTTCCTTATCGGCAGTCAGTGAACCCATACGAGCGGTCACACCATCGGAAATAATCAACATTTCATTGGTATTGAATAAGTCGGGGATTTGCTCCTTGTATGTCTGGAGTTGATCGAAAGCTTTCCAGATATCCGCTTCTTCGTCTGCCGGATTTTTCAGCTCCAGTACGGCAACCGGCAGCCCATTTAAGAAAACAATGATATCCGGACGGCGGGCACGCTGCGGCCCTTGAATGGAAAATTGGTTTACTACTAACCAGTCATTTTTGGCCGGTTCGGAGAAATCCGCAAGATAGACCAAATCACCCACGGTCTCATTGTCACGCTGATATTGCACCTTGACACCATCACGCAGCCAGCGGTGAAACTGCCGGTTAATCTGAATGACAGTAGGCAGGTTTGGTACAAGAATCTGGCGAATTGCATCATTTATGGCAACCCCAGGAATGGCTGGATTGATGGCTTGGAGCCGGGTTTTCAGGCGCTCCATAAGGATAGTCTGGCGGTAATTATCGCGCTCAGGTGCTGCTCCGTCCGGTGGCGGGGCTATGTCCGGGCCGAAGACTACCTGATAGCCCAGTTCCCGGAACCAGTTCAATACCGCTTGTTCAAGCTGATCTTCTGTGATGTGTGTCATGATGCCAATGCTTCCACGCTTTCACTGATCTCACCCACCCGCAGCTTGCCAGAGATGAGTTTGGGAAGGAGTTCATCCCTTAAACTGCTTAACAGAGCTATTTGTTCGAGATTGCGTTGCAGGCGATCTAAAATTGGTGTGGCAATAGCCGCAAATGCCCTCAATACCTCTATGCTCGGATATACAATTTTTAACCTTTTGAGGTCTTGTATAGTAACATGACCCAAACCTGTTGTTTGCTTATCTTTCGCTGTTGCGATAAATACAGGCTTCAAGTGCTTTAACAAGAAAAAAACAAAGGTACGTGTTTCAGGTGATTGAGTTACTACCCTAAAGATGTGCTGGTTCAGCCATGCGGCTCCCCCAACCCATAAAAATGTGTCAATTGATGTTTCAGGACTTCCTGACCATGAGAATAGTATTTCCCCCGTATCTATCAGATATTTTTTCCCTAAATCTGTGTTTGTATATTTCGTGCCTTGTCCCACACCGTTTTTTAATTCTGCAATTTTGATTACTGGCAATGCGTCTTGTGCGTCCGAAAAGTGCATGTTTTTGTAGGCAGCCCCGTTAATATACTCAGCACACGAATAAATACTTTCCTCTGACCATCCTTTTGGTTTGTCATCTTCAAAACTATCTGGGAACAAAGCAGCAAAATCATCGGATAAGCCTTCAGGTTCACAACCCTCGGCTTTAGCTTTTACCGGGTCAAAATCCACAAACCATGATTTGAAAAGCGTCTGTGCAATTGTTTCCAGTGTTTTGTTCATTTGGTGGTTAAACTCAATTTTATTCTCCAGGCAGTCTAATATGGCTGCGATCTCAATTTGTTCTGATTTTGGAGGCATTAAAAATTTGAAAGATTCAATCCTTTTAGGTGCTGTATGCTTTATAGAGGTGCCACTAGCGCTGGCCAAAATCTCCTCTCGATACTCATTTGAACGCAATAGATGGTAGAGATATGACTTATTGATCTCTTTCGATTTGATTATAATCTTTCCAAGTCGTTGATTGTGCAGAAAAATGTAATCATTTTTTTGAGGAATGCAGGCTGGATAACCTAGTGTATCAGACTGTTTACTTAAATCAGTCATTGTAACGATTATGTCGCCACCCTTTAGTATATAGTCTTCTGGTATGGGGCCATTGTAATATTTTAGTTTATTGAGGGCATTTCATAACTTGAAACCATCTCATGCCTAAGCGAGAATGTGGTACGCATGTTTCCTCTTGAACGCCCAGAGATCAAAAGAGCACTCTTCGAGAAGGTTTTCTGATGGTCATCTGCTATAATGAACATCGTAAACGCTACTTTGAGACTTTCTGTCTTCACGTTGAAAGTGCACAAGGAGATACGAGATGCATTCAAACGAACCAGTGACGAAAATGGACGCGCGATTCAGCGACCCGGACGCTGTTGCCACGGAATGGGAGGAGACGCGCCGAGTGCTCGAAACGGCCGAGCTGTTCTGGATCTCGACGGTCCGGGCCGACGGTCGCCCCCACGTCACTCCGCTGGTTGCCGTGTGGCTCGATGGGGCCATCTACTTCTCCACCGGTCCCACTGAACAGAAGGCCATGAACCTTCGTGGGAACCCGCACGTGATTCTGACGACCGGCTGCAACCACTGGGACAGAGCGCTAGACGTCGTGGTCGAGGGAGACGCCGTCCAGGTCACCGACGATACCATGCTCGAACGCTTAGCCTCGGCCTGGGCCACGAAGTGGGATGGACGATGGGCGCGCAGCGGCGGCTTTGACCTCGAAAGTGGTGGTGGTACGGTCCTCGTGTTCGAGGTCAAGCCCACCAAGATCCTCGCGTTCGCCAAGGGCACATTCGGCGTCACACGTCATCAATTCTGACTTGACAGGGGAGAGTAAGCTGAGCAAAAACGAGGTTGCAGCTCGTCAAGGAGCTCAGCTTATGATGCCTGTTCCAATACATCACCAGGCGCCCGTCCCGCCTCCATCATACCAGCGTGCACAAGCCAAACAAGGGAAAGCCCTTCATATTGACGCAGTAACACTTGTAACAAGTCTGCATCTTTTAATGCTCTGTCATCTTGCTGTTCGTCTAGCTCATCGTAAATGCCCACCGCCCTTACCAAAGGGGCCAGGTGGCGCGCCGAGACGCTATAGTGAGGAGAGTTTATTGCTCGTTGCATTGCTGAGGGTGCTTTGGCGCCTCTCCTATCAGGATATGACTGATTGGTTACAATCTTGGCCTGCTCTGGCTTTTGCATGTGGATTCGCCTATGATTCTCAAAATAGGCTCCGTGTTCCTAGTCCATCACAGCAATGCAAACGCCGTCATGCAGCCGGTGCTCCGCTGTTTGAAAGTTTATTTCTCGTCAGCGTACTTATCGCAGTTCGTCGTCGTGTGATTCGAGCACATGATCTTATCATAGATAGTGCTCCTATTCTTGCTTGGCGTAGGTCAGATCCCGACGCTACGTATGGTCACGCTCCTGCACATCATCCTCGACCGCTTTTGCGTGGTTTCCGCGTCCATACATTGATCTGTCGTGGCTCTGGACTTCCTCTCCAATTTCTGGTTTCTCCCGCAAATGTTCATGATTCTCCATTTGCACGACCATTACTTGAGATGGCAGTATACATTTACAGAATACGTCCACGCATTATTCGTCTTGATGCAGCGTACTGGGGGCTGCGTCTTATTCACTGGATACATGAGACGCTTGGAGCAGTGGCTGTCATCCCGTGGAACCCGAAGCGCCAGAAAAATCGCTCATGCTTACCCCCTACCTGGACAAAAGAAGAACTCGGAAAACGTAGTAGTATCGAGCGTTTCTTTGGTCGCGTTTTTCTCTTTTTTCGTCTTCAGCGTCCTCCTTTAACTGGATGGTCGGATGTTATCGCCCAAGTCGCTTTAACCTACGCTGCCACCATTATTGTTGCCTTAGCTGCCTGGAACGCTCAACGTCCCGATCTCATTCGTTCTCCCAAACGAGTTTTAGCTCATCTTTGGGAGAGTGGTGAGTTATGAAACGCCCTCTTTATTGCCTTTGAATCCTCCTCCGATCTCAAAATTTCCTGGTGTCAGAAGAACTTTACGATTATCTTCGTCACTAAAATATTCTCCATCAAAAGCAAAGCCGTGCTTAACTTCTATGTAATCTCCAAGCTTTGCAGGATGCCATTCACCAGCCATATCCCACCTTTTTAAGTTGCTGACGGATTTCTTCATCTAGCTTCTCACCTTCTCCCATCTGTTCTTTTAACTGCTGCGTCAAACTGACCATTTTTTCGGCAAAGGTTTCGTCATCATCCTCAGTTTCTTCTGCTCCGACATAGCGCCCCGGTGTGAGGACATAATCGTGGGCTTTTACTTCCTCTTTCTTGGCAGCATACACAAAGCCAGTAATATTCTGATATTTTTCTTTGGTTTCGCCATCCGTCCGCCAGGCATGATAAGCAGTAGCGATTTTAGCAACATCAGCGTCATCAAACACACGAGTTACGCGGGTTTCCATGCGTCCCAGCTTGCGGGCATCAATGAACAGGATCTCCCCACGCCGATCACGGCCATTGGAACGCTTGTCTTTGGTCAGAAACCATAGGCAGGCCGGAATCTGCGTGTTGAAGAAAAGCTGCGGCGGCAGGGCAACCATACAATCCACCACGTCACGCTCAATCATTTCCTTGCGGATCACATCTTCATTATTCTGATTGGAAGACGTAGATCCATTTGCCAGCACCACGCCCGCTAAACCGGAAGGTTTCAAATGATACAGAATATGTGACAACCAGGCATAATTCGCATTTCCGGCAGGCGGAGTGCCATATACCCATCGTGCGTCCCCGGCCAATTTTTCATTCCACCATTCGGAAATATTAAACGGCGGATTTGCCATGATGTAATCCGCCCGCAAGTCCGGGTGCTGGTTGCGGGTGAATGTATCGGCAGGTTCCTTGCCTAGATTAAAGTCCATTCCCCTGATAGCCAGGTTCATTGCCACCAGTCGCCAGGTCGTAGGGTTGCCTTCCTGCCCATAAATGCTGATGTCGCCAAACCTGCCGCCATGCGATTCAATGAATTTTTCGGACTGGACAAACATGCCGCCAGAGCCGCAGCAAGGATCATAGACCTTTCCCTTATGCGGAGCGATGATTTCCACAATCACTTTGACGACAGAGGCAGGGGTATAAAACTGTCCGCCCTTCTTGCCTTCGGCGTTGGCAAACTGGCCGAGGAAATATTCGTACACCTCGCCCAATACATCACGGGCTTTTTCCTTACCCCCAAAACCAATTTTTGAAATGAGATCGACCAATTCGCCCAACCTGCCAGGCTCAAGCTCTGTACGTGCAAAGCGTTTATCCAGAATATTTTTCAAGCGTGGGTTTTCGGTCTCGATGGCAAGGAGTGCATCGTCTATCAGCCTGCCAAGATTAGGTTGCTTCGCATTATTGCGTATGCTCTCCCAGCGTGCGGTCTCCGGCACCCAGAATACATTAGCTTCCATATAATAGTCCCGGTCTTCTAGTTCTCTTTCCAGACTGTCCTGATCGGGCAGATAATATTCATCATTAGGATCGGTAAACTTACGACGCAACTCCACCTGGCGTTCAGAAAACGTATCGGAAACATATTTTAGGAAAATGAGACCGAGGACAATATGTTTATATTCGGCAGCGTCCATGTTGGAACGCAGCTTATCCGCTGTTGCCCAAAGCGTTTTTTTCAATTCTTGGCTGACCATCATTTGTCCTAGAAATTTATATTTGTTTGTTACGGGCTTATTAACCGACAATATAGCAAACTAATGATTAATCACCAGTTTTTGCAAATATGTCAGCTCTTTAGCTTTGCCGCTATTTCCTCTACAATTCTATCAGTAATATCGTCATCTGGCTAGCTTCGTCCGGTGCGGTGCTTCTTTTGGGCTAACCTTTCATAATCTCTGCTTGCCGTTTCACACTCAAAACGGTTTCGACCAGCGAATTAAAAAAGGGAACCTGCAAACTTGGCTTTCCTGGATGAGCGCCTTTTCTTTTTCCTGCCAAACTCTCTTGCCGATGAGTCCTCCTGCTTCTCACTTATTCAGGCGACGTATCCGAAGGCGTTTTCTCTCATACCTGCCGAGGGCGGTCTAGTACCTTTAGACCTGCTTATAGACCAGGGAGAGACACAGTGATACACTTTCGTCGATGAAACCGCGTAAGTCCCTTTGGTCTTATGTAAGACATGCGGCGAGGTAGAAAGTGAGAAGCTATCTGTGTTTACTCCTTTAATGGGCGCGAGTATTACCATAGCGGCTACTAGTGCCACTCCCGCACCTGATTTCTTTTCGAGTCAGATATTTGGGGTAATAGTAGGGAGCATTTTAACTGCCTTACTGTCTTTTCTGTTGAGCTTGCACTTAAATAGGCAACAAAACCTACGCGATGATCGAGCATACGAGAGACAAATGGCGCGTGAAAATGAGGCTTACATACGATCCCTTAAAGCCGCAAAGAGAGAGCGGCTGCGCAGCTCCTTTAAGGTGCTACTCAATGCAGCCGATACATATCAAGTTGAAGCCCAGCAGATGAACCACGTACCCAACCCCAGTAATATCTCATTAACAGGCGTTGACGAGGCAGTGAATGAGGTCACTTTAGAGGGTGTTGGTGCTGATGTGCTCCAAATTTTCTTTGATATTCGAGGGGCCTTTAATGAACTCTCAGCGAGGTGGAGTATGCATGAAGAGGGAGTGGGGGAGGATATTCTAAAACAGCAGAGCAAAGTGACCGCGAAAGTGGAATAACTAAAAACCGCTATGAATAAGCACCTCAAGGAACTTGAGCAGTGAAGCCGAGGGAAGGCGGCTATAATCCCTAAAAGTATGAAAAAGCGCAGTATATCGATATTGGCGGGAATCAGTGCGGTTAATGCGGTAATTGTCGCCTTGTTAAGAATGCGGTATATCCTGCCCTGCCAAACTATGAAACGGATATTTGATTTTTTGACACAGGCCGATCCCATTCCTGCCGCCTGCGTGAATTTTACCCTTACGGATTTTTTAGAAGGTGCAAAAAATGAAATTCGATGATTACGAGAAAACATATGTAAGTACCTATACGGAATTTGCCGAGCTAGTGCGCTCCCTACTGAAAGACGCAATCGCAAAAACCGAAGGACTTCCACGTCTCCAGTCGACTAAAGCGCGGGGAAAGGGGGTTGCAAGCCTAAAGCTAAAACTTGAAGAACGGGGACTTCTTGCGTCAGAGCGCATTGAAAGTGAAATTAAAGACCTCGCTGGCGTTAGGCTGATTTTCTACACCAATACCGATGTTGACCGTTTTCTTAATTCCGGGCTAATTCCAGACACCTTTGACATAGATCGCCAGGAGGTGCGGATTCATCATCCGACCGACGATAATGACCAGCGGCGCTATCAGGCGATTCACTATACGGTCGCGTTGAGCGAGAAGCATGCAGCATTACCTGAGTATATGAAATTCAAAGGAATGCGCTGTGAAATCCAGATTCAAACCGTATTGAATCATGCATGGGCAGAAACTCACCACGATATGATTTATAAGGCCAGGGGCAGTCAAGGATTCGGTACGGATGCACAGCAGGCGCTTGATAAGCGGATGAAGAAAATTATGGACGATTACCTGCGTCCGGCGGGCTATGAATTTCAGAAAGTCCAGCATGACTATGAGCGTTTGATGCAGGGAAAAGCCTTGTTTGACCGTGGCGCAATTGAAACGCTGGAAAGTTGCGACAGCAATAATGAAAGGCATAAAATTCTATCAACAATCGCCGATCATGTGATCCCCAACTACAATGACATTGGAGCTGTGTACCCGGAGATTCGTCGCGCTCTCGAGACGGCTGTGCAAGCTGCGAGAACCACCGAAACAAAGCCTATCGAAACCCCGTTCGGCAATTTGCCTGGGAAAACATCTCAAGACGTTACGTTGGTAGCGGTAGGTATTCTCAACACCCTTCGCTATGTTGATATTGAGGCGACCTTCCGCTCACTGATTCGTATTTATAAGGGAGATCAGGACACAGAAGTCCGCAAGCAGATCGTCGATGCCATAAAACATCTTGCAAAGTACCACTTGGACATTTGGAACCAGGCTGGCCCTTATGTACAGGCTGTGCTGGCTGACGTGATGGAGAAGTTTTCTCAGGACGATCTTCATATGCTTCAGCCAATTGTTCTTACCGTGTGGCGTGAATTGTTGAAGCCGGACATGGAAAGCACCTCATTTTCAGCGGACACGCTGAAAATTAACAGCCGTGCTTTACCTGTGTTTGAGGGCATAAAAGCCATAAGGAATAGGGCTATAGACGGACTTATCGCATTATTGGATGGTTCATCCACCGCAGGGGAAAAACGTGAAGTGGTATCCGCTTTGTGGGAGGCAACGCGACTTCCTGGGCGGGCAAGCTACTCAAATGAACTGCTCCAGTTGACACTGGAAGACACGAAGAGAATTACGGAATTGCTTACGCAGCATGCGATCGGGCAGCCTTATGAACTTCTGGAGCATGTAGAGTATGTAATGCTGTTCGATTACCGGAGGGCTTGGCAGGTTGCCGCCGACGAATACGACAAGTCGGGCTGTCAACAGATTGCTAAGAACGTAATGGAAGCAATCATAAGCTTCCGTGACCTGATCAATGCCGATCAGCAATATATTTGCTATAAGACGCTTGTGGGCTTTGAGTCCGTCTTCTCGTTTCATTGGGAAAATGAGGTATTTGATTACCCCGCAGCCAATGAATATCGTAAGGCGCAGGCTGCGCTTTACATCGATGAGGTTTCGGATGAAACGGCAGATGAATGGTATCGCCTGATCCAGCGTTGTGCCGCCACAAAATCCAATGATATGGCTACCTTTCTCGTTTTTGGAGAATTTCTCCGTCAGCTATCAAAAGCCAAGCCAAACTTTGCATTTGCGCTTGCCCGGCGAGAGGACGCGGACGTATTGGCATTTCTTCATATAATCTTGACCGGATTATTTGAGAGCGAAGCCCGCGATAAATACGCTGAGTTAATAGAAGATTACTTGAATCGGAATGCATACCTCACCGAGATTGCACGTCACTGCTGCTCGGTCAAAAAAGATGCTGCCGCTACTGTCAAAATGGTTCTGGACAGGGCGATTGCAGTTGATGAGGTGATTGCAGTTTCTCAGTGCCTGATTTTTGCAATAGAGAATCATGACTCGCAAGGACTGCCGCTTGTCGATAATGTCTTCGTCCCGGCCATAAAATATCTCATCGGCAAACGAGATGCGCGATGGATAGGTGGCGTATCATGGTATCTACCGGAAAGCGAGAAATTCTTTAACGAATTACCTTCCGAATACGCCGATTTGGTGCTTGAAAACCTACTGGCTCTAAACAGGATTGACCATGAGGCCGAGTCCATACTGACACCCATCGCCATGAATCGGCCTGCATCGGTCTGGACATTTTTTGAGCGTCGCGTCAGAAACAAGAGAGATAGAGAAGATCGCTACGAAGCCATTCCCTATCAATTTCATAGCCTGGCGCAGCCCCTTGTAAAGGATGTTGATTTAGCAACCGCCACGCTTCGGAAATGGTATCGCGCCGGAGATCGCATGTTTCGTTTCACTGGTGGCCTCTTACTGCAAGCTGTTTTTCCAACATTCACAGAGGAATTGGCGCGCAGCCTCAATCAGATTGTAGCCAGGGGATCAGATGAAGATTACGATTTTGCAATCCAACTTCTGGAGAACTATCACGGTGAATCCCCGACCCATGAAGTAGTTAAGGAACTTATCGATCGCTTGCCGGAAACCGACCCTAAACTGAATAGGCTCGATATATGTCTCAGCAATACCGATGCCGTGTGGGGAGAATTCGGCATGGTAGCTGCTTACCGCAAGAAGAAAGAAGAAATATCTTTGTGGCAGAATGATAACCGATCGAAGGTCAGGGAATTCGCGGCATCCTATGTGAGGAGAATGGAGCAACAAATTGCCGGCGAGCAACGCTCCGCCGAAATACGCAAGGAGTTGAGGATGCGCGATTATGAAGTCGAAAGTGAATGAACATGGGGTCAAGGCAGAATATTCCCAGAAGCCTACGCTAAGGCTAGAAACATGAGGATTTATGTGGCTTACTCAAAAAGAGGAGGGGTTGAGGATACCGCTCTGAGGCTTCATCCTTCTCATGTCTTTCAGCCTCACTAATTCTTGTATCTCGAAGTTATTTGCATCTCGCGTGGTCGCATCTCTGCGAATGTAAAAATGATGAGCTTTTTCAACGAGTAATGAGTGGGCTTGATCACCACTGCTCACTTTGATTGCCAGGACGTCTTTCCCGACAATTTTTATGGGAGGGAGAAACTCGTACTGGGGAACGGGAGTAACAGTATTGACAATTGTACTGGTGAGTCCGTCACGGAATTTTTCCAGGGAACCATGATGCTTGGCAAGTTCTTTGCTCAACCCAACCACGCGTCCCTCGTCGCTCACCCCAAAGAGGATGTAGCCACCATCGGTATTGGCGAAGGCAACCAATGTCTTTGTCCACTTGACCGTATCTTCACTTTCCTCGCTCTTGAATTCGATCGTTTTTCCCTCCCCAGACTCGATCAAACGTATAATTTCTTCACCTGGCTCCTGATAATCGAAAACCACATTGGTGTGCCTGGGAATAAATGCGTTGTACCTACTCCTTCTATCATCGTAGAAATAATCCAGCCAGGTGTTCCCTTTGAGCAAAGCAATCTTGATAATATCAGGAGGTCCATCTGGTGCGGAAAGCGAAATCGTCCTCTCCACAGGATGATCGTCGTAGTCTTGGACGCCTGTTCCTGTTACCTTCAATCTTACCCCAGATACATTTGTTCCATCGAGGGTGATTTTGAGCACGGATGAAGAGAAATGGATGTGTTCCAGCCATGCCTCGTCCTGCTCCAGGTAGAGCGAAATCCCGCGCCCTGGTAACTGATCATTGGCCGAGCGAATATCGGTAGACTTGCGGTCATAGAGCAAACTTCGCTCTGCTTCTTGCAGGCTAAGAAAAAAAGGCGCATCTTCAGCGGCAAGCACTCCAACCGCTGTTGAAACTGCGTTATTAAAGTCCACACGATAAAATGTATAAGGTTTGAGAAGAGTGAAAAGTCCATAGGACGTGTGAGAAGGATAGCGCTCAAAGGTTGCAGTCGTTTGAAGAAGCGGGAGCGGATACTGCTGATCATGGAAAGTTACCTCCCCTTTGGAGAGCCAATCGCTTATCACCGTTCCAGTTTCACTTCCGGCTAGAAAAAGAACGGTATCATAGGTATACCTACTCCATGAGGCGGGAGGAGCTCCGAGAATGAGTCTTGCTACCTGAAATGCTCCATTAATGTACTGCGCCATGAAGCGATAGGTAAGAGTGGAATAGTTTGCGACGAACTTTCCTACATTTGACAGATCAGTTGTTCCAGTGTCCACGCGAGTACTCATTTCTTTTGTTTGAAATTTTGTGGTGTGATTCTATCACAGAACCGCAGAGAAAGGGAGATTATTGATTATACTGCTGGCATCTATCCGGTTAACTTACGGCATAGACGAACCATAAAGGTTTTCGGCTGCTCGTTTACCAAAGATGACTTCAGCAATCCTAGAACTTATCCATACGCGCCGAGCGCAATTCAAATTTTGCTGGCCGATGCGCGGTGTGGGTAAGTTCCGGCCAATGTAATTTCTCAAAGATGATTTCATTCCCCTCACCTTATTTTGTATATGTCTGTTTTTGATCATTGAATGGGGGCTCTTCCCCAAATTGATGTTGGTGGCGAAGTCAAAAATGATGCCCATTCTGAGTTCGAATGCTTGAGATCACGGGCGTGAAAATTGACTTCGCCACCAATATGCCATGCGTCGCAGACGCACCACAATCCATGAAAAAGTGCTCTACTCTCGAGAGGAGAGGGGCAACGTCAGAGATCGGCTTGATAGTCGTGCTGCGAGCCGGACCACCAATATGATCGAGGATGCCGCACAAGCACCACTGTCTATCGCTCGCTGACCCCAGCAAAGCACGTAGGGAAAGATTTGATCCAAGCTTGGCATCCCGTTGTCCTTGCTCTTAAGACGATGAGATAACTCGTCTGCTCATAAGGGAGTGTCCATCCGATGGAAGAGCTTCTGCAATCGGCTCCTTTTCTTTTGCCTTTTTTCCGTTGTTACCTCGCCTCCCCGCTCATGTATGCTTATTCCACTTTTTCAGGGAAAGAACATGAGCCTCAGAATATTGGGATTTACAACTAGGCACTAAAATAGAGTAATGGAAAGGACAATCTATGAGAAAAACTTTGGCAGAACGTTGACAGGAACGCCGACAACCGTCAGCGAACAGCCACGAACATCGATGAACGCGAGGCCCTTCAAGAAGCCGCAGGGAGAACAGCCTGGAACATCCAGAAACACTCCTGGCCGTATCCCCCCTTCGGATCCTTGTGCTATTATAGTTTGCCATATACAACAATGCACCTATCACCACTTCAAGCAGCACCAGAAATGAGCGCAAAAGTGAGCGCAAAACGGCTTCACACAGCCCAACACAGTTGGACAACATTAGACAATACCGGCACGCCAAGCCGCTCGACAGGCCGAAACACGCCATCATAGGAGGCCCCAAAAAGACACCTAGCGGAGTTCGACTCTCCCTAATCTATCTCTTTATGGCTACCCATGTATATACAAAAAGATGCAAAGCGCCTCATGAACCGGCTCTTCCTAGAGGCCCGAATATGTTTTCTAAGTGCGTCTCGCATTGCTCGCATAATTTTTTAAGCTCACTTACCCTGTGCAAAATACCATCTCTATCATTGATATAGTAATGCAGAGGAGCTTCCATGACACTTGGCTTACCTGGTTGAGATGTATTTTCTACGTGTTTATTTATGAGATTAGCTTCTAAAGGAATTCTGAGTAAAGTACGAAGAAGGTGTGAGGGAACCAGGCTACAGATATCTGCTAGTAACACTTTGAAAGCTCCTGTATCAAATCGATAAAGCGATTTTACAACGTAGACCTGCTCCATTGACATAGAGTATGCTATTTCAAGATATTGAGCTATTTCTAAACGGAGGAGATTAACTCGCTGAAGGCGGTCTTCGGTGTATATCATTTGTTCTCGTACCTCATAGTGGTTCATAAAGATAGCCGTACCATTTTCACCACGCCTATAATAAGCCCCTGTTGATTGAACCATGTGTGGTCGTCTCTGACTTTTAGGGATACGCACTATAAAAATGCCTCTGTCCTGATTATTAGGAAGTGGAAGTACTTGAGGAGTTGTTTCAAAGTAAACTTCGGGTTGAATATTCATGATCTTATCGCCAAAGTGCTTACGTAAGTCGCCGCCTATAGGTATCCCGACGATACGATCTTCAGATTTTGCAACCTCTTTCTTTCTATCTTGAACCCCAAAAAGAATAACTCCCCCGCTTGTGTTTGCCATAGAACAAACAGTACGGCGAATCGACTCTCTATGTTCTTCTCGGTAAACATCTGTGCTTGTAGGGTTCAGAACATCCTTATAGTCAAAAGTGCCAGGCTCGAATTCATATTTTTTAACAAGACTTACAACTGTGTCGAAGGTCCACTCACCTAAACTATTGGGCAGATCAGGAAACTCTTCCATTATTATGAAACCGCCTCTCACCAATTTTCTCTTAGATTGGCCAGCAACCATATTAGAACTTGCTTAGATGAATTATACTACGACAGTAAATGACCCAAAAATTTCTCGTATAACCGTGATATGTAGTAACGTTGATAGTAAAACCGAACGAACCTATTGAGGTTCAGGAGGAACTTAAAATCTCCAAAACTTGAAGCTTGCTGCTTATCCAGAAAAACAGAGAAAACCAAAATCTGTTGCGGTCAAAGCCCAAAATCACAGAGGAAAAGACCAAAAAGACTCGACGGAAGTTCACAGCCAGCTTAGTATAAACCAGCTATAGAAGCCAGATTAACGGCAGCACCATTGCATCGTAGGCCTGTTGTTGCAGCATCCGAGCAGATGTATAATCTGATCTTATATCATTTATTTACAGCTTTGCCATAAAAACGAGTAAACATGGAACGACGCTTGAGAAATACCAATTGAGTCTAAAAACTCTAGACCAGAGGAAGGCTCACGCTCAATCTTGATAAGCATATTATAATAATCTCTGTATTAAATAGCATAAGAGAGGAGAACGAGCAACATGATTGAAGAGAAGCAAGTTCCCGCTGAGGAGAATCAAGAATCAGACAATAGTCAGGAGCATAATGGGCAAGAAAGCGATGATGAGATTCGTGCAGACATTCATAAGAAACTAAACCCCCTTTCAACCACATCGACAAAGCAGACCCTACAAAGATTCTATGGTGGTCCCAAAAGTCAAGACCATTTTCGCACCAAATTAAGACAAAACTCAGCTTTGTGAGAGGCAACTTACCAACCTCTTGTATACACCTGGGCTGGCGTCTGATAATCCAGCGC
>Ga0070698_100003610_pt1 | contig 17001 bp, 18 predicted proteins | sample KBSK1502metaG_FD_65477 | JGI IMG/M metagenome (GOLD analysis project Ga0070698, IMG submission 65477) | Corn, switchgrass and miscanthus rhizosphere microbial communities from Kellogg Biological Station, Michigan, USA - KBS K1-50-2 metaG | ecosystem: Host-associated > Plants > Roots >...
CCATGCTCTGGCGATTGCGGGCGCGAAAGGTGCAGTTGCACCTGGATGATTTCGGCACGGGCTATTCATCCTTGAGCTATCTCCATCGACTTCAGGCCGACACGGTCAAGGTCGATCGCTCCTTCGTCAGCCGGATCGGCGCCGCGGATAACGGTTCGGAGATGGTCGGCACAATTGTCGCGCTGGCCCGGAATCTCGGCATGGATGTCGTGGCCGAAGGCGTTGAGACCGCCGAGCAGCTGTCCCAGCTCGAGGCGCTGGGCTGCGAGTACGTCCAGGGATTTTATTTCTCGAGGCCGGTCGATGTCGCCGCAGCGGATGGTTTGATTGCGTCTCAACCATGGCGCGAATGCGATGGCCTGGCGGATTCTCCCGGCTCAGCGAACGAGTTGAGCAACGCGCCACCGCTTTGGCAATCGACGGTTTGACCACACGACGCACACCCGAATATTCTGAATTCTCGTTGCGAAGCAGCCCTGGGGTGAATGGCCGCCCAGTTGCCGTCTCACGCGACCAAACCTTCTGAAATGCCCGACCCGGCTCAACCCGAAGTGTGGCTGCGCGGTCCTTTGCCGGACTACCCGGACGAACTTCAGCCGGTGGCTCATTCGCTCCTCCAGGTGCGCGAGGAGATCGCGGCCGTGGCGGCGCTGGCGCCCGAACATCTGTGGGCGCGGCCCGGCGGGGCCGCGCCGATCGGATTCCATCTCCGGCATCTGGCCGGGAGCCTCGATCGACTGCTGACGTACGCGCGCGGCGACAGCTTGAACGCCGACCAGCGCATGGCGCTTTCGGAAGAAGGCCGGGATGGGCGGCCGCAAGAGCGCGCCGAAACCCTCGTGCGGGCCGCTCACGACGCCATCGATCGCGCCCTCGCGCACGTTCGCACGACGCCGCTCTGCACACTCAACGACGTGCGCCCCGTCGGTCGCGCGGGTCTGCCCTCAACCGTGCTCGGTCTGCTGTTTCACGCCGCCGAGCACGCGCAGCGCCACTCGGCGCAAATCATCACGACGGCGAAAATCGTCAAGGGAGGGGCGTAAGGTTCCCCGAAATGCGACACTATGGCGGGAAGCGCGCGGGCAGGACGCCTATTACGGGATGCGTTGTGCAAAGGGAGGATGACATGTCGATAGCGAAGGTTTCGGAGATCAGCGCGACCTCGACCAAGAGTTTTGAGGCAGCGATCGTTGATGGCATTGCCAGAGCGAACAAGACGCTCCGCAACGTCCGCAGCGCGTGGGTCAAGGAGCAGCAGGTACGGGTGACCAATGGTGCGATCACGGAGTATCAAGTCAACATGATGATCACCTTCGTCATCGACGACTAGCCCGGACTAGACACTCGTCGTGACGTCTTTGGGATCGCCCCTTCGACGATTGTGAATGACGCGCTCGACCGGGGTAATGGCGAGCACGAGCAATCCGAGGGCGGAGCCACCGATCACCAGCGGCCAGTTCGCCAGGCCGCACGCGACACCAGTCGCGGCTGCCAGCCAGATTGCCGCGGCGGTCGTCAGCCCTCGTACCGTGTCGTCGCTGGCCGTTCGCATGATCGATCCCGCCCCCAGGAAGCCGACGCCGGTGACGACGCCCTGGATGACGCGCGACGTGCTGTCGGAGTACGCGGGACGCGTTGGATCGATGGTCTCGAGAACGAAGACAGCCGACCCGAGCGCCACGAGCGCGAGCGTTCGCAAGCCGGCAGGCTTGCGGCGAAGCTCGCGATCGAGGCCGATCAGTGCCCCTACCGCGACAGCGGCGGCGAGTCGGAGGAAGACAGTCCCGTAGGTCAATGACCCCACGTTCTACTTATCGGCTGATTGGGAATTGGCTTGAACCGGTCGCGAGCCTATGCCCGCGGCCCAGGACGGGGCCAGCTTGCGGCTGTCGCACGCGCTATGACGCGCTCAACGCTTCTGAAGGGAACAGGACGGGCAAGAACGCGGCGCGTCATTTCGATCGGTCGACGACCTCCTGATACGTGCCTAGTTGTCCGGCGCCGAACGCGCTCACGAGGCCGGGAATCGAATCCAGACGCTGCACCGAGTGGAGGTCCGGCGTTACGATCCCCGGCGGATACAAAAAGCCTGCATCGAAGTACGCTCGGATGAACGTGCTGTTGTCGTTTACGGGCAGAGCCGCCACGCTGGAATAGTAGCGCCGCCATGCGTCGCTCTGAAACAGGTACTGCTCAACGTTTGACGTGTAGAAATAATTGACCGTCGCCATGTGATCCGTCAGGTACCGGCCGACAGCCCGGATCGCCTTGTCCCCTCCGAAATCGCCCACAACCGGGATCAGAAGGTTGTTTCGCTGGAACTCGCGGAGCGTGCGGAAGCTCGGCTCGTCGGTCAGGTAGCTGTGATTCAGTCCGCTCCGATCGGTCGCTGTGAGGAGTTCGGCGTATGTCGGGAACCATCGGGGAGATTGCTGTCGCGGGAATGAGTATCGAAGATCCGGCCCTTCCGCGAAGAACGCCCGGTAGACGTACTCGAGGCTTCGGAGGTCCTCCGGCGTCAGTGGAAACCCGTGCTCCTCGACGAGTCGCTCTTCGACGTCCTGCAGATTCCTCTGGAACAGTACCTCGTCTCCGGGCACGTCGCGGTACGCGTCGAACAGGACCTTGGGCGGAGACGATTCCTCGAGGCCGGCGGGCCTCGGCCGGGAGAATAAGCGAGACAAGAAATCGCCGCGATCGGCGGACCCTTCGATGAGGACCTTGTAGAGCAGGTGCTGGATCATGTTCTGGCGCCGGACGTCGATGATGAACGCCATGCGCGGCCGGAGCGCGGCGATGTATGTGAAATTTTGATCAGGCCCGACTCCCAGGTACACCCCGTCAGGCGAGGCGCGCTTCTTCAGTTCAGGAATCACTTCCTGGTACGTTGTCTCGTTCGAGACGAAATTATCCGAACGGAAGAGTCCCTCCGGCTCCGAGAAATCGACGATCATCCGCCAGAAGGCGCCGTCGCTGACGTGCTTCGGGAGCGGGTCGACGCTGACCTGAACGCGGGCGTCGAACTGCGCTGCGGCAAGCAGGCTCAACAGCGCCGCGAGTATCGAGAGCGCGTAGCGGCGCCGGATGAACTGCTGCGTGACGACGCTCAACGGAAAGTAAGGCAATGGCGTGCTGCTCCTTCACCGCGCCGGTTCGTACTTCAAGAAGCTGCCCTCGGGTTGGCCGCCTGGCCCCCCCGGCTGAGGCGAGAGTCCATCATACGGAGAATCCATAAATGGCAGACAACAACAATGCATTTGCCGGACATTTACTCGAAACGCGGCCGGTCGTCCGGCAGGCTTGGAGTGTCGTAAAGGACTACTCAGCCGTTGTCAGTGTAGCCGGGGTAGGCCGCAAAAAAGTGCGGGCAAATGGAATGCGTCTTGAAACGAGGGCGGGCTGAGGCTCTATTTGATGCCGCTATCCGATCGACGGCTGGGACGTATCAGCGTGCAGGAGCTTCGTCGGGATCTACGAGAGGCGGACGAGGACCGCTTCCGGCTCACGTCAGCGCTCAGACTGCGGCGATCGTCGAACGGCATCATCGGGGTGTTGTTCCTGCTCATATCCGGATTCGTTTCGGCTTTGTGGGCATCCCGAGGCCCCGCACCCGCGATCAGACCCGTCAGTGCCGCGACCACCGAGGTGGCCGCTCCGGCGGTCGTCGCGCGGTCCGGACGCCAGATTCAAGAAACGATCGTCGAAGCACCGGCCGCGAAGCCTCCGCGGCAGATTCGCCGGCTGGCATATACCTCCCGTGGTCGGATGCTCCATGTGGCGACGTCCCGTGGGCCGCTGGTTCATGTGGGGACGGTGGAGCGTCCGCGTCCACCGGCTGCACGCCCGCTCCATCCGGGTGAGTTCGGCCGCCTGTCAAAATAGGCGCACGCGGGTTTCTGGCGGAGAGAGCGAAACTCGGCCCCTCAGGGCCGCAACCCCTATTCGGTCGTCACCAGAAAATCGAACCCGGCGCAAATCGTTCCCGGTGTTCGGCGCCAGCTGACCGCGCCCGGAGGCGACCGGACCGACAATAGTGAGCACGGCGATCAGCGCGCTCTGCTTCAGCATTTCGACTTTCCGGGGACGCCTCCGTCCTGCTTCGAGGGACTTCACGAAATGATTCGGAATCCGGTTGGCTCCGAGGGAGGAGGTTGTTGTAAAGGGTAGAGCGCCCTTACGCCCGCGATGTCGTCGGCATCCAGTGTCCGGTTCCCCATGTTGCAAGACCCGACCGAGGGATACATCGTGGCGTTCGTCGATGTCGAGTGGCCGAGCCCGAGCGCGTGGCCGAACTCGTGCGAGGCAATGTCTTCGATGTAGAAGCCGCCCGAGCAGCCGCTCGAGCCGGCGAAAAACCGGAACGCACCGTCCCAGAACACGATGTCGGCATCGACGATCCGCGATCCGCTGGTCCACCAGTAGGTCGTGGCGATCGCCGAGCCGCTCGACGCGTTGCGAAAGAGCACGAGGTTGATTCCGTCGTACGTTGTGGTGGTCTGGGAGCTGAGGCCGCTGTACGTGAAGCGAAACGCAGCCGACTGCTGCTGCCACGCGTCAGCGCCTGAGCGAACGGCGGTTTCAGCCGAGATTCCTGCCAGATCCAGGTTGGCCGAGTTGACGTAGTAAGGCGTCTGCGCCTGGCTCCAGGTCGGGCCGTTCACTACGTAAGCCATCGGATCGCCGGAAAACACCGTGGCCGCCGCAATTGCCGCAGCCGCCAGCCCGAAGCGGGCTCTCATGAGGGGCGTCATCTCAGCACCTAACGCGCATTTCCAGCCGCGACCTCGCGGCGAATCTGCTCGAGCGTCAGACTGCTGCCGAAAACACGATTGGCAGCGTCGAGCTTCAACAGACCTTCCCCACGCAAGTGCGGCACGAAGGTCCCGCGAGCGGTCCGTTTCAGATAAAAGACTGCGCGCTCACCCGGAGAAAAGGACGTCTGGTCCGAGACGCGGAGCGTGAGCTCGCCAATCGTGCCGCCTTCCACTTCCACGTCGAGCGTCGGCAGCGGCTGACCCTTGAGCGTTTCGCTCACCACCACTCGCATCATCGAAACGATCAGCCGATCGCCAAACTCGTTGACCTGCCACAGAGGAGCAACCGAGGCGACGCGTCCGACGACGACGCGCTCAGCCCCCCGCGCGCGTTCGGCCAGTGGGACAGGCGGTCCCTGATTGGCCCTGGCAGCGAGGTCGGCTCCGAGCAGACCGCAGCACAGACACACGAGCATCGGAACCCGATTCGCGGTGAGCATCTCGATGGAAGCCCTCAACAGGGGTGCCGTACGGAACGCTCAGGTGCTTGGTGAGCGCAAGATGTTCATGGGCAAGCAATTGGCGCCACTCGAGCGTGAGGGCAAAGGCGGCTTACGGCCGGAAGCGGCTGCAAAATTGAGATCGGCTTACAGAACCGTCGGTCTTAGTTGTTCGCTGAACGTGCCAGTCAGGCAGCTGCGTCAGCCGACAGCCGCCGCTTCGTTCAATTGAATCGGCGAACCTTCGTAGGTGATCGCAATTGGCGCGACCTGGCGGAGGGTATTGACGACTTGACAGGCACGCCCCGCAATCGTGATCAGCTTGCGCACGAGAGCGGAATCCTGACAATCGGCCGAGACATCCATCGTAAACGCGGTGAACCGCTCGGGGGTGCCGTCGAGCGTGCCCGTGATGGCCAGGCGAACGTTCGCCACCGCGGCCTCACGTGCGCGAATCGCGGCCATGAGATGGCTCGTGAAACACCCGCCCAGCGACACCAGCATGTACTCTCCGCCCGCGGGTCCGAGATCGAATCCGCCCTTCGCGACCCCTCGATCCACGAGGAGCGTGTGTGTCCGGACAGTGACCTTGGAGGTGGTGTGGTTGACGTGCTCGATCGTCGCCTTGAAGGTCGTGCTCATCCGAGCCTCCTGTCAAATGCTCTTGGCTTGATGGACTGTGCGCCTCTTCGAGGCGCGCTAGAGACTCTGTCGCGCGACGGCGCCGAAGATGCTCCGATTCCAAGCTTCTCGATGCATCGTTGCAGGCGAGTGACGTTGAGCCGCAGGTATCCCGTCTTTCCTGCCTTCCGCCTCGTGGCAACCCCCGAACCGACCAGGATGCCTGCGTGGTGACAGAGCAATGCGCGACTGATGCCGAGCCGTCTTGCCAACTCCACTCCCGTGATCTCGTCCACCTTCGAGAGGCGCTTCACGATCTCCAGTCGAATGGGATCGGCCAGGGCGGCCAGAATCGACACGTCCCGGGCATCAGTCGAGAATTTCACGCTTCATGCTATCGGTCGTGGCGCTGGCGCGCAAGCTGGCACTGTCAAGTCACGGTTTGACAGTCCATTCCACATAAGTCTAGGCTGAACGTGGCCCCATGAGGTCGGACATGACCACCGTCACACGGCGAATGATGCTCGATACCCTGCTGTCGGCTGCAGCAGCTGGCGTGTTTGTGCGACCAGCGTCCGCGGCGAACCAGGCGGGAGCCACGGCCCGCCAGCGGATCATCGTGTTTGATGTCAACGAAACACTCCTGGACGTCGGCGCGCTGGCGCCTCAGTTCCAGCGTCTCTTCGGAGACGCCAGGGTAGCTCAAGAGTGGTTCTCGAACGTCGTACTGTATTCGCAGGTTGCGACGATTGCCGGACCGTACGTGGACTTCGGGACCATCGCGCGCGCGGCGCTGAACATGACGGGAGGCGCTCACGGCGTATCGCTGGCGCAGGCGGATCAGGACGGGATCCTGCGCGGCCTGGTCTCGCTGCCGCCGCATGCCGACGTTCGTGACGGACTCCAGCAGCTGCGGGCGGCGGGATTCAGGCTGGTCACCCTCACCAACTCTGCGCCTGCGGCCGTGGAGGAGCAGCTGAAGAACGCGGGGATCGGCGATTACTTCGAGCGGAGCTTCTCAGTTGACGCGGTTCGCAAGTTCAAGCCAGCCGCGGCGGTGTACCATCTCGTGGCCACGGAGCTCCAAGTGGCGCCGTCGCAGCTCCGGCTCGTCGCTGCGCATGCGTGGGACGTGCTCGGCGCCATGCGCGCCGGCTGTACAGCGGCCTTCGTCGCACGCCCGGGGAAAGCGTTGTTTCCGCTCGCGGATCAGCCCGACATCGTCGGGCCCGACCTGCGCAACGTGGCGGACCAGATCGTCAAGCGCGACACGCCGAAATGACCGCTCGCGCACCTGCTCTGAATCCATACGTAGGGTGTCGCCCTATGCTGATTGAGAGTTGGGCGCGACGACGTACGTAGTGTCCGCCTTCAGGCGGACCTGTTCCGATCACGACGTCCGCCGCGCCCGCGGCTCGCCGTCCGGCTAAAGCCGGACACTACGGATGTCGTGAGCCTGGAGCCCTTCTCAATGCGCTCCCACCGGCATTCCCGTCCTCGGCCGACGCATGAGCAGAACCAGTGGCAGCAAAAGCAGGAAGATGATTCCCAGCAGTCTGAACACGTGGATGAACGAGACCATCGCCGCCTGCTGCTGGACCATGCCCGCCACGGCAGCATACGCGCGCCGGGCGGCCGTTGCGGGGTCGGCGCCAGACGCGAGATAACCCTGCCGTGCGGACTCGATGGCGTTCTGCGCCGCCGGCGAGTACTGATCGACATGGGCACCGAAGACGTTGAAGTACTCCTGCTGCTTACGCGCGAGCAGCGAACCGGTCGTTGCAATGCCGATGCTTCCGCCCAGGTTGCGCATCAGATTGAAGAGACTGGTCGCATTCCCCATCCGCTCTCGTGGAATCGGATCCATGCTGATGGTCGTCAGCGGAACGAACAGCGCTGACAGCGCCAGCCCCTGCAGGAACTGCGGCCAGAAAATGTCCCAGTAGCCAGCATGGAGATTCAGCTCGCCGAGCCAGAAGAGTGTGAGCGCACCGGAGACCAGCCCTCCTGCCACCATCTTGCGCGGGTCGATTCGCCCGATGAGCATTCCGATGACCGGCATCCCGATGAGCGAGCCCATCCCCCGAGGCGCCATGGCGATGCCCGCCTGCAGCGAGGGGTAGCCCAACAGGGTCTGCAGCATGATCGGGAGAAGAACGAGGCTCCCGTACAGCACGAATCCGAGCGTCGTCATCAGAAAGACGCCCGTGCTGTAGCTCCGGATCTTGAACACCCGCAGGTCGATGACCGGCTCACGCGCCATCCATTCGCGGACGAGGAACGCGATGAGGCCTATGCCCGACGTGATTGTCAGCGTGAGGATGAAGGGGGACGCCAGCCAGTCGCGCTCCTGACCAAGATCGAGCACGAGTTGCAGGGCGCCGATCCACAGCGCGAGCAGTCCGATGCCCCAGTAGTCGATTCGCTTCGTCTCTCGCCTCAGGTACGGCGGATCGAATATGTAAAGCTTCGTCATCACCAGCGAGACGATACCGACCGGCAGGTTGATGTAAAACACCCAGCGCCAGCTATAGGTATCCGTCAGCCAGCCACCCAGCACCGGTCCGAGAATGGGCGCGACGACAATGCCCAGGCCCCAGAAACCCATGGCGCGTCCACGATCCTGGGGAGGGAACGCCTCGAGGAGGACCGCCTGCGACAGCGGCTGCATCGCACCGCCGGTCGCGCCCTGAATCAACCGGAAGGTGACGAGAAGCGGCAGGTTGGGCGCGAGACCGCAGAGAAGCGACGCGATCGTGAAGCCCGTCACCGACGTCATCAGCAGCCGCTTGCGGCCGAAGTGGCTCGCCAGCCACCCGGTCAGCGGGAGGACGATCGCGTTGGCGACCAGGTACGAGGTCAGCACCCACGTCGATTCGTCGATGGTCGCCGACAGATTGCCGGCGATGTGCGGCAGCGACACGTTGACGACCGTCGTGTCCAGGACCTCCATGAACGTCGCGAACATGACGGCAATCGCGACGATCCATGGGTTGACGGTCGGGTGTTCGGACGCCATTCTTCTACTTCGTGTAGATCGTCGGAACGACCGACATGCCGGGGCGCAGCTGGTGATCGGGGTCCTGACCCGGCTCGAGCACGATTTTTACCGGCACGCGCTGCACGACCTTCACGTAGTTGCCTGTGGCGTTCTCGGGCGGCAGGAGGCTGAACTTGGCGCCGGTCGCGGCGGCAAGGCTGTCGACGTGCCCATCGAACTCACGTCCGCCGAGCCCATCGACTTCGATCGTGACGCGTTGCCCATCGCGCACGTTCCGCAGCTGCGTCTCTTTGAAGTTGGCGACGACCCACACGTCCGTCAGCGAGACAAGCGCCATCAGCGGCTGCCCCGCCTGGACGACCTGGCCCACCTCTATCATCTTGCGGCTGACCGTCCCCGCCGAGGGCGCCTTGATCGTGGTCCGTTCGAGGTTCAGCTCCGCCTGGGCGAGCGCCGCCCGCATCTGCTTGACGCGCGCGTCGGCGCCGGTGGCGCGCGCGCGCGTGGCCTGGAGCTGCTCGGGCGCCGTGCGCGTCGTCTCGAGGCTGGCGTGCGCGCGCGCGGCGGTGGCGCGAGCCTGGACCGCCCGCTGCTGTGCGACCGCAATCGCGGTCTCGCCGGCCGTCACGTCGGACCTGGCCGCGTCCACCGCCGCACGAGACGCATCGGCCGCGGCAACGGCCGCGTCGAACTGCTGCTGCGCGATCTCTTCCTTCGCGACGAGCGGGCGCAGCCGCTCGACGTCGCGCGCGGCCTTGGTCGCGGTCGCCTCGCGCTCGCGCACGCGCGCCGTCGCTGAGACGAGCTGCGCCTTCGCTGCCTCCACCTGACTGTCGGCAACGGCGATGCCCGCCTCCGCCTCCTCAACGCCACCCGTGGCCTGACGCAGGTCGCTTCGCGTCGAGATCTCGGCTATCGGTACGCCCGTGCCGGCCGCCGACGCCGCCGCTTCCGCATCGGCGAGCTCGGCCCGTGCGCGATCCACGGCGACCTGATAGTCGCGCGGGTCGAGCTGCGCCACCACGGTTCCGGCGTCGACGTGCTGATTGTCGACGACGGCAACCTTCACGATGGTTCCGCCCAGGCGCGTCGCCAGCTGGGTGATGTGCCCGTCAACCTGCGCATCGTCGGTGCTCTGCTTGCCTGCCGACAGCCATGCCCAGACGCCGGCGATGACAGCGACGAGGAGCACCGCGCCCGCGATGAGCGGCAGGCGGCTGCGGCCCGCCGGTGTGGTTGCTTCATCAACCATTACTGCACTCCCCCGAGGTATTGAATGATTGCGGTTTCTGCGCCTCCGATGGCGCGGGCGAGCGAGGCCTTGGCCAGATTGTGCGCGTAGAGAGCAGCCAGATACGTTTCCGACGCGGACGCGACCGTCTCCTGCGCCTGCGTGACCTCGATGTTGCCCGCCACCCCCGCAGCGAACCGATCCCGCGCCTGCTCGAGCTCCTGGTCCGCGAGCATCTGTGTCGTCTGCGCCGCCTCGAGCTGTTGCGCAGCCGCACGGACATCCAGCATCGACGAACGGACCTCGATGTCGATCTGACCCTTCACGTCCTCGAGCTCGGCGCGCCGTCGCTGCAGGAGCGCGGCGCTTTCAGCGCGTCTCGCCTGTGCGTGCCCCGCGGCGAACAGCGGCACGCGGATCGTCGCGCCCACCGTGTAGGTCGGGTGCGCTTCGGACGGGGTCTGGCCGATGGTGCCGTAGTCGGCGTCGAAATGAAGGGTCGGGAGCAGCTCGGCGCCGGCCGCGCGGCGCGTCGCTTCCGCCGCCGCGAGGCGATCGCGTGCCGCGAGGAAGTCGGCACGTGAGTCGTACGCTCGCGCGAGGGCATCCTCGAGGGTCAGGTCGGACAGCGGCGCGAACGGTATCTTGTCCGTCAGCGTGAGGTTCTGGCCCGGAGGAAGCCCGATGGCTCGCGCGAGCCGCAGCTTGGCCTTCTCGAAGTCGTTCTGCGCGACGATGGAACGCTGGCGTTGGTTCTGGATTTGCACCTGAGCGCGGAGGACATCGACGCCGGCGACGAGCCCTGACGCCTTGAGGTCGGACGCCTGCTGGAAGAGCGCCTCCGCGGTACCCTGCTGTGCGCGCGCAACATCGATCCGGCTGACGGCGGTCACCGCCTCCAGGTACAGATTGACGGCCACCAGCACCACGAGGTCGCGTGCCGTCTTGATCCCGCGTGCCTCGGCGCGCTCGTTGAGCGCCCCCGCGCGATAGTCGTTCAAGGCGCGGAGATCGATGAGCGGTTGCGAGAGGCCGACGCGCGCGTCGAGGATGTTGAAGGGTCCGATGATCGACGGGTCCGCCGTGAATCCGAAGACAGCCAGGTTGATGACCGTCCGCCGCTCGCTCAGCGTCGCCGAGACGTTCGGCAGCAGGTCTTCGAGCGTGCGCCAGCGCGCCCCGCGCGCCTGCGTGACGCTCGACTCCTGCAGCAGCAGGCCGAGGTTGTACTGAAGGCCGCGGGCGACGGCGTCCTTGAGCGACAGCGCCAGCGGTTGCGGAGACGCCGGCCCCTGCGGCGGGGCGCTGCCGAGGAACGGATTCGCGGGCGTCTGTGCGCTCGCGGCCGCCGGGCCGAATGCCAGGACTACGAGCAGAGCGATGCTTCGCACGTTCATGAGGTCTGCTTTCTTCGCGCCGGCCGAAGGCCGGTCCAGATCAGGTCGGTGAGGAACGCCACGTCGCGTGCCGTGTCGCTCCGCTCCTGCGAGAGCAGGTGACGCGCGACGAGCCCGCGTGTCATATCGAACACGGCCAGCGCGGTCGCCCAGGGATCCACGTTCCGGATCTCACCGCGTTGAACCGCGGCTGCGATGAGGCGTTCGAGGATACGGGCTTGTCGATCGATCATCGCGCCGCACAGGTTGCGGCGAGGCCGCTTCGGCGCCCTCACGCGGCTGCCAATCTCGTCGACGTACATCCGGAAGAAGTCCTGCCGTTCCTGGAAGAACTCCACGCGGCTGGCGACGAAGGCGGCAATCGCCGACTGCAAACCATCGGCCGCCTCGACGCGCTTCCGCACGACGGCTTCCAGTTCTTCCAAGCAGGCGCGCAGGGCCGCTTCGTAGATTTCCCGTTTGGAGTTGTAGTAGAGGTAAACCGTGCCCTTGGCGACATCCGCCTGTCGCGCGATGGCCTCCATTGTGGCGTTCTCGAAGCCGTGCACGCCGAACACATGGCGCGCGGCCGCAATCAGCTCCGAGCGGCGGAATTCGTTGAGAACGTCTTCTTTACGAGGTTTGCGGGCCATCGCATCGCGGGCGTCCCGTCCCGGGCATCGTGGTCGAGCCGGACGCTCGGGCAGAGCGCATTATGACGATCTGGTCATTCAGATGACCAGACGGTCAGTATATCAGACGTGGGCGGCGTGACCCTGGATTCCGAGCCCCCTGGTTCCGAGCGCCAACCCGATTGGGTTCGACGGCTCGTGACCTGTGCGAGCACGCACGCCACGTGCCGGGTGGATGCGCGGCTCACGCTCAGGCCAGCCCCGGACGATGGTGTTCCCGCGTCACGTGCGGTAGACTCCTCGATCCTTTCAGTTTTCAAGCAGTGCCGTGGTCTGGTACGACTCCTGCTTTTTTTCACGAGGGACGCACATGGGTCATCCTCGATGTACAACCGCATCAGTGGCGCCTGAGCGCCTGCTGGCCCGCGATATCTGGACTGACGCAGGCCTTTCCAGGGTGTAAGCGGACCCGACCGGCTCGACAGTTGAGGCGCGGTTTACCGATTGCGAAAACGACTCCGACAGGCGAAAGTGTGAGCCCGCCGGCCTAATGATTTGTTGGGGGTTTTTGAGGATCCTGGCGGGACGGCGTTTTGCTGCTGACCGTTGGGCTTGGCCAGCGTTCAGTTTCACCCGGCGATTGATGCGACCTTAGTCACCGAGGTTTCCCACTCTCATGAGAGAACAGCCCGGCAACATACCTGCCGAAGACCGCGGTTACGCTGCCACGATAGCGGCGACGGCGACCGCCGTGCCCCCGCACATCCTGACCAGCGACGACGTCAAGACGTACATTCGGAAGGTGTTCGATCTCGAAGAGCGACGGCTCGACGCGATGATGGCGGTGATCGACAACGCCCAGGTGCTCAAGCGCCACGCGATCTTTCCCGTCGAGTATATTGTCCAACCGCGATCGCTGGAACAGACCAGTGTCGAATATCAGGAGCACGCCGTGATCCTGGGACGCCAGGCGGCGGAGGCCTGCCTGGCGAAAGCCGGCATGGTGCCTGCCGACGTCGACATGATCATCACGGTCTCGTGCACGGGATTCATGATTCCGTCGCTCGATGCGCATCTGATCAATCTCATGGGCTTTCGGTCCGACGTACGCCGTTTGCCGTTGACCGAGCTGGGCTGCGCGGCCGGCGCAATGGCGCTGGCGCGGGCGTCGGAATTCGTGCGGGCGTTTCCCGAGAAGACCGTGCTGGTCGTCTCGGTCGAGTTGGCCACGCTGACGTTTCAGCGAGGCGACCTGTCGCAGGCGAACCTGATCTCGTGCGTGCTCTTCGGCGATGGCGCGGCGGCTGCGGTGGTCACGGGGCGCGCGGCAACCGGGCCTCGAATCGTTGATGCGACCACGTTCACGTTTCCGGAATCCCTTGATGCGATGGGCTTCGATTTGCGCGGGAGCGGTTTCCATATCGTGCTGTCGAAACACGTGCCGCAGATGATTCGCGACAAGATCAGCGAGCTCGTGGATGGTTTCTTGGGCCGGCGGGGGTTGACGCGCAAGGCGATGGCGGCGTTCCTCCTCCATCCTGGCGGCCAAAAGCTCCTCTCCTATGTTGAAGAGCAACTTGGCTTGTGCCGCTGCGACACGCAACTGTCATGGGACGTGCTCGGCCAGTACGGCAATCTCTCGAGCGCGACCATTCTGTTCGTCCTCGACGCCTGTCTGACCACGAAGACCATGAACCCCGGTGACTACGGCCTCGCCGCCGCATTCGGCCCAGGCTTCAGCGCCGAGCTGCTGCTGCTCCAATGGACTTGAGCGTCGCGGGGTTCCTCGCTTTGTTGATCGCGGTCGCCCTTCTCCGCGGCGTCGAGCTGATGATTTCGCGTCGCAATCAGCACAGACTTGAAGCGCAAGGAGTCTCCAGGGCCGACGAACCGCACTTTCGTTGGATGGTATTGCTGCACTCCGCCGTGCTTGCGGGCGCGGCGCTCGAAGTGCTGTTGCTGAATCGCCCGTTTATTCCTGCGCTCGCGATCCTCATGGGGACGCTGTTCGCGCTGGCAAATGCGCTGCGGTGGTGGGTCATTCGCACGCTGGGCACGCACTGGAATGTCCAGGTCATGGATTCCGTCTCTCTCGGCGTGATCACGAGCGGCCCGTTTCGCCTTGTCCGTCATCCGAATTATGCGGCGGTGTTCATCGAGCTGGCCGCGCTACCGCTCATTCACACGGCCTGGCTCACGGCCCTCGTCGGGTCGGCGGGCCACGCCTGGGTCCTGTCGCGGCGCCTCGCCGTCGAGGAAGCTGTTTTGCTCCGCAACCGACACTATCGGGCCACCGTGGCACACAGACCGCGTTTTGTTCCCAGACTCTTCGCCAGACACGCCACCCTGGCGCAGCGCCAACGACGGGATCTTCCGGCGGAACGTGAACACGGTTCGTAGCGGTGGGTCATTCATCGCGAGTTGACAGCCGCCCCGCGTCCCGCGATCATCGAGCCGCTCGGAGGCACGTCCATGCCCCTTCTGCACGAACACGCGGTCCGGTCACGGATCGAGGGCCGGCTGCGCGCCCTGACGCCGGACAGGCGGCCGTTGTGGGGCAAGATGTCGGTCGACCAGATGCTGTGGCACCTGAACGAGGCCCTCGCCGGTGCTCTAGGCGAGATCGAGGTGGCACCACCGGAGAAGAAGCCGCCGATCCCCGGCTGGTTGATGAAGTTCCTCGTCATCAACGTGCCGTGGGGCAAGGGGGCTCCTACGATGCCCGCGTTCGTCGCGAAGAGGCGGTACGATTTCGAAGCCGAGCGAACCAGGAGCCTCCGCCTGCTGCACGCGCTCGTTAACAAGCCGATCGAAAGCGAGTGGCCCCGCAATCCCCTGTTCGGCGCCGTGACGGGCCGAGACATCAGCCGCCTGCACGCGAAACACTTCGACCACCACCTCAGACAATTCGGCGTGTAGTCTGATCGGTGTGAATGACTAGCGGCGAGGAACGAGCTTGCACCCCGAGAACGTTTCCAGGCGAAGAACCGCCAGCTGACGGGTGTAGACCCCTGGGAGCGCGGCGAAGGACCCGGTACCGCTGATCTGAACGGCGTTATCGACGAACGACGCCGGCACGAGAAGAGCGCGGCAAGCCGCCAGCCCCGGATCGCGGCGGTCCGCGAGGGTCAGTTCCACAAACGGGTCGAGCGCGCGATTGAAACCGGCCAGTGTGGTGCCGCCGCCGTTGAACGCCACGTATCCAACGCCGGCAATGAAGAACTGCTTGCCGACGACCCGTTGCTGACTGACTTCGAACAGCGTGATGACCTGCCGCTGTGAGGCGCCCTCGCGAGGCAGCGAGCTGCCGGGGCGGACCGCCAGCTCGCGCGCCCACTCGCCACCGTTCGGAAGACGGTGTGAGCAGCCCGCGAACAGCGCCATGACTGCGACCCACGCGAGCTGTCGGCAGCGCGGCGTCGAAGCCATCAGAGCACCTTCTTATAGCGGCAGCTGAGGAGCCAGTACGCTGGGTTGTCGGCGATCTCCGACAGCACCTGAAACACTTCGTCATCGAACATATCGATGACGACGTATTCCCCTTCACCGACATTCCGCTTGATGTTCTTCGCCGTCGGGTGTTTCGCTTTGAGGAATTCCACGGCGGCGCCGTTGTTTATGTAGTATTCCTGCAGCGTTCCTCGTCGAACATCGTAGCGCTCGATCGCGCCCTCCCCCTGGCCGTCAGGGTTGCGCTGCATCAGGAACAGGTGCTTGCCAATCCGCAGCGTTCGCCCACTCATCCGCCGTTGGTTGTCCGCTTTCTGTTGTTCGATGACGCCGGGCTCCGCCGTTCGGTCAGTTGGATTGATTCCCTCGAGCGAGTATCTCGAGCCGTCCCTCGTGAATCGCCACAGATCAGGACCCGGAATGCTGTTCGAATCCTGTCCGGGCAGTCCCAGTTTTTTCCAGGTTCCCTCGAGCGCGGGATCGATGAAGCCCTTATCCCAGTAAATGCCGAAGTCCTCGACGCTGGTACAGGACGACAGAGCGAGGACGGCGACGAGGCACTGCCAGAAGCGTTTCATGTCACTCCAGAAAGGGCGCACTGCGAGTTCGAGCCTGGGATCTGCATGTTACCAGCGTGAACCATGACAGGCCCGGCGCGTTGCGGCAGGTCACGTGGCGATCGTGTCCACCGCTGTGCAAGATGCCCCGCCGCGACCGCGGAAGCGCCGAAGCGCGTCCGCTTTCAAGGCGCACGCGGAAGTCATGGGCAGTGAAGGGCACGTCAGGACGAAAGGGCGCTTGACCTCCGGTCGATCGCCCGACGGGCGCCGCTTTGTCCATCTTCTGCGAGATGCGCGAGCACGGCGAAGGCGCTGAGCGAGCTCGCCGGATAGCGGACCAGAGGTGTGCCAGGTTGCCGTGGCCCGGCGCGCACCGACGCTGTTCGCGCGTGACAAATCCTCCCGCTGGCGTAGAATCTACGCGCGATTCGGCGTCAGTTCGCGCTGCCAGAGGGGCGAGTCGCGCCGGCGGGCAATAAGGCCCTTCGGTTACCACCCCGACATCCGTCTAATAGGACCTATTCCGGCACGCAAATCCTCGAGACACGTCATGCCGCTTTCTGCCGCCACCCTACCGCCGCTCCTGGCAGGGCCGATCCTGCGCCGCGTCGAGTCGGATCTTGTGTCCGTCTGGATCGCCACCTCGCGCGCCTGTAATGCTTCGCTGCTGCTGTTCGACGGCGGCGATGTCGTCGCCTCCCAAACCGACAACGACGACCTGCGTGCCAAGTGGGTGTTGGCGCCGCAGCCGACCCTGCAGGTTGGGGCCAATCTGCACGTCCTCACCGTTCTGTTGGACCTGCGGACGCCGGGTGGCAACGCAGCGCGCTCGAACGGCTCGACCCTCGCAGCCGATCACATGTTTTCGTACGACCT
>Ga0070698_100003611_pt1 | contig 17000 bp, 16 predicted proteins | sample KBSK1502metaG_FD_65477 | JGI IMG/M metagenome (GOLD analysis project Ga0070698, IMG submission 65477) | Corn, switchgrass and miscanthus rhizosphere microbial communities from Kellogg Biological Station, Michigan, USA - KBS K1-50-2 metaG | ecosystem: Host-associated > Plants > Roots >...
TCATCAAACGCGGCGCGATCCCGCTGCTGCGGGGTGGGCGATCGACGATGTCGGTCGTGCACGCGGCGAACGTGGCTGAAGGCGCGATACTCGCGGCGACCAGCGACATCGCGGGCGGCAAAGCGTACAACGTGGCGAACGATTACGACGTCACGGTCCGTCGGTTCTTCGAGCTGGCGGGCGAGGGACTGGGCACTCGGCCGCTGTTCATTCCGATGCCGCTCGTTGCGGCGAGGGGCGCGTTGCGCGTTGCCAAGTGGATCGCGCGCCGAATGGGGCTCAGTCTCGTCAGCAGCTCCGCGATCGATTTCGTCTCGCAGGACAATCCTTTTTCCTCCGAGCGCGCGCGAAAGGAATTGGGTTGGCGGCCGTCGGTGCGGCCGGAATCCGGCGTCCCGGATGCCTTCCACTGGTGGAAGGCATCGCGCGAGGAAATGAAAAGGGCGCGACGTTGAGTCGCGCCCGTAACATCAGCTGAGAAAACCCGAGGCCTTAGCCCTTCGTCTTGGTCTTGGTCTTCGTGCTCTTGGTCTTGGTGCTCTTGGTCGACTTCATGCCCTTCTTCGACGTGTCCATCGCCATCTTGTGCGTGGTGTCCATCTTCATGCTCGTGTCCATCGCCGTCGCTGCGGGCGGTGGTGCCATCGCGGGGGTGGTAGTGTCCGCCGCTGGGGTGTTGTCAGCCTTCGAGCAGGCTGTGACCGCGAGGATCGCGGTAACGAGAGCAAGACGCTTCATGCAGTTCTCCTGTGTAGAGTTGGGAACCATCACGAACGTTGCTCAAGGCGTCGCACGCGTTCGGGGTCCTCGGTCCTCGGCTTCAGCGGCGTGTAACTTAGGTTTCCGGGCCCGAGTGTCAAGAGAGCTTCGGTAGCGCAAATTACAGACTGATAACAGCTTCGTCCGATGCCTGAATCTAACGTTGTCAGAGGCGCGTGCCCCCATGATTGCCCTGACACGTGCGCGATGCTCGTCACCGTCGAGGACGGGAAAGCGGTGCGCGTGGCGGGCGATCCGGATCATCCGTTCACGAACGGCTTTCTCTGCACGAAGGTAAACCGGTACGTAGAACGGACGTACCATCGCGACCGGTTGCTCTACCCGATGCGCCGTGTCGGCGCGAAAGGTCGCGGTCAGTTCGCGCGCATCACGTGGAACGAGGCGCTCGACGAAATCGCCGAACGATTGAACGAGATCCGTGGCTCGGCGGACGGACCGCAGGCAATCCTGCCGTACTCCTACGCCGGCACGATGGGCTCGGTGCAGGGGAATTCCATCGACCGCCGCTTCTTTCATACACTTGGCGCGTCGAAGCTCGATCGTACCATTTGTTCGACGCCCGGCACCGTCGGCATGCGGATGACCGTCGGCGCGAACATCGGCGCCGACGTCGAAGGAATTCCGGAGAGCGATCTCGTTCTTCTGTGGGGAACGAACACGCTGACGTCGAATCCGCATATGTGGCCGTTCGTGCTGCGCGCGCGAGAGAAAGGAGCGCGCGTCATCGCGATCGACCCGATTCGCACGCGCACGGCGGCGCAGTGCGACGAGTGGATCGCGATTCGCCCCGGTACCGACGCCGCGTTGGCGCTCGGCATGATGAACGTCATTTTCGAGCGAGGGCTCGAGGATCGCGACTTTCTCGCGCGCCACACGCTGGGCGAGCAAGAGCTGCGTGAGCGCGCTCGTGACTATCCACCCGCGCGCGTGGCTCGAATCACGGGGCTCCCGGAGCAGGCCATCGCCTCACTGGCCGAGACATATGGGCGCTCGCACGCGGCGTTCATACGTGTGAACTACGGATTGCAGCGCCACGCGGGCGGCGGGATGGCGGTACGAACGATCGCATGTCTCCCCGCCGTCATGGGACACTGGAGACACGCGGGCGGCGGCGTCCAATTGTCCACGAGCGCCAACTTCGCGTTCGACAAACAGAAGCTGGAGCGGCCGGATCTGTCGCCGCCGGTGCGCACGATCAACATGATCCGCCTCGGAGAGGCGCTCACGACGGCGGACGCCGGCGTCGGCGGCCCACCGGTTCGCGCGATGATCGTGTACAACTCGAATCCCGCGGCGGTTGCACCCGACCGCAACGTCGTGCTGCGCGGGCTCGCGCGCGAAGACCTGTTCACGGTCGTGCTCGAGCATTTCCAGACCGACACCGCCGACTGGGCCGACATTCTGCTGCCAGCAACGACGCAGTTGGAGCACTGGGACATTCATTTGTCGTACGGGCATCACTATGTCACGCTCAACCGGCCGGCGATCGAGCCACTCGGTGAGGCGAAGCCGAACAGCGAGGTTTTCCGCCAGCTCGCGCGGCGAATGCAACTTGGGGAGAAGTCATTAGAGGACGACGACCTCACCCTCATTCGTCAGACGATTCCCGCGGACCACGCGAAGTTCCGCGGCGTCACCGTGGACGCGCTGCTCGAGCGCGGGTGGATGCGCCTCAGCGTGCCGACTCCGTACCTCCCATTCGCGAACGGCGAGTTCCTCACGCCGAGCGGCAAGTGCGAGTTCTACTCGGAGCGGTTGAAGGAGATGGGGCTCGATCCGGTGCCGACGTACATCCCGCCGTACGAGTCTCCCGAGCGCGACGCGTCGCTCGTAGCACGGTATCCGTTGACGCTGATCTCCTCGCCCGCGCATCAATTCCTGAACTCGACGTTCGTGAACATCGACACGCTGCGTCGCGCCGCGCGGGAGCCGGAGTGCGTCGTCCATCCCGCGGACGCGGAGCGTCGCGGGATCGGCGCCGGCATGCGCGTGGCGATTCACAACGATCGCGGCGCATTCACCGCCGTCGCGCGCGTCGAGGCAAATATCAAGGAGGGCGTGGTGTGGGCGCCCTCGATTTGGTGGGGGAAGCTGGCGGAGGACGGAGCGAATGCGAACCAGACGACATCACAGCGGGAGACAGACATGGGGCATGGGCCCGTTTTCTACGACAACCAGGTTGAAGTCTCGCTTGCGGACTGATGACTGATTGGGGAATGGAGAATGGGGAATAGGGAATAGGGAATAGGGCAACTGCAACGGCGGGATAGGGAAGGGGAAAGAGGAGAGGGAATTGAGTCTATTCCCGCTTTTCTTTCCCTTTCCCTTTCCCGTGTGTTGTAGTTGCCCTATTCCCCATTCCCTCTTCCCCTTTCCCTGAGCAAGACGATACCATTCGAACATGAAGCACTTGCCCCAGACACTCGGCGCGCTGAAGGAATCTCCGCACGGCGTCCCCGAGCGCGCTCGTCGCACCGTCAAGGATGAGATGCGCCAAAACCTGCTGGTCCGACTCTGTACCGGCGGGCCGCTCTTTCCTGGCGTCATCGGCTACGAAGAATCCGTGATGCCGCAGATCGTCAACGCGATCCTGTCGCGCCACAACTTTATTCTCCTCGGGCTCCGCGGTCAGGCGAAGTCGCGCATTCTTCGATCCATGGTGTCACTGCTCGACGACGTGATGCCCGTCGTCGCGGGAAGCGAGGTGAACGACAGTCCCTTTTCACCGATCTCGAAGTTTGGGCGCTCGCTCATCGACCAGGCGGGCGACGATACGCCGATCGCGTGGGTACACCGTGACCAACGCTACGTCGAAAAACTCGCGACGCCCGACGTCACGATCGCCGACATGATCGGGGATCTCGATCCGATCAAGGCCGCGCGCGGCGGCCATCTACTCTCCGACGAGCTCACGATCCATTACGGCATGCTGCCGCGCGCCAATCGCGGCATCTTCGCGCTCAACGAGCTTCCCGACCTCGCCGGAAAGGTGCAGGTCGGATTGTTCAACGTCATGCAGGAAGGCGACGTGCAGATCAAGGGCTACCCGGTGCGTCTTCCGCTCGACGTCCAGCTCGTGTTCACGGCTAATCCCGAGGATTACACCGCGCGCGGTAAGATCATCACGCCGCTCAAGGATCGCATCGGCAGCGAAATCCAGACGCACTACCCGCAGTCCGTGCCGCTCGGCATGGAGATCACCAAGCAGGAAGCCTGGGCCCAGCGCGGTCATCGCCCCGTGCGCGTCCCGGATTTCATCGCGGAGCTGGTGGAGCGCATCGCGTTCGAGGCGCGCACGGATCGCCGCATCGATCGGCGTTCGGGTGTGTCACAGCGCCTGCCCATCACCGTCATGGAGAACGTGATCTCCAACGCGGAGCGTCGCACGTTGTCGGCAGGCGACGAAGACGTAGTGCCGCGCGTGTCCGACATCTACGCGGCCTTGCCGGCGATCACCGGGAAGATCGAGCTCGAATACGAGGGAGAGCTCGTGGGCGGCGCGGCAATCGCGAAGGAGCTCATACGGCGCGCGGCGGACATCACGTTCCAGGAGCGGGCCGGCGGCGCCAACGTCGACGACATCATCATGTGGTTCGACGAAGGTGGCGCGCTGCTCGTCGACGAAGACGCAAAATCGCAACTGGTGTATCGCGGCTTCGAGATCGTGCCGGGCCTGCTTCGCATCGTCCACGCCACCGGTCTCGCGCCGGAAGACGATCCGGCGCAAGCGGTGTCGGCGTGCGAGCTCGCGCTCGAGGCGCTGGTCGCGCGGAAACGAATCTCGCGCAGCGACGCGGGCGAGTACGGGCGCGCGGCGCCCGAACCGCGGCGCCGCGCCGGCCCCAACGACTTGTTCGGAGGCGGCGTGGGGTGACGGCCGTGGGCCTGATCGTGCGGCGAGCGACCTCGCAGGACCTCGAGATCGTGCTCGCCCTGCGCATCGCGCTGCTGCGCGAGTATGGCGGCCATCCGATCTACGGACGCCTGCGCCCCGATGCCGAACAGCGCGCGCGACCGATCTTCGCCGCGCAGCTCGACTCACAGAATGAAGTCATGTTTCTCGCCGAGGAGAAGGGTGTGGCGATCGGATTGATTCGATGCGTCGAGTCCGCGTCGTCGCCCCTGCTGATTCCCGACCGTTATTGCTACGTGTCGTCGGTATACGTGCGGCCGGAGTTTCGCCGGCGCGGCGTCCTGCGTGAATTGTTCGCGCGCGCACGCGCGTGGTGCCAACAACGCGGGCTTACCGAGATGCGCCTCCACAACGTCGGCGCGCGCCCTGAATCCGCGGGCGCGTGGGACGCGCTGGGCTTCGAGGTCGTGGAGCAGGTTCGCGTACTGCGTCTGGAAAGCATGGACACGGCGGACACGGCCGCCGCCGACCGCAGCGCGGGATTTGCGCGACCGATCGCGTCGCCGCCCCGCGGTACGCCGACAAGCCACGCGTGATCATCACCGTCTCACGCATGTTCGGGTCGGGCGGGTCGGACGTCGCGGCGCGTGTCGCCCGTCAACTCGGCTGGCCGGTGCTGGACAACGCCGTGGTGGACGCCGTGGCTGAGCGACTCGGCATCTCGCGCGCCGAGGCGTCCTCGATCGAGGAACGGGTGCCGTCGCTTTCGGAGCGCATCGCGTCGTCGCTTCGAATGTCGACGCCGGAGTTCGTCGTCCCGGTCGCGGATGCGTCGCTCACGGAGACCGCCGAGGTGCGCATTGTGGACGTCACCAAGCGCGTCATGGAGGAGGCCGCGCAGCAGGGGGACGCGGTGATCGTCGGCCGCGGCGCGCAGTGCATGCTCGCGGACCGCCCGGACGCGCTCCATGTCTTCTGTTATGCGGCGCTGCCGGCGCTCGTCGAGTACGCGATCGCGCACCGTGGAGTGAATCCCGCGAACGCCGCGCACGAGGTCGAGAAGATGAACCGGCAGCGCGAGCAGTACATCAAACGCAACTGGGGGCGCGACTGGCGCGCGTTCGAGAACTACCACCTGTGCGTCGATACCGGGCGACTCGGGATCGAGACCGCGGCGGACATCGTTGTCGCGGCCGCGCGGGCGCGCTTCAACCTCGCTGTTTGAGCTCCTCGAGGCGAGCGTTGGTGGACGCCGGCAGGAACATGTCGTCCGCGATCTTCGCGACCTCCTCAGCTTCCTTCCAGGCCGCTTCTAGCAGCGCGAGCTCGCCCTCCAGCGCGCGGCGTTCGTCCTCCTCGTGCGAGGCCATCTCCATCGCGACGCGCACTTCCTTGGGGAGACTCGTGAGCATGTGACCGCGCGGCGCCACCGATGTGCGACGCGCACGCAGCGTCGGCCCGACCGCATATCGTTGGAACAGCACTGACGGATCACCCATATCGGCAATCAATTGCACCGCGGTCTGAACCTCCGCCGGCCGGGCGCCCTTCTCATTGATGGCCGGCAGGAGTTTGGATGCCGCGCGGAGCGCGTCACGCCCGGTGAACAACGTCGCGTCCGCCGGGCGAAGATAGTCCGCATCGTCGTCGCGGTTGCGACGCCACGACCACGGCTCTCTCAGACCCTTCGCCAGCGGCACTCGCAAACCCCAACCGTCATCGGTTCCGATCACGGACACCTTCTCGAGCTGCCTCTTGCGGATCGGAATCACTGTCTCGCTGTTCGGCAGCCGCAGTCGCGCGCGAACACGCCGGCTCTCATAGGCGTTGTGCAGGCCGTTGATGATCTGCCAAGAGCCCCAGCCGCCTCCCGCGATGATACCGGTCATCGGCCCGAGGACGACTAGACCGCCGATTGCCGCCATGCCGGCCGCGGACAGCAGCAGCGATTTGCGTCGGCGCCTGCCAAACTGGTCGCCGTAGCGCCACGCCGCCATCTCGGGACGCAACGCGTTTCCAATGCGCACCAGCTCGAGACCTTCACGGAGCTTGGCCAGACCGATGTTGTCCGTGGAGACTCGAAGGCGCGTGCCCACGAAGAGCCGCTCGCACTCCTCGATTGCCTCCCAGCGTTCTTCCAGAGGGGTCAAGTTCCAGCGCTCGCACTTGCGACACACCACCCACAACCGGCCCTTCGATGCGTCGAATGCGAGGCGACGACCAATCGGAAACTGCTCGATGACCTCGTTGCTGCCGAGATCTTCGTTACAGAACAGGCACGTTGAGTACATAGGTGGGTCCTGGCTGCCCCCGCGCGAATGCGCTCGTGACTCTCATACTACGTAAAGAGCGTCCTCGAAGTGCCGTGCGGAAAGCCGGGGACGGTTGTTCAGACAGGTTGCGTGTGGGCTAAACGCAATGGCGGTCGTCTGTAAGCTCGGATTGCATAGACCAACATGACAACACCCCCGCTCGCGATCGCCCATTCAACGCCAAAGGCCTTGGCGACAATTCCAGCCAGAAACGACCCGACGGTCTGTGCGAGACCGACGACGACAAACGAATACGCCGCCATGAGACGACCGCGCAGCGCGTCGGGGACGCTATGCTGCAACATGGCGTTCGATACGGCGCCGTTCGCGATCATCGCGATGCCGGCAAAAAAGAGCAGCAGATATGCCAGCCGCGCGTCGCGCACCGCCGCGAGCGCGAGCAGAATCAACGGATACGCGAGCGATGACACGCGCAGCGTTCGGCGGCCGGCTTGCGGACCCGCGCGAGCGGCCAGCGCAAGCGCGCCAACCAATCCTCCAACGCCGACGCAGGCGAGCAGCAAACCATAGCCGCCAGCTCCCAAGCCGAGACGGTTGCGAGCATACACGGGCATCAGCGTGAGATACGGAATGCCGAGGATGGAATACACGGTCACGAGCTTCATCAACGCCGCTACGAGTGGCGTGCTTCGCATATACGCGAAGCCTTCGCGGATGCCTTCGAGCGGCCGCATGATTTCCGCGTGCGGCTCCCACGGCGCGAGTCGCACCATGAACAATCCGACGAGCACCGCGACGTAGCTCAGGGCGTTGAGGCCGAACGCCCACGCGATGCCGAGCTTCGCGATCACGAGCGCCGCGAGCGCAGGCCCGACGATGCGCGCGAGATTGAATCCGCTCGACTGCAACGCAATTGCCTGCGGCAGGTCTTCGCGGGCAGCGAGCTCGATGATCATCGATTGGCGCGACGGAATCTCGACGGAGCTGATGACGCCCTGCACGGTCGCAAGAACCAGCAGCCACCCGATCGAGATCCGGCCGCTCCACGTGAACCAGAAGAGCAGCGACGCCTCCACCAGCAGCAGCGACTGGCAGATCTTGACCAGCCGGAGCTTCTCGTAGCGATCGACGAGCACACCGGCGTGCATCGAGAAGAGCACGATCGGAAGCGAGCCCGCCGACACGACGAGTCCGACGAGAAAGGCGTTGTTGGTGAGATCGAGCGCGAGCCAGCCTTGCGCCATGCTCTGCATCCACGTCCCGATGAGCGACAGCGTCTGACCGAACCAGAAGAGCCGGAAATTCCGGTGGCGGGCGAGGACGCTGAAGGGGTTGAGGCTTGGCACGCGAAAAAAGATAGGTGTTAGGTGATCGGTTTTAGGTGTTAGGGGTCTACCCCTACCACCGCGCACCTACCACCTATCACCTTGTAGAGGTGCGTAGTCACACCTATTCGAAGTTCAGCCCCGAGCTGGCAGACGCCGTCGACCTGCAAGCGTTGCTCGACAAGCTCGCGGATTTCCTGTTGCAGTCGGGGTTTGCCGGGGGCAGCGATCCGTCGCACTTTGGGTTCGACTTCGGCGACGAAAACGACCGTTCGCTCGACGCGCTGCGGCAGGCCATCATCGACGCGCTCATGGCGTCGAATCAGTTCACGCCGGAAATGCTGCAGGCGCTTCGCGGCGAGGGGACGCCCGAGGCGCAGGCGCAGCTCGCGAAGTTGCTCGACGATCTCGTCCAGCGGCTGGTGAAAGAGGGCTATCTGAACGTGACGCAGGCGCCGCAGATGCCCGCCGGCCACCAACAGATGGAAGGGCCCGGCAGCATGGCGCGCGCGGCGGCGCGCGATGTTCAATTCTCGCTCACGGAGAAGGGCGTCGACTTCCTGGGCTACAAGACGCTCCGCAATCTCCTCGGCTCATTCGGCAAGTCGAGCTTCGGCAGCCACGACACGCCGTATCTGGCGACCGGCATCGAGACGGACGGATGGAGCAAGCAGTACGAGTTCGGCGACACGATGAACCTGGACGTGAACGAGACGCTGAAACATGCGATAGCGCGCGAAGGCCTCTCGGTTCCGATCAATCTCGAGTACGGCGACCTCATGGTGCATCAGGCCGAGTACCGCTCGTCGTGCGCGACGGTGCTGATGCTCGACTGCTCGCACTCGATGATTCTGTATGGCGAGGATCGCTTCACGCCCGCGAAGAAGGTTGCGCTCGCGTTGACGCACCTGATTCGGACGCAGTTCCCAGGCGATTCATTGAAGGTCGTGCTGTTTCACGATTCCGCTGAGGAGATCCCGCTGCCCGCGCTCGCCACGGCGCAGGTCGGCCCGTATCACACCAATACGGCCGAAGGGCTCAAGCTCGCCCGACGCCTGCTGCTCGGCCAGAAGAAGGACATGCGACAGATCATCATGATTACCGACGGCAAGCCGAGCGCGCTGACGATGCCCAACGGGCAGATCTACAAGAATTCGTTCGGGCTCGACACGACGGTCATCGCGCAGACGCTGCGCGAGGTGGCACTGTGCCGCCGCAGCGGCATCATGATCAACACGTTCATGCTCGCGCGCGACCGGGCGCTGGTGGAGTTCGTGAAGAAGGTGTCCGAGATCTGTCGCGGAAAGGCCTACTTCACGACGACTATGACGCTGGGGCAATTCATCCTGATGGACTTCCTCCGGAGAAAGACGAGGAAAGTCTCGTAAGGCAGGGAATTGGGAATCGGGAATTGGGAATAGGGCAACTACAAAGGCGGGAAAGGGGAAGGGAAAGGGAAAGGGGTTAGCGAATTGGGTCTTTGCTCTTCCCGCGTAGCGCACGCACGAGACCGGCCAGGAGGCGACTGACGTCGACGGCGAGTTTCAGTGCAGCTTCGATAGCCGCGGTCCTACCATAGGCTCGAGCTGAGAACTCCAGGTGCGTCTCCAGCTCCTTCACCGATCCGTTCGCGATCGATAGGTACTTGATGTAATCGGGGCGTGAGAAGCGACCGTTGCCTTCTGCAATGTTGGCCGGGATCGAGACCGCAGCGCGTCTGATTTGTGTCGCCACGCTGGACGCTCTCGAGGGCAGCTCGACACAGACTTTCTCGCACGCGAGCGCCAAGTCCATCGCCTTCTGCCACACGATCAGATCGCGATAATCACGGATCGGCGCTTTCTGCATTCCGTACGATGCCACCGCGCGTGACCGTAATAGCACCAATTGGTTGCGGCTATTCCCTATCTCTTTCCCTCTCGCTTTCCCGCCGTTGTAGTTGCCCTATTCCCTCTTCCCCATTCCCAATTCTCTGTTGTTATAGCTCGCCATTCAGGATTTTCCGCAGCACTGTCGTATCGATATTGCCGCCGGAGAAAATCACGCCTACTCGCTTTCCCTTGAGTCGATCGCGCAACTTGAGCGCGGCGGCGACGCCCAGCGCGCCGGCGCCCTCCACGAGATTGTGCGTCAGCTTGAGAATCGTCCGAATCGCTTCCGCGAGCTCTGTGTCCGTTACGGTCACGAAACCCGCGAGCCCTTCCTGAAGCGTCGAAAATGTCAGCGCGTAGGGTTGGCGAGTCGCAACACCCTCCGCGAACGTGTTCGCGTGCTCGGTCTTCATCGGCGCCTTCGCGTGCCACGAGTCGTGGATGGCCGGCGCGCCGGCGCACTGTGCGCCAAACACCGATAGATCCGGCGCCAGCTCGCGCGCAACCGTGAGGGCGCCTACCGATTGCGACCCGCCGCCAACCGCGATCACGATCGCATCCAGGCCGCCTGATTGTTCGATCATCTCCAGCGACATTGTCGCCGCGCCGGTGATGACGCGCGCGTCGTTCGTCGAGTGCGCGATCGCACGTCCTTCCTTGCGCGCGATGCGGAACATCGCCTCCACCGATTCGTCGTAATCGCGCCCTTCCTCGATCACCGTCGCACCCCAACCGCGCATCGCGGCGTTCTTCTCCGGGTTGTTTCCGACTGGGACGCAGATCGTGGCACGAACTCCCAACAGCGACGCGGCGTACGCAATACCCTGACCGTGATTCCCCGTAGACGCCGCCACCACGCCGCGTTCGCGTTCGTCTGCGGACAGGCCGGTGACAAATGAAAGTCCGTTGCGAACCTTGAACGATCCCGTCGGCTGATGGTTCTCGTGTTTGATCAGCAGCGACGTTCCGCCGCCGATGAGTTGATCGAGTAGCGGGTAGTGTCGCAGCGGCGTCGTCGTGAGAAACGGCGACAGCCGCTCGCGAGCCTGCAGCACGTCGTCGAACGTGACGGGCCACGGCGGCCCCATTGCGTCGCGCGACATCGGTTGCGTCTTCGCGCTCGAGCTCATGGGTGTGCGATCATCTCGGTCGGAACTGGCGTGGTAACGAGCACCGTCGTCACGGCGAGAATGACGGCCGCGAAGAGCAACTCGATCGATGCCGTGACTCTGAAGGATCCCACGACACCACCCAAGTTCAATCTGCGCCTCGCGCGCAACCAGTTGTATGCCCCCATCCCCGCCACCAGGAGAAAGAATCCCAGCTTGAGGAGGAGCGTTTTTCCGTATGGAGTCCCCCACATCGCGGACCACGCGCCCACGCGAAGCCAGGTCGTTCCCAACCCGGCAATGACGACGATCGGAGCACAGAACAGCGCGACCGGATGAAAGGAATTCACAAGCGACGCCACGGCGTCCCGATCGTTGGCAACGCGGCGCATCGCAGGCATGCCCGCGACGAGCACCATGAAGAGGCCACCGAGCCACACGCTCGCTGCCGTCACGTGCAACACGTCGAACGCGATGCTCAGCCCCACATATCTGCTCGACGCGGCGTGGCCCGAAAGCGCGGGCGACATCGCCATCCCCAAGCCGCCGGCGAGCGCGAGAGGCGTTCCAATCACCACGCTTCGAGGAGAGACGGTCCAGCCGAGGAAGAGCGCGAGCGCTCCGACAAGGCCGAGCGCCCAACCGGCGCCCCATAACGTGGTCGTCACCATCGGCAGCAACTCTGCCGGAGCGAGCGCGAGCTCGGTGCCATGCACCGCGACCGACTCGTCGTAGAGACGGATGCATGCGGCAACCGCATATAAAATCAGAAAACTCCGGCCGAGCCGGCGCGCGCGATCGCCCGCATCCGACGTCGGAACGCCACGCGCCGCGAGCGGTGGCAAGACACCGTGACGGAAGCCGAGCGCGCCAAGCACGACGAGCAGCGAGACGAACTCCATCCATCGCGCGCCCTGATACGCGGAATTGCCTTCGTGTGATTCCGGGACAGGCGCGTTTTGCTCGCGCACCACGAGCGGCGCGACCGTCGTCGTGCTGGCGCCTTCGACGACAAACGCGACTTCGCCGCGCGCGACATGGCCGTCCGCGCTCGCGGTCTGCCATTCGACGCGATACTCGCCCGGCGCGAGGACGCGCGGGATGTCCGCATGGAATCCGTCGGCCATATCGGCCACGATGGAACCGAGTGCGATGTCGCTGTTGGGCCCGATGAGCCGCAGCCTCGAGAAGGCGAGCTGCGGACGCGCGGTGAACCACAGCGCGATGCGCGTGGGGGCGACGGCGAGGCGGCTCCCGCGCGCGGGGGCGCTACGACGCAAACCCAGATGCGCGTGTGCCAACGACGGCAGCAGCGTCAAGACGACCAGTGCGCCGAACGCGCGGCGCGAAACGGCGATCAGGCGCGACATGGGCGTGGAAGATGACACGCAATTATCTTGACGCCAACCCTACGCAGATGACGCTCGTTCCCGCGCTGACTCTCGGATTTGTCCTCGGCATGCGGCATGCGACCGACGCCGATCACATCGCAGCAATTGGAACGATCGTGGCCGGCGGGCGTTCGGCGCGCCGTGCCGGGCTCGTTGGGGCCGCGTGGGGCGTCGGACATTCGGCCAGCGTGCTGCTCGTCGGCGGAACCCTGGTGCTCTTGCGCCTCCCAATGCCAACGCGCGTCGCAATGGCGTTGGAGTTCGGAGCGGCGCTCATGATCGTCGGCCTCGGTGTGCGATCGTTGTTCACGCAGGCGCCGAGAGAGATCGCATCGCACGTCCGGCCACTGGTCGTCGGCGTTGTGCACGGTCTCGCGGGTTCGGCGGTTCTCGCGTTGCTCGTGATCGGGACGTCGAGCACCGCGGTCGCGGCCGGCGTCTATCTCGTTTGCTTTTGCGCGGGGACGATAGCGGGTATGGCGCTCATCACCGCGCTGCTCGCGGTGCCGGCGCACCTGCAGCCGTCGTGGGCGTTGACGCTCGATCGAGGCGTGCGGATTGTCGCGGGGGTCGCGAGTGTCGCGATCGGACTGGCGATGGCGCACCGGCTCGGCGTGCGTGACGGCTTGTTTGGCGCCGCTCCGACCTGGACGCCCGAATGAGACACTCGGCGCGCGTGGAACCCGCGCGCGCCGCCGCATTCAGTCGCGCGCTGCGCCGCTGGTTTCGCAAGAACGGGCGCAACCTTCCGTGGCGAAAGACGCGCGATCCATATCGCGTGCTCGTCTCCGAGGCGATGCTCCAGCAGACGCAGGTGTCGCGCGTCGTGGGCTATTACGATCGCTTCCTCGATCGTTTCCCCACGATGGACGCTCTCGCGAAGGCACGGCCCGGCATGGTTCGCGAGAGCTGGGAAGGGCTGGGCTACTATGCGCGCGCCAGAAATCTCCACGCGCTCGCGCGCGAGGTCGCCGAGCTTCCATCGGAGCCGTCGCAGCTCCGCGCGCTGCCCGGGGTCGGTCCATACACCGCGGGAGCGGTAGCGTCCTTTGCGTTCGAGCGCCGGGCCGCATTGGTGGACACGAACGTCGCGCGAGTTTTGCGACGCGTCTTCGCGCCGCGCGCGAACTTCAAGACGAGTTGCGGCCAGAAGCGATTGTGGTCTATCGCGGAGGCGATTCTTCCGCGCACGGGCAAGACGACGTGGACTCACAATCAGGCGCTGATGGAGCTTGGAGCCCTCGTGTGCACGGCGCGTGTGGCGCGCTGCAGCCGCTGTCCTGTTGTTGACTACTGTAAAACTGGGAATAGGGAAGCGGGAGTTGGGAATAGGGCAACAACGACAGCGGGAACGGGAAAGGGAAAGTGATAGGGACTAGTCCCAATTCTCTTTCGCTTTCCCGTTCCCGCCGTCGTTGTTGTCCTATTCCGTAATTCCCTATTCCCGGCTATTTGCGCGTCCTGGGAAACTTATTTGTGAGAGTTCCTTTGTATGCGCGCTCGCTTGACCCCGTGTAGATCTGTCGCGGACGCGCGATCTTCTGCTCCTTGTCGTTGAGCATCTCCTCCCACTGCGCCAGCCAGCCGGCGGTGCGCGCGAGAGCGAATAGCACGGTGAAATAATCGTCCGGAAACGCCATCGAGCGGTAAATGAGACCGGTGTAGAAATCCACGTTGGGGTACAGCTTGCGCGACACGAAGTAATCGTCGTTCAGCGCGGCCTCCTCGAGCTTGAGCGCGATTTCGAGGTCCTTGTCCATCCCGACCTGCTCGAAGACGTCGTACGCGAGCTTCTTCACGATCTTCGCGCGCGGGTCGTAGCTCTTGTACACTCGATGGCCGAAGCCCATCAGGCGGCTGCCCTTGCCGCCCTTCACTTCGTCGATGAAGCCTGGGACGTTCTTCGGATGCCCGATCTCCTTGATCATCTTCAGCACGGCTTCATTGGCGCCACCGTGCAGCGGGCCGTAGAGCGCCGCGATCCCCGCCGCCACCGCCGAGAATGGATCGACGTGCGATGAACCGACGGCGCGCACGGCGCTCGTCGAGCAGTTCTGCTCGTGGTCGGCGTGCAGGATGAACAGCACCTCGAGCGCTTTGACGAAGCTCGGATTCGCCTCGTATTTCGGCTCCGACATTCGCGCCACCATCGAGAGAAAATTCTCGACGAAGCTCAAGTCGTTGTCGGGGTAGATGAAGGGAAGACCCTTTGCGTGCCTGTAAATGAATGCCGCGAGGGTCGGGACCTTCGCGAGCAGCCGGATGATCGAGATGTTGCGCTGATCCGGATCGTGAATGTTCTTGGCTTCCGGATAGAAGGACGACAGCGCTGCAACCGTGGCCGTCAACATCGACATCGGATGCGCGTCGTACCGGAATCCGCGCATGAACTCCTTGATGTTCTCGTGCACGTACGTGTGGAACGTGATGTCGTGCACCCACTGGTCGTAGTCCTTCTGGTTGGGCAGCTCGCCGTGACGCAGAAGCCACGCGACCTCGAGGAACGTCGCCTGATCCGCCAGTTGCTCGATCGGATACCCGCGATAGCGCAGGATGCCTTTGTCGCCGTCGATGAACGTGATGGCGCTCTTGCACGACGCGGTGTTCATGAACGCCGGGTCGTACGTCATCAGACCGAATTCGTCGACCTCGACTTTGATCTGGCGCAAGTCCATCGCGCGTATGGCCGTATCGCCTTCGGTTCCTTGCTCGAGGATCGCGACCGAATACGGTTTACCGGTGCGGCCGTCCTTAATCTCCAACGTTCCCGACGAGACTTCCTTGGCGCCGCTTGTGTTCGCGCCGGGCTTCGCCGCCTGCGTGGTGCCCATGCTCCGCTCTCCCTGGGAGTGTCGCCCGCTCGAGTATCAACGAGCGCGCCTGACAAATCTACTGGTCCCTTTCTGTCAGCAACATTGCCATCGACGATGGTTTGGCCACCGACGTCATGAGCGACGTCGCGTTCTGGTGGCGGGTAGATTCACGCCATGGACCAGGTGCTCGACGGGTACAAACTGTTCGTCGTCGTCGTAAAGAACGCGCTCTTCTGGCTGGCCGTGGTCGCGGCCGTGATTGCGCTCGTCGACTGGGCGGTGCGAACGCGAAAGCTGAATCCATTCGGGCCGATTGCGCGTTTCTTCCGACGTTTCGTCGATCCGCTGATGCTGCCGGTCGAGCAGCGCGTCGTTCGGGCTGGGGGCCAACCGAGCAGCGCGCCGTGGTGGACGCTGGTGTTCGTCGTCGTGGGCGGTTTGCTGCTGCTCTGGCTGCTCGACTTCATCGGCGGCCTGATCGTTGGCGTGATGATCGGCATTCAAAGCCCTCAGGGCGTCTTCAGACTTCTCTTAGCCTGGGCGTTCACGCTCATCCGCGTGGCGATATTCGTTCGGATCATCGCGTCGTGGTTCCAGATCTCGCCCTGGTCGAAATGGATTCGCTGGTCGTACGTGCTCACGGAGTGGTTCCTGGTGCCGCTGCGACGAGTCGTCCCGACCTTCGGGCCGCTGGACCTGTCGCCGCTCGTCGCGTTGCTCCTGTTGTATCTGCTTCAGTCGGTGCTGGGCGTGTAGTGAGCGATCTTCGTGTGAGCTCCACGAGCACGGGCGTCCGTTTTCCGGTTCGCGTACAGCCCAGAGCGTCCGACAGCAGTTTCGCGGGCTTGCACGGTGACGCGCTCAAAGTCCGGCTCAGGGCCCCGCCCGTCGACGGCGCCGCCAATGCTGCATTAGTGGAACTCCTTGCCGATACTTTCGGTATCCCAGCGCGAAGCATTACAATTGTCGCCGGCGCGAGCTCGCGAACCAAAGTCGTCGAGCTCGCTGGTATCACCGAGGAACACGTCAGGCGGTTGGTGCAGACATGGTGCACGTCGAGAGATCGCCCGAAATGACAGTCTTGTTGGTTGGTGGAGACCCGGCACAGCTCGAAGGGTTGGCGCAGTCGTTCGCCGCCGTGGGCTACGTGCCGCGAGTGGCGGAGTCGCTTCACGAAGCGCGTGAACTGGCGGCGGACTCGCCGCCGCTGCTCGCTGTTGTCGAGCGCGAATTCGCTGCTGACGCGAGCGGGGAAGCGTTGGCGATCCCGCTTGCGCCGGGCGGCGCTCTCGTTCTGTTTCACGGCGCGGCGAATGCACTCGCGCCGATCTCGCCCACACTGCAGCGCTCCGTCATGGCGGAGCTCACACTTCCACTGGAGCGCAATCGTCTGATGGCGCTCGCGCAGCACGTTCAGGAGCGCGTGCGTGCCACGGGTCGCGGAAAACGCTCGACACCGCCGGAGCAGCAGGCCTTCTGAGACTGGATGTGGGAGATCGAAGGTAGGAGTGGCCACATCCCATCTCCTACATCCTACATCCTACATCCCGCCTTGATGTTACGGACATGTCCCACTAACGTCATA
>Ga0070698_100003612_pt1 | contig 16998 bp, 13 predicted proteins | sample KBSK1502metaG_FD_65477 | JGI IMG/M metagenome (GOLD analysis project Ga0070698, IMG submission 65477) | Corn, switchgrass and miscanthus rhizosphere microbial communities from Kellogg Biological Station, Michigan, USA - KBS K1-50-2 metaG | ecosystem: Host-associated > Plants > Roots >...
GATGTCGCTCGGCAACCTCCACGACATGCTTTATCAGGTCACGATCGACCCGGGGATGCTCCGCTACCTTGACCTTGGGACATCGACCGGTAAGGCGCCGAACGAGAACTACAGCCGCGAGCTCATGGAGCTCTTCACGATGGGCGTCGGCACATTCACCGAGGACGACGTACGCGCCGGCGCGAAAGCGTTCGCCGGGTGGCGCGAGCCCACGACGCAGGCCATGTACGACGCGCTCGTGAAGCGCGCCATGGACCAGGGCCGGCCCGCACCGAAGAACGTCACGCCCGACGCAGTCAAGACCGGAGTGTTCGACCAGCAGCGCGCCTACGTCGGCGGGGTCAAGTTTCTCGGCGACGTCCGTCAATGGGACACGAAGAGCGCGCTCGAGAAGATCCTGACGCAGGAGTCCGTCGCGCCGTTCATCGTCACGAAGATCCTTCGCGAGTTTGTGACCGATCAGCCGAGCGACGCCTACGTGAAGCGGCTCGCCGACGGCTTCCGGAAGTCGCGCTACGACGTGAAGTCACTGATGCGGGACGTGTTCATGAGCCCGGAGTTCGTCGCGCCGACGAGCTACCGCGCGCTCGTGAAATCTCCTACGGAGCTGATGGTGCACATGGCCAAAGCGCTCGAGACGCCGGCGCTCGCGAAGGCCATCGGCGTCGCCGGCCAGGGCATGGGCCAGATGCTCTTCGATCCACCGGAGGTCGGCGGGTGGCCGTCGAACGCGAGCTGGATCTCGAGCAACAACGTGGTCGAGCGCGTCAACTTCGCGCAAGCGACGCTCACCGGCATGGCCAAGATCCCGGCGTTCAAAGACGCGCACACGATGCATCTCGACGGCGTCGTGAGCCCCGCGACTGCACAGCTTCTCAACTCGAGCCCGGACGACGCGACGCGCTGGCTCATCCTCCTCGCGTCGCCGGAATTCCAGCTGAAATAAGAAGGTGCTGCGATGAAAGAGCTCGGCGGAACGAACGGACTCTCACGCAGGGACTTTCTGAAGAACGGCCTGGTCTTCGGCGTCGGCGCGCAGGCGCTCGCCTCGGGTTACGCGGCCGTTCCCGACGTGTTCGCCCGCGCCGTCCTCTCGGCGAAGTCCGCCGCCGTGCAGAACGACAAGGTGCTCGTGATGATCCAGCTCGGCGGGGGCAACGACGGACTGCAAACGGTCATCCCCATCTCGAGCTCCCAGCTCCGCGACTTCCGGCCCCAGCTCTCCGCGGCCGCGGCGAAGGCGCAGCCAATCAACAAGGACCTCGGGCTGCACGAGAACCTGAAGGGCATCAAGACCCTCTTCGACTCGGGCAAGGTCGCCATCGTCCAGGGGGTCGGTTACACCAACCCGTCCTTCTCGCACTTCGACTCGATCCGTGTTTGGGAAACGGCCGACCCGGCGCGGCGCCAGCAGGACGGCTGGCTCGGCGCGGCGATCGCGAAGAACTACGACTCGGCGGGCCACCCGCTCTTCGGATGCGCCTGCGGCACCACCAACGTGCCGGGGATGCTGCGCGACCTTCAGGCGACCCTCACCGTCATCGACGACGTGAAGACGTTCGGCTTCCAGGGCGGACAGAACGTCGAAGACGTCATGGGCACGCTCTACAAGGGCACGCCCGGGATGTACGGCGCGCTCTTCGACAGCGCCATGAGCACAGTGCGCGACACCGTCGCGCAGCTGCGCACCTCGTCGGCGAAGTACACGCCGAAGGGGAATTACTCGGACAAGGTCCAGCTCGTCTACTCGAGTAAGAACCAGCTCGCCGCCGCGCTCCAGCTCGCGGCGGAGCTCATCGTCACCGGCACGGGCGTCAAGGTCCTCCACGTCACGCTCGGCGGGTTCGACACGCATTACACCGAGCTCAACCGGCACGACCAGCTCATGAGCTACCTCGACTCGGCCATTACCGCGTTCCACGACGACCTCACCGCTTACGGCATGGCCGACCGCGTCATGATCGCGACCTGGTCCGAGTTCGGTCGGCGCCCGAAAGAGAACGCGAGCGGCGGGACCGACCACGGGACCGCGTCACCGGTCTTCCTCATCGGCGACGGGGTCAAAGGCGGCCTCTACGGAGAGACCCCGAACCTCGCGAAGCTCGACCAGCTCGGCAACCTCTCGTACTCCGTGGACTTCCGCGCCGTCTACCAGGAGATCCTGTCGTCGCACCTCGGCGTCGACGCAAAGGAGATCCTCGGACAGAGCTTCGACCGCGTTCCGTTCGTGAAGACGGCGCCGGTCTGATGTCCGAGCTCGCGCTCAAGGTCGGTTCGATCGTCACGACCTTGCTGGTGATGATCGCGGGGTACGGCTACGCGGCGACGCACCTCAAGAATCCAAACGCCCCGCTCCAGCCGCCGGTCGAGAAGTCGGCAATTGAAAAGTCCGCGGTCGCGACCCCGGCCCCGCCGACACCCACGCCCATCCCATCGCTCGTCGGAACGCGTCGGGGCAACCCGCCCCGCGCGACCACGTCACCGGCCCCGCGCCTGACCCTGCAACCGGGAGTTCAGGCCACCGAGCTGCCAGGAGTGGCCTTCACGCACGTCTCCTGAGCCGCGTCAGCGGACGCCGAACTCCCGAAGGAGGAGTCGCCCGTAGCGCTCGGCGACCGCCTCGCTGAAGTAAGTCCGGCGCCGCGCGTACTGCACGTGATGGCCGAGCTCGTGTGCAAAGCTCGCGATCGGATCCTCGTGGTTTTCAGCGAGCTGGTCGACGTCGAAGTCGGCGGCCTGACACGTGCAAGGGAGCCAGACACGAATGAGGCCGGGCTCGTAGTCCGCGAGCACCATTCCGTCCTGCACGCCGGTGCGCTCCGCTTTGCGCTGCGTTCCGCCGGGACGGCCGCCGACGCCATAGCCGTAGACGGCCACGGTCCCGTGATAGCCGGCGCGCCGAGCGAGGCGCTGCCAGAGGCGCCGTCCGCCCGGAAGCCGTTCGCGCCCGCAGTACCTCGAGAGCCGCATCGCGGACCCGGCCAGGCACAGCCCGTACCCGTGCGGCCCGGACGAGGCCGCGCCATGCCGAATTGGCGCTTGGCAGCGCCTTTGGTGAGAATGCGGCCGTGATCCCGATAGGCGACGAGGACACCGGCCGCCCTGGCGTCATTCCCTACATCAACCTCGCGATCATCGCGCTCAACATCCTCGTCTTCCTCTATCAGCTCGTCGATCCGAACTTCACGAACGGCTACTCGACCGTGCCGGCCGAGATCACCTCGGGCAAGGACATCGTCGGCCAGTTTCCGTTGATCGCCCCCGACGGAACGTCGGTCGTGATCGACGAAGCACCGGGGCCGATGCCGATCTGGCTCACGCTCTTCAGCTCGATGTTCATGCACGGGGGCTGGCTGCACATCGGCGGCAACATGCTCTTTCTCTTCATCTTCGGCGACAACATCGAGAAGGCCTACGGTCACATCAAGTACCTGGTCTTCTATCTGGTCTGCGGGATCATCGCGGGCCTCGCGCACGTCTTCAGCCAGCCCGACTCGATCATCCCGAGCCTCGGCGCGTCTGGCGCGATCAGCGGCGTGCTGGCCGCCTACCTCGTGCTCTTCCCGACCAACCGCGTCAAGGTGATCCTCACGCTGGGTTTCATCTTCCTGCGGCCGATCATGGTTCCGGCCGTGGTGATGATCGGCATCTGGGCGCTACTGCAGTTCGTGAATGGCCTTGGCGCGATCGCGGTGAGCCAGCAGACGAGTGGCGTCGCCTACTGGGCGCACATCGGCGGATTCATCGCGGGGGCGGTGATCACGGTGCTCGCGAGGCCGTTCCTCGATCGCGAGGCAAGCGCGAGCTCGCGCTTCTCGACGCCCACTTGAGGGTCTAGAGGATCGCGGCGAGGCGCTCCACGTCCTCGGCCACGGCGCCCTGCCCGTCGAGCCGGTACGCGGCGCCGAGCAGCTGGCACTTCTCGCGGGCGGTATCGCGCCGGCCGAGCTCGCAGTCGATCTCGATCAGCAGGCGCTGCGCCTCGCGGTCCTTGAAGCCCGCCCCGATGAGATCGAGGAGCACGTCGGATGCGGCCTGCATCTTGTGGAGCGCCATGAGCCTGCGCGCCGCGTCGAGCGCGGTCTGCGTCGCGCGCGCGTCGTGTGCGGCAATGAGGATCGTCGCGCGGACATGGGCGACCGCGGCGTCGCCACCCGGATTCCCGGGGGCGACGTGGCTCGCGAGCTCAGCCTCGAGCTCGGCGACCGGCCGAGGCGTGAAGGGCACACCCTTGCGTGAAGCCGCGGCGGGCACGGGTTCGGTCTTCGGCTTCGGCGTGCCGTTCAGGCCGGCCCGCGCGAGGAGCTCGGCCGCGTTCGCGAGGTCCGAGTGCTCGGCATGCGTGATCGTCTCGGCGTTCTTCAGCACCACCGCCGAGCTCGCCTCGGGCCGCGTTCGCGCCTGCACCGCCGCGGCGAGCGCCGAGCGGTGCTTTGCCTCGACCGCGGCCTCGTCGGGAACGCGGATCGCCGGGGACGGGGCGGCGAAGCCCGCCGCTGGCTTCACGGGGGCCGGTGCGGGCGCGGACGGTGTGGCCGCGACGCGTACGGGCGGTGGCGGCGTCGGCATCGCCCCGCCCTGCGCCGCGGCCACACGGTCCGCGATCGCGAGGAGTTGCGGCAAGTCGCCCAGCGTCTCGCGCCCATAGGTGAGCTCCAGCCAGGCCCGCCGGGTGTCTCGCTGGGCAAGGGCGGTATCGATGAAGCGCGCGTATTCCTGGCACGCGCTGATGAGGTCGCCCTGGTTCGCGAGCGCGGCCGCGAAGCGACGGTGCGCCGCCAGATCGAAGGGCGCGATCTCGACCGCGATCCCGAGGAGCGCGATCGCGTTCACGCGATCGTTCTTGCGGGCGCATGCCCCCGCGCCCTCGCGCAGCGCGAGGAGTGCGCCATCGCGATCCTCGAGCGAGACGAGCGTTCGCGCGAGGCCGCCGTACGAGTCCACGTCACCGTGTTTGCTGACGAGCTCGCGGTACGCGGTCTCGGCCTGACGAAGCCGGCCGCTCGCGAAGAGCTTCGCCGCGGCGGCACTCGCGAGGCGGTGGTCGTTCGCGACCCTCGTCTCGGCCGGGCGACCCTGCTTCGCGAGGGCCTGCGCGAACTCACTCGCCTTCTTGCTGTCCATGACCTTGGTCGCTGCGAGACGCGCGCGCTCTGCGAGCGGAAGGATGTGCGTAGGCTCGACGGTGTTCGCGTTCACGCCCATCGCGTGGAGCTCGCGCGAGAGGAACGCCGGCGCGGCCGGACCGAGGTATTCCTTCGCGACGCCCAGGAGCCCGACGGCGAGCGCGTTCACGGTTACTCCTCGCCGCCGCTTCCGGCTTCGTCCGCGAGCGCGTAGAAGCGCAGCGCGTTCAGCATGCGGTCGAAGGCGGAGGCGACCTCGTGCGTGATGTCGTCGCCGCTTCGCGTGTCGAAGTGCGCCTCCCGCAGGTCGATGTCGCCGGTCGATACCTGCGTCGCTTCGCCGACGAGGCGCCGGAGCGGTCCGACGAGCGACCGCGTCAGCAGGATGCCGATCACGAACGAGAGAAGGACGCCCATCACGAGCATCAGCGCGGCGTCGAAGGTCGCATTGTCGGCCGCCTTCGTGTAGGTGGTGAGCGGCACGGCGAGGACGTAGCCCCACGGCTTGTTGACGAGTCGGGTGACGACCCCGCGCTGCTCGGCGCTACCGGTCCCGAAGGCGAACGCCGCGTCGCCGGTCGCCCCCCGCGGGAGCGTGTCGAGCGCGGTCTTCAGGGTCGGGAGCGGGTCGATGACGAGCTTGTCCGGGGTGATCGTCCCGAAGCGCTTGTCGGCGGCGAGCTTCTTTGCGGTGTCCGCGTCGATCGGCGCGATCGGCTTGTAGATGAGCGCCTCCGCCTGATCGCGGTGACCCTTGGTCTCCGACACCGCGAGGCGGATCCCGTAGTCGTCGACCAGGAAGGAGTGCGCGCCAACGCCGACCGAGCCGGCGTCGCTCTCGACGATGTCCCAGATGGCGGCGAGATTGACGCGGGTCCGGACGACCGCCACGACGACACCGTTTGCCGCGACCGGCGAGGAGAAGAAGAGGGCAGGTTTGTTCGTGATGACCGAGTACGACGGGTCGCTCACGTACGGCGTGCCCTTCATTGCGGTGAGGAAGTACTCGCGGAAGGCGACGCTCGTCCCCTCGTCGGTCGGTACCGAAGCCGCGACGATCGTGCCCTTCGGGTCGACGACCGCGATCGATTCGTACTCGGGTGCGCGCGCGGCCGCGGCCGCAAGCGCGGTCCGCGCCGTTGCGCGCGCCTCCGCGTCGGGGAGGTTTGTCGCGAACCGGACGATGTCCGGCAGCTTCGCCACAAGCATGATGTCGCCGAGGCGGTTCGCGAGGTAGGCGTCAATGGCGTTGGCGGTGGAGGTGGAGCGCTGGCGGATGTTCGTCACGCCGAGGGAGGTGAGGTCGTTACGTGTGTTGTGCGTCGAAACGACGCTCACGAGGGCGATCGGGGCCACCCCGACGATGAGGAGGGCCGCTAGCACCTTTTGCCAGAATCGGACACGAGGCCGACGCATACGCTCCCCTGCCCCGCGCGCCCTATTCGTCCACCCTCGCGCGCGAGTACGCGCATGCTCGGCGCCCTCGGTCACCTGGCCTAGTCACAGGGCGCCACGCGCTCGTACCGGAAAGGTCCTAGTACCGATTGGGGGGCTCCGCCCCCCAGCCCCCGCCCGATTCCCGGCTAAGCCGTACCATTCCGTCAAACAACACACGAGACGTGCCCGCGCACGTGGAGGACAAGTGGCCAACGGAACGATCAAGAAGCTCGTCGGCGACAGGGGCTTCGGCTTCATTCAGACCGAGGACGGCTCGGACATCTTTTTCCACCGGTCGCAGGTGGAAGGCGACGCGTTCGATACCCTTCGCGAGGGGCAGAGCGTGACCTACGAGAAGGGGATGGATCCCCGCCGCGGCAAGCCGCAGGCGGAAAAAATCACTCCCGCCTAGGTCCGCGCGGGTAGGCTTCTAAAAGCACCGCTTCGCCTCGCGTCGCGCAGCAAACCTCGAAGGAGACGCTTCGACGTCTCCAACTGCTCGCGGTCGTCCGGCGTCAAACCCGCGCGCGCGGGATCGAGGCGCCACCAGCATTCGAAGCCCCAGAGGCGCTCGTCGCCTACGCGAAGTCGCGGGATCCCACCGCCGCTACGGCGAGGATCGCCCGTCTCGAAATCGAAGAAGCCCTCGAACACGGCGGCGGCCCCGGTGCGGTCGGGCTCGCCCTCCCGGCAGTCGAGGAGGATCACGCACGGGGTCCCCGGGCGGATCTCGTCGCGCGCGCGCTGCGGACGCCGGCCGCGATCTCCGCGAGGCTGCGGCGCTCGTCCGGCGGGGCGGCGGTCGGATCGTTGCTCGGTGCGGCGATCGGGCCCGCGTGCCGGCGCCGGTGTCGAGGTCGGTCGCGGCTCGGCTTTCGGCCGGCGCGTCCGGAATCGCCGGCGCCGGGGACGCTCTTGCACGCGATGAGTCTACGGGTCCGCGCCGTTACCATCGAGGTAGATGCGTGAGGTCCACGATGTCTACGACGAGTTCAAGCATCAGCTCCCCGACATCGACCCCGAAGAGACACAGGAGTGGATCGAATCACTTGACGCGCTCGTAAAGCAGTCGGGGGGCGATCGCGCCCGCTTCGTCCTCTACAAGCTGCTCAAGCGAGCACGGATGCTCCACGTCGGGCTCCCCCCGCTTACGCAGACGCGCTACATCAACACGATCTCCCCGGAACAGGAGCCCTACTTCCCCGGCGACGAGGAGATGGAGCTCCACATCCGTCGCCTCATCCGTTGGAACGCCGTCGCCATGGTCGTCCGCGCGAACCATCACTACGAGGGCATCGGCGGTCACCTCGCGACCTACGCCTCCGCGGCGAGCCTCTACGAGGTCGGCTTCAACCACTTCTTCCGCGGGAAGGACGAGGGAGCCTCGGGCGACCAGATCTTCTTCCAGGGGCACGCCGCGCCCGGCATCTACGCGCGCGCGTTCGTCGAGGGCCGGCTCACCGAGTCGCAGCTCGACCATTTCCGGCGCGAGGTCGTCCGCGGCGAGGGACTCTCGAGCTATCCGCACCCACGCCTCATGCCCGACTTCTGGGAGTTCCCGACCGTCTCGATGGGACTCGGCCCGCTCGCCGCGATCTACCAGGCGCGCTTCAACCGTTACCTGCATCACCGCGGGATCAAAGACACCTCGGGGTCGCGGGTGTGGGCGTTCGTTGGAGACGGCGAGTGCGACGAGCCGGAGGCGCTCGGCGCGCTGCACGTCGCCGCGCGCGAGGGCCTAGACAACCTCACGTTCGTCGTGAACTGCAACCTGCAGCGGCTCGACGGTCCGGTGCGCGGCAACGGCAAGATCATCCAGGAGCTCGAGTCGGTCTTCCGCGGCTCGGGTTGGAACGTCATCAAGGTGCTCTGGTCACGCGAGTGGGACGATCTGCTCGCGCGCGACGTCGACGGGGTCCTCGTGAACCGCATGGCCGAGACGACCGACGGCGAGTCGCAGCGCATGACCATCGCCGACGGCGCGTACATCCGCGAGCACTTCTTCGGAACTGACCCGCGCCTCCGCAAGCTGGTCGAGCACCTGTCCGACGAGCAGCTCCGCACGCTGCGCCGCGGCGGCCACGACTACCGCAAGGTGTACGCGGCGTACCACGCCGCAGTTCGCCACACCGGCGCGCCCACCGCGATCCTCGCGCAGACGGTAAAGGGCTGGGCGCTCGGACCGTCGGTCGAGGCGCGCAACATCACGCACCAGGCGAAGAAGATGAGCGTCGAAGAGCTCAAGATCTTCCGCGACCGCCTGCAGCTGCCGATCTCAGACGACCAGCTCACGGACGATCCGCCGTACTACCATCCCGGCCCGGATTCGCCCGAGATCCAATACATGATGGAGCGCCGGCGCGCGCTCGGCGGGTTCGTGCCGAGGCGCATCGTCCGCGCGAAGCCGCTCTCGCAGCCCGACCCGTCGGCGTTCGCCGAATTCCCGAAGGGCTCCGGGACCGCGGCCGCCTCGACCACGATGGCCTTCACGCGTCTCCTGCGCAATCTCCTGCGCGACAAGAACGTGGGCAAGCGCATCGTCCCGATCATCCCCGACGAGGCGCGCACGTTCGGCATGGATCCGCTGTTCAAGGAGGTCGGGATCTACTCGCCGCTCGGCCAGCGCTACGAGCCGGTCGACGCCGAGACGCTCCTTCCGTACCGTGAGGCCATCGACGGCCAGGTGCTCGAGGAGGGCATCACCGAGTCGGGCTCGATGGCGTCGTTCACCGCCGCGGGCACGAGCTACGCGACGCACGGCGAGCAGATGATCCCCTTCTACGTCTTCTACTCGATGTTCGGTTTCCAGCGGACCGGCGATCAGATCTGGGCGTTCGGCGACGCGCGCGGCCGCGGCTTCCTCTGCGGCGCGACCGCCGGGCGCACGACGCTGAACGGCGAGGGCCTCCAGCACGAGGACGGCCACAGCCATGTCCTCGCGACGTCCATCCCGAACATCCGCGCATACGACCCGGCGTTCGCGTACGAGACCGCGGTGATCGTGCGCGACGGCATCAAGCGGATGCTCGGCGACGGAGAGGACATCTTCTACTACCTCACGCTGTACAACGAGAACTACCCGCAGCCGCCGATGCCCGACGGCGTCGAGGAGGGCATCGTCCGGGGCATCTATCTCTTCCGGCCCGGCGACGAGGGTCGCCGCAGACGGGTCACGCTCCTTGGATCGGGCTCGATCATGCGTCAGGTCCTGCGCGCGCAGGAGGTACTCCAGGAGAAGTACGAAGTGAGCGCGGACGTCTACAGCGTTACGAGCTACCAGCAGCTGCGGAATGAAGCGCTCGCGGTGGAGCGTTGGAACCGGCTGCACCCGGAGGCCGAGCCGCGGCTGCCCTACCTCACCACGGTCCTGGGCGGGCACTCGCCGATCGTCGCCGCGTCCGATTGGCTCAAGGCGCTGCCCGATCAGGTCTCGCGCTGGGTCGGGAGCCCGTTCGTGCCGCTTGGGACCGACGGTTTCGGCCGGAGCGACACGCGCGAAGCCCTGCGCCGGCACTTCGAGATCGACGCGGAGAGCATCGCGACGGCTTCGCTACACGCGCTCGCGCTCTGCGAGCAGTACGGTTCGGACCTCGTTGCGAAGGCCATCGCCGACCTCGGGATCGATCCAGAGAAGCCGGAACCCCGGACCGCTTAACTCGGCCACGAGGGGCCTCGGGCACCTCGCGACGGTCCTTCTTCTCGCCGCGATTCTGATGCCGCTCGACGCATCCGCCGCACCCGCGACGAGCGCCGCCACCGCGCCGTGCGCCTCAAGCACCGGACCGGGGATCCCGCCGCCGACGCGCGTTCCCTCAGGAATCCCCGGCTTCCACGCCGCCTGGTACGGACAGAGTGGCTACCCGACGCTCTGCCCGGGCGAGCGTTCCACCGCGGTCGTCGCGTTCTACAACTCGGGGACCCGCGGGTGGACGGCCGGCAAGCTGGGCGAGGTCGCGTATCTCGGGACGTGGGATCCCGATCCGGGCCAGGACCGCGCGACGCCGCTCGGCGGCGACGGCACGGGGGGCTCGCCGGCAACGGGGTGGCCGCGCTACAACCGCGTCGCGGTCCAGCCCTCGCCGTGGGTCGGCCCGAATCAAGTCGCCTGGTTCCAGTTCACCGTGATCGCGCCGCAGATCCCCGGCACCTACCGGCTCTCAATCCGTCCCCTCGTCGAAGGCGCGCAGTGGCTGGAGGACTACGGCGTGTTCTGGTACGTCACCGTGCCGGGCACGCCGCCCGCGGGCTCATTGCCGCCGCTGCCCTCGCGGTGGCCCAGCCGCTCGCTCGAGATCGGCATGACGGACGGACCCGACGGTGCGGCCGCGCTGCGGGCGAGCGCGCCCTTCGCGTTCCGCTACCAGTACCTCGCGGGCGGAGTGAACACCGGCCAGGGGTGGTCGACGTGGGACACCGGTGCGCAGTTTCCGACCTACTACATCCAGGACTCCGCGCGGAACGGCGTTGTGCCGGTCTTCAGTTACTACCAGATCCGCCCCTCGTCGCCCGGGAACGGCATGGGCGAACAGGACGGTGACCTCGCCAATCTCGGCAACGCGACGACGATGCGCGCGTACTACGCGGACCTGAAGCTCTTGTTCCAGCGCGCCGGCGCGCAGAGCGGATCTACCGTGATCCTCCACGTCGAGCCCGACCTCTGGGGTTACATCCAGCAGCGCTACGGCGACGATGCGGCGGCGGCGCCCGCGATCGTTGGTGCGAGCGACACGGCCGAGCTGGCGGGGCTTCCGGACAACGCGGCGGGTTTCGCGCGCGCGGTCGTGAAGCTGCGCGACACCTACGCGCCGAACGTCCTCCTCGGATATCACCTCTCGCTCTGGGGGACGAATGTCGACCCGCTCCTCCAGAGACCGACCGACGCCGAGATCGACGCCCTCGCCACGCGGTCGGCGCGCTTCTTCACCTCGCTCGACGCGGCTTTCGACGTCGCGTTCGCCGAGTTCAGCGATCGCGACGCCGCGCGCACGCGAACGCAGTCCGGCGGAGCGGATCCGTGGTGGTACCCAAGCGACTTCGCACGGAACGTGCGCTACCTGGCGAAGTTCTCGACGCTCACGCAGAAGCGCATCGTGATGTGGCAGATCCCACTCGGCAACACCACGATGCGCGCCGAGAACAACACCTGGAACCACTACCAGGACAACAAGGTGGAGTGGCTCTTGGACGATCCGGGTCGCGCGAACCTGAGCGCCTACGCGCGTGCCGGCGTCATCGCGTTCCTCTTCGGTCGCGGAGGGGACGGCTCCACCTGCGCCTGCGACGCCGCGGGCGACGGCGTGACGAACCCCGCGCCGATCGGCGGGAACACGCGCGTCTCGCTCAGCGCCGACGACGACGGCGGCTACTTCCGCGAGCGCGCCGCCGCGTACTACGCGGCCGGGTCGGTCGTATTGCCCTAGCCCGCTCAGCGTCCCGCGGAGTCGTACACGAGACCGTGCTCCAGATAGAACTTCACGAGGGTGACCGCCTCGCCCCAGCCTTCGCTGTTCCGAATGAGGCTCCCCATTCCTTCCGCGGTGTCGGCGAACCCGAACTCGCGGACCTTGACGAGCGTCCCGCGGCCGCGCTCCTCGAACGTGATCTCGACCGTCGTCGCGTGCGCTAGGCCCTCGTCGCCCCACTGGAACACGAATCGCTCGGGTCGCTTCGCCTCGACCACGCGGCCCGGGAAGGTGACGTTGATGTCGTGCTCCGCTCCCCAGTCCTGGAAGCGGAAGCGCATCGGCCCACCCGGCCTAGAGTCGATCTCGGCGCCTTTCGTGAACCACGCGTTCAGCCCTTCCGCGGTCGCGAACGCGTCGTACACGCGGTCGCGGGGCGCCCGCACGAACGTCTTGGCCTCCGCCTCCAGCTTGACCTTCTCCATGCCGCCGTTCCTCCTGTCTCTCGACGTAAGCACGCATCCGTTCGAGCCGCGCCTGCCACCGATCACTTACGGTCTCGACCCACGTCGCGACCTCTGAGAGGCGCGCCGGGACAGCCGCGAACCGCACCTCGCGACCCTCGCGACCCCTGCGCACGAGCCCCGCGCCCTCGAGCGCGGTGAGATGCTTCGCCACCGCCTGTCTCGTGATCGGCAGATCCCGCGCAAGCGAGGTCGCCGTCAGCGGTCCGCGGTGCGCGAGGGTCACAAGAAGCTCCCGCCTCCGCGAATCAGCCACCGCCTCGAACGGGTCGGTCAGGACAGCCATGTGCAACCAAACGGTTGCACATCACCCGCGGCGTGTCAACTCGCGCGCGATCCTCTTTGCGGGCTAGTCGAGAACGCGCACCGGGAGCGGGCGCTCGCCTCTTGCGTCGACCTGGAAGGCATGGCCGTCCGGTCGCGCGCTCACGATCTCCACGAGCCGCTCGTCCTCGTATCGCGCGGCCACGGCGTCCTCGAGCGCGATCCCTGCAGGGAGTCCGGCCGCGACCTCGCGCGTGTAGACGGGGCGGCGCCGCTCCTCCGAGTCGTAATGCGGGCACGCGCTTCCCTCGAGCAGCCTGAGGCCGTCGCGGAGCGGCCCGAGCTCCACGCTGAAGGAGTCGGTGATACCCGCCTCGAACCAGCAGATGCACCCTGCCGACCAACCGGTCAGGATCGTTCCCTCGCGATACGCCCTCCGCAGGGCCTTCTCGAGGCCGTGCAGGCGCCAGATAGCGAGCATGTTCGCGGTGTTCCCTCCGCCGACCATGACGATGTCCTGCGAGCGAACGAGTCCATCGATGTCGTCGACCGTCCGCTTGAACAGCAAAAGGTGTGACGGCGCGCACGCGACGCCGGCGAGCGTCTGATAGAAGGTGAGGAGATTGGCGGAGTCGTCACCCGAGGCGGTGGGCACGAAGAGGATCTTCGGACGGGCCTTGCCGGTGAGGTCGAGCACGTAACGCGTCAGAGCCGGGTAGACAAGCTGCGCGCCGCCGCAGGCGACGATCCGTCTCGGCATCGACGCGAGGCTAATTGATCGTCGTCGTCCGGTGTCCCGTCGCGAGCCAGGCCGGGATCGCCGTCGCGACCATCGGCCGTCCGACGAAGAAGCCCTGTGCGCTGTCGCAGCCAGCGGCGGCGCACGCGTCGTACGTCGCCTGGTCCTCGATCCCTTCGGCGACGACTTTCATTCCGAGCGCGTGGCCGAGGTTGGTGATGACCTTCACGATCTCCGCGCTGCCGCGGTCTCTCGTCATGCGGCCGACGAACGAGCGATCGATCTTCACGGCGTAGGCCGGAAGGCGCTGCAGATAGGCGAGCGAGCTGTATCCGACGCCGAAATCGTCGATAGCCACTTGTACGCCGAGGTCGCGCAGCTCCGCGAGCGTCCGCAGAACGCGATTCGGCTCGGCCATGAGCATCGTCTCGGTGATCTCGAAGGCGAGCCACTCCGCAGGGATCCGCGCGCGCTCCAGAGCGAGTCCGACGATCCGCGGAAGGTCGGGGTCCAGGAGGTTTCGGATCGAGAGATTCACCGCGGCCTGCAGCGGGACGTTGGCCCGCTTCCACTCGGCGCACTGCGCGAGCGTCATCGCGAGCACTCGCGAGAAGAGCGACTGCACGAGGCCGGAGCGTTCGGCGAGCGGGATAAACTCCCCCGGCGCCACGAGGCCCCGCGTCGGATGTCGCCAGCGCGCGAGGGCTTCGACTCGCATCACCTCGCCCTCGCCGAACCCGACGATGGGTTGATAGACGACGTGCAGCTGATCGGCCTCGAGGGTGTGGCGCAGCTCGGCCATGAGCGCGAGCTGGTTCGAGCCCTCGGGATCGTCCTGCTCCGCGTACACGGCTGAGCCGCCGGGGGTCCGCTTCGCGACGTACATGGCCATGTCCGCACGTCGCATGAGCGTCTCCGCATCCTCGCCATGCTGCGGACTGACGGCGATGCCGATGGAAATGGCGATCTCGTGCGCGCGGCCTTCGACGTCGAACGGCCGCTGGAGCGCGGCGATGATCTTCTGCGCGACGTGTCCCGCACCGCCTTCGTCCGCTCCCGGAAGGATCAGCGCGAACTCGTCGCCGCCGAGCCGCGCGACAGTATCGGTCTCGCGGAGATCGGCGGTGATGCGCTCGGCGGCCTCGCGTATGAGGAGGTCCCCGGCGGGGTGCCCGAAGGTGTCGTTGATCTCCTTGAAGCGGTCGAGATCCATGATCAGAAGAGCGAGCGGCGTCGAGAGGCGTCGCGCCGTCCGGAGCGCCTGCTCGAGGCGGTCGAGCAGAAGAGAGCGGTTCGGAAGACCGGTCAGCGGGTCGTGCAGTGCGACCCGTTCGAGCTCGTGCTCTGCCTTTTTGCGGTCGGTGATGTCGGTGAAGCTCGAAACGACCTCGCGGACCCGGCCGAAGGCGTCCTTTATCGGAACGGCGTCGACGAGCAGCCAGCGGACATACCCGTCGGCGCGGACCATGCCCATCATGACGTTGCGGATCGACTCGCCGCGGACCTGCGCCGCGACGTTCGGAACCTCGTCATCGGGCATCGTCGTGCCGTCTTCGCGGATGCGCCGGTCCTCGCCCGGCGGCTCCACGCCCTCGAGCTCCTCCGGCGGGCGTCCGAAGATGCGCTTCGCCGCGGCGTTCGCGAACACCACGACGCCCGACGCATCGCGTACGACGACACCGCACGCCATCGCGTCGTAGATGGCGGCGAGATCGCTTTCCGAACGTGATGTCGACATCGCGCCACGCCCTCCTCGCGACACGCGGGTCGAAACGACGTTAGCCGCCGCACTTTTCGCGCGCGGAGTGCAAGAGGTATCGGCTCACCACGGAAAGGATCAGAGCCGCAGCTTTGTCAGCCGCCGGTTCTCTTTGTCGCTCACGTTGCCATCCGCCGTCACCTCGATGCGCGCCGGAACTCCACGATCCTGCCCTGCTCGCAGCGATACGTCGCGATGGAGCTACTGCTTTCGATGCTCCCGGTGACGACGCCGTCCGGGCTGGCCGAAACAGTGCCGGTGACCCGTTGGACGTCCGTCCCGACCCAACGCCCGCTCGAGGTGCCGCCCCCGTTCGATCGGCACTCGACCGTCGCGGGAACGATCAGAGCGATATAGAGGAGGATCGCGCCGTAGCCGGCGAGCGCGCCGCCGATCGCCGCCGGACGGCCGATGGAGAGCGGCGTTCGCCGCAGTGCCCGGTAGAGCAGGACGAAGACGACGATCGCGACGGGCACGAAGGCCAGACCGATCCCGAAGGCGTCGAGGATGCCGAAGAGAAGCGTGGCGGCGCCGAGCGTCGCGAGGAACGCGACGTACGGAGCCGCCTTCCAGGGCACGAGCTGCGCGCCACTCGCGATGAGCAGGGTCGCGACGAGGAGGAGCGCGTAGTCCATCGCCTGTGGCTCGATGATCTGATTGCCGTCGGCGCGCAGGGCGATGAACACCGGAAAGAGCAGCAGGGCGCCGAGAGCCGCCAGCGCGGCGATGAGGACTATGCGGAGCGAGCGCCGCGTCACGCCCGCATGAGCGGCCGGTAGCGGATGCGGTGCGGCCGCCAGTCCGTACCGACGGTCTTGCGCATGTGCTCCTCGTACGCCTGGTAGTTGCCCTCGAACCAGCCGACGCGGCTATCGCCTTCGAAGATGAGCATGTGCGTCGCGACGCGGTCGAGGAACCAGCGATCGTGGCTGATGACCACGACGCAGCCTGCGAAGTCCAGGATCGCTTCCTCGAGCGCGCGCAGCGTGTCCACGTCGAGGTCGTTCGTCGGCTCGTCCAGCAACAGCACGTTGCCGCCCGAGCGCAGGAGCTTCGCGAGATGCACCCGGTTCCGCTCGCCGCCGGAGAGGTCCCCCACCTTCTTCTGCTGGTCCGGGCCACGGAAGTTGAGGGACGCGGCGTACGCGCGCGCATTGCGTGTCCGCGCGCCGATCCGGATGTTCTCCTCGCCGCCCGAGATCTCCTCCCAGACGCTCTTCGTCGGGTCAAGCGTGTCGCGGGTCTGCGAGACGTAGGCGAGCTTCACGGTGTCCCCGACACGGAGCGTCCCCGCATCGACCTTCTCTTCGCCGGTGATGAGCCGGAAAAGCGTCGTCTTGCCGGCGCCGTTCGGACCGATGACCCCGACGATGCCGCCGCGCGGCAGCGAGAAGCTGAGGTCGTCGAAGAGGAGCTTGTCGCCGTGCGCCTTGCGGACCCCCTCCGCTTCGACAACGACGTCGCCGAGACGCGGACCCGGCGGGATCGAGATCTCGAGCTCGCGCTCGCGGAGCTCGGGGTCCTCGGCCAGAAGCCGCTCGTACGCCTCGATGCGCGCCTTGCTCTTCGCCTGACGCGCACGCGGCGAGGCACGGACCCACTCGAGCTCACGCGCGAGCGTCCGCTGCCGCGCCGACTCCTGCTTCTCCTCGTCGGCGAGGCGCTTGCGCTTCTGCTCGAGCCAGGAGCTGTAGTTGCCCTGGTACGGAATGCCCGCGCCCTTGTCGAGCTCGAGGATCCAGCCGGC
>Ga0070698_100003613_pt1 | contig 16997 bp, 16 predicted proteins | sample KBSK1502metaG_FD_65477 | JGI IMG/M metagenome (GOLD analysis project Ga0070698, IMG submission 65477) | Corn, switchgrass and miscanthus rhizosphere microbial communities from Kellogg Biological Station, Michigan, USA - KBS K1-50-2 metaG | ecosystem: Host-associated > Plants > Roots >...
GAGATAGCGGGTTTGCGGCGTGAACGGCCGAGCGGCTTGGCCGAGCAGCACGCGCCGCAAATTGGCGGCCAGCGGCGGTCCCTGGCGCACGGCGAACACGCCGGCCTTGGGCCGCGGATGCTTTAGCACCGTGGCGCAATCGCCGACCGCGAAGACCAACGGATCGCCGGTCGACGCCAGCGTGTCGTCGACGGCGAGGAAGCCGCGCTCGTCGAGTGGCAGGCCGGTCTTGGCGAACCATTTGGCGGCACTCGCCTCGGTGACGACGAACACCGCGTCGGCCTCCAGCCATTTGCCGCCTTCGAGCTGCACCGCGCCGCGCTCGATGCGCACGGTCGCGGCCTGCTCGAGCAATCGAAGGCCACGGCGCTGGAAGATCGCCCGCATCCTCCGGCGCACGGCGTCGTTCTGTCCGGCGAGGATTTGGTCCTTGGTGGCGAGCGTGACCTGCAGCGCCGCACCCGTCGCCACCTCGCGCAGGCGATGGTCGATTCCCAGCGCCAGTTCGACGCCGCCCGCGCCGCCGCCGATCACGACGATATTGAGCGGCCCCAGCCACGAGGCCATGCGCTCGAGGAAGGCGAGCCAGCGCCGGCCGAGCTCGGCGATCGGCTTCACGGGCGTCGCCCACTCGGCCGCGCCGGGAATGGTGTCGAGGTTGGGCGCCGAGCCGACGTCGAGGGACAGAACATCGTAGGAGAGCGGCGGGCGCCCCTTCAGCAGCACCTGGCGGTTGGCGCGATCGATGCCGGTCGCCTCGGCCTGGATCAGGCGCCCGCCGGACCAGGCGCACAGCCGCGCCAGGTCGATGTGGCATTCGTCGAACGTGTAGCGGCCGGCGACGAAGCCCGGGATCATGCCGGAGTAGGGCGTCTCGACGTCGCGCCCGATCAGGGTGAGACGCACGCCGGGCATCGGCTTCATGCCGAAGCTCTTGACCACATGGACGTGGGCGTGGCCGCCGCCAACCAGCACGAGGTCCTTGAGAAGGGGGGCGGCCTGCATCGAGACCCCGTATATCCGATCGGCCGGGCCTCTGGTACATTCCTATAAAATACTGTATATCAGGCCATTATATTACTTTCTTTTAGTTATTTCGGAGCTATTCATGGCCGTTACTTCCGGCCTTTCGGTTTCCCAGCCCTATCCTGGTGAGTTGCAGCCGCCGCGCTCGGCGTGGGCGCTGTCGTGGCCGCTGGCGCTGGGCCTGCTGCTGTTCGTCTGGCTGCCCAACCTGAATGGCCTGCTGGCCGACCCCGACACCCATTGGCACATCACCGTCGGCAACTGGATGCTGGCGCACGGCACGGTGCCGACGATCGACAGCTATTCCTTCACCTTTGCCGGCCAGCCGTGGATCGCCAAGGAGTGGCTGTCGCAGATCGTGCTGGCGCTTGCCTACGATGGCGGCGGGTGGGGCGGCGTGACGACGCTGTGCGCCGCGTCGATTGGCTTCACCTTCGCGCTGATGACGCGCCTGTTGATGCGCGACATCCGTCCGCTGCCGGCGCTGCTGTTCGCGGTGGCCGCGGTCGCGATGGTGACGCCGCACCTGCTGGCGCGTCCGCACGTGCTGGCTTTCCCGCTCACGCTGATCTGGGTGGCCGGGCTGGTGCGTGCCGTCGAGGAACGCCGCGCGCCGCGGCCGTTGCTGCTGCTGGTCATGCTGGCCTGGGCCAACATGCACGGCGGCTTCACCCTGGGGCTGCTGCTGGCCGGCGCGCTGGCGCTCGACGCCTTGCTCGGCGCGCGCGATGCCGTCGAGCGAAAGCACCTGTTCATCGCCTGGGCGAAGTTCGGCGTTGCCGCCGTCCTGGTCGCCTGCATCACGCCCTATGGGCCGGAGTCGATGCTGGTCACGTTCCGCATCTTCAATCTCGGCGAGGCCTTGGGCATGATCAGCGAATGGCGCTCGCCCAACTTCCAGGACCTGCCGCAGCAGGAACTGGTGCTGCTGATCGCTCTCTATTTCTGCCTGTCGCGCGGCGTCAAGCTGCCGCTGATTCGGCTGTTGATCGTGCTCGGCCTGGTTCACCTGTTCCTGAAGTACGTGCGCAACGCCGAACTGCTGGCGATGCTGGCGCCGCTCATCGTCGCGCCGGTTCTGGCGCGCCAGTGGCCGACCCTGCGGCCGAGCGCCGAGCCGGCGGCGGCATCGGCGCTCCGCCAGCGGCTGGCCGCGCTCGGCCGTCCGGCGGGCCGCAACGCCCTGGCACTCTGCCTGCTTCTCGGCACGGTCTATGCCGGCAGCCTGATCCGCTTCGCCGGCATCCGTCCGCCGGACGCCATCCTGCCGGAGGCGGCGCTGGATTTCATCCGTGACGCCGAGCTCAAGGGCAACGTCTTCAATCACTACGGCTTCGGCGGATTCCTGATCCATGCCGGCATAAAAACCTTCATCGACGGACGCGGCGAGCTCTATGGCGGCGACTTCATCAAGCGCTACGTCAAGATCGTCGGCCTCAAGGACGATCAGCCGCTCGAGCAGACGCTCGACGAATTCCGCATCGACTGGACGCTGCTGCTGAAGGACCAGCCGGCCAACGCGGTCCTGGCGCACCTGCCCAACTGGAAGCGCGCCTACAGCGACGACACCGCGACGATTTACGTCCGCCAGCGTTAGACCTTACGTCGTCCTGAGCGAAGCGAAGGACCTCATCGCCGCTTGCCACGGCATGAGATCCTTCGCTGCGCTTCAGCGCGGGGATTACCCCGCGCGCGATGACAGAAAGAACCTCTAATCTTTGAGCAAAATCCACGTGCAGTGGCCGATGGCGCAGAGGCGGCCCGCTTCGGTGTAGAGCGCCGTGCCGGAATGGAGCTTGCGGCCGTCGGCGCCGATCTTCCAGCCGACCACCGCGCAGCGCTCGCCGACCTTCGGCGGCTCGATCACCTTGGCCGTCAGGCGGCCGGTCAGCGCCGGCCGCCAATCGTCGGGCTCCTGCACCGCCCAGGCGCCGGGGCAGTCGAGCGCGCCCCACAGGAATTCGGGCCGGATGCGGCCCTCGGCGTCGGCGTGGTTGGCGTGCGGCAGGTAGCAGGAGAGCGAGCGTCCGGGTCCCGGTCCGTGCGTGCTCAGCACGCGCAGGCCATCGCCGACGGGGCGGCCGCGACCGCACACGATGCACCAATGGAAGTCGCTATCCGCGGGACTGCCGCCTAGCTCGCCGCGGCGCATCACCTCGGCCCAGTCGGACGGCGGTGGCGGCGGCTTCAGGTGATCGACCGTGCCGGCGCGCGCTTCGCACAGCAGCGTTCTGCCGGCCTTGAGCAACAACGCGTCATCGGCGCGCGATACCTGCAACGGCGTCTCGATCGGAACCGGCGCGCGCAGCGTGATCTCGACCGCACCGCCGGTCTTGAAATGCCGCTCGAACCGCTCGGCCATCACGCCGCCGACGTAACCGCCATTGCCTGACAGCCGCGGGCCGTTGAAGCCGCGCGCGATGATCAGCGTATCGTCCATTCAAACCCTCCGCGGCGCGGAACTTGCCGTTCGCGCCCCGACGATGCAAGGGTGAAGCCGATGAGCCGGTTCGTGCCGTGGGCGCTGGTGGCGCTGTGTTTTGCGCTGGGCGTGGCGAGCCGCTCGATCAGCGATTCCTTCGTCGTCTTCGTGCCGGCGCTGCAGGCCGCCTTCGATGCCAGCCGCAGCTCGATCACCGTGGTCTACAGCTTCGCCCTCCTGGTCGGCGGCACCGGCGCGCCGCTCGCCGGCTGGATCGTCGATCGCTTCGGCCTGCGCGCGCTCACCGTCATCGGCATGTCGGCCGCCGCGCTGGCGACGCTCAGCGCCTCGCTGGCGAGCGAGATCTGGCATCTCTATGTCGGCCTCGGCGTCGTCATGGGCTTCGCCGGCGCGTCGCTCTCGGGCGTGCTGAGCTCCTCGCTGCTCGGCCGCTGGTTTCCCGCGCATCGGCTGGGCGTGGCGCTGGCGGTCGCCTGGTCAGCCTCGGGCGTCGGCGCCATGCTGATCCTGCCGCTCGCCCAGCATTTGATCGCCACCGACGGCTGGCGGCACGCCTACCGGGTGTTCGCCGTCATGAGCGCCGCCTTCATTCCGCTGCTGCTGGTGCTGCCGTGGCGGCGCATCGAACGCGGCCCCCCTCCCCGCCTCCCCCACAAAGTGGGGGAGGTGCCGCGAAGGGGCGGAGGGGGCCCGACCGTCGGCGAGGCGATACGCGACTGGCCGTTCTGGGCGCTCACCTTTTCGTTCGGACTGACCTCGGTCGGCATCTTTTCGATCGCGCCGCAGGTCATGGTCTACCTGCTCGAGCGCGGGCTGGACGGCGCCTATGCCGCGCGCGCTCTGGCGGTCGCGGGATTCCTGACGCCGCTCGGCATGGTCGGCTTCAGCTGGCTAGCCGATCGCGGCGGACGGCGGCTGGCCGCGGTCCTGGCCTACGCCTGCTCGATCCTGGGCATCGGCGCGCTCGCCCTGGTACGCGGGCCGGGCGACGATCTGTGGCTATGGCTCTATGTCCTGCTGTTCGGCGGCAGCATGGGCTCGCGCGGTCCGATGATCTCGACTCTCGCGACCCTGCGTTATCGCGGCGCGCAGTTCGGCCGCATCTACGGCTTGATCAGCATCGGCATGGGCCTCGGCGGCTTTCTGGGCGCCTGGGTCGGCGGCCTGCTGCACGATTGGACCGGCGGCTATGCCGCGGTGATGATCTTTGCCGCCGCTGCGCTCGCCCTCGCCGCCGCCTCGCTCGGCGCCGAGGCCGGCGCGCGCGAGCGCCTCAGCCGCTAGACAATCGCCGAATGGACGAAGTTGGCGATGAGGTCGAGCCGCTTGCTGTGCCAGGGATCGGGGATGCGGTTGTTGGTGATGTAGGCGAACGACACGCCCGACTCGGGATCGCCCCAGCAGTACGACGTGCCGACGCCGCCATGGCCGAACACGCGCGGGCTGGCAAAGCCGCCGAGGCCGCGGATGTTCTCGGTCGTGCCGCGGATGTGCGGCCCAAGGCCGCGATGCATGGGCATGCCCATGTATTCGTCGACCCGATCGCCGGTGTGGTTGCGGATGGCGTATTGCAGGATGCGCGGCGAGACGATGCGAACCCCGCCGAGCTCGCCACCCGAAAGCATCATCTGATAGAGCGCGGCCATGGCGCGGGCGGTGCCGTAGCCCGCGCCGCCCGGCGCACCGCTCTTGCGCCACTCCGTCGAATTGGCGTCGGCGTCGGCCCGGAAGCCGTTGCCGGCCGGCATCGACTCGTGCATGGCGGCGGCGCGGGCGAACTCCGACTCGGGCAGGCCGACATAGAGCTCGCGGCCGAGCCCCAGCGGCTCGGCGACGGTGTCGCGGATGACGTCGCGGAAATCGCGGCCGGTGATTGCCTCGATCAGCACGCCCAGGGTCCAGTGCGCAGAGAGTCCGTGATAGTGGACCTTCGAGCCCGGTGACCATTCCAGCGCAAAGTCGCAGACCACGTCGCGCAAACGCTTATGGTTGGCCCAGGCGTCCTTGCCGACGACGGCGTTGGGAAAGCCCGCCTGATGGGTGATGGTCTGCAGGACGGTGATGTTGCCCTTGGCGTGCTTGCGAAAGTCCGGCACGTGGTCGGCGATGCGGTCGGAGAAGGAGAACAGGCCGCGCTCGGCGAGCGCCCACAGCGTGACCGCCGTCACCACCTTGGTGTTGGAGTAGAGCAGCCACAGCGTGTCGTCCGCCGCCGCGCTCGCTTTCGGTTCGGTGACCGCGTCGCCGAAGCTTTTATAAAGCGCGAGCTTGCCGTGGCGGGCAAGCGCGATCTGGCAGCCGGGGTAGCGGCCCTCGGCGATGTGGCGCTCGATCAGCGCGACCAGGCGGTCGATCTGCTGGCGCCGAAAGCCCAGCGATTCGAGATCGGCCGGCGGCAGCGGAAAGTTTATGGCCGTTTGGGGGCGTCTGGCGGCGATGGTGTCCACGGCGGTTCCTCCTGTGGCGATCATATTATTGTTCGATGGCATGTCGATGACCCTTGCATCGACATATTGTGTTTCCAAAAAACCTTGCCACAATGCGCGCCATGCTGACCCGACTTCTCGACCGCATCGACTTCCCGAGTAGTCCCTTTCAACGGCCGCGTGGCTAGCCGTGACGCCGGGCCTCGAGTCCTGTTACGCGCTGGTGCTCAACGCCGACTTTCGGCCGCTGTCGTATTTTCCCTTGTCGATCTGGTCCTGGCAGGACGCGGTGAAGGCCGTGTTCCTCGACCGCGTCAGCGTGGTTTCCGAGTACGAGCGCAAGATCCACAGCCCGTCGTTCGAGATGAACCTGCCGAGCGTCATCGCGCTCAAGGAATACGTGCCGGCGGCGCGCCGGCCCGCCTTCACGCGGTTCAATGTCTTCCTGCGCGACCGCTTCAACTGCCAGTATTGCGGCGGCGACTTCGCGACCAACGAGCTCACCTTCGACCACGTCGTGCCCAAGTCGCGCGGCGGGCGCACCGCCTGGACCAACGTCGTGACCGCCTGCAGCCCGTGCAATCTCTTGAAGGGCAACCGGCTGGCGCGCGAGATCGGCATGCACCTGCAGCGCGCACCGCTCGAGCCGACGACGCAGGAGCTGCAGGAGAACGGCCGCGCCTTCCCGCCCGGCTACCTGCACGAGAGCTGGCGCGACTTCCTGTATTGGGACAGCGAGCTGGATCAGACCTAGCTCTGTCGTCCTGAGCGCAGCGAAGGACCTCATCGCCGCTTCGATCAGAATGACGCCCAACTAAATGGTGGAAGGGGGCGGGATCGAACCGCCGACGCGCAGATCTTCAATCTGCCGCTCTACCCCTGAGCTACCCCTCCGCACGAGGCAGCTCGAACTCGACCTAGGCCGAGGACGCGCCACCGGGCCGTACGAAACGACCGGTGCTAAATCGAAGAGTGGGTGCGAGCGGGTTCATAGCGCGGCCGTTATATCGTTGCTTGGTCCTCGGTCAAGAGGGTTGACGTTCGAGTAATGTCCTACTTTGAATTTCGGCGCGGAAACCGGCGAGCTGGAGCGGCGATCCCGTGAAGCCGCTCTCGGCGAGCTTCCAGCCAAGTCAGGCGTTTAAATGCGTCCCTTCGCAGGCTCGATTTGCCCACATTCTGGAATCGCCACTCTGCATGAGCGATCAGCTTGTTGAGTTGGGAAAGTGTCAGCTTCTCAGCTTCGTCTTCCGTGTTCGCATCGCCCTTGAGCCTACCCATTCATTTCGCCTTGTTCTGCCACGAACCCCAAGTGATTGGGCAAGCGGCGACGAGGTCCTTCGCTGCGCTCAGGACGACAGAAATCAGATTCTGGTGGAAAGCCAGATCGCGAGCCGCGAGCCTGCCTTGATGGCGGCGGTCAGCGCGCCGTAGGCCGGCGCCTGCTCGGCGCCCGCGGCGAGCGCCTCGTCCTTGTGCTGGATCTCCTCGGCGCGGAACTTCTCGATGGTGCCGCGCAGCACGGCCTCGTCGTCGCCCAGCGCCGTCGCCTGGTCGGCATAGTGCTCGTCGATCGTCTCCTCGATCGCCACCGTGCACGCCATCGCGGCCTTATCGCCCATCAGCGCCGTCGCCGCGCCGAGCGCGAAGCCTGCCACGTTCCACAACGGTGACAGCGCGGTCGGCCGCACGCGGCGCTCGACCAGCAGGCGGTCGAACACCTTGTTGTGCTCGCGCTCGGTCCGCGCCATGGCGGCGATCTTGCGGCCGGCCTCGCTGTTGGCCCGGCCGGTCCACCGCAACGCGGCAAGCTGGCCCTGGTAGATGCGCACGGCGCCGAACTCGCCCGCCTGATCGACGCGAAGGGTGCGCTCGATCAGGTCGCGGGCGTCGGGATCGCCGGGATTGCGGACCTCGCCGGTTTTCATGGGCGCGACGACCTTACCCAATTCGCGACGCCGGACGCCAGCACGAAGGCCAGCACCGCCGACAGGATGGCGTTCCAGCCGGCCATCGAGATGCCCCACATCTGCCAGGCCGGCGCGTCGCAGCGCACCATCTTGGCGCCGAACAGGTATCGCTTGAGCTGCTCGGGCGAGAGCCCGAGCGGCACATTGCCCGAGCAGGCGAGCGGTCCGGTCCACCAGTGATACTCGACGCCGACGTGAAAGACGGCGATCGCCGCGCTGACGATCAGGGCGGTGATCGCCGTCATCACCAGCACCAGGGCAAGCCGCGGCCAGGCAAAGGACCCGAGCGCCGCCAGGCCTGCGGCGATGGCGACCATGTGCGGCCAGCGCTGCCAGTAGCACATCTCGCAGGGAGCCAGGCCGACGACGTATTGGAAATAGTAGGCGCCTCCCAGCAGCGCGCCACTGCCCAGCAGGGCGAACAGGCCGAGCTGGCTGGGAGCCGGAAGACGTTCGGACAGCGTCATGGACATCACTCAGACTATATAGCGGAAGGCGACAAAGCCGCCGACCAGGGCGATCAGGAACAGCCAGGTGAGCAGCGTCAGCCGCTTCTCGATGAAGCTGCGGATCGGCTCGCCGAACCGCCACAGCAACGCTGCCACGGCGAAGAAGCGCACGCCACGCGTCACAATCGACGCCCACACGAATGTGAAAAGGTCGAAATGCGCCGCGCCCGAGGCGATGGTGACCAGCTTGTAGGGGATGGGCGTCAGGCCTTTGATCAGGATGATCCAGATGCCGTACTGCTCGAAGCCGGCGCGGAAGGCGGCGAGGCCCGCCTGCAGCCCGTAGGTCTTGACCACCCATTCGCCGATCGTCTCGAAGAAATAGTAGCCTATGGCATAGCCCAAGAGGCCACCCAGCACCGAGCAGACCGTGCAGACCAGGGCGATGCGGAAGGCCTTGGTGCGATCGGCCAGCACCATGGGAATCAGCATCACGTCGGGCGGGATGGGAAAGATCGAGCTTTCGAGGAAGGAGATGACGCCCAGCGCGGGGATGGCGCGGGGATGAGCCGCCAAACGGATCACCCAATCATAGAGGCGACGCAACATGCGGCCGTTCCCTAGCAGGGGAGGCGCCCTATTGTCATCCTGAGCGCAGCGAAGGATCTCATGCCCGTGGCAAGCGGCGATGAGGTCCTTCGCCTACGCTCAGGACGACAATCATCATTCCGCCGCCTGCTTGAGCCGCGTCGGCACGGTCTCGCCGGCGAACAGGGCGGCGCGCGCGGCCTCGTACTCGGCCTTGAGGCGGGCCACGATCTCGGCGGCGGGCGGGGCGTCGAAGATCTGGCCGACGCCCTGGCCGGCGCCCCAGATGTCGCGCCACGCCTTGGCCTTGGAATTGCCGCCCGAGCCGAAATTCATCTTGCTCTTGTCGGCTTCCGGCAGCTCGTCAGGGTCGAGGCCGGCGGCGGCGATGCTGCGCTTGAGATAGTTGCCGTGCACGCCGGTGAACAGGTTGGTGTAGACGATCTCCTCGCCCGTCGAGTCGATGATGCACTGCTTGTTGCCGTCGCTGGCGTTGGCTTCCCGGCTGGCGGTGAAGCGCGTGCCGATATAGGCGAGGTCGGCGCCGACCGCCTGCGCGGCCAGCACCGACGCGCCGTTGGCGATGGCGCCCGAGAGCAGCAGGCAGCCGTCGTAGAACTGGCGCACCTCGGGAACCAGCGCGAACGGCGACAGCCGGCCGGCATGGCCGCCGGCGCCGGCGCAGACCAGGATCAGCCCGTCGACGCCGGCCTGCAGCGCGCGCTTGGCGTGGGTGACATTGGTGACGTCATGGAACACCAGGCAGCCATAGCGCCGGGCCGACTTGACCACGTCGTCGGGCGCGCGCAGCGAGGTGATCTGGATCGGCACCTGGTATTTCTCGCAGAGGTCGACGTCGTGCTGCAGGCGATCGTTGGAGCTGTGCACGATCTGGTTGACGGCGAACGGCGCCACCTGCCGGTCCGGGTACTTCTGCTTGTACTCATGCAGCTCCGTGGTGATGCGCTGCAGCCAGGTCTCGAGCATCTCCTTCGGCCGCGCATTGAGCGCCGGAAAGGCGCCGACGATGCCGGCCTTGCACTGCTCGATCACCAGGTCGGGATTGGAGACGATGAACAGCGGCGCGCCGACCACGGGGATCGAGAGGCTGTCGCGCAGCAGAGCGGGAAGAGCCATGGATTTCGCTCCTTGGAAGGGCTATTCGCAGGTTTCGGGTCGGCCTAGCACGAAGCGCCGCGCTCAGGAACAGAACACCGCGCGGTGCAGCAATCGGCCGGGCAGCAGCGTGAGCAGGCCGGCGATCCGGATGCCGGCCGCGGCGATCGGCTGCCAGCTCATTGCTATTTCAGCAGCGTATAGGGGCCGCCGCGTTCCAACGCGCGCTTGTAGGCCGGCCTGGCCTGGATGCGGTCGACGAAAGCTTTTAGGCGCGGCAGCTTCGCACCGAGACCGGCACGGGCCGCGGCGGCTTCGATCGGAAAGCTCATCTGGATGTCGGCGGCGGAGAAGAGGGCGCCGGCGAACCAGTCGCGGCCCGCGAGCTCGCTTTCGAGGAAGGCGAAGTGGTTGGAGATCTGCGGGCCGAGCAGGGCCTTGTCGGCGCCGGCCGAGATCATGCGGGCGACCGGCCGCATCGCCCACGGCACGCGCTCGGGCAGGCGGGTGAACACCAGCTTCATGAACAACAGCGGCATCAGCGAGCCTTCGGCATAGTGCATGAAATAGGTGTAGCGCAGCCGCTCGGGCGTGCCGGTTGGCGGCGCCAGCCGTCCTTTGCCGTAGCTCTCCGCCAGGTATTCGAGGATGGCGCCCGATTCGGCCAATGTCTTGTCGCCGTCGGTGATGACCGGCGACTTGCCGAGCGGATGGACGGCGCGCAGCGAGGCCGGCGCCTGCATCGACGGCTCGCGCTGATAGGCCTTGATCTCGTAGTCGAGACCAAGCTCCTCCAGCATCCACAGCACGCGCTGGGAGCGCGAGTTGTTGAGGTGATGGACGGTGATCACAGCGGACCCGGCCGCCAGTTGCCGTGGAAGCCCGCGGGCACGCGGCTGCTCAAATGAGCGAGCGCCACCGGGCCCTTGGCGATGTCGGTCGCCTCGAACACCGCGAGGTCGCTGCGGCCTTCGGCGGCGCGATAGACGACGCTCAGCACCCAGCCGTCGCCCTCGGCGGCGTCCTTGCGGCGCGGCACGAAGATCGCCTCGCTGAACTGATCGGCCGGGCCGGCCGACCAGGTCGCGTTGTTGCCGTTGGCGAGATCATAGTGGGTGATGCCGTTGAGCCGCGGCTCGCCGACCTCGGGATCGGTGATGTTGCCCGACACGATCCAGCCATGGCGGTAGTCGCTCATGCAGAACCGCTCGTCGAAGCGCGGGAACTCGCCGGCCCGGTCGTCGAGCTGCTCCTCGTGGAAGGTGTTGGCCTTGCCCGAGAGGTCGAAGGTCCAGCGGAACAGGTGGGCCGCCACCGTGTCCTTGGTCGCGGGCGAACCGTCGGGCAGGGGGAACAGCGGAGCGACGTCGAATTTCATCACATCGATCACGACGCGCCCGTCGTCGGTCTCGAAATGGTTCATCGGATGGAAGACGTAGCAGGCCGGCGCCGTCACCCACTTGGCGTCGGCGACGCTGCCGTTGCGTGGGAGGAAGGCGATGTGCGTGCCCTTGTCGGGCTCCCAGGCGAACGGCGGCTGGCCGGCCATGGCGCGCTCCATCGAGCTGGTGAGCGGGAAGACCGGCACGACGATCCAGTTCTTGGTCACCGCGAAGTCGTGGATCATGCTGGGGAAGGGGCCCTCCAGGATCTCGGCCCGGGTCACCTTGCCGTCGGCCGTGACGCTCTGGATGCTCACCTCCTTGGTGAAGCGGCCCTTCGCCGAGTAGCCGAAGAACACCATCTCGCCGGTCTTGGGATCGATCTTGGGATGCGCGGTGAAGGGCCCGCAGAGCTTGTCGCTAAAAGTCTCGTAGCCTTTCGGCATCAGGCTGGCGGGATCGAGCGCGAAGGGTGCATGCGCTTCCTCGAGCGCCAAGAGCTTGCCGCCGTGCCAGACGATGTTGGTGTTGGCGATGGTCGAGTTGAGCGCCACCACGCGCGGGTCGGTGTAGCGCGGATTGCCGAAGGTGCCGGACAGGCCCTCGCCCTCCTTGTTCTCGATCTCCCATTTGGGCGTGCGCACCCAGCGGTTCTTGTAGGCGACGTTGCCGTTCTCGACGTGGAAGGCATGGATCATGCCGTCGCCGCCGAACCAGTGGTACGGCCCGCGCGGCGCGAACTGGGGATTGGGCCCGTTGCGGTAGAGCGTGCCGCACAGCTCCCTGGGCATCTCGCCGGTGATCGGCAGGTGGCCCGCATCGGCCTCGGTGTTCACCGGGCCGTAGTAGCCGCGCAGGAAGGGATTGTCGGTCGGAAAGGCCTTGGCCATGGCGCGCTCCTGTTAACGGTAACACTGTGTACTCAATTGACGCTATCAATACACACTGTTCCCGGCAAGAGGATTCGGGTCGTGATTCCCCTATTTTCGTCCAGCGCCACAATCCCGGGCGAACGCCTAGTCCGGCGCTGGCGCAGGATCCTTGAGCTCGGGCTCATATTCCTGATGGCCGATCAAATCGAAGTTGCCGCCGGCGCAACGGCATTGCCATTTGACACCTCGCAGATGGCCGAACGCGTCGAGGAAGATCGCCTCGCCGAAAAACAACAGCGCACGCTCGTTGGCGACGATGGACTGGACGTCGCGAGAAGTGAGGTCGCCGCGAAATCTGCAGCTGATGACTTTGCTTTCCGCGTGAGGCGCGATCATTTCGAGCGGTCCGTGAACCCCGGGTTGGTAGCTCCGCACCCCTCGAAGGCCTCCCAGGTAAGACCGTGTTTGACCTCCCTCAAGAGGGCGGGGGTTCGCCCATAGTTGCTCAAGACATAGTTGACCGAGGGAGGATCGACCGCCGTGGCAACGGCGGGCTCCGGCGCCTCATCCAATCGGGCGAGTTGAAGCGCCTTTTCGAGGTTGGAGCCTTTGATGCTCACGAGAAGGTGCGCTCTTTCGGAGAGAACGGCGGCTTGAGCGCTGAGCCGGGCGGTTTCGGCGGCTGTCTCCGCGACAGCGACCTGTCGCTCGCCGACTTTCCACAAGCGCGCGGTGGATCTTTGAAGGGCAAGCGTGAAGAAGGCGATGAAAATGATGGCGATGGCGACAAGCGTCCCTTCGTTCTGTTGAAAGAATGTCCCTTCGCAGGCGATGACGAGCTGGACATTTTCGAGGATGCCCCCGATCGACGTGTGATCCTGCCGATTGTAGTTGCCGGCGCATTCGCGATAGGAGGGGGCCAACGTCACCGCCGCCGCGGCAAGGACGAACACGAAATATGGCAGCGAGCCGACGAGGCGCTTCAACATTCTTATTTTCCCCCTGTTGGCCGAAGCTCCGCCAAGTGTATGCGGTAACTCAGGGGCCGCCAGACAGGTCGGCGGCTCGCTGCGTCTTCGCTGCAAGTTGTGCGCGTGGGATTTCAGTCGGGCGAGCGGAACGCCTGCCGCGCGCGGGGTAACTCCGCGCTGACGCGAAGTCGAAGGGATGGACCTTTCCTGCCGCCTTAAAGATCCCTCCCTTCGACTTCGCTCAGGGCAGGCGGCCTTCGGCCCCGGGATGATGGGGTGCTTCGATCTGACAGCAGATCACCTCACCCACACCCCGCCGTTCTTGTTCCTGTAGCCCAGCGACAGGTAGGCCGCGTCGACCAGCGCCTGGCCGCGCTCGTTCATCAGCAGGCCGGGTCCCATGCGGTTCATGGTGTAGCCGAAGGAGAGGCCGGCGGCGGGATCGGCGAAGCCCAGCGAGCCGCCGGCGCCGACATGGCCGAACGCGGCGCTGCCCAGGATCGCGCTGTCGACGTCGGGGCCGAACAGCTTGGCGCCCAGGCTGCGCTTGCGGTTGTCCATCGACTTCATGAAGCCCAGCGCAAAGCGGGTCGGGATGCGCAAGGTGGCGTCGTCGTGGGTGGCCATCGAGACCTCGGCCATGCGGGCGAGCGTCGTGGGGTCGACCAGCGGGCCGCCGCCAGTGGCCAGCGGCGCATACATGCCGGCCAGCCCGCGCGCGTTGGTGATGCCGTTGGCCGCGCCGATCTCGGCGGCATGGCCTGCGCGCGTGTTGGCGCCACCGGTCCGCCACGCGCCGACATTGAAGAAGAAGAGCGAGGCGATGGAGTCACGCTTGGTCCCGAGATCGATCATGAACGGCGTCTTGGCCTCGTTCGCCTTGTAGACGTAGGGAATGATCGGCGCGACCCGCGGCTCGATCTCCTCGGGCAGGCCGATCCAGAAGTCGAGGCCCAGGGGCTCGGCCACTTCGGTCCGGAAGAACGTGCCGAGCGAGACGCCTGAAGCGCGACGCACCATCTCGCCGACCGTCCAGCCGAAGGTGAAGCCGTGATAGCCGTTGCGCGTGCCGGGCGGCCAGAACGGCGCCTCGTCGGCCAGCAGTCCGGTCATGTAGTCCCATTCGTAGGGACCGGAGTCCTTCACCTTGGCGCGCAGCGCCGGCACGCCCGCCGAATGGTCGAGCATCATGCGCGTGGTCACATGCTCCTTGCCGTGTTTGCCGAATTCCGGCCACAGCTCGGTGACCAGCGCATCGAGATCGAGCTTGCCGCGGCTTGCCAGGATATGCGCGCAAAGCGCCGTCGCCCCCTTGGTGCAGGAGAAGACGATGCTCACCGTGTCCGTGGTCCACGGCGTGCCGGTTTTCTGGTCGGCCACGCCGCCCCACAGATCGACGACCGTCTCGCCCTTCACCGTCAGGCAGACCGACGCGCCGACCTCGCCCTTGCTGTCGAAGTTCTTGGCGAAAGCCTCGGCGACGCGCTCGAAACCCGGCTTGCAGGTGCCCTCGCTCATGGTCGTTCTCTCTATTTCGGCAGCGGCAACTTGAACGCCTCGAGCAGGAACCGTGCGGCGTGCGAGAGGGCCGTCTCGTTGATGCCGTGGCCGACGCCCTCGGCGATATGGACGACGACCGGGACGCCGTTCTGGCGCAACGCCTCGGCCGCCCGCTCGGTCAGCACGTGCGGCAGCATTTCGTCGCTGTCGCCATGCGCCAACAATATCGGCGGCCGCGACTTGATCTCGTCCTTCAGGATTTCGGCGCCGGCCAGCATGCCGGAGAAGCCGACGATGCCGGCGAGCGGCTTGGCGCGGCGCAGGCCGACATGCAGCGCCATCATCGTGCCTTGCGAGAAGCCGACCAGGCAGGTCCGGCTCTCGTCGAGTCCATGCTCGGCCATCTTCTCGTCGAGGAAAGCATCGACCAAGGGCGCCGCGCTGCGCACGCCGGCCAGCGCCAAGGCAGGATCGAGACGCGAGACGGGGAACCACTGATAGCCGAACGGATTGCCTTCGCAGGGATAGGGCGCGTTGGGCGCATAAAACACCACGTCGGGCATCAGCGGCCCCAGCACCGGCGCGAGCCCGATCAGGTCGTTGCCGTCGGCGCCGTAGCCGTGCAGCAGGATCACGAGATGGCCGGCTTTGCCATCCTTGTGCGGCCCATAGCTGGCGCCTTCGAGCTTGGTCGTCGCGAGCGTGGTCATTTGGCTTTGGTCTCCGTCTTGAGGGGCTTGGGACCCCAGTCCGGCATGTTGCGGCGATAGTGCCAGAGCAGCAGCGCCGCGGCACTGCGCCAGGGCCGCCACGGCTCTGCGATCTTGACCAGTCGCTTGGCGTCGGGCCGCTTGCGTAGTTTCTTCAGGTGCTGCGCCGCGATCACCAGTCCGAGATCGAGGCCCGGCATGATGTCGGGCCGTCCGTGGGCGAACATCAGGTAGATCTCGGCCGTCCATCGGCCGATGCCCTTGGCCTGGCACAGCATGGCGATCGCCGTCTCGTCGTCGAGCGCCGCCAACGTCCCGAAATCGATGCGGCCCTCGACGATATCGGTGGCGAGGCTGCGGCCATAGCGCATCTTGGCGCCCGACAGACCGACCGCGCGCAACTGCTCGTCGGTGAGCGCCAGGAAGTCGGCCGGCTCCATGCTGGGCGCCGCCGCCTCGAGCCTGAGCCAGATGCTGCGTGCGGCATGGACGGAGACCTGCTGGCCCACGATCGAGCGCATCAGCCCGCCGAAGCCGGTCGGCATTTCGCGCAGTTCGGGATGGCCGACCTCCTTCAGCACGCGCGCGAAATCCGGATCGACCTTCGCCAGATGCCGCATCGCCTTCTTGAGATTGGCGGCATCGAGAACCATTTGAGACATGCTCTCCGCATAGCATGCCCGGCGGACCCGCTGTAACGTTCCCTGATGAGCGTGGTGACGCGTTTTGCCCCCAGCCCGACCGGCGAGCTGCATCTCGGAAGTGCCTATTCGGCCTGGGTCGGCTGGCATCGCGCGCGCGAGGCCGGCGGCAGCTTCCTGGTGCGCATCGAGGACACCGACATCCGCCGCAGCAAGCGTGAATATGAGACGGCGATCCTGGAGGACCTGCGCTGGCTGGGTTTCGCCTGGGACGGCGAGGTCAGGCGCCAGTCCGAGCATTTTGCCACTTATGGCAAGGTGCTCGACCAGCTCGACCAGCGCGGTCTCCTTTATCCCTGCTTCTGCAGTCGCGCCGACATTGCGGCGTCGGCCAATGCGCCGCATGGCCCGGACGGACCTCTCTATCCCGGCACCTGCCGGCACCTCAGCCGACAGGAGCGGCGCGACCGCATCGCGGCCGGCCATGAATTCTGCCTACGACTCGACTCCGAGCAGGCCGCGAAGCAGGCGGGGCCTTACCACTTCTTCGACGAGACCCGCGGGCGCATCGAGGGCCAGCCGCTGCTGATGGGCGACTTCGTGATCGCGCGCAAGGACACGCCGACCAGCTATCATCTGGCCGTCACCGTCGACGATCACTTGCAGGGCGTTACACTGGTGACGCGCGGCGAAGACGTGCTGCCCTCGACCCATGTCCACGGCCTGCTGCAGAAGTTGCTGGGATACACGGCACCGCAATACGCCCACCACAAACTCCTGACGGACGCCTCGGGCCGGCGTTTCGCCAAGCGCGACCGCGACATGACCATTCGTGCCATGCGCGACAGCGGGATGACGGCCGAGGACGTCATCAACAAGGCGCTGCAAGCCGCACAAGAACCT
>Ga0070698_100003615_pt1 | contig 16996 bp, 14 predicted proteins | sample KBSK1502metaG_FD_65477 | JGI IMG/M metagenome (GOLD analysis project Ga0070698, IMG submission 65477) | Corn, switchgrass and miscanthus rhizosphere microbial communities from Kellogg Biological Station, Michigan, USA - KBS K1-50-2 metaG | ecosystem: Host-associated > Plants > Roots >...
GCAATGGAAAACCGAGACAAAGAAGAAATACAGCCATTCCGTCGAGCCTCTCGACGCCGTCGAGCGCGATGGTAAGACCGTCGTCACGAGCAAGCTCGCCGGCAACTTCCCGAACAGCCCCGTTACGCTCGAATTCATCTTTGGGCTCAAGGACGACAAGATCGTATCCCTCGAGATCCACTGATGAGCGATGTTCCGGAGTTCGAAGGCCGGCCGAGCGCTCATTTAGAGCGACGTTTCCCTCGATACTGAACAGACCTTCGCCCTTAATGGCGATCGAGCCGCGCTCACTGCGATGGCGATTATCCGGCTGTTAACACGTCAACAGTCGGATAATCGCCTTTTCAACATGCTCGGGCTGCGCTGGCGCAGCCGCTGATCAACACTTCGACCTTGATGCAGGACTATCAGCGTTCGGTGCTGTCTCTAAGAGACTGACTAGCGTGAATCTAGAAACGCTAAGGCGTTGCCACCCTTTCTCGTCATTCCCACGAAGGCGCCCCCGGGCTACGCCGACTCCAGTCCGTCGCCATCGAAACGCGGGGGCAGGGCCGCAACGCCGCAACAGTCGCCCCTGGACCCCGCTTGCACCGGGCAGGCTTGCGGAACCCGACCGCACCGCGCGTGACGGCGAGGCTGGCCGCCCCCTACGGGCCGTCTATCCCTTCAACTCGATTTCGCGCGTCCCACAGGGTTCAGTGCGTCACGTATTTCTTCGCTCGATGTCCCGAACGCCGAAGCCAAATAGGAAACCAGTGAGTCGGGTAACTTACTGCTCACTAACCTATCTTTGCCCCTTCCTCCGCCGCCTTCTGGATGCCCTGCCAATCCAGGAAACCGACCGTATTGTTATCGTCGTCGATGTACCGGATTGGCCCAAAGTTTGTGAAATACAGGGTGGTGTCCTCGGGGAAGTTCGTCGTGTCGTGAATGACGCCGTTGGGCTCGTAGCCGTAATCCCCGGCTATCGCGGTGATGCCGCCGTTTTCGACACCGCCCCTCACTTCCATTTTGCCGGAAATCACATAATACTCGCCGGCTCCCAAATGTTCGTGCCTGGGAATGCTAGACCCCTTCGAGCAATTTACAAGAATTGTCCAATGACCTGTCTCCTGGGTTGCCCGAAGCATCTTGAACCCGATCCCCGGATACCACTGAACCCACGGTTCCTGAGAGGCGTGAACGTAAATGTCCTTAAACCGTTCGTTATTGACCGCGTCACGTTGCGTCTTGTCATTGGTCATCTGCTTCCTCCTCCCGGCTTTGGTTAAACTCAAAGAATCGATCGAGTTGTACGATGTAGTTAACGCTTGAAAGAAGTTATTCAACCCACGCCCCGGTTTTAGAACTTGAGATGCGCATAAGATGCTGAGCCTTATGCCAATAATAAAAAAATGCCTCTAAACCGACATTCCCCGGATTCCGTGGCGCCGATTCGGTAGCCAATGCCTGACCCAAAGCGGTACGCGCCGCCCCGAGCCGTGACACCCCAAAAACGGCGCACCGGTCGCTAAAATACGAGCCCGGCCCCGCCGGTGACGCTAGTGCTCAGACCCAGACGGACGATTGACTCAATCGTCGTGGCCGGGCTTGGCCCGGCCATCCACGAGCCGCCGCACACGCCTTGCCGGTTTTCGTGGATGCCCGGCACAAGGCCGGGCAAGACGATTAGGCTGAGACTGAATCATCTGAATGCATCTGGGCACTAGTGGTCAGGCGCATACAGATAAATCACAACAAGCCGAGAAAATCTTCGGCATAGGACTGGCGCACACCAGCCGCGCCGTTCCCTTCTCGTCTTTCCGGCGAAGGAGCCCGTAAAAGAATCGAGATTGGGCCGACAAGCGCGGTGCGTCCTTCGAGACGGCCGCGGAGCCTGTCCTCGGGCCGCGCGAAGCGCGGACCCGTGGGCGGCATCCTCAGGATGAGAGATTTCTCAATGCCATCAAAAGCTCGCCTCATCCTGAGGAGCGCCCAATGGGCGCGTCTCGAAGGGCGCACCATCGCAATGCAGCCAATTCCTCCGATACTCGAATGCCGGGATCTATCCGCGGCATGGGCACCGGCCTTCGTCGGTGTAGGAAGATTTTGTGCAGTTTGTCAGGATCGATCCACTGTCATCCGATGAATCGTACGAGTGCGTCTGAACACGAGGATGGAACTGTATTCGGTTCCTAGGCTGTCATTAGTTGTCTCTGCTCATGAGCGGAGCACGGGCTGAGCATGTGGCTCGCGGCCATTGTAGGAATGGGATTCAGCTTCGGCAGATTAATTTCAAGCACAAAAAATCATTGATCCATCTACGTACAGCACGTTAAAATAGAAGTAATCAGAACAGATAAACCTTGCTGGGTAGACAAACTAATGAAAGATCGGAACAGCATAGCTGAGCGGGCGACTGACGCTCCAGGAGACCAGGGTTTGGAGCGGCAGCATTCGGCGAGAAGAAGAGAATTTCTCACTCGAATGCCGAGCGTTGCCGCGGTCGCCTTGGCAACGGCGGCTGTTCCTTTGGGGCCATTGGCAGAAGCTGGTACCGGCGCAAACGAGAGTCCCGACGGTTCAGTTGCCGGCCGCGTCCGCGACTCGTACGAGAACCGCGAAGAAGCGGCTCGGGAAGAGAGCAAGGTTCCAGTACCGCGGCAAATCACCAATGGTGACGAGCAAAGGTACGCCAAGAGCAACTACATCGCAAATTTTTCCAAAGGCCTGCCACATAATTCGTTCGGCGAAGTAGACCCTGTCACCTATCGCTCGTTGCTGGACGGATTGCGCCAGGGCACCTGGACGGCTCTGGAAAAGAACATCGTGCTCGGCGGCACTACACAGCTGGTGAACCCTCTGGCGGGCCTTGCATTCGACCTAGAGGGAGCTGATTCACACCAATTCAGCATACCCCCTTTTCCCGAGCTGGCCGGCCAGGCGCTGGCCGACCAGGCGGTGGAGCTGTACTGGATGGCGTTGTGCCGCGACGTCAATTTCAGCAGATACGATATCGATCCGAAGACGAAAGCTGCCGCGAAAGAACTGGGTGTCACGCCGCAGACCTTGTTCCGCGGATTTACCGCCGGTGATGTGATCGGGCCCTACGTATCGCAGCTTTTGGTCAAACCGTTCAACTATGGCCCCTATGCCATGAACGGTTTGATAACCGTCGCGAAAGCCGGAAAGGATTATCTCACCGACTCGGCTACATGGCTGAAAAACCAGAGCGGAACATCGCTCGCAGGCGACGCCCCGGACCCCACACCTCAATCCATACGCAACGGTCGCGACCTCGCGAGTTACGTTCATACCGACCCCAACGCGGGCCTGTTCATGTCGTTCTACAATGCTGGCATTTTTCTGTTTGAAAACGGTGCCCCACTGAACGAGGGCAACCCCTACCGCGGTTACGCCAAGCAATCCCCTTTCGGAACTTTTGGCGTACCGTTCTTTTTAGGCCTGGTCGGCGAAGCCGCAGCGCGCGCGTTCAAGGCCGCCTGGTATGCCAAATGGTTCGTGCATCGCGCCTTGAGACCCGACCAGTATGGCGGTCTGGTGCACATGACTCTGACCAAGGCGAAGGCCTATCCCGTCGACAAGCGCGTACTAACATCGATGGCGGTAGCAGCAACATTTTCTGCATATGGCAGCTACTTCCTCCCCCAAGCTTATCCCGAAGCAGGCCCGCAGCATCCTTCTTATCCGAGCGGTCATGCGACGATGGCGGGGGCGTGCGCGACGATCCTCAAGGCCGCATTTGACGGCGGGGCCGCTTTTGCGGATCTCACTGACAATACTGTCGTGGCGGCCAGCCTAGATGGGTCCCCGCCGGTATCCGTGGGCGAGGATCCGGGGCTGACGATCAACGGCGAAATCGACAAGCTCGCCTCCAACATCGCTTTCGGGCGAGACTTCGCGGGGATTCATTGGCGATCGGATGCCGAAGAGGGGATACGGCTCGGCGAAACTGCGGCGCTAAGCATTCTGCGCGACCAGGGCGACAACTATCCCGGAGAGAATTTCAAAGGGTTCGCGATCACAACCTTCGACGGCGACAACGTGATCGTCTGAACATCCACCCACGCATCGGCTCGCCGCGGCAGGGCCCGCCGGCGACGCCGCAGCCTATCCGGCGGGTAATCGAACAGAGCCATTCGCCAGAAACCTTGCGGAGAGAGAGATGAAGCGTGCTGTTTATGACGATAAATATTTTCAAGTGATTGCTCCTGAGTTGCCGCTCAATAGTAGGGACGATGGCGGCCATCTGATTCTCGTCAAGAAGGTACCAGTGAGCGACCGTTCCGATTTAACCTATCAAGAAGCAATAGATTTCATGCGGATCACTATGATCGTGGGCCTGGCCATGTATGATGTGTTAGGGATCGAGCGAATAAATTATGAAGATCTCGGGAATTGGGGTCTTGATGAGCCCGGTGGCGCGAAGATGCATTTGCACTTTTTTGGTCGCGCGCGCGACCAGATTCACCAGATTCGCGGGCAGCATATGTTCCTCTATCCAAAGGGCCACAAAATCTACAAAGGGCATCTGGAGCCACTCAGTGATGGTGACTTGGAGAGACTAAAGGTCAGGGTCGGCGAACTCGTAAATGAGACGAAGTATCAGAAAATGGCGGAACTGGCTGAACTTTAGCTCAGCGTGTCCAGGAGAAACACATGGCGATAGCCCTTCTCATCATCGATATACAGCAAGGGATGTTCATGCTGTCTCGTCCACCGCACCAGGGGGATAAGGTGGTTGAGCGGATTGCGTTCGATACCCCCGCTCTGTCGGCCGCGCAGATCGCTGCCCGTCACAATCTCACCCTGGGCGGGTTCGGCGAACTCGCGGCGACAGACGAGATACGGTTATGGATATGGATGCAATGCCGCAACGCGCCTGGGTCTTGTTGAAGTCCGGGCGTCGTATCAACCTGCTCGAACCGACGGCCACCGATTGGGACGATGAAGATCTTGCTCTCGGGTTGGCGCGCACCTACAGGTGGGGCGGACATTCGGCGTGGGATCTCCCGTTATCAGTCGCCCAACACAGTCTGACCGTATTGGCGCTCCGACGAGCGACAGAGGCGAAACCGCTAACGAACGCGGAGGCGCGGCGCGAACTGCTGCATGATGCCGAAGAAGGTTTCTTGTCTTGGGACCCGATCGCGCCGATCAAGCCCTACCTCGGAGGGCAATTCCACTCGCTGGTGCGCGCCCTCGAAGAAGTAATCGCTCAGCGGTATCGGCTGCCGCCGTGGACAGCTGAAGCGTATGCCGCCCACAAGTATGCGGACCGGCTCGCTGCCGCAAGCGAAGCCTTTCACGTTGTGGGCTGGAGCCTCACCGAGATCCGAGATTACCTCGAAATCGACCTGGATCCGGTGCGGGATGATCCAGTCAGCCCTCCTGCCGGTCGCCGTCCATGGGAACCTTGGCCTCCCAACTTGGCGGTCTCGGTTTTCCTCGAGACCCTCAAGGCGCTCAATTCGTCCCCATCGCGTTGACCGGGTGACGCAGCGCGGCGGCACCTAGGGTTAGGATACTCGGGCGTCGCCGGATCGCCTACACGATCCAATAACCCTTGCGATTTTCGTACTTCAACCAAATCCAGGCAGTCGTGGCTGCGGTGCTGGTGCAAATGGCTGCGATGATCAGAAACGTATCCGACACCCCAACCGTATCGGCCAATGTCCCGGCTAATGGGGCGCCGACTAGGGCACTGCCGAGGATCCCAATACTGTACATGGCCATCACCCGTCCGCGCACATCATCACGAGCTCTCAGTTGCAGGGTGCTGGTGACTGTAACGTTGAAAAAACCGCAGGAAACACCCAGCAAAAACATGCCGGCAAGCGCGAAATAAACCCCAAACGGCAAAGCCAGCCAAATATGAATGATGCTCAGTAACCCGCAGCACAGGGCGACCATCATCACTCCCGGTTTCACCCACGATGCAATTAGTAAGGAACCGCTTACCGCACCCAGACCCAAAGACGACATCACAACGCCATAGAGTTCGCTCGACCCACCCAGCATACGAGATGCTAAGAGCGGCACCATCACCTGGAAGTTATAAGCCGTGACGAAGATCACGGACATGGCGATCACGGTCAGCGTCAGAACACGGTCCTGCCAAATGTAAGACAAGCCTTCGCGCACTTGGCCCGGCTTGCGTTCCGCCGGTTTAGTCACATGAAGACGTGCGACGTCAAGTATCATCAGAACGAGGACGACAAGCCCGAAACTGATGGCATTGACGAAAAAACTCGGGGCCGTGCCGAAGCACGCAATCAGGAGCCCACTGATCACGGGGCCGATCATCCGTCCGGACGAAATCATTGCATTGTTCAAGGCAAGCGCGTTAGGCAAATCTGCTTCGCCGACAAGGTCTTTGACGAAGGCGAGCAGCGCCGGTTTGTCGATGGACATGATCAGGCCGAGCAACAGGGCGGCCACCCAGATCATCCATAACTGGATCAGATGGGTGGCGACCAACAACCCGATGGCGGCAGCCAGCAGCGCTAAGGTGCTCTGCGTTACAATCAGCAAACGGCGGCGGTTGAACCGGTCGGCAATGACGCCGCCATAAAGGCCGAAAAACACAAGTGGCCCAAATTGAAGCGCGTTGGTGATGCCAAGTGCCAAGCCGGAATCAGTCAACTGCAAGACCAGCCAATTCTCGGCCGTGATCTGGATCCATGCACCAATATTGGATCCGATCTGCGCTGCGAAATAGATCTGAAAATTGGGATTCCACAGACTAATAAATGTTTTATGAAGACCATGTGGAAGGATTTTATAGCGCTCCTATTCTACGTTCCCGGCCTGTCGCCACGGTTGTCCCGTTTAGGGAAATCGGTTGTTTACAGAGATCCGGATATAACCTAGATCTGTTCGATGTCGCAGCATCACACAACATCGGATCAACTTGCTCGAGGGGCGTATTGCGATCCTCCGGGGCGTTCGTGTCAATGCCAGATAGCGCGACATGGTAACGGAGTGATGCTGACAGCATTATGTCAGTAATCGTTTGATCCCTCCTGCCCGCCAAAAACCTTACCGCTGACCGCGCGCTTTCTGGTGTGGACGCGTAAGTGTTATCATCGCTCTTCGAACACCAGCGGCGGGGCTGATCTATGGAATTCGGCGTGGGCATCTTTTTTACAGATTATTCGATCTCGCCGGCGGAGCTCGCAGTGGCGCTGGAGGAGCGTGGTTTCGGCTCGCTCTGGGCTCCCGAGCACTCGCACATCCCGGTGCCGCGGCGTACGCCGATGCCGGGGGGCGGCGAGCTGCCCAAGCGGTACTATGACGTCATGGACCCGTTTGTCACACTGACTGCGGCGGCCGGCGCTACCAAGCGGCTCAAACTGGGCACCGGCGTCTGCCTGGTGATCCAGCGTGATACGATCCAGACGGCCAAGCTCGTCGCCTCGATCGACCAGGTTTCGGGCGGCCGGTTTCTGTTCGGCATTGGCGGCGGTTGGAACGCCGAGGAGATCGAAAATCACGGCACCGACTTCCCGTCTCGCTTTAAGAAGATGCGTGAGCAGATCGAGGCGATGAAAGAGGTCTGGACGAAAACGACGGCGGAATATCACGGCGAGACTGTCGACTTCTCGCCGATGATGACTTGGCCAAAACCGGTGCAGAAGCCGCACCCGCCGGTGATTGTCGGGGGTGCCTTCCCGTGGGCGGCGCGGCGGGCGATCCGCTATGGCGACGGGTGGATCCCGATCGCCGGCGGCGGGCGATACGGCGACCCGCTGGACCATCTGCCGCGCTTCCGGCAGATGGTCGAAGAGGCCGGTCGCGACCCACAGTCGCTGCCGGTAACACTAGGCGGTGCTCCGGAAGACCCGGATCTGCTGAAGCGCTACCGCGACCTCGGCGCCGTTCGGGTCAACTTTCCGGTGCCGCCTGCCAAGTCGGACGAGATCCTGCCGATATTGGACCGCCTGGCCGGTCTGATGCGCAAAGTCGGGGCGTGAGATCAGGCAGCGAGGTGCATCCAGCGCACCTCGCCGCCGGGGCCCACCCGGCAATAGCGAAAACCCTGGACCCGGTTAGAAAGGCCGCGCACGTCGATCTGGTTGTAGATCCACTGGCAGATTGCTATCGGTCATGTCGAGCGATCCGTTGAGCAGCGCCAATACCCGCGTCGAGGTGACCTGCGTCGGCCACCACTCGATCTTCTTGATTGGTTGGGGATTGTCGCTCCAGCCCAAAAAATGTTCGTCGTACTTTTCCATATCGACATGTTCCAGCGGCACATAGGTCGAAGGGATCAGCCGATAGGCGCCGGAACCGGCTTCGTTGGAAGCAAGCCAAGCCGCCCCCCAATCGCCGTCCTTTTCGTGCAATTTCACGACGCGCGGGTTGACAATGGGCACCATTGGGAGTGTAGCGAAAAACGGGCCATACGTTCCCTCCAGCTGGAACCTGACCGAATAGCGATCCACTGACGAGACGGAGCCAGCCTTCAAGACCGGCAAGAACGGCGCCGCTGGAGCTTTGCCGATTGCGAGCAGCCGCTGAAACTGTAGACGACGTCGCCGGCAGTCAGCTCGCTGCCGTCGTGGAATTTCACTCCCTGGCGCAGCTTGAAATCCCACACCAGCCCGTCGCGCGACACGGTATCGCTCTCGGCTCGGCGGGCGACGTCGCCAAACGCAGCAAATGCCGTAAAAGTGGGCTAGCGACGGCAATTCGCGTTCGGCGTGAAGCCGCGCCTCGAACGCCTCGTCCGATAATCCGCGTACACCAGATCGACCCGTCGCCCACCCGCTGAAAGGGGCGACAGTCTCAAGGCCAAAGTGGCATCGAACTTGCGTCCCACGGGTCGTATTGGACCCAGCGCGTTTTGCCGTTGCGGCAGTGCATTCGGCCGCACGCAGCAAATTCCAGAGGGCAGGCAAGCTGTTGCCGCCGGGAAAGGCACAGGATGAGCCGTCACAGGGTCGAGTATATTCGTTGGCTGACCGCGCCGCTGCTGAGGGGCGGCAAGCGACCACCGTTTTGGTTGCTGGTCGCGGTGACGGCCTCCGGTACTCTGGCGATGCATATCCTCGTCCCGGTTCTGCCGCTTGCAGCCAACGACCTCGGCGTCTCGCCCGGCAGAATCCAGCTGTCGATCACACTCTACCTGTTCGGGGTTGCAGGCGGCCAATTGCTGTATGGTTTGGCCTCCGACAAGTTCGGACGCCGGCCGACCCTGCTGGCCGCGCTCATCCTCTACGTCGTGGCCGGAGCTGTCGCCGGCTGGGCGACAAGCATCGCGGCCTTGGTGGGAGCGCGCGTCGCGCAGGGGATAGGTGGCTGTGGCGGACTGGTGCTCGGCCGCGCGATCGTGCGCGACAGCGCCGCTCCGGGCGAGGCCGCATCTCGGATGGCCTTGCTGACAATGGTGCAGAGCCTCGCTCCCGGCATTGGCCCGGCGATTGGCGGGATTCTCGGGGCATGGTTCGGCTGGCGCTCGATCTTCACCTTATTGGTCGGGCTTGGCATCCTTACTCTCGGCGGGGTGTGGCTCGCCCTGCCCGAAACCGCTCGCTCCCGCGGGATGTCGCGCGACGGCCGAATGTTCGGCAGCTGGCTGCGCTTGCTGCGCTCGCCGGTCTTTTGCGGCTACATGTTCGGCGGCGCTCTGACCAGTACCAGCTTTTTCGCCTATCTGACGGCATCCCCATTCATCTTCACCCAGCTGCTGCACCGGCCCGCCGCTGAGGTTGGGGTCTACTACCTTGCTGTGATGAGCGGCGTTCCTCTGGGCAGCTTCACGGCGAGCCGGCTGGCCTCCAGGGTTCGACTAACGGCCCTGCTGCGGGTAACGAGCGGGACCGCGGTATTGGGCGCTGCGCTGTTCTTTCTGGTCTCGGCCACCGGCACCTTGAGCGTCGTCTCGGTAGTGGGCACGATGATCATATTTTCGAGCGGCGTCGGCGCGGCCGCCCCGCTCGCGATCACCAGTGCGATCAGCACCGACCCACACGCGATAGGAGCTGCTTCAGGGTTATACGGCTTTGTGCAGATGGCGAATGGTGCGCTGTGCACTCTGGTGGTCGGCCTTTGTCCGGCCGACCCGGCATTGGCCGCCGCGAGCGTCCTCTTTGCCAGCTTGTTGCTCGGTCAATGTTTCTTCCTGCTGGCGATCCGGTCGCGTCCGAGAGCAGGCGGCTGATTCCACTGGGGGTGACCAAGACCGGCCGGCCCGGGCTTTCATGGGGTGTTATGGCGATCATCGACGCAGAGCCGTATCCATTCGATCTCGAACCGGCACGCGCGGGCCTCGTGATCATCGACATGCAGCGCGATTTTCTCGAGCCTGGTGGTTTCGGGGCCGTGTTGGGGAACGACGTTTCGCTGTTGCGCCGGACGATCGCGCCGACCCGACGCCTGCTCGAGGCGGCCCGCAGAGCTGAGCTCGGCATCATCCACACGCGCGAGGGCCATCGCCCCGACCTTGCGGACCTGCCGCCCGCCAAGAAGGCGCGCGGCCGGCTCGCCGCAGGCATCGGCGACCCAGGCCCAATGGGCCGGATCCTGGTGCGCGGCGAGCCCGGGCACGACATCATCCCCGAACTCTATCCTCTGCCGGGCGAGCCGATCGTCGACAAGCCGGGCAAGGGCGCGTTCCACGCCACCGACCTCGAGGCGATGCTGAAGAACCGGGGCATCACGCAGCTCATCGTCTGCGGGGTCACCACCGAGGTCTGCGTCAATACCACGGTGCGAGAGGCCAATGACCGCGGCTACGACTGTATCGTCGTGGCCGATTGCGTCGGCTCGTACTTCCCGGAGTTCCACGAGGCCGGGCTCGCGATGATCAAGGCGCAGGGCGGCATCTTCGGCTGGGTTGCATCATCGGAGGCGGTCATCGCTGCGCTTCCGGCGGCCGGCTCGTAAGGAGGGGACGATGAACAGTTCAGCCGATGCGCCGCGCTGGTGGGTTCCCGGCGACTGGAACGGCTTTTTTGGCCTGTTCACCAACGTCGTCCTCAATATCATCGTACTGACCGGACTGTGCCTGCACGTCGTCAACCTGCCGGCCGACATCGTCTACGGCCGGATCCTGCCGGCTCTCGGCATCGCATTGCCGCTGGGCAATCTCTATTACGCCTATCTCGCCTGGCATCTCGCCAAGAACGAGGGGCGCGACGACGTGACGGCAATGCCTTACGGGCCGAGCGTGCCGCACATGTTCATTGTCGTCTTCCTGATCATGCTGCCGATTTATCTGAAAACCCATGATCCCGTGCTGGCCTGGCAATCGGGGCTGGTGTGGTGCCTGGTGATCGGCGCCATTGTGCTGTTGGGCGCCTTCGTTGGACCCACTGTGCGCAAATACACGCCGCGCGCGGCGATGCTCGGTACGCTCGCCGGCATTTCGATCGCCTTCATCTCGATGCGGCCGGCATTCCTCGGCTGGGAAGACCCTTGGCTGTTCATGCTGTCCTTGGCGATCGTGCTGGTCAGCTGGATGGCCGGCGTCCGGCTGCCCTATGGCCTGCCGGGGGGCCTTGCGGCTGTGCTGCTCGGCACGGTGCTCGCCTGGCTGGCCAAGCTCCTCCATCTCGACGACTTGATGCAGCCGGCGGAGGTAACGGCGGCCCTCGGCCAGTTCGGTTGGCGCCTGCCGTATCCGTCCACCGACTTCGCCAAGGCGATCGGCGATGTCGGGCCCCTGCTCGTTACCGCGGTGCCGCTCGGCATCTACAACTTCACCGAGGGCATGAACAACGTCGAGAGCGCCGCCGCAGCCGGCGACGATTACAGCCTGCGCCAGATTCTCTTGGCCGACGGTACTGGAGCGATCGTCGGCGGGCTGCTCGGCAGCCCGTTCCCGCCGGCCGTCTATATCGGACATCCCGGATGGAAGGCGGTCGGCGGCCGGATCGGCTACTCCTTGGCGACCGGCGTCGTGATCGGTGTGGTGTGCTTTCTGGGGCTGACGGCGCTCCTGCTGGCGATCATTCCGCTCGTCGCGATCCTGCCGATCCTCCTCTATATCGGGCTCGTCATCGGTGCGCAGGCATTCCAGGCGACACCGGCGCGGCACGCCCCCGCGGTCGTTCTCGCGATCCTGCCGAACATCGCCGCCTGGGCGCAAACCTTGATCGACGGCGCGCTCGGTGCGGCCGGCACGTCAGCCGAACAAGTGGGCATGGCCAAGCTCGCCGCCGTCGGTGTCGTCTATCACGGCATGGCTCTGCTCGGCGGGGGCGCGGTGCTCGCCGGATTGATGCTCGGCGCCATCGCCGCCTTCATCATTGACCGGAAGTTCGATTGGGCGGCGCTCTTTGCGGGCGCCGGGGCCGTATTGTCATTTTTCGGCTTCATTCACGGCACCTCGCTCGGTATCGGCAGCTCGCTTCCAGTGGCACTGGGATATCTGATCATCGCCGGGTTTTGCTATGTGCTCAGTCGGCAGAGTTACCCGGAAGTCGTGGTTCCTGCCGAACCCGTGGTCGCAGAGAGCTGATGCCCGTTGGCGCCGAGCGGCAGACGGGTAAGCTTCTGGTATCGGCTCCCCATCTTCATCAGCGCGCGGTCGGTAAACGCGGGTGCGATCAATGAAATTCCGAAAGGAAGCCCTGTATTCGTAAACCCGGCGGGCAATGCGATCGCTGCTAAGTCGAGCAGGTTCACGAAATTGGTATAGCGGCCGAGATTGGTGTTGAGGCAGAGCGGCTCGGCGGCGATCGCGGCGGTCTGGTAAATCGTGCCGGCGGTGGGCAGAAGAAGAAGATCGAGCGCCTCGAACACCTGTTCAGTGGCTCGGCGGAGCGCGGTCAGTTCATATTGCGCGCGATAGACCTCGAGCGCGCTGTAGCGCCTGCCGCTTTCGATGATCGAGCGGGTAACCGGCAACATCGCTGCTGGATCCTCGCGCAAAAGTGCTTCCGTCGCGTGAAGGCGCTCGGCCACCCAGGGACCCTCATAGAGCAGCCGCCCGGCATCACGAAACGGCGCGAAGCTCGTCTCGACGCGGGTTCCGCCGGCTTCTTCGAGGACGCCGATCGCCGCAGTGAATAGACGGGCCGCCTCTTCATCGCCAAAGAATTCGAGGTCGGACCCCGGCGGCGCTCCAAATCGGAAGCGCTGTGCAAAGCTCGGCGCCGCCGCGGCGTTTGGCATGCGAGCCAATGGATCGTCCGGGTCGAAGCCCGCTGCCACGTCGAACACGACGGACGCGTCGTCGGCCGTCAACCCAAATATCGAGACGCAATCGAGTGACCGGCAGGCGGGAACGACGCCGCGTGCGCTCAATAGACCGCGGGTCGGTTTCAGCCCGACGATGTTGTTGAAGGCGGCCGGAACACGTCCCGATCCCGCCGTATCGGTACCGAGGGTAAAGGCGACGAGGCCGGCCGCGACCGCCACTGCGGAGCCCGAACTCGAACCGCCCGGGATGAAGCGGGCGTCGAATGGGTTGCGCGGCACACCATACGGTGAACGCGTACCAACCAACCCGGTGGCAAACTGGTCGAGGTTGGTCTTGCCCAGCAAGATGGCGCCGGCGGCCAGCAGTCGAGCCACGACAGGGGCAGTTTCTCCGGGAGTGTAGGCGAAAGCAGGGCAGCCGGCGGTCGTCGGCATGCCCGCAACATCGATATTGTCCTTGACGGCGAAGGGAATGCCGAAGAGCGTCATCCGTTCGATAACGCTCGGGTCGGCCAGTGCCAGAGCATCGAGTTCGCGGGCGCGGTCGCGGACCGCATTCTTGCTCGTGCACGAAATCCACAGCGCCGGATCGTCCCAATCGCGGATGCCGGTCAGAACCTGATCGATCAGCATGGCTGCAGAGATCGTGCGGGCGAGAAACCTCGTCCGCAGCGAGGCGATTTCGAGCGACTCACGCATTGGCACGGCAGTTGAAATCGGGAAAACTCGAAAGCCTCAGCAACGGATATCTCCTCATGACCCAACAATATGTCCTGGCCGACCCTTACCCTTGGCCTTACGATGGGGCTTTGCGGCCTGAAAATACCGCGCTCGTCGTCATCGATATGCAAACCGATTTTTGCGGCATTGGCGGCTATGTCGATCGGATGGGCTATGATTTGACATTGACCCGCGCGCCGATCGCGCCAATCGCGGCGGTGCTTGCCGCAATGCGCAGCCACGGCTTTCATGTCTATCATACCCGCGAGGGGCACCGACCGGACCTTGCCGATCTGCCGGCGAACAAGCGCTGGCGCTCGCGGCGCATCGGCGCCGGTATCGGCGACCCGGGCCCTTGCGGCCGCATCTTGGTGCGCGGCGAGCCCGGCTGGGAGATCATCCCCGAACTCGCGCCGCTTTCCGGCGAGCCGATCATCGACAAGCCCGGCAAAGGCTCCTTCTGCGCCACCGATTTCGAATTGATGCTGCGGCTGCGCGGCATTGCCAATCTGATCTTGACCGGCATCACCACCGATGTGTGCGTTCACACGACGATGCGCGAAGCCAATGACCGCGGGTTCGAATGTCTGCTGCTCGAGGATTGCTGCGGCGCCACTGACCGATCCAACCATGAACACGCAATCAAGATGATCAAGATGCAGGGCGGGGTGTTCGGGGCAGTTGCCAATTCAACAGCGCTATTGTCCCTGCTCGGCTAACGTCATCAGCGATTGCGCGGGAGGCCCTTGCGGAAATAGCGGTAGACTTGGCCGACGCAGCCGCACGGCCGGCCGGACAGGATTGCCGGAGCGGCTCTTGACAAACCGTCCGCGCCGGTCCTGCGCCCCCTGTTCCGCCTGTTTTATCAGGTCGAGATCAGGCGTCGCCAACTCCATTCGATTATTTCGCACTCGCTCAGAGCCGTAACGTATAATGCGATTATGGCAATTGCGTGGTCGTCGATACCGCAAGTCCCGGACAGCGAGCATGCGGCAATTGGTTTGACGACATCTCCGGCGGTCACATCGGCTACAGCTCGTGAACAAGACCCGCCCAACCTGGTCTACTTACCGGTGTCTCAATACTGCGCGTTTCCGGGTGTTCTCGCGAGCAGAGCGTCGCGCACGTTGGAAAGGCCGTGACGTAGGCGAGGGTGCGCTCGAAGCCGAGGCCGGCATGCGGCACCGTGTCGTAGCGGCGCAGATTACCCCGTCCCTAACCCTCCCCCGCTCGAGGGGAGGGAAGGGTGGGGGTGTAGTGCTCCCGGCCGATGCCGGCTCCGCTCGGGTCAGGCCAGGACCACGTCCGCAACCAGCTCCTTGCCGCGGGTTTCCGGACTGATGGACAGCGCCAGCAACAAGCTGATCAGTCCGCCGATCGTGCCGATTGCCATCGGGACCGCAAACCCCAGGTGCCAGTCGATCGCGAAATAGGTGACGACAGGCCCGACAAACCCGCCCCAAATCGCCCCCTGGTGAAAGCAGAACCCGGACGCCGTCGCGCGTACCTCGGTCGGGAAGCGCTCGGCGAGATAGCTCGGGGCCTGGCTCCAGATGCCACCGCCGGCAAACCACCCCTGCAGCCCAAAGAAGAGGACAATCATCGTGTAGTCGTGGGTGAAGAGATAGAACGGGACGAGCGGCAGCCCGATCAATGCCGGCAGGATCATCGACCAGCGGCGGCCGATGCGGTCGGCCAGCCAGCCCCAGACGACACCGGACCCGAACTGCCCGACGCTCATCAGCATCACCGGCAAGGCGACCAGCGCCGGGCTCAAGTGTAGATCCTTTTGCAGATAGGTCGCGAACATCGCGGTGATCGAATAGGCGATGACGAAGTTGCTGGCCATCCACCAGCAAGCAGTCGCCGTGTTGCCGAGGATGGCGAGCTTGAAGATGCTGAACAGGGGGACCTTCACCTCGCGGTTCTCGGCGCGCTGCCGCCGGCGATTTTCGAGCCACACCTCTGGCTCCTTGACGTAGACGCGCACGTAAATGATCGCCAAAGCCGGCAACACGCCGATGATCAACAGACCGCGCCAACCAATCGAGTTGTAGAGCAGGCCATAGGCTAGGCTCGACAACAGGGCCCCAAGCCCCCACGACCCTTGCAGCACGCCCGACATGAAGCCGCGCGAGCGGATCGGCCATTGTTCCATCGCCAACGCCGCGCCGACCGGCCATTCGGCACCCATACCGATACCCATGAGGGCGCGGAACAGGAACAGCAACCAAAAGGTCGGCGCCAGCCCGGCGAGCAGGTTGGCGACCGAATACCAGGCGATCGAGATCATCAACGGCGTTTTGCGGCCCATGCGGTCGGCGAGCCAACCAGAGGCGGTGGCGCCGACCAGCCGCATCCACAAGGTGAGCGCCAGCACCGCCGTCACATCGACCAGCGGGACGTTAAAGCTCTGCGAGATCGGCAACATCAGCAACATGAAGATCGTGAAGTCGAATGCGTCGAGGGTCCAACCGAGCCACGCCGCGACCCAGGCGTGCCACTGATCGCGCGTCGGCTCCTTCCACCACGCGACCTGCGCACTTTCGGCTGCCATCGCCATTGCTGACCTCCCGTTCCAACCGGCTTTTAACGACGAGACTTGCGGCCCGGTGTAGGGTCCCGCCACGCTCTCCGTCGCGGTGCAAAACGCGTGCCGGTCTACGGGTTCCGCCTGTCTGCCGGCCGTGCCGCATCGCCCGCCCGCGGCGAACGCTCAGGCGATGAGGGAAGCAACGATCGGGACTTCACGCTGCGCGACCTGGTGGCCGAGCTGGCTGGACACGGTCCACGGGCGATTGCCGCGCGGCGTGGACTTCATTAATGACGAGAATCTAAGCTTCCAATAAAACGTGCTGCCCCAGTGGGCACGATCGCGTCAATACCGCGCGTTTCCCGGCGTTCGCGGGAACGGGATTGCGTCGCGCACGTTGGCGAGGCCGGTGACGTAGGCGAGGGTGCGCTCGAAGCCGACGCCGAAGCCGGCGTGCGGCACCGTGCCGTAGCGGCGCAGGTCGCGGTACCAGGCGTAGTGCTCCCGGTCGATGCCGTGCTCCGCCATGCTGCGGTCCAATACCTCGAGCCGCTCCTCGCGCTGGCTGCCGCCGATGATCTCGCCGATCCCCGG
>Ga0070698_100003616_pt1 | contig 16995 bp, 13 predicted proteins | sample KBSK1502metaG_FD_65477 | JGI IMG/M metagenome (GOLD analysis project Ga0070698, IMG submission 65477) | Corn, switchgrass and miscanthus rhizosphere microbial communities from Kellogg Biological Station, Michigan, USA - KBS K1-50-2 metaG | ecosystem: Host-associated > Plants > Roots >...
AAGATAGCGTGAAGTTTTTCTTTTTGTAACTCCAAATGTGATCAATGCATTTTTTTCCGTATGAAATGAAATAAGTTTATTAATATCAAGGTCAGTAAGAATATCTGCATTGCATGTGATAAATCTTTCACCGGGAGTAAAAAATTCTTTTGCCTTTAATAAACCTCCGCCGGTTTCAAGCAGTTCATCTCTTTCGTCGCTAATAGTGATCTTGCTTCCCCAACCTTTGCTTTTTATTATAGCTTCAATAAGTTGGTCTGCGAAATGATGAACATTGACAAGTACATCAGTGATACCATATTGTTGCAGATATTCAATATTTCGTTGCAATAAGGATTTACCATTAGCAATAGCCAGTGCCTTTGGGTGCTTATCAGTCCATGGCTTAAATCTTGTACCTAATCCTGCCGAAAAGATCATTGCTTTCATTGCGATAATTCCATTTATGGGGTATTGATCCAATTCTTCTCATCCTGGATCATATGCTTTAATTCAATTTTCACTTTGAACTTATTTCTTAAATGTCTTGCCAGGGCATCGGCGGCATATACACTGCGATGCTGCCCGCCTGTGCAACCAAAACTGATCATCAAATTTTCAAAATCTCTTTTCAAATAATCTTCCACAGTAATGTCAATAATATCAAAAACACTGTTGAGAAATTCAGTCATTTTTGTTTGTTGCTCTAAATAATCTTTTACAGATTTATCACGACCGGTTTGGGATTTGAACTCTTCTATTCTTCCGGGATTTAAAATTCCGCGACAATCAAAAATAAATCCACCACCATTACCGCTTTCATCCACCGGCAACCCTTTTTTATAAGAGAAACTATTGATCTTAACTGTCAGTGGTGTTTTTTCATTTGCCTGCAAAGGAGTGAATTGCTGAATGATCTCATCATCTACGCAGATATCAAGCACTTTTCTGAATTCAGGTAATGCAATACCAATGCTTTGATTATTGATAAACCATTTAAGGTTTGTCAATGCCAAAGGGATGCTGGTTAAAAAATGCGCCTTACGTTCAAACAATCCACGAAAACCATAAGCACCGAGCACCTGGAGCAAACGTATCATTACATAACCATTATACTGGCTTTTAAAGATTGACTTATTGATCTTTGAATTAATTATTTTTTCTAAAGCGCTGATATAGTCATTCAATAATTTTTCTTTCCATTCATCACTTAGATTAGCTCTCGCCTGCCAAAGCATACTTGCCACGTCATATTGAGGAGCACCTTTCATTCCTCCCTGGTAGTCGATAAAGTGTATTGAATTATCTTTTTTAACCATAATGTTCCGGCTTTGAAAATCGCGGAACATAAAATATTTGTACTCAGTATGAGTGAGATAATTACTCAGCGCTTCAAAATCATCAATAAGTTTTTGTTTATCGTATGGTTTTCTTAATGCATCAAGAAAATAATATTTAAAATAAAGAAGATCTGCCATGATTGCCTGTCTTCCAAATTCTGTATTGGTGAGGCAGCGATCGTAATCAAGTCCTTCATCACCTTTTACATGAAGCCTTGCAAGGGTTTGTAAACTTTTTTGAAAAAGAGAATAGATCTCATCGGTATAGCCTTCAGATTCCAACCTGTCAATTAATGAAATGTCACCAAAATCTTCTTGTAAGTAGAACATCCGATCATTGGTGATTGCATGAATATTTGCAACTGGTAATTGTTTGCTGAAGAAATTTTCAGAGAAATAAAAGAAAGTTTCATTCTCTTTTATATTGGCCCCATAAGTCCCGATGATCGTCGAACCATTTTCTTCATGAAGCCGGAAATATCTTCTCTCACTGCCGGATTGTGGCAATACATCAATAGAAGCGGCTTCTTTGCCACGCCAATTTTTATATAATTCCTGTATCGATTGAATTACCTGCTGCATTGAGCAAATGTAATGAACCGCAATCAAACCCGATAAGTTTTGAAATCAAGGGGTTGTGTCACTAACAGACATTAGCTTTTTCAATTACTTTTGTATTTCCTATGGCGTATACTCTAAAGAATAAGGTGAGGATCGTTACAGCAGCTTCTCTGTTTGACGGGCATGATGTAGCTATTAATATTATGCGCCGTATTATGCAATCAAAAGGCGCAGAGATCATTCATCTTGGCCATAATCGTTCGGTAAAAGAAATTGTTGAAGCGGCAATTGAAGAAGATGTGCAAGGAATTGCTATTACAAGTTACCAGGGCGGGCATGTTGAATTTTTTAAATACATGAAAGATCTGCTCGATGAAAATGATTGCGGGCATATAAAAATTTTTGGTGGTGGCGGTGGCACAATTTTACCCGAAGAGATTGAAGACCTGCATAAATATGGCATTACAAAGATTTATTCTCCTGATGATGGAAGAAGGATGGGGTTGGAAGGAATGATCGAAGATGTGATCATGAAATGCGATATTCAATTGAATGGTAAAGCTGATTACAAAACGCCAATGAAATTAGAAGAAGTGAAGGATGTGAGAATGATCGCAAGGGAAATTACAAATGCGGAAAATGGTCAACAGTCCATAGTCAACGGTCAACAGCAGGAAACAAAGATCCCGGTTCTTGGAATTACCGGTACTGGTGGCGCAGGTAAATCTTCTGTAACTGATGAGATCGTTCGCCGGTTTCTAACAAATTTCACTGATAAGACGATCGCTATTGTTTCGGTTGATCCTTCTAAGAAAAAAACGGGTGGCGCATTATTGGGTGACAGAATTAGAATGAATTCAATTTCTCATCCCAGGGTTTATATGCGATCACTGGCAACAAGAGATGATAATACGGCATTAAGTGGTGCGGTAAATGAAGCAATTGATATATGTAAAACAGCAGGGTATGATTTTATCATTTTGGAAAGTGCAGGTGTTGGTCAAAGTGATGCAAGCATACTTGATTATTGCGATGTAAGCATGTATGTAATGACGCCGGAGTATGGCGCTGCATCACAACTGGAAAAAATAAACATGCTTGACTACGCCGACGTAGTTTGTATAAATAAGTTTGATAAGGCTGGTGCATTGGATTCATTGAGCGATGTAAGAAAGCAATACAAAAGGAATCACCAGTTATTTACTGCAAAAGATGATGATCTTCCGATCGTCGGCACTGTTGCCAGTAAGTTTAATGATGATGGCGTGAATCATTTGTTTAAAATGCTGCTTAAAAAAATTGACGAAAAAACAAATATCAGTTTTGGTAAATATAATTTTCCTGAAACAGCAAAGGTCACGCAGGCAATCATTCCTTCTAATAGAGTAAGGTATTTAAGTGAGATAAGCGAAAGCAACCGGAGCTATGATCAATTGGTAAAAGAACAATCAGACATTGCTTCAAAACTTTATCAATTGCAGGGAGTCTTAGAAGAAATGAAGAATTTTTCATTTGCACAAGGCTCGCAAGGTTATTCGACTGCAGTATTGGAAAAGATGAAATTATTTTACGAAGAACAATTAACACCCGTTGCAAGAAAATTAATAACAAACTGGCCTTCGAAAATAAAAGCGTATGAAAAAGATTATTATGAATATAAGGTTCGTGATAAGGTGATCAGGCAGGAAATGTTCAGTAAAAGTTTATCAGGTACCAGAATACCTAAAGTTGTTTTACCAAAGTATAAAGACTGGGGCGATCTGCTTCGCTGGCAGGCACAGGAAAATGTGCCGGGAAGTTTTCCTTTTACAGCAGGTGTGTTTCCATTAAAAAGAGAAGGCGAGGATCCAACAAGAATGTTTGCAGGTGAGGGTGGACCAGAAAGAACCAATAAAAGATTTCACTATGTAAGTGTTGACCAACCTGCAAAAAGATTATCAACTGCATTTGACAGTGTTACACTTTATGGTGAAGACCCTGATCATAGACCTGATATTTATGGTAAGATCGGTAATGCCGGTGTAAGTATTGCAACAGTTGATGATGCAAAGAAATTATACAGCGGCTTTGACCTCTGTGATCCGAAGACATCTGTTTCAATGACCATTAATGGTCCTGCACCTATGTTGCTTGCATTTTTTATGAATGCAGCGATCGATCAACAATGCGAAAAGTGGCTTGAGGTGAATGGTCAATGGTCATTAGCGAATGATGCATTTAATAAGAAATATCAAAATATTTCCAAGCCTGTATATAATAATACATCATCGCCAAACACTTTGCCGATTGGTAACGATGGGCTTGGTTTGAAACTGCTTGGTTTATCAGGCGATGAAGTTTTGCCAAAAGAAGTTTATGAGCAATGCAAGCAAAATGCTTTACAACAAGTGAGAGGAACAGTACAGGCAGATATATTAAAAGAAGACCAGGCTCAAAATACCTGCATATTTTCTACTGAGTTTGCATTAAAATTAATGGGTGATGTGCAGGAATATTTTATAAAGCAAAAGGTGAGGAATTTTTATAGTGTTAGTATCAGTGGTTATCATATCGCCGAAGCTGGTGCAAATCCAATTACGCAGTTGGCTTTTACATTATCAAACGGTTTCACTTATGTTGAATATTATTTAAGCCGTGGAATGAACATCGATGATTTCGCTCCAAATCTTTCTTTTTTCTTTAGTAATGGAATGGATCCCGAATATAGTGTGATCGGGAGAGTAGCAAGAAGAATTTGGGCAAAAGCAATGCGATATAAATACAAAGCGAATAAAAGAAGCCAGATGTTGAAATATCATATTCAAACATCGGGCAGAAGCTTGCATGCGCAGGAAATAGACTTTAATGATATAAGGACTACTTTGCAAGCATTGTATGCTATTTATGATAATTGCAGCTCGCTTCACACAAATGCGTATGATGAAGCAATAACAACACCGACAGAAGAAAGTGTAAGAAGAGCGATGGCGATACAATTAATTATTAACCGCGAATTAGGTTCTGCAAAAACAGAAAACTTTACACAGGGTAGTTTTGCTATTGAAGAAATGACTGATCTTGTTGAAGAAGCGGTGCTCAGTGAATTTGATCGCATCACTGAACGCGGCGGTGTATTGGGAGCCATGGAAAGGATGTATCAAAGAAATAAGATACAGGAAGAAAGTTTATATTATGAACACTTGAAACATACCGGTGAATACCCAATAGTTGGGGTAAATACATTTTTGAATAAACAAGGCTCTCCTACAATTATACCCAACGAAGTAATAAGAAGTACAAAAGAAGAAAAGGAACAGCAAATAGAAAATCTTCATGCTTTCTGGAAACGTAATGAGACTAAGAGTGAAAAAGAGTTAAAGAAGTTAAAAGAGGTGGCAATAAATAATGGTAACCTGTTTGCTCAATTAATGGAAACAGTAAAATATTGCTCGCTCGGTCAAATTACTCATGCACTTTACGAGGTGGGCGGACAATACCGGAGAAATATGTAAACTGGTATCTTAAAAATTCAGTTGTCTTAATTAACTTCCCTCTCTAATTTTATTTCAGGATGAAAAGAACATTGACTTTTCTGTCAGTAGTTATTTTTTTTACAGCTTGTGTCCATAATAAATATGCTGCTACAAATAGATCATTTAAGAAGCAAGTAAAAAATTATGCAAAGCTATTGCGTGAATACCCTTTAAAAGATTCCGCAGGTTTACAATATGCTGACAATTGGGTCGGAACTACAAATTTTACAATGCGTCGCCCCAACTTTGTTGTTATACATCATACTGCACAAAATAGCTGCGATTCAACGTTGAGAACATTTACATTGCCAGGAACTGCTGTCAGTGCACATTATGTTATTTGCAAGACCGGTACTGTGTATCACATGCTTAATGATCTTTTACGGGCACACCATGCCGGGCTGGGTAAATGGGGAAACATTTCCGATATGAATAGCAGCAGCATTGGAATTGAAATTGATAATAACGGAAGTGAGCCGTTTACAGAACAACAGATCGCAAGTTTATTACAACTTTTGGAAAGACTAAAGAGATCATATAACATTTCAACTCCAAACTTCATTGGACATCTTGATTGGGCGCCGGGACGAAAAGTGGATCCAAGCCGTTATTTTCCCTGGCAAACCTTAGCTGAAAAGGGTTTTGGTTTTTGGTTTGATACAACTAATGTCGAAGTGCCGGTAGATTTTAATCCATTACAAGCTCTAAGAATTATTGGGTATAATATTAATAAGCCAGAGATAGCGATCCAATCCTATAAAATTCATTTTGTGCCGCAGGATACAACCAAAGTGATCAATGATGCGGATAAAAAGATCTTAGTTGACTTAATGAAAAAGTATCAATAAAAATTGGAGTGTTATGGAATTTGGAAGAGTAGAAGAAAGTGAATTGAATAGTATCGATTTTTCATTACCTGCAGAACCTGCTTTCAATAAAAAAATACTGACTGGTAAACCAGGTAAACAACCCAAAGTATATCTCGGCTGCGCCAAATGGGGAAGATTAGAATGGGTTGGCAAGATCTATCCTCCTAAGACAAAAGAAAAAAACTATTTGCAACATTATGTTGAGCATTACAATTGTATTGAATTAAATGCAACACATTATAAAATAATTGGAGCAACAGGAATAGGTAAGTGGAAAGAAAAAGCTACGGGAAAAGATTTTCTTTTTTGCCCAAAGATGTACCAGGGGGTCACTCATCGCGGAAGTTTAAAAGGAAAAGAATTTTTAACAAGAGAATTTCTTCGCGGTGTGCAGGCATTTGAAGAAAATCTTGGTCCAATATTCGTTCAGGTAAGTGATACCTTTTCTCCGAATAGAAAAGATGATCTGTTTAAATTCATGCTATCATTACCAAAAGAGTTGCAATTTTTTCTTGAAGTAAGACATCCTGCGTGGTTCAGTAAAGAAAAAGAAAGAGAAGAGTTGTTTGAGTTTTTATCTTCTAATAATATTGGAGCAGTTATTACCGATACAGCCGGCAGAAGGGATTGTGCCCACATGCATTTAACGGTGCCCAAAACATTTATCCGTTATGTTGGAAATAGTTTGCACCCGACTGATTATACAAGGTCTGATATTTGGGTGCAAAGAATGAAGTACTGGTTAGATCATGGGTTAAATGAGTTATATTTTTTTATGCACATGCATAATGAGGCAACTTCGCCGGAGCTGACAGTTTATTTAGCAGATAAACTAAATAAAGAATGTGGATTGAATTTAATAAAACCTAAATTTATAGAACCTGAACCAGTTAAAAAGAATATCCAGAAAAAATTGTTTGATTAACTTACTTCATATAACTCATCCCATCTTGTTGTATATCTCGGGCTTCTTAGTTCTTGTCTCATTTTCCAATCTCTTGTCGTTCCACTGGCTGCAAATTTCAATACATCATCCCGCTGACTGAAATTGATATTATCGATCATGTCCATCAACTTTCTTTCGCAGTTTTTATTTTCGGATAAAAATAAATTTCCCTGGATAGACATATCAGGAACAATACCGCTTAGCATCACCCCGGCTTTTTTATAAAAAGTTCCTTTCTTATATAATTTTTCAACAAGCGATACAGCAGGTTTTATCAGTTCGTTGGTAAATGAAGTTGCCGTTGGTAATGTTATATAGTCAGAATGTGTGGCTCCGCGAAAATCGACATTATGATTTTCACCTTTTGCCACTACAAATACATTTATTACCCTGGCAGCGCTATGCTGTCTTCTTAATTTTTCTGCCGCCCTCGACGTATAAGTAGCTACTGCTTCTTTTATAGAATCAATATCACCTACAGGATTTCCAAACATTCTTGTTGTGGCGATCATTTTTTTATTTACCAATTCATCTTCCATTTCTTTGGCAGCAATCCCTTTTAATTCACGAACCAAACGGATACCAACTACTCCGCCAAGATGTGTATGGGCAAATTCTTCGCTAACATTTCTTAACTGCCACGCATCATAGATTCCCCAGACTTCTTTTAGTTTTTTTGCATACTGTCCGCCAACTCCCCAAATATCACTTACCGGTGTTTTATGCAAAGCCGCACTGATCTTTTCTTCTGTTTCAAGTACGGTTACGCAATTGGTGAGATGTTTATTTTTCTTTGCCATGCGATTAGCAAGCTTTGCTAATACTTTAGTTGGAGCCACACCCACAGAAACTTTTATACCTGTCCAATCTTCTACTGTTCTTCTTATTTCCATTGCTATAGCTTGAAGATCCTCCTGCGGAAAAATGCTTAGATCAACAAAAGCTTCATCAACAGAGTAGACTTCTACATTTTTTTTACCTAACATTATCCGCAATGTTTCCATTACCCGCCAACTAAGATCACCATATAAATTATAGTTGGAAGAAAAAACTGCCACATCATGTTTTTCTATTAATGGCTTCGCCATAAAATAAGGACCGGCCATTTCCACACCGAGTTTTTTTGCTTCATCACTTCTTGAAACAATACAGCCATCATTGTTGCTTAATACAACAACGGGCTTCCTGTCGAGATGTGGTTTAAACAACCTCTCGCAGGAACAATAAAAATTATTACAATCTACAATGGCTTTCAAGTTATTTTATTTTTTATCTCAGGCCTAAAGGCCTGAGCAAGTCATGGTTTCCTACGAATTGTCCCGGGCTTTAGCCCGGGGATCTTTGAAGCAATTCAAATCCATATCTCTCCATAAATTCATCATACTCTTGCTGAAATGTTTTCTTCGCATGATGCTCTTCCTGGTTCTTAATATATTCTCTGACTGAATTTATTCCTGATTCACTTACAGATACTGCGAAATAATCATCCTGCCATTCAAATTTTTGAGGCGTCAATTTGTTTTTATTTATCCAATATGAACTTTCTCCTTTAATTAACTGAATCATGTTTGCGATCGTTTGATCAGCATTTAAAGAAATAAGTATATGAACATGATCAATATGTCCATTTATAAAATCAATATGAATATTTTTGGTCAGTGCATTTTCTCTAATGTGTGAAAAGATCTTTGCACGAATTGCTTTATCAAGAACGGGCTCTCTTTTTTTAGTTGCCCAAACAAGGTGAACCCACATTTTTGTATATCCCATATATAAAATTTCAGATTGTGAGCTAATCCAATGACTTGACCTCGCTTTAGCCGAGGGAGTGAATAGAATAAACAACAACTCCCCACATCTTAAAATCACTGAACTCTGCGAGGTTAACTGGCTTGTACCTATTGTTATCGGGAATTAAAAAGGCGGAGGAAAAATTTTGATGATACCGCCTCACTAATAATTCTCCATTCAGTATCGCAACAATGATTTTTCCATTGACGAGTTTCAGGGATCGGTCAACAATCAAGATGTCACCATCAAAAATTCCTGCTTCCTGCATTGCATCACCCTTCATTCGAAAGAAATAAGTAGCCGGTTTATTATGGATCAGATGCTCATTCAAGTCTATGCCCCGTTCCATATAATCATCGGCTGCAGCGCCAAAGCCGGTGGCATTTGCGGTTTTCACTTCTTTTTGGGTGAATTGTTTGGAGCCTTTGTAGGCGGTGCCATAAAATTCTTCTCCTTCCATAAAAAAATATTTTCTAAATAAAGGTGATAAAATTTTTTGATATAAACTAAAAATATTAGTAAATTTATGCTAATAAAATTTGTACCAAAAACAGGAGGATGGGTATGCAATTACAATCTGTTACCACAATTACGATCCCGGGTTACCGGATCTTTGAATACCTGCTTGTATTAAATCCGCATGAGGAGCTGCGGAACAAGATCATGAAAGTGAAGCAGGAGTTTTACAATGAATATAAAGCGCCGACCGCATTAGGTGGCAAGCCTCATATTACATTGACAAATTTCCTTCAGTATGAAATGATGGAAGAACGATTGCTCAATAGATTAAAAGTAGTAGCAATGGGTTTTCATCCGATCAAAGTAGAATTAAAAAATTTCGGAAGTTTCCCAAGTCATACAATATATATAAATGTAGTAAGCAAAGTTCCGGTGCAAACATTGGTAAAAGAAGTCAGGAAAGAAACTCAACGGCTCATGAAATTGAATGACGATAATAAACCTCATTTTATTCTTGAGCCTTATATAACTATTGCAAGAAAACTGCAACCCTGGCAATATGAAAAAGGCTGGTTGGAGTATAGTAACAAAAATTTCACTGGAAGATTTATTGCTGATGGAATGCTGTTATTAAAAAGACCACTTGACGAAAAAAAATATCAGGTTGTGCAGCGATTCGAGTTTCAGAATTTACCAGTGACGACTAAGCAGGGAGAATTATTTATGTAAAAAAATATTTTACCATTAGCCTTATAAAAAGTTTGCCTTTGATAAGCAAAGGCAAACTTACTTTCTTAATTCTATCCGCCATTAACCATTAAACCTTATCAATTTACCATCATGTCAGAAAAACTTCAGCAAGACCACTACAAAGTAAAAATCAAGGAACAAGAAGAAGGCTCTCAATATTTACAAGGTCGGGGGGCTCAGATCAACACAAAAAATAAGTTTCTTAAGAATGAAAAGACAAAAGAACATATTGAAGCCATTGATGATTGGGAAGAGTTAAATGTACAAACCCAGTATTTAGAACAAGAATCAAAGACGATCGTTAATAAAGTGGAAAGCCCTGATGTCGGTATGATGTATAGCATGAATCCTTATGCGGGTTGTGAACATGGCTGCATTTATTGTTATGCAAGGAATGTGCATGAGTATTGGGGTTATAGCGCTGGTCTTGATTTCGAAAGAAAGATCATTGTCAAAAAAAATGCGCCTCAATTGTTAAGAAAGTTTTTGAATCATCCAAAATGGGATGCAACACCGATCATGCTAAGTGGCAATACTGATTGTTACCAACCCGCTGAACAAACTTATCGCTTAACCAGAGGGTTGCTTGAAGTGTGTAATGAATTCAACCAACCTGTTGGGATATTGACAAAGAATTCATGGATACTGAAAGATAAAGATGTGCTGCAGGAAATGGGTAAAAAGAAAATTGTTTCAGCAATGGTCTCGATTACTTCTTTTAATGAAGACCTGCGAAGAGTAATGGAGCCACGAACTACCACAGCCAAACAAAAATTAAAAGTGATAAATGAATTGAGTTCTGCTGGCGTGAGAATGGGCATAATGATGGGACCAATGATCCCTGGATTAAATGAACATGAAATGCAACGAATCATGAAAGAAGCAAGAAATAACGGGGCAACCTTTACTGCTTACACTTTTATAAGATTGAATGGTGCTATCAAATTTTTATTTCATGACTGGCTCTATAAAAATTTTCCTGACAGGGCTGATAAGGTTTGGCATTTAATAGAACACAGTCACGATGGAAAAGTAAATGATACCCGCTGGGGTGTACGTATGCGAGGCGAAGGCGCAATTGCTCAAATGGTTGCCCAGCAATATAAAAAGTATGGAAAGCTATATGGAATGAATGCGGAGGAATGGAGTTTGGATAGAACAAAGTTCAGAGTGCCAGGAGGACAGGGGAGATTGTTTTGAAGTAAATTAGTACATCGAAATAAAAGTATGAGCAAAAGAAAATCACAACATGTAATGCTTGACCATTCTAAGGCTAAAGTAATGTTGCTGCAAAAGTATCTTGAGAAGTATTTGAATATTATAACAAATGATGGCTTTACTGAAAAAATTTATGTTTTTGATTTATTCTGTGGTGAAGGAATTTATGAAAATGAAGGAGAAGGAAGTCCAATTGCAATTCTTAAGACATTGAAAGAGTTGCATTTTATCAATAAAGCAAAAAACAAGAAAATACCAAAAATTGATTTATATTTTAACGATAATGATGAATTTAAAATTGAGAAACTTAAAAATGTCATATCTGATAATAAACTTCATTATAGTGAGTTTGGTAAGTTAACTTTTAGATCAAAAGATTATAAGGAAATTGTTGATAGCCTTGCGACATATATTCAAAATCTAAAAAAAGAAAAGGCATTTGTCTTTATTGATCCTTATGGATACAAGGATATTAGAGGAAGCGAGTTAAAAAAATTATTGCAATCAAAAAAATCAGAGGTATTACTTTTTTTGCCTACGCAGTTTATGTATCGTTTTAATGAGAAAGGTACTCCTGAAGCATTAATTCAAATAATTGAAGAGCTTGTTGACATTAATGATTGGAAACCGAATAATTCAGTTTACCAGTTTATCGAGCAATTTAAGGGAGCTCTAAAGAATTATCTTGGGAAAGATTTTTTTGTAGATACTTTTTCAATTGAAAAAGATGTAGCTACTGTTTTTTGTCTTTTCTTCTTTAGCAGTCATATTAGAGGATTTGAAAAAGTGCTTGAAACAAAATGGCAAATTGACGATGATGAAGGTAAAGGGTGGAGTTATGAAAAGACAGGAAATTTGTTTGCCGAGCAAAAAACAAACCTTTTGGAAGAAAAATTACTTAATTTGATTTCTGAAAGCCCAAAGATTTATAACGGTGATATCTATGAATTTACTTTGAGAAATGGTTTTTTGCCAACTCACACCGTCGAAATTTTTAATTCTTTACAAGGAAAGGAAGAACTAATAGTTCTTTCTGATAATAACGAAAAAGTAAGGAAGGGAGCATTTTATATTAATTACGATAATTATAAGGCATCACCTCAAAAGGTATATTTTAAAGTAAAATAAATTATGGCTCAATCTTCAATTGAATGGACCGAAATGACCTGGAATCCAACTACAGGTTGCGATAAAGTTTCTGCAGGCTGTAAATATTGTTATGCAGAAGTGATGACTCGCAGATTACATGCGATGGGAATTGAGAAATATAAGGATGGATTTGAGTTACGATTACATGAAGATGCTTTGCAAATCCCTTATGAATGGAAAAAACCAAAAATTGTTTTTGTAAACTCAATGAGTGATTTATTTCACAAAGAGGTTCCTCTTTCTTTTATTCAAAAAGTATTTGATGTAATGAATAATACTCCACAGCATACTTACCAGGTTCTGACCAAAAGAGCTGAACGGCTATTTGAACTAAATGAACATCTTACTTGGACGAATAATATATGGATGGGTGTATCAGTAGAGGACTCAAGAGTTACAAACAGGATTGATTTTCTCAGGTCAACAAATGCAAAAACAAAATTTCTTTCCTGTGAACCATTAATTGGTCCGCTATTGAATCTAAATCTTGATGGAATTCATTGGACTATTGTTGGCGGTGAAAGCGGAAGGAAAGCACGACCAATGCAGGAGTGGTGGGTGTGGGATATTCGCCAGCAATGTGCTGATCAGGGTGTTGATTTCTTTTTTAAGCAATGGGGCGGAACAAATAAAAAGAAAGCTGGTCGTGAATTGGGTGGAAGAACTTATGATGAAATGCCAAATATTATACATCATACAGAATTTGCATATTAATTCGACAAATTATGGAAGATGAGTTCAACAACCTCCCCGATGAAGAAAAGTTAAAAGCAGAAAATGAGTTTCTTAAAATGAAGATGATGCTGGAACAGGGTGCTAAGTTTGGTGGTATGAGTGACAGGGATCTTCCACCGGAAATTGAAAATGAATTTTTAGGAAATGTAATGGCTTTTGAAAAAAAATTTGAAGAGGAAAGAAAAACAATAAAACTGTTTGATAAAATCGGTAAACCCCAACACTTCAAACCGGTAAATGAAATAGATGAAAATGCTATTGACAAAGCATGGGATGAATTGCATGATTACCTGAATGAACATGATATTGACCTGGATGCCTGCAGTCCCAATATTTCAAAAAAAGAATTATACAGATTTACAACAGAAGAATTGTTTGAGCATGAAATGGATGACATGAATTTACCAGGTTGGACAACTAATTTTATTTATGATGAATTTTATCCGGACCTGGTGTATGATAATTCAAAATTGGTTGAGCAGAATTTGCTTCGTGATATTTTCAGCAAGGCTGAATTGTTTTATGAGATTGACTATAACAAAGAGGGTTTTCTTTTTAACGGCAGACCTTATGAAAGAGGGGAGCCATTTATTGAAATGATAAACCGATTTAAATCTTTATTTGATGAACTTGAATTGCCGGAGTGCACTGTAATGAACTGTGAAGTGAAAGAAAAGGATTGTATTGTAGAAGGAGTTTATAAGGCAACTGCCAAAACAGGGAAAGTTGAAATAATTTTCACTGGTGATTTTATAGTAGAATTAATTTTAAATGACTTGGGTTACTGGAATTTCAAAAAAATTCAGATTGCCGGGTTTAATCCTGAGTAAAAAATATTTTTAAAATTTCTTTCCAAAAATTTGGCAGCAATAAAAAATTAGTTCAATCTTTGCATCCGCTAAATGATAAACATGCTAAGAATACAGTTACATATTGAATCAGTGAATTGGTTTAGTCCCAAGGACGACTATACTAATTGCGGGGCATGTAGTGAATAAGTTTAAAAACTAATTCGATATAACCGAGGCCCCGCAAGAGATTGCGGGGTTTTGTTTTGCCCCAAGCCCCTAAAGGGGTGTTAGGGAAATAATAATTATGACGATCATTTATGTAAACGGAACAGAGTTGAATCTATAACAAAATAAAACGCAGTGAAATGCTGAAACAGTTACGACATAAACGATTTAGAACGATGAGTGATCTATCGTCGATACTTGATTGCTATTGGTATGCGATGGAGCAGGGAAGTATTGTGCCCATAGGGAATGAGTATAATGATATTCATAAGCGACCGGATTGTATCTGTACATAAGCATCTTTACGATGAAATGTTAGAACCCGGTCGCATAACGACCGGGTTTTTTTATTTAATGATCAAAAAATCAAATGTTATGTTTTTCAATCTATTTAAAACAAAGCTGTCACATATGAGCACCTTGTTTCTTGGTTACTATGTTGATCCAAAGGTTTTTTACACTGTACAATTCAACAAAGTGCCATGTATGAGTTTTATCGGCGAGCTGGATGCGGGTAAAGCATTTGATTTTATTCAAAGCACTTATGGTTCACAACTAAAAGGAATATATCAACATAATTACTTTGATCATGAGAAGAGACAATTCTTTTTCAATAACACATTGTTTGTATTGAGGAATAAAAGAATGATCGAATTGGGAAACAATTATTGCCAGGTATTACATACAAATGATCAATACGATTGGGGACAAACAATGATAAAAGAATTGTCAGTATTTCATGTAACCGGCGATGTAAATAAAGTGATCGGGTTTGCAAGAAGCAATAACATGAATTGAAGAGATCAGATGCAGAAGGAGGAATAAGCGTTCCCCGTGAGATGCAGCGGGGACGCTTTTAAAAACAGAACCAGGATTTGTATGATTAAAAAGGATTATGATGAAATATAGGAGTATTCCGATTGGTCGGATCTCCCGCTTAGAGCGGGAAGGCTGCCCCGATTGAATCGGGGTCTCCTATACAAAGTGGCCCGTTCGTCTAAGGGTTGAGGACTTCACATTTTCATTGTGATGATACGAGTTCGAATCTCGTACGGGCTACAAAAGGTTCGTTGGTGTAAAGGCTAACATCACAGATTGTCGATCTGTTGCTATGGGTTCGATTCCCGTACGAACCGCAAATAGTGTTGAGTAGTGTAACGGTTCAGCATATCAGTCTTTGACACTGATGGTTTTGGTTCGAATCCAAACTCAACGACAGCTGTTGGCTCTAGCTTATCGGTAAAGCGTCCGTCTGTGCAACGGAGGAACAGGGTTCGAATCCCGGAGTCAACCAATGATGGCTTATAGTTCAACGGATGAGAATGCTGTGCTACGAACGCAGAGATGGAAGTTCGAATCTTTCTAAGCCGACAGACGATGACTTAGCTCAATGGTTAAGAGTATTACGCTGATACCGTAAAGGTTGAGTTCGAATCTATCAGTCATCACATACTGGTTCGTAACTCAACTGGTTCAGAGTACCGGTCTTTTACACCGGGAGTTCAGGGTTCGAATCCCTGCGGGCCAACTATAAAAAAAAATTGGTTGTCGCTTAAATGGTAAAGCGCCGGGATGGAGATATGAGTTCGAATCTCATTGATCAATTGAATGGATGAATAGCTCGACGGCAGTCCGCCGGAGGCGGATGTTAAGTCGCGGGTTGAAAGTTCGAATCTTTTTTCATCCGCAGTTTGTTGATGAGTGAATTCGGTAATGAGGAAAAAGATATCAGCCAATATTCATCGCAAACAACTGGTGCCTTGGCAGAATGGATTAAAAAAATGCGTCCCGATTGAATCGGGAAGATCGTGGTTCAATTCCACGGGGCGCCGCAAAGAAATAAATAATGACGAATTAAAAATTAGGAATTATGCTGACTCGTGTAATGAAATAGTAAAACAATTTTCACAATGATGAAACAAATTTTACTATTTAAAAATCAAATAAAATGGACAATTTATTCAGCCAGAAAGTGATCAATGCGAACAACGTTTTCGCTGATGACTTCCTGGATGCCAACATACTTTACCTGTACAGCTTCAATATGCTGCCCAGCATCAATTTTATATCACATATTGATGCGGAGAAAACTTTTGATGCTATTAAGGAAAAGTTTGCCGGCAACATAAAAAATATACACCAGCGGAAATGGTATAAGAAACAAAAAAAACAGTTTGAGTTTGATAATACCATCGTCATCCTGGATAAGAACTGTGTATTGGAACTGGATCATAACTGGTGCGAGATATTGCACGACGGAAAGCACCTGGGCTTTGTACAGTCAATAGTTGATGTGGCTCTTCAATTTAAAGAGAAACAAAGAAGACAACCACTTGAGATCAACCTGATTGTTCAGACAAAAAACCGCCTCGAGTTAAAAGCAATGGAGATCAAACGGACCAAACTGGACCTGGATCTTTTTTATGAAGATGATTTTAAAGAGATAGATGAAACGATCCGAAAAAGACTGAGCCGGAAAAAAGATAAAGGAATTGTTTTATTACATGGGTTACCGGGAACCGGTAAAACAACTTACCTGCGTCACCTGATCGGTAAGATCAAAAAGAAAGTGATGTTTTTATCACCCAACATCGCAGGAAGCCTGGTTGACCCTGAGTTCATTGATCTGCTGATCGATAATCCAAACTCTGTTGTGATCATTGAAGATGC
>Ga0070698_100003617_pt1 | contig 16995 bp, 17 predicted proteins | sample KBSK1502metaG_FD_65477 | JGI IMG/M metagenome (GOLD analysis project Ga0070698, IMG submission 65477) | Corn, switchgrass and miscanthus rhizosphere microbial communities from Kellogg Biological Station, Michigan, USA - KBS K1-50-2 metaG | ecosystem: Host-associated > Plants > Roots >...
AAGCGATGGTCTATCTCACTATGCTCCGCCTGATGCTCACGCGCTTGGCAAAACAGAACGAGAAGCAATTCGTCACCTACAAGCAGAAACATGCTGCCTGACTTTTCGTACAGCCTCTAGTCACTATCCGGGCAGAGGTCACCAAAGGGGGGCGAATGCGCCATGTCCCAGTCTCAGCTTGTATCTTGCACCTGGTTCGTGACTACCTGGAAGGAAATCGCCGGGCACTCATCGCTGCCTACGACGGCGACGATCGTGGTCTGATTTTTTTGTCTGAGTCCACGCGAAACCCAGGCCGCCCCCTTGCTGTGGGGGCTTTTGATGAAATCGTCGAACGGATCCGCGAGAAGGTAGGCTTACCAGCACTCACACCTCATACGTTACGCCATCAACGCTGTACGCTCCTCAAAAGGGCGGGAGTGGATTTGGATGATATAGCCCTTTTTGCAGGCCATAGAAGCACAGCATCCACTCGCCTGTATATTCATTTAGCTCCCAGCGAGCTCAGTAAACGTATCCGAGAAAAGATACAGCCATTTGACGCTCCTATCCAAGCACTGGTAGAGCAGTTGAAAAGTCAGGAGGGGCTTCATGGTGCCTAGTACTTTTCCTGCACCGTCTCCCGCCAAGAACTGGACGATGCCGGTCATCCCAGAGAGCTACGAGAGAAGCCTGCTGACAGAAGACGAACGGTGGGCACTTGCTCAGTCTGCTGCTCCAAATTTCACCTGGCAAAGCGCCAAAGCCATGACGGCAAAGAAGGTCTTGGCTCGCCTCGATCAGCCGATTGTTGATGTGTTTTATCTCCGGCGCCATGCAAAACTCCCAGATGATCACGTTCTTGCCTTGCTTTTTATGCGTCGTCAGATGCATCGCTTGGGAAGAATGTTCTGGGATTGGGGGCTAGAGGATTGGATTAACCTTCTTTGTCCCACTTCAGCGTTATTTTGCGCCACGTATGGACAACGTGCTGGCCAAATCCGCACGACCGTCCTAGACACGGCTTATCTTCTCGGAGGTATGGCTGATCTCCGGCCAGTAGGTATCAGCCAGGAGGCTTCAACGACAGCCAAAGTCTGCTTTGGGAATGAACTTCTGACAGCGCAATGCCGAAGAGTAATCGACAAGCTTGTAGATAAAGGCTATATTGATAGGAAGACGACTTTTCAGGATATACGCTACGTTCTCAGCATGCTCTTTCTGCTCAAACGTACTCCCTATCTCGAAGATATTTCTGAAGAATTACTCAATGCCATTGCGTTGGAAAGCGATCATAAGCGGATGGTTACTGGGAGAGTCCGCTGCGCGCTTGCCGACCTCAACCTTCTCTCGCGGAAAGAAACGCCTCCCACGGCCCATACCTTTAATTCGAGTGGAATGGCTCGCGAATGGTACGAGTGGGCCGTGGCCTGGTTTAACCAGACCGTTGATTTGAATCTAAACACAAGAAAAGCATACCTCTTCCATATTCTGACTACGGGCCGATGGCTTGCTGAACATGCTCCCCATATTCACCTCCCAGAGCAATGGACGGAAGACCTGGCGTTTCGTTTCAGAGCTGATATTTGTTCGTGGACCAATGGGCAATACGCAAGTAACAACGCGCGGAAGAAGCTTGCAGATCAGGGAATCCTGAACAAACCACTGGGACCGCAAGCGATCTATCAGTATTTGTCGGCGCTTCGACGCTACCTCACCGACCTGAGCCGACGTTCATATACCGTTGGTCGGGAACGAGCAAAGAAAATCAGGCTAGACTTTACTCCAAAGGAAGTCCTCACATCCCCTGATCCGATTAAACGCGCACTTGATGCAGTCAATCCACGAGATATTGACTTACAGGTGTGGGCAAAACTGGCGATGGCAGCTGCGACCCTCACCCAAAGTGATCTCCCTCAGCGAGCAGCATATCCCCTCAGTTTCTATCGAGCTTTAGGATTAATATGGGTTGCTTCGGCCCGCCGCACCAATGAGATTATCCGTCTCCGCCTCGATTGTCTTCGCAGCGACTGGGACCCAGATATGCGTGATGACGACGATCAACCTGTCCCGCGGTTACCCTCCTCTCTTGCGGGCGAACCAGCATCACAAGAGCAGCAGGCAAGAGAGGTCCCCAAAATTCACTATCTACACATTCCCGCGGGGAAAAATCGAGGTCCATATTGGATTTGGGTTCCTGGCTATGTCGCTGATGCCATCAATGTCTGGAAACAAGAACGCCCTCGCTACCAGGAACAAATCCTTGACGTGAAGGATCGCGAGAAAGTAGACTACCTCTTCTGTTACAAAAACAGAAGAGTGGGAAGGTCATTTCTGAACCAATCACTTATTCCTATATTATGTGCTAAAGCCGGGGTAGACACGGAAGATGCGAAAGGACGTATTACAGGGCACCGTGGCAGGAGTTCACGTCTAACCCTGTTACGCAATAAGGGTGTTAGCCTTGACGATTTAGCCGAGTATGCAGGGCACGCAGATTCTCGAACCATCAGACGTTATGCCCGACAGGACCCGATATTGCTCCATCGGATTGTTCGCGACGCAGACGACGTGAGCCGGATCGTCGAAGGGGTGGTTGAGTTGGAAGCAGCCGCTCAAGGATTACCTGCGCTCCGCTGGTTTATCGGCTATGATGCCGATGGTGAGCCGATGTACTGTGGAAACCAGGTCTATGTGACTTGTCCTCACCGACTGAGTTGTGAGCGCTGTGGGATGTTTATTGGAGGAATGAAAGCCAAACTCTTACATGAGGGGCAAAATACGCTACCGGTTACGTCGAAAGTACCAATGACACCACTCGAAACATGCATCATGGCGGATGATGTGAAAGGAGCGAAAGAGTGTCAGATGGCTTTGCAACAGGTGCCTGCACCTGAAACGCCAGATGTCAGGCTCATCTTCAATCCTGAAGGGTTGAGCAACACCGAGTTAGAAAAACTGGCAGTACTGGCTACCGCAGAGGCGGTAGAGAAGCTGCATCAGGCACTGGAAGCTCATGAGAAGAAACTGACAAAGATGCAGCAGCAACACAAAACGGGCCGGAATGCTCTGGTGACTGCTCAGAAAAAGCGGATCAAGTTCATCCAGGATCTCATTGCTGGCTGTAGGAGAGGCCAGCCTGAGCAAAAAGGTGGGTGAGACCCTGGAGGAGGAAAAAGAGTGAGGCCAATAGTCCTATGCTCTCGATTTCCTGAGGCATGTGCAGTACACTAGACCAAAACACAGGGAAGATGCTTGATGGCAGAGAAAACGCAGCCATACAAAACCTACCGCCTGGTGCTTGATTTCGAGGTCTGGGTGAACGATGAGATCCTGGCTCCCTATGCCGATGAGGAAGATTGGATGAGGATGAACGCCAACAGCTGACCGCTCAACGCCGCCTGCTGCAAGCCATCCTGGCGGACAATCAGGGAATCTACGAGGAACTGCTCCGCAAACGGGTGCTAGAGGAAGCAGAGTGCGCGATCGACGAGGAGATGAAAGATCGGCTGCTGCTCTGTAACGTGCCCGATACAGTGCTCCTGGAGCCACTGATCGAGCGGCTTCCCCAGGCGGAACGGCTCTATTTACTCCGGGCGATTGAAGATGGGACTTTCGAGCAAGTAGCTGGCGAGGCAATTTATAGTGTGGGCGTGGAAGTGGCAGGGGTCTCCCTCATTGAGGTTGAGAGTGAGCAGGAGCCCTGAAGGTGGCCCTTTCGCCATCATGGGAAACCATTCCAGAATGGAAATGCAATACTTCAGTGTTGTAGAGCAGGTGTAAATCCCAAGATTCCGTGGGCCATTTCTGTCTACTTATTCGGGCAGATGTGATGCTTCTTGACCCGCAGAATCTTGGGACTTACACACAGAGGGGGCAACAGGGGGCCGTTTGCATGGAGACCACCGTCAGGTGATGACCTTATCGGCCACCTCACAGCTGACGACTTCTAATTCCTGAGGAAAATCAAAGAAGGATTTTATGTTCATCCTCTCAACCACTATCCTTCCACGTGTTTTTCCCTCTCTAGAACACGTGTCTTTGATCGTCCTATTCCCCTTTTTCAAGGGTCTCGACGATCTGGTGGGAGAGCTTTGTGCAATTGCAACACGGGCATGCCCGCTTCACCAAATGTGTGTAAGATCGACTCTTCGCGCTTACTACTACCACGTCTTGCGCGCCTGCTCGCAACACTGCGGCCATTCGATTTAGCTCCCTCTGCGGAGATCAGTAAGTAGGGAGGTGCAGGATGATACCCTCGTGATGAACGCGGGAACTCATGGTCGGCTCACTATCCGGTGCTGAACGTCCTCATGCAAGCACCATACTGTGCCATTTCAGACTTGACGATGTGAGGAACCAACACCGGTTGGGTGCGGTTCATATCCGCTTGGATCTCTTCGGCTCGGTCGGTGTCAATGCGCAATTGCGATACTAGTGCGAGTGCCCGTATTTTGGAACTAGGATGCTGATCGGCAATGCGCGCGAGCACCTCACAGTACTCAGGGCTACCCAATATACCAGCAAGGCGGACCACGACCTCTGCCCCTGTGAAATTGAGATAGCGTACGATCATTCGTGACGACTCATCGATTTGGAGTTGCACCTCGTTCTGCAAGTTTCCTTTGGCGATCAGATTGATAGAGACTGAAAGCCGTTCGGGGGGTAGCTGGATATGAACATCTCTTTTCCCCTGATAGAGCGCAATCCTCCCTTCGGTGAGAGTAAACTCCTCTGGTGGTGTCAAGTCGACAGTTTCGCCGAGCATCCCCACGCAGCTAGTCCGGTCATAGGAATAAATACGGGTCCGATACCCTGGTCCAAGGTATCCGATGGTCAGTATGTCAAAATTGTGGTCATGACAGACGTCGTAGCGGAAGCCTGGCATCTGCTCCTGGACCTTAGAGATCGGCTTCCAGATGTTTGCTCGAATGAAATATTTGTTCGTGGCATGAAGTAGTAACACTTCTGGTACATAGGTATTCGTCTGCTGAAACTGAAGGCACTTTTTCAGTTCAGCAAATACATGGTCTATCAGGAAATCCTTGTTATTGCCGAGTTTTTTTAGATAAGTTGCAGATGAAATCAGATCGTTGCGATCAGAAAGATCGTAGTGCTCTTGCTCAAGATATTCCACATATTCTTGAAGCGAAATGCATTCATCATCCTCAGGCAAATCAATTTCAAGTAACAAGGCTATTATCCTCCAGTCATCATTGAATCGAAGAGATGCCGAGCCCCTTGGCTAAGTTCCTGGTATTCTGAATCCATTGCACGTTGCAGATGCTCGAAAGCCTCTGGATGCCCGGACATCAGCATAGATTGGATAGCGAGCAGAGCGATGTGTGGCTTTGACGGATCCAGTGCTAGGTTATAGATGTAATCTGGAACCGGTTTACCTACAGAATGCGCCAACTCAAGCACATTTCTGAACCGCGACAGGGTCAGGGAAGATTGCTCTGCATAGATGGACCGAAGATCCTTATCGAATGTCCATAAGATCCCAGAATCTTCTCGACGATATGTTAAAACTTCGACTACAACAGGAAACGGAACTTCATAGATATCTAGTATTTGATGAGGACTCTGGCTTGCGATCACTTGGCCATCGGTCGCACTGACGAATTCGACTTCATCAATGACGATATTAGGCTGGAAAGCTGTAATATTGAGGTACGCTGGTAACTTTAGCTTGCTAATGGTCGCAGGTCCTCCACCTTTGACGGCCATGATCTGGCGCATTCCCAGCCACTTGACGGGATGCGGTCTCGCATGAAATGGGGCCAATATTCGTACCGAATATTCGAAATCTGAGGTATTTATGAAGGTAAAGTTTGCAGGACCAACGCACTTTTGAACCACATGACCAGCATCGTCCTCAAGAGCACCCAGTTCTCGAATGATGAAATCCTTGAGGAAGCTGCTTGCGATATGATCCGAGAATATCGCCTGGATGACCGTCCAGTCCTCCTTAGCCTGCTGCAGTTTTTGTGAGAAACACTCCAATAAATCCACCCTGGTTCTCCCTTTGTGGATCAGTACAAATTCGCAGCTATAGATCAGCTAAATCGAATGTTTCATCAGCATACCGTTCTCGTCGGTTCGAAGCTAACCGATGAAGATTTCGATGACGATGAAAATGACGAGACCACTGCAATCATCGTCGGCGCGTGCAAGATCACGACCACCACCGTAAGAAGCCACGGCGTCGGAGAATTGGATTCCCTGGAATTCGCCGACCAAGGCCGCCCGCTGCTTAGTGAGGTAATTGTGGAATTCGTCATACTCCTGCTTCGCGGTGCTGAGGTCATTCGCCACATACGAGGCATTGATTCGACTCAGCCTAGTGGCAACTTCCTTGGCAATCCGGAACTGTTGTTCAGGGATACGGATGAGCCGGTGGTGGACCATCGGTTCGAAATTTGTCGTGGGCCGGCAGGTAGCGACAGATTCATCTGTATTCATGATGGCATCAAGGACAGATTTCAGCGGCTGGTACTTGGCCATTAGGGGTTCGAGGCTAGCGATCTCGGCTTCCTGTAGTTGGTCGCTCGTCGAAATTTTTAGTGTCAGATCTGGTCCACGTTCGTCTGCCTTCCGGTGCATAATCACTGCCGGTTTCATCGCAAGCGCAAACGTGACAAAGGAACGAAGTTGATCTGTGGAAGGCTCTGCCATTAGAAGACACCTCCTGCTTTAAGGATAAAATTCGCGACGATGTGGTTGAGCATGAAGAGCGTAACATATTTGCGGTTCAGTGTCAAGGGCTAACTCTAGTTTATTAGCTTAAAATAGAAATGTCATCTTTCTGTTAAATAGAAACGTCACCTTAGCAGAAACGAAAAAATCAGGTATGATGCAAGCTCTATGCATCTATGCCTGTTGCCACAAACGAAGAACAACGCAAGCTCTCTGTTATTCAGGATGCGCTTCAAGGACGAATTACCAATGACCAGGCAGCAAAAATACTCCATCTCTCAACCCGACAGATCAAGAGGCTGAAGAAGGCAGTGAGACATGAGGGGAAAACAGCAGTCATCCACAAACTGAAGGGAAGACACAGCAATCATCGCATTGACCAGAAGGTGAAAGAAAAAGCGCTGGCTGTGATTGCTGAGAAGTATCCTGACTTTCGACCAACGTTCGCAATAGAAAAACTCGCTGAGAACCACGCTATTCAGCTCAGCTACGGAACAACACGGCTGTGGATGATTGAGAGAGGATTATGGAGATCACGCAAACAGAAAAAGATCACCTACCGGTCCTGGCGTCCAAGAAAAGCATACTTTGGAGAACAACATGATTATACTACATTCTTTTTTTACCACAATTGCTGTATCTTCTTCCTTTTTCTATATAGCTTAGTCCCAAAAACCGTCGATTTTTCTACTCATCCATTCACTGAAACGCCGGTTCTCGGGGTCAGCATATCAAAACTTGCTTTCTGTACGCTAAGGTTCCTCAAGGAAGAAATCGGGGTCACTTCGTACGCTAAAAATGGGTTGCAAAGATTCTCCGACAAGTTTCTGCGGCAAACTCTCCTCTTTTGTAGAGAGAAAAGCTCGAAGTACTTGAATTGCTCGGTTCAACTCGTCCAAGTATAGCTATTCTCTGACAAGTGTTCTCCGACAAGTTAGCATAAGCTCGGCACTTGGTTTTGGGCGGTCTCTCTGGCTGAACAGCGGACAATCAATAGGCACAGGTATACCGATCACGCTACCTCTGCCTGCGTGTTGCTCTCTCACTGATTTTATGCTACTATCACGAGAAATAGAGAACGGAACAGTGTTTTGAAGGAGGAACAAGGGAAGAGCATCAAATAACGAACAGCATCCCTCCGTTTGACACCATTTTGAAGCAGAGATCATGCTATCCTGTCCTCGTTATACGCTCTTCGCAATCATAATATGGCGTGCGATATCTTCATACGGAGTTATTACAAGGACCTGGAATGGCTTGGTTATTGCCTTGCCTCGATTGACAGATTTTGCTCGGGATTTCGCTCTGTCATCGTAGTCGTTCCGCAAGCTTCGTGGTCGAGGTTGCGCGAACTGGGACACGTGGCCAGTAATGTGCGCTTCGACGTATGTGATAATTATCGCGATGACTATTTGGGCCAGCAAGTGACCAAGCTACACGCGGATCTTTACACCGATGCCGACCTAATATGCCATGTTGATTCCGACTGCATCTTCGCTCGCCCATTCAGCCCTGCTGACCTGCTCCACGAGAGCCGATGCCGCATCCTGATGCGCCCAATCGAGAGCCTTGGACGCCTTCGACCTTGGCAGCGACCAACTGAGACTTTCTTGGGTTGGAAGATCCTGTACGACTTCATGCAGCACCCTCCATTCACCTTTCCCCGGCCCATCTACGCTGAGTTACGCAATCATGTGCTGCGAGTTCACAGCATAGACCTGCCGCGCTACATCACCAGTCAGCCACCTCGCGGATTCTCCGAGTTCAACGTCCTAGGTGCCTATGCCTATGAGCGACACAGAGACTGGTTTACTTGGGTTGACGTGACTGCTGATATCAGCAGAGAGTATGCGGCCCGCTGCCAGTGGTATTGGAGTTGGGGCGGATTGACCCCCAAGATTCGCCAGGAGATCGAGATAGTGCTCGCCAAGTGATCCTGCATGAATCCTTGCTCTGCGCTAATATCTCTCATTGTATTTCAAAGAAGGTAAGGGCATGAGCCTCATTCTCCGCGACGAGCTCCGGGATACGCCGAGCGTACTCTACCCTTTCTGTGCGCTGTGGGTGCGGATGTCTTTCGGAAGGCGTTACTCGGCGAGCAGGAAAAGGGATTTCAGCATTATCCCCAAACATGAGATCATACGCCTCTCGTGTGAGGAGGAGGTCCCAGACGAGATGCGTGCGAGGCTGATCCCCGCGATTGCGAGCAGAATGGACGCAGCCATGGTTCACAAAATAGACCGTCCCTTCTTCGAGCTGATACACTTCACCATCAAGAACCACTTCCGCGCCAGAATTGGTGTCAATCGGGAGATGGAAACGTGGACGGATGCCAACGTTGCCCTGGTTCGTGCGCACGATTGCATGCTCCTCGTGGGGCGAAAGAGCGGCATCGTGCCCGAGTACATTGATGCGGAAGTTCACCGCGTGCGGGAATCCAGCGATGAAGCATGCGAGCATCGGATACAAGTCGGCCTCGTGAAAGCGCTTGCCGAAGCACGACAGGTTGTGGTCACTGGAGAAGTCGTCGTAACGACCCGTCGCATTGAGCAGGCTATATTGAGATACGTCCCCTGTTGGCCGCGTCCAGTTGGTAATATGATGCGGATCGCGAACGTTTGACGCATGCCCCGTGGCGCAAAGCCGCTTCACATCTGTTCGGAGATCACGAAAGAAATCTGGCTCTAGTTGAAAAAGCCTGAGGCAGCGGACTCCACCCTCCCGGTGATAATTCGCGTCTCGAATTGCTTCCATCAGTTCGCGCTCATCAATGCTACTCATTTTTTTACCTCGTGAAGAATATGCTGACTTGTGGGTCTCAAAATTGTCGGTTTCGTCCCCAAGGATCGATACAAGGTCTCCTCACCAACCCGACACGTACTATGGAACATTAACCTGGGCCGGAGGATGCTGGGCGGAAGGGGCAGCACTCCCATAGGAGATCCAAGTCTGGCAGGTTATTGGGGAGACGAGCATGCTCAGTCACGCACGCGATATCTACTTTCGATGGGTCCATACGCAGTGGCGCAGGAACTGGCTCGCCAACAGACAGGAAGTAGTCGTGAAACTTGCTGTCATCACCGGATGGTAGGTCACGAAACTTGATCCAGGCCGCCGGGATACCATAGGCGTGAGCCACAATGATACCGTGTAAGCTCGACGAGCCAATGACTTCGCATGCGACGACCTGATCAACGAAGGACTCGACTGATTGCTGTACATCGATAATGCGAAATGCATGCGCGTCAGCGGGACGCGCATTGAAGCGTGGCTTCTCAGAGAAGTGAGGCACAATGCCGATACCACTTCGAGAGATGACTGGTGACCGATAGAGCCGTGGCAGGAGAAGGGCAGGGTCACCATAAATGGCAGGGCAGGATGCATGATATGCCAACGCCACCTCCCGAGTGAGTGGTCCACGGACCGCCAGAAATGTCGCGTGTCGTGAGACGCGGTCAGCACGAGAGATGATGCCAGATCCCCACACCACGCAGTGCTCCCGCGTGTAATCTACGATACTGCCACTGACAAAAAACTTGGTTATCGGATCACCTGGGCGAGCGAACATCGGATAGTGCCCGGTAACACGTCGAATCAGCCACGGAGTCAACGCATCACCAACATTGCCATGACTGGGGGTGCGGCACCAGAACGCATAGATGCGGCGCGGCACATTCCGCGGCGCGGCCAACGCCGCGTGAGCGGCAGGGGAAACCTGACTGTTCTGACTCCGATACAAGTGCGGAACTTTGCCATCAAGCAGCATAATAGAGTCGATATGACAATCCCTCCTATAAATTTAAATTATGGGCTGGACATTATTATTTTTCCCAGTATAATTATACTAGGTGACGGAAGATATATTCAAATTTTTGCAGGACAATTAGACAAAAAACCAGATCGAAAGGAAATGATGCTTGACGAGAGCTCCAAGTCGCTATGATCATAGAACAGCGAGAGGAAGCGAGAGCATTGAGGCTGCGACCATCATTGAGAGTGATCAAAAGAGCGTTCTGCAGCAGATCAGGATGCCGCACGTCCAGGCTGTCATTTATCAACCGCAAGAGCCTCCCCTATGGATGAAGGATGTTGCTGGCTCGGTTGAAACGGAATCATTGCACATCGAGAGGGTTGTGCTTCCGTGCGCGACACCCGACGAGATTGCGGACTGGCTCGAAAGGAGGCTACCGAAGGTTGGCGCACTCCAGCAGATATGCACTGTCATCGAGGGCGAAATCATCGCGCTGGTCGAAATCGAACAGATACTCACCAATGCATCGCACTTCATGATGCGCATATTTACTGAGGCACCGACGTGCAGGTGTGGATTCCATGTTGATACAGTGCCTCCCCGAGCCCCAACCATCGGGCTCCTGCGCGTTTTCAACGGGCACAGAACTGAGTATGTGCATCCCGAGAATGTCACGAGCATGCGCGATTTCTACCGACACCTCAGCCAGCGAGAGCGACAGGTGAAGGCGATGAAGGAGGCGCAGGCACGCGGTGATCAGGTGCAGTATGACGAGTTACGGGCTCACATCGCATCACTTGACAAGGACCCGGGGTTCCTTCGCTCCCCGGAAGATGTGCGAGTCGTTCCCGAAGGCGCTATTGTGGCATTCAAACATGTAGATGCTCGCTGGCACTGGTCCGATCATCCCAAGGCTCTCGCGTGGATTCACCGATCACCGATGGAGGGAGCACCGCGCTTGGTTGTGAATATTACTGCTCGGGAGTCGTAGACCCGTCGTCTGTCTCTACAATGAGGACATGGGAGCGCTCGGAGAGGCTCGGGTCGATGTGCTGGAGCAGACGAAGCAGATGACGACCCGCGCGGTGCGGACCATAATTCGCGCAATACCAGCGCCGCGGATACATAGGGCGCTCAAGACAGGACTGTACTGCGGCGACCACGTCGTTTTCGTCCTCAAAGAAAGTGCCTGTAAACACGTTTACATATTTCCAGCCGCCCAGAATGTGACGGTTTACCACGAGCGGTACATCGAGGCAGAGCGCCTCCGTGAGCACCCTGGGCGACGCGTCAAGGTAGTTGGGGGCAAAAAGAAAACGAGCGCGGCCGAGTTTGGTGAGGAACATATCCCAGTCAGATGGGGGGTGAAGCGAACAGCAGGTGACTCCTCAAATCCGCCGCCTGGTGTTCCCATGACAAGGGCTCGGAGATGAAGGTCTCGGCAGATACGCGGTATGCAACGTGCAGCAAGCGCCCAGTTTTTCGCGTCTCGCTGCCAGGGCTCTGTTGCCCCTACATAAATAAAGTCGTAATCACAACTGGCCTCAGGCCGCACACGCTGAGGAGACACTCGCATGTAATCAGTGAAGTCTGAGTAGCTAATTAGGGCCCGGGGCTTGTCATCTGGAAGATAGCATCCTGGTTCACGAAAGCAATGACACCATGCTTCGCACAGTGAGCCATAATCCCTGGCGTCGGCCGGGTCGGCGCGTGGGAATGTCATATAGCTGGTCATTCCGGCAAAGCGTAAGCCCGCCTGAGAGAGGTCTCGCAGTTCCACATGATGAGACCTTGTCACAATAGGGGCGGTCAACAGCGCCCAACCTACACTACGGTAGGACGAGTCGACGATGAAGAGAAATGGTGAGTTGAGTTCGCGTGACAAGGACTCCTCCTTGTTGAATTTGAGTTTATTATAGCATGTGAAAGGAGAAAGCATGGTATGCAACGCAGACACGTAGAAGGTTTTTTTGGCGAGCGAAATGCGGCGACTAGAATTGATCTCTTCGACGAGCTGAATGAGGCCGCTCAAGCGGCTCTCCGGTCGTTCTTCCGCCGTTTGGGGGCTCCCCAACTTTATGATGAGGTTATGATACCGCTTCTCAATGCGGGCGACTCACAAGTCTTTGCAGCCGTCCGTGATCGTCCGTGGCCACCCTGGGGTCTGGGGGCTCGTACAGTGAGTGCCGTCTGTCAGGCATTTTTGGTGGCGGCCGGCACCTATGGGCTGACACCCGTCTTTGTTACCGACGAAGACGCGAGTAATATCGGTCTGGTGGCCGCCGTTTACAAAGAAACTGTAGAATATCTCGCGCTGAGCGTGGCGAACGCTAGTATACACTACTCGGTTGCTGAAGGCTCAACGCTGGGAAACCACGTTCTGCGAAAAGTAGGATTTGAGCGCACCGACGATGTAATTCTTTCAGAAAAAGGACGATACTACATCTATGAAATCAGCGCTGAACAGTTACGGCATGCACTGAAGCTCGACACAGTAGAGACGCTGGACCTGCTGGCTCACAGAGTGCCGCCAGAAGTACTGGAGATCAACACCCTGTTTCACTCTACCATCTATCTTGCCTCACGGGCTGAGTGGATGTTGGGACAGGTATCTGAGATTGTGTTTCCAGCGCTTGGCGTGGCTGGGGGCAAGCCAGGTGGCGTACCCACCGGGACTGGTAGTTTCGTCTTTGATCCTGCCGACGCGGAAAAGATCATTCTGGTAGCACTGGAGAATTTCCTTACCCAGGTTGAGAACCAGGAACTGCTGGACTATGTGCTGGGTCATGAAGCAGAGTTTTCGGCGGCAACGATCATTGAGCGCGGCTCAGAGACACCAGTTGTGAATGAACGGGTCAGGCGGAGCAAAACGCTGGATCGCCTTGAGCGCTTTGAGTCGATTTTGAGTGAACAGATCAAAGCGTATCTTGTCGAAGTGCTTCGGCGACTGGATTACGCGCCTTTCCCTATCGGTCGCATCGAGCTACAAGTCACAGCAGGAGAAGATGGCGACTACTTCCGCATGCATCATGACAGCGACGAGAAAAGTACTCGTGAGATCACCTTCGTGTACTTCTTTTACCGTGAGCCGCGCAGGTTCTCCGGCGGCGAGTTACGGGTTTTCGAAACGAAGATGGTAGACGGTCGCCAGATCCAGACGGATCAGCAACGAACACTCGTGCCGCGCCAGAACGTGGCGGTGTTCTTTCCGAGCCGTCACGAGCACGAGGTGTTGCCCGTTCGCGTCCCCACCAAGTCGTTTGCCGACTCCCGCTTTACTATTACCGGCTGGATTCACCGTGCATAGGGAGTGTTGACGAGATTATGAGGCAGGAGACGCAAGAGAAAGCGAAGATGTGCATGCAAGCGGTATCTTTGCGCTTTATTGCATCTCCTTCGCCTGATCTACGCGAACGAGTGCAAGAGATGCACTTTGCGCCAGCACCAACCTTTGAGGGTTTCAGCTCTCGAAACTTGTCTCTTGAGAGATGGGGGGTGCAAGGGCGCTATTTGATCACTGACTTGGAGAGCGTGGGGCGCTTCTTGTGCAACCCGTTTCTACTGGACCCTGCCCTCGAACAAGTTGCCAGCCATCCACAGTTGGGGCCGGTCGAAGTGGGACCGATCGAAGAGATTGCAGAAGCGCCTCTCGTGCGTCCCATATTTATTGTTTCATCTCCACGGGCAGGAAGCACACTGCTCTACGAGATACTTGCAGCGTCTCCCGCTCTCTGGTCAGTTGGAGGTGAGAGCCGTGGAGTTATCGAAGGCATTCCAGCACTTCATCCTGCCTATCGTGGTTATCAATCGCACAGTCTGGGGAAAGACACTGCTGACCCAAATACAGCTCATGCTCTCCGCTGCGCGTTTATGGCGGAGATTCGAGACTACCAGGGCTGGCGATACCTTGCCGTTGGTGAAGACAAGCGGCCACAACAAATCAGGATGCTTGAGAAGACGCCTGAGAATGCCTTGAGGATTCCCTTCCTCAAGGCATTGTTTTCAGATGCGCTCTTCATCTACCTCACACGCGAGGCGTGCCAGAACGTTAGTAGCATGGTCGAGGCCTGGCAGCATGCGGGTTTCGTCAACATTCCGGCTTTGCCTGGATGGAATCGGGGTGGGTGGCATCTGCTCCTGCCGCCTGGATGGCAACAATACCAGGGGCGATCTCTCGCCGAGATTGCTGCCTTTCAGTGGGCCGCAGCTAACGAAGCTATCCTTGACAGCCTTCCATCCCTTCAACGCGACCGCTGGATATCTCTGGATTACCACGAGCTCACAACATACCCTGAGGCGGTGCTGCGACGGCTCTGCACGTTCCTGGATATCCCTTTCGATCAGCACCTGACACGCCTGGTTCGTCGCCCCCTTCCATTGTCAAGCACGACAATCCGCTATCCATCACCAATGAAGTGGCGGTACAACCCTGATTTCACAGCAAATGCCCTCAATGCATTTGATACGGTTGTACAGCGCGTAAATGAATTGAGGCGCGAGATGGCAACATCGATCCAATCAAAGCAGAAGCGTTCCCCGGTGCGCTTTCGCTGCTTTCTTGACGAGTGTGACGAACGACCACTGCATGAGCCAGGAGCATTTTCAGCTCCTGGCGAAGGACAAGTGCTTATTGTAGACCCATCATTTCACTTTCAGCTTGGTACCAGCATACCTCTACCACTTGTGCAGCGTGCCAGATTTCGCGAACGATTTCTGGAAGATTACCCGCTGGTCTGGGTCGAGCACCCAGTCACAAGAGGGATACAGCCATTCTGGGTGCAGCACCGTGACATATGGCTGTTGCGCTCCTTCGTTGCGAACGAAGCACCACCGCACATAGCGTCAGAGCACCTGCACAACCTACTCTTCAATGCTGGCATTCTTGTGACGGCGCAAGATCGAGAGCGGTGGCGCGAGCTTAGCGATACGCGAACACATGAGGCGACCAAGCACTTCGCCAACCATGATTACTGTTCACTGTCTGAGCTTATCCATCCAGCACACCTCCGCGCGATCGGTCGCTACTATCGTGAGTTGATCGCTCATGGAGGATGGAAGCTAGGAGACGACCAGGTAGTTGGGCGATACGGATGGTACAATGAGCTACTAGTTCGTTTCTTCCACCACCAACTCACAAGTTACGTCGCGAGAATCTTGGATAGGCCGATAAAGCCCTCGTATGCCTACGTCTCCGCGTATCAGGGGGGAGCCATTCTGGAGCGGCACGTCGATCGTGAGCAGTGCGAGTTCACTATGTCCCTCCTAGTCGAGCGAACATCTGGAAGCGAGGCAGATAACTGGCCACTCTATCTTGAGACGCCCACTGGGGTCGTTGAAGCGATGCAATCGCCCGGGGAGGCTATTTTATTTCGTGGCACCAAGTTACCGCACTCTCGCCCTCGCCTCGGAGATGGGCAGACCTACATGTCGCTCTTGTTTCACTATGTACCCGTTGATTTTACTCGCACCCTTTACTAGTACTGCTTTGTTAGTTTCTCAGAAGCAGATTTTGCTCAAGGCTGCTGACAAGCTATTACTCTTGCGCTGACTGCTAAAGATCCGCATCTGTCAGTTGGAGCTGTCTAGGGGTCAGCATATCGGGACGTGAAAAGTATACGGTAAGCAGAACAAAGAGATAGACATCCTCTCATCTGGCTTACCAAGAGGATGGAGAGAGAGCAATTCTCGAGAACACTTTTGTGAGAAGCATTTCAACGATGTCTAGCGTGAAATGCTCATCCTCCTTCCCAGGCTGCTTCATCTCCTTACCGTACACTTTTCACGTTCCGATATGCTGACCCCTTCTCTGTCTACTCCTGAAACGGAATGGTTCCGTCCTTAACACCTTATTTGTTAATGGAAGAGTTTGACATAGCTAAGACCATCCTACATAGTGAAAGTTTACGAGCACGTGCAAAAACCGCTCGAGGCGGTCACGTTGCAGAGGTTCGACCCGGCTTGAGGGTACTGAAAGATGACGAACAGATCGAGCATGCCGTCCTCATTCACGGCGTTGCAGAGGTTCGACCCGGCTTGAGGGTACTGAAAGATTCCCATCAAAAATCGGGGTAAAGCCTGGCCCTGGAGTTGCAGAGGTTCGACCCGGCTTGAGGGTACTGAAAGAGGAAAAGCAGAACGGCCATGTATGGGCTATCAGTGTTGCAGAGGTTCGACCCGGCTTGAGGGTACTGAAAGTCAACTTCCATTTCACCGATATCTTCCTGTTTTGTGTTGCAGAGGTTCGACCCGGCTTGAGGGTACTGAAAGATCACGCATGGTGAGTGTGTTCATTCCATCACGCATGAGTTGCAGAGGTTCGACCCGGCTTGAGGGTACTGAAAGTTGCTATCTATGTCACATTGATAGCCTGTATAGCCAGTTGCAGAGGTTCGACCCGGCTTGAGGGTACTGAAAGGTGCCGGAGGCGGTGAGTGTGAGACTGACGGCGGTGAGTTGCAGAGGTTCGACCCGGCTTGAGGGTACTGAAAGACTACTTCACCCTGAACGATACGAGCACAGTGCATAGTTGCAGAGGTTCGACCCGGCTTGAGGGTACTGAAAGGACG